>Ga0208012_1000011_pt1 | contig 96674 bp, 102 predicted proteins | sample 15BtaG_FD_184090 | JGI IMG/M metagenome (GOLD analysis project Ga0208012, IMG submission 184090) | Marine viral communities from the Subarctic Pacific Ocean - 15B_ETSP_OMZ_AT15312_CsCl metaG (SPAdes) (version 2) | ecosystem: Environmental > Aquatic > Marine > Oceanic | place: Pacific Ocean... | reverse complement strand
GGATGTTGCCCCGCCCACATTATTTGAGTCATCAATTGTAACTGATGAGTTCTGGATTGTTTTTCCGCCAGTTCCATCAAAGCGGACAATGGCATTATCAGTGGCGGAACCTGGCCCTGTAACATCGCCAGATCCACCACCAGCAGGTGTGGCTAAAACTACTTCATCAGAAGTATCAAGTGCTAAAAAAGATCCCGGTCCAGCTTGAGATCCGGTTTGGACACCCAACATTGTTAATGTGCTGGTTGTAGCAGACGAACTTAAAATTAAAGATCCTGTTATTTGATGATTAGAGCCGGAAGCAATCGTTGGACCGACTGTTTGATTTGGTGATGGGGTATAAACAGGCATTTAAATCTCTCCTAATCTGTTAATCCTGAACCTGTCAATGCAAACATGTTTCCGGTTTCAATTCCCGTAAGTTCTGCAACAATAAAATATTGAGAATTGCCCGTGGGACATGACACATAAATTTCTTTACACTTCACATTTAGACTTAGAGCTTGTTCTTCGCGAAACAACGGATAATAATGGAATCCGGCGATCACTCGCCCCGGATCAGTTGTCGAATTAAAATGAACTCTGATCGCTGCGCCAGTCACAGCGCCGTCCTCATCCTTATTAACAATTAAAATTGATTTTGCTACTGTAGGAAATACAATTTTATGTTCTTCACCACCAGCAATAGTTGAACCAGTCATATATGGCACCCCAGAGGCTTGATATGATCCTACATTTCCTATTCCTGGGGAACCATGGCTGAATAATCTTGCGCCCCTTCCATTTGTTACTGCCATTATATACCTTCCTTAACCTATAAATAGTTTTTTTATTCTTATCTTTCCAGATTTTCTTTTCGCTTTAGCTTCTCAATTTCTAAAAGTCTTTTAAAGTGTTTTTCTCTTTTTATTACAGAAGGTTTCTTATAATATCGCCGTTCTATCCATTCTTCCGTTATTTTCTCTTTTTTGGATTTTCGGACAAACCTCTTTATAAGGTTTTCAGAACTCTCATTCCTTCTTATTTTTACTTCCATTTTATGCCTTCCAACCCCCGGTCATTTTAAGTATTCCACTAATATCAACACCAGCATCGCTAGGATCTCTATCTTTCATGGCTCCGTATTGAGATGATTGGCTTTGAGAACCTTGTCTTATAGGAGTTGTTCCTTCAAAAACGTTCCCCAATCCAACTGATTCCTGAAGGCTTCTTTTGGTTTCTTCCAATCGTTGTCGAGCTTCCATGAGTCCTTCGCTGGTTTGTTTCTTTTGTTGTGGGACTTTCTTTTGTTTGGTTTCCATTAAAGACACATTACCAGAATTATTTAATCCTTTGGCAACTTCAGTAATAATGCCAGATAAAATCCCTTCTTCAAAAATAACTTCTTTGATGCACTCTTTAATAAGAGGTTTTAAAGTTTTCTTTAATTGTGTTTTGTCCATTCCTATCCTTTCAATAGTCCTGCGTATTTTTTCCAATGATTGTGAATTTTTTGTTCTTCGATTAATTTTTTATTGTGTTCTTCCAAAACTAATTCAAATTTGTTAATTTTACTCTCTTTTATGTTAAGTATTTTTTTATTTTTAAGATCTCTAAGAATTTCGACAACGTTGTTTTCTGTCACAACTCTTGGTTCTTCCTCCGAGCTTTCGAAGGGGATTATAACTTTTGTATACATTAACACTTTATAAAGATCTTCTAATGCTTTTTCTCTGGTTGATATATTATTGTTCTTGTTCATCGCTTTTTGAAGTTGAAGTCTTATTCTATTCTCCATATCATGCGGGACTATGGTGTCTGGAGTTGATACGGGTGGTTCTGAATCTTTTTTCTTTTGAGCTTCCGCACCTTTAGCAAATCTAGCCACAGGATTGTCGGCTATGTCTACAGGCATCCCGAGTTTTGCTAAGTTATCAAACGGGATTTGCTCTTCCCCAATTGATTCGCCGGTTGAAGGATCAACTTCAATCCATTTAAATTGTGCTTTGGGGCCTTTTGTGTCAACACTTGTAATTTTAATAAAAGTTTTCTCACCTTTTTGAAAAGTTCCACTAGACACTTCACCTTCTTCTAGTTTATCTTCAGAAATTGGAGCGTTTTTTGCAGCTTCGCGGCTTAGATATTGAAAAACTTTTCTTTTTGGATTTTTAGTGTAGTTATAAATTCCACCAACAGCGATTGGAACCCCATCAAGTGTTGTAAATCCTGTATCTCCGGGGATCTTGGCTCCAGACCCAATTGATCTTTTTATTTGTCCTGGCATAAGTGATAGTGGCCCTGTTCCCGCCTCAAGAGCTTTTCTTAATTCACCCGCGCCGAGTTGTGCTGTTTTTTCACCAGCTCCAAGTTGAGCAGCTTTCTCGCCCGCACCGAGTTGAGCAGCTTTTGCGCCTGGGCCAAGCTTTTTAATAACTCCAATGTCTTCAAGGCCAGATTGAAGTTCTTGTTCTTGTGCGGTTTTTGGCTCCACGTCTTTGAAAACGTCGAGCATATCTTTAAAAACTTGCGCTCTTGAAGACTTCAAACCCTTCATTCGCAATAGTTTTACTGCTGCGGCTGAAGCCAATAATCCTGCACCAAATACTCCTGCGGTTGCTGCGCCTGCGGCTGCGCCGCTAGTGGATGCAACTGCACCGCCAATAACTTTTGGAAGTTTTCCAAGAGCAACTTGTGCGCCTTTTTGAATCCAAAAAGCTTTATTAGAAGCCGGAAACACATCAGACATTGAAGCATCTGGATTGTTCTGTATTTGGTCGGAGATTGTTGCCCACTCTTGTTTAAATGCTGTCGGATCATCAGCCATTTGTTGTAGTGGGCCTGGATCATCAGGTGTTATGCCGAGCGATTTTACATTTTCAAAAAAGTTTCTAGCTCCAAAATTTTCTCCATAGGTGTTTGGATTGTTGTGTAGAAACCTTCCAAGTGTTTGCGAAAATCCATCTCCATCTTTAACAGTGGCAAATACTCTTTTTGTGCCGTCTATTATCGTATCGGGTGATGCTCCGGGCGCATTTAACAACTCTCGGAACCATGCTGCTCCTCCCAAAAGAGTGCCGACTCCACCCATAGCCAAAACTCCTGGCAAAATGTTGCTTTGAAGCCCTTTTATGGTTTCTGATTCGTCTCCGTATTTGCTGCCAATCGGACCACCTTGGTCATCCTGACGCATTTTTTCAGCAGCTTTGTCGATTTTTGCTTGATTAGTGAATGGAAGTGCTTCATCAATTTTTTCTTGATTTTCTTTGAAATGTTTATAAACGTCTTTCAGATCATAATCAAGGAATTTTCTTACAACTACTCTCAAGTCTCCAATTAAAGCATTTGCAATTGGAGCTTCTAGCTTTCCATCATTATATTCCTCTACAATTCCATCATAAAGCATAGCAAATTCTTCCATGCCTTGCAGAAAATCTTCGTGTGTTTTAACATTAGGGAAACCGGGCAGTCTTGCTTCCAACGCTTTCATCATTTCTTTAAAGCGTTGATTGGATTCTTTATCTATAATTTTTCCAACTTGCTTAATTGCGGCATCTACTTTTGGACCTTTTCTCCTTTCAAGATTAGGAAGTTTTGAGACTGCAAATTTTAAACTATCCAAAAACCCTTCTTCTAAAATTGCTTTTTTAAGTTCTTCATCAATAATCTTTTGTAGTTGTTTGGTGTCCATTTTTATTTCCTCAGAATGTCATTAAGCAGTCTATTAATGCGATCTGCTTTAGAACTAGTTTGTTTTTGTTCATCCACTCTTATCCATCGTCCCTAAGTTTTTTTTCATTTTCTAATTCTTTGAGTTCATTAATTTTTTTGAAAAGATAATCTTTCCCTTTTGTCTTTAAAGTGGTATCATTTAAAGAATTAATTTCAGATCCAAGTTGTTCAATTTCACTTTCAACATTTCGATTACCCCATTTTAATAATCGTTTGGCTGCTTCGTCTGCCGCAAATTGGGCATCCAAGGTAGCAAGTTCTTCTGCATCAATTTCAGTGATTAAATTTTGTAATCGTTTTATGTGCTTTTCAACCATTATTTTTCTCCAACAATATCGTTTAATAAACGGTTTATACGATCTGCTTTAGAATTAACTTGTTTTTGTTTTACTTCGTTCATCATCATGAATGCGCCTTGAGTAGAAGGCTCTGAAACGATATCGAAGCAAATTAATTGTAAATCATCTTCAACGATGGTTTGACCTTGATGTTCTTTTACAGAACCTAGAGATCGAGAGGAAATCCCACATTTTACTTGATCGTGTATGAGAGATTCTAAAATCTTTCCTGCTGGAGTTGTGAGAACTTTGATTTTTCCTTTTAAATCATTTCCGTCCCACCAAAGGTCTGTGACCATGTGAGAGGCGTTTTTAAGGTTTACGACAGAATCTTCAGGATGATCTAATTCACCGCAAGCTCGATTTTCTTGAACGGCTTTCATGTAATTTTCAACTTCCCTCATTAAGATTTTTTTAGGATAAATTCTTTTATTTCCATTTTCTTCATCAACACGCTGCATAACACCAGATAGAAAAACTGTACCATTCTTTACCTGTCGTTTTTCGTCTTCAGTTAAAAGATCTTCGCAGATACCATCAGCACACAGTTCATAGTATTCTCTTAAAAGATATTTATTACTCATTTGCTTTCTCCCTCGTCAATCCACTTAATTCCGCCAACCTTTGAACCTGCTGGTGGAGCACTCGTGTGTCGAGGCATTACTCCCAACTCAACTTCTTTTGATTTTGGTCGCGATGGTCTTTCAATGTCTTTCTCTTTTCCCATGACACATCTTCGAAGTACATCCATCGCATTATTAATTTCTTCCTGTGTGCAGTCGCTATTATTTTCAAAAAGATTTGGAAGTGCGTCTTTTGTTTCTCCACCTGTCAATAGTTGATCTACCAATTTCCAAGTTTTTGCAAGAGAATCAAATAGTTGTAAAAATTCATCTGATGCTGCTTCTTCTTCATTCTCGCCCAAATGTTCATGCACCTTTTCTAATGCTTCGCCCAATAAAATATAAACATATCGAGCGATTCTCTTTTCTTCACTTGCAGAAATTTCATCCACTTCTGTTAGTTTTTCGAGTTCTTCTTCGATTAATTGTTTAATTTGTTTTTTTGTAATTTTCATTATTAAACCTTAAATTTTAAAATGCGGGCGCAACCCGCACGATTTGGCAACCAGACTTACAACGTCGCACGGGACGTAATGCCCGCTTTTTTGATGTCCAAAGATTGTCAACCATCGTTATCACCCCTAGTGTTTAAATTTATTCCATTATCTCCAACAATCATGTTTAGCAAATACGAAGTTCCAGAACTAAGACATGCCAGCATGAATCCTGTTATTATAGAATAATCAAATGTAATTAGTTCGGTGTATGGGTTAATAGCCCACAAAAAAAGTCCCACCCACCAGCCAACACACATTGGACAATGAAAAAAATGATAAGAAGGTCGAATCTTATTAAAAATCGCACCGTATACTAAGATTTGAGTCATTCCAAATGCAATTAGAATAAAATAAATCAATGACATCAATAGTAGCCGTAACCACTGAGATACTTACGAATCCTAGAAGGGGTAATGGTTCCCTTTTGGGGTTCTTCTGGGACTCTCCCAAGAGGTGTTGTTTCATCTTCGGCAGGATCTACTAAATTATCTTCGATGCTATTTTCGATAAAATCAGCTGCCTCCATAAATGGCTTTTGATCATCTAAAAATTTCTTAGTAGAAAGCAAAACAACTTGAGTCGAGTTTATGTTTTCGTCAACTGATTCGGGATAGGATGCTTGAAGACTTCCAAACACATTTCCGCCTTGAATAGTCTCAGGTGAGACAACCCCTTCTTTAACTAGAAATTCTAAGTATTGATTTTGAAAACCATAAATTTCATCTGTTAACACTTCTTTCGGAAAAACAGTTATTTGCTTCGTTCCAGTATCCAAAAGGATATCGATGTGTAAATGATCAAGGATCATTATTTTTCCATCTAATGTTTTGCGAACTTCTAAATTAATTTTAGTAGTTGAGGGCGGTTTTACTTGTTGATCTTGTTGCCCAATTTTAATCTTAATCGCCATCGGATAAAAGCTCCCGAGTTAAGGTTTGGATTTTGGCAACTTCCAAAATCATTTTTTCATCAGGCTTTTGATTTTTATAAGATTCTAGGAGATTGAAGACTTCTTTTGTTTTTCGAGACATTTCTTCATCTTCTTTTAATTCACTCACTTCTAAAGAACTTTGAAGTTGTGTTTTAAGCCTTCCGATTTCTTCATTTAAGTAAGAATTTAGTTCAATACCATTATTTGTAAACGATAGAATAAATCTGGAAAATAACTCTTTTTGTTCATCCAGCAATTCTTTATGGTACTTGTCATTAAATCGTTTTGTAAAAGATTTAAACACTAAGTTATCGATTGGTTTCATTGTCTTTTCTAATCTCTTAGAAGACATTCTATTTACGATTTCATTTTCTAATAAAATTTTAGATTTAATAGAATCTTTGTTGTTAAAGATTTGATAGATTGATGCTAAATTTTTATAATTGGGAATGAAATTGGAAAACACATCAGAAGAAATGCTTTTTCTAATTTTACGAACAAGAGTGTTTTGTTCCGAAATTAATTTTTTCTGGTCAATAGATGAATGTTGACGCTTGACTTCATTAATAATTTTTTCTGCTGTTAGCGTATCCACGTCTTTAGTTTCAAAAATAGAACGATATAGTTTTAATTCTTGATATAGAGAAGTATCTTTTCCAAAAGACTCCTTAATGATCGCAATTATCTTTTTTTTCTTAGCTTTGTCTTTGGAAAAGATACTTCTAGTTAATTCCTGTATTAACGCTTCATAAAGAAAAGCACTATTTCTTTTTTTATTGTGTCTAAACTTTGCCATTTTTATCTTCTCTCTTCCTTTTTAATTCTAAATTTTTAATAATTTGCTGTATCTCTACATCATTTTCTAGAATTGTAAGTTCTTCTTTTAAATACCTGTCTTCATAATTAGTCTCTAAATTCTCATAAATTCCTCTTGCAAGCTGGTTCAGCTCAGAAGAGCCCTTAAAAATGTTTCTTTTTGTATTTTTGCCTGTTTCTTCAGAGTATTTGCTCTTGTAGCTTCTTTTACGGGCTCCCATTGGTCGCCTATCTGATTTAACAGGTGTATACATTTTTCCTTTAGCTCCTGGTGTAGTGTATGGTTTCTGGTCTGGCCTTCTCCATTCCAAATCATTACGTTTGCCTGGTTGGGCCAATAATGTTTCTTCTTCTGCTGGTGCTTCTTCTGTTGGAGTTTCTTCTGCTCCACCGGCTTCGCTGCCACCAGCACCGAGATCTGAAAGATCTGCGCCTTCGTCACCGCCAACGGGCGCTCCCAAATCAGCGCCACCACCAGCTGCGGCACCGCCTACGCCTCCCATCGCTTCTTCTTCTGTTCCGATTTTATCCAGATCTGAAGTTATTCGTCTGTCGAAGAACATCTCTCTTTGATTGCGAATAAGTTCTTCGTCTGATAGATCGAAGATGTTTTTTGCAACCCATCGTTTGCTGAAGAATCCTTCTGTTGCGCTTCCAGCAATTTCAAATTTGGTTCGCCAGTGTTCAAGTTCTTGCAACTCTGCAATTTTAGAAGGAGCATTCAAATGAAGTTTAAAAGAAATTAAATCTTTACCTTTATATCCTAGAGTATACAAATGAACTACTGCGATTTTTTCTAATTCTGAAACAATGTTTCTTTGAAGTCTTGTGATCGTTCGGGCAAAACGAATGTCTTTTTGTGCAAGAGTTGTTTTATCTTCACTTCCTTCTTCCCCTTGTGTCAGATAGGATGCGGGAACCTTTAAAGCTGAAAATAGTTTATCCCTTAAATATTTAACATCGTCAATGTCTCCGGTGTAAGTGCCACCTGGTAATGACTCAATTCTTGTGCCAGCCGCTTGTCCGCGAACAGGAATAAAATAATCTTCGTCAACGGACATTGGATTGTAACGTAAATCCACACGACCAGTATCTTCAGAAATAACCTGATTCCTTTTCATCTGAGTTACAATTCTTTGCATGTGTTGTTCAACTTCATTTTCTGGAATGCCGCCAACATCAATATAAAAAATTCTACGTTCTGGTGATCTTACAATTCGATAGGCCATCATCGCGTCTTCAAGAAGTTGTAATTGTCTCCAAATTCGACGGGATGCTTCCAAAACAGAAGTTCCATAGGGAGCATATTTATCGTTTCCAAGATTTCTAAAATGACAAATTTGCCAATTTTCGAATGTTAAACCACCACTATTCCATTGAAACTGAACATAATTTGGGTTAGTTTTATCTTCTCCCTCAAGTCTTTCAATTTCCACAGATGGAAGACCAATCGCTGATTTAATTCCTAATTTATCATCGATGTCTAGATACAAGAAATAATCTCCGTATTTACACACACTCCGACACCATCCAAATAAATTAAATTCAATGTTCATAACACCATAAAATAATGTATTTAAAATTTCTTTGATTTCTTCATTGTGACAATTAACGGTTAATAGTTTTTGTAATGGCGAAGATACAGTCATTTCGTCGCCATAAACGTCAAGTGCTGAAGCGATCTCTGGCATGTATTCCATTTGATCAAAATCGATGTATCTTTCTGCTCTGGCTTCTCCTGCCAATGATTTACCAAAAACATTGTCAAAAGGATTCGTAGAAGATTTCTTAAAACTTAATCCACCAGCTGATTGAAACTTATATTTATCTAATTGCCATCTTTTGAGTTGGCGTGGATTTTGACGTTGGTATTGCGTCAGTGGCCCAGACAACAATCTGGTAAGTGCCTTAAATAAAAATGAGTCGGGATTCCTTGTATTAGGTTTTTTATTATTCTGTGCCATTTTTTATCCTTTTAAAATCCATCCAAAATCATTATACATTTTTTTTGCATTATTCATTTTATCAAATGTTTCGTTCCTTTTGTAACCTTGTTGACCTGGAATAGTCGTATTTAATTTAGTAGAAGTTAAGACCATAGAATTTAAAAATGCCCTTTTATATTGTAAATCACGGGTATTTTCCTCAAGAACCGTATCTCTAATCCAACAAGTGATTGCCAATGAAATAACCAAATCATCGTTGTATCCTCTTTGCGACTCTGGTCTTCCATTTTTCCAAACAAAAGTTTTTAACTCTTGCTGAGTACGAGCAGAGTGTATTGTGATTAAATCATTTCGAATGAATTCTTCTAATTTAGAAACTATCAGCGGTCTAGTTTTTTGAGATGTTGTAAAGCCAGGGATAGAATTTGAAATGTTCTGCGCTTCGTATTGATCAACAAATTCGTGAGTTCCTTTAGTAGAGTAATATAAATTTGGATAACCGGCGTCAATGAGTTTTTCCAAAACTGAGAAGCCGATGTTATTATTTTCGACCACGACCATCGCATCTCCGTATTCTTTTCCTGCGTCGAATAAAATCCTTGAGAATAAATCTGTTGTTGGTTTGCCACGGTATTCTGCTACTTGCTCCATTGTGTTTATTTTAAAAATGTGAAAAACTGAATAGTCGTTGCCGTCGCCACGAGAAACATCTCCCACTAATAAATATTTGCTTTCGGGTTTAAATTCTTCCCAAATCCAAAAATTTCTATCGAACCCTGTCTGATACTTTGGTTCGCCACAAGATTCCATAATTTTTTTTAAATCTTCTGAATTGATAACAGTTTCGCCGGAAGCATTAAAATTACACTCGTACTCTTGGGCTATCTTTCTTTTTGATAAATTTTTAGTAACGTCATTAAACCATTCTTGATCTCGTTCTGGGTGTAAAGTCCAATGTAGTATTGTTGGATAAAAACTATTTTCGCCATTGTTTGCCGCTACATAAGTTTTGTGAAACCAATTTCCAACACCGTTAGGAGATGAAAGGGCGATGCATCGTCCACCCGCAGCCATCGTTGGTTGAAGTGCGGTCCACAAATCATCAAAACCGTCAATGTGTGCGGCTTCGTCAATCACCAATAGAGAAAGTGCTTCGGAACGCCCAGCGTCTGCTGAAGTTGAAGATGCTTTAATTTCAGAACCATTATTTAAAACAAAAGAAGATCGATTATCAATTTCAATAGTTGCTATTTGATCAAACCAAGGAGGAAGAACTTTGATCATAGCTTTGACTTTCTTAACAAGATTGGCGGCTGTGCTGAATTTGGTTGCAATAACAAGAATGTTTTTATCGCGATGAAACAGCATCATCCATGAAACATAGGCAGCAGTAATTGTTGAAATACCCATTTGACGGGATTTTAGAATTACATTGTTTCGGTAATCATTAAACTTTTGTAATAATTCTTTTTGAAAATCCCAAGTTTTAAAGGTTATTTGCCCTTGAGTTGGATGTGAAATTCTGCAATAGTTGTCAATAAAATAAACTGGATCCTTGCCACACTTGACAATTTCCCTAACCAGTTCTTTTTTTGATAAATATTGGGACATACATTTTAATTATGAAGTTGCCATTTTTTGGCGATTTGTTAATTCTTGTTTTAAGACTCTTATAGCTACTTGTGGCGGAACCTTTTCCATAAGATCAACCATCGCACCTATAAACGCTGTGGCTTCTGCTGGAGTATTAATGTTATCTTTCACCAATTCATCAAATTTGGTGGCAAAACCAACCTTTAAGTCTCTCTCAACATCGGGAGGCATTTGGCCTTGTCCTGCTTCGGCTTCTGGTTCTGGTTCTGGTTCCTTTTGCGCTGTTGAGGCGACTTGACCACCAGTCGGAGCTTGAACCACCGCTGGAATCTCTGCTTCTTCTATTTTCTTCATTTCCTCAAGAATTAATTTTTTTAATTGTTCTCTATTCAATTTCATCTTCAATGCTCCTCATGGCCGCTTTTCGGCCCAATGTTTTTTGTCTTATTTGTATACCGAGTGGATCAGTATTTGTTAATGCTGACGCCACATAGTCCATACTTACATCTAAATCTTCAAGTTTTTCAACAGTTTCTTTCTGTGCTCCCAGAATATCCATTAAGGCTTGAAGGATTCGTGAATCATCATTCATCGATTCATTGATAAATTGAAGTAATTTTGACTTTGTTAACTTCATGTTCGTGGTTCTTCGTCCCGTTTGCCTGTAATGTTTTTTACTTTTTTAGCACCCGAAAATCCGTCTTTTCCCATTCCAAGCCATTTCTTAATTGATTTATCTAATCTTTCGTCTGTGGTTTGTCCTAATTCGGGTTCTTCAGGTATTCCGCCAATTTTATAAGAACAAGTGGCATTCACCATAGAACGCCGCCGACTTAATGATTGAACAAAAATGTCAGGTTCTTTGCCTATCTTCGTTAATGAAAGAGAATTGCTAGTAATTTTTTTATATTGCTTTTTTAAATAGGAAGCAATATCTTCAAGCTTTTGTGCTATTTCCTGTTCAAACTTTCCCCCATGAACATCTCTAAGTTGAATGTCTCCGTGATATTTAATCGTAATTGTATTGCCGCTTAAAGAAACCCCAAAACCATCCATGATTCTCTTATCAAGTATCACATCGCCTTCTTCTCGTGATAGCCCGATTTTTATAGGTTCTCCGTTTTCGTCGAGGGCTCCATCATAGGCAGTCGCTACTGCACTTGAAATTCCCCTTACAATATCTAAGACGTTATTTTTTTCAGCCATTTTTCTTCTCTTCCCTCAACGTATTGAACGTAGCACTTAAAGCAACACTTAAATTTTGTCATGTAAAGATCGTCCCTTAATTCAAAAGAATAAACTTTACATTGTGGACAAGTGCGCTCTGATTTCTTTATAAATAGTTTCTTGGGCATTAAAACCCCTTCAACTTCAATCTTCTCTTTTGATTTTTCAGACTTAGAAATTTTTTTTATTTGCTGGAGATATTCTTTCTCCTTTTCTTGATCCCAATTCGCTTTTGGATTCTGAATTGTAACGTCGCCATATTGTTCTTCAATGGCTTTCTCAATTTTTATTAACTTATCAGGATCTTTCATTTAACAATTTTTGTGGCTGCAAAAAAGATTGCAATCGATGTAATCGCGCCTGTGGCAAATCCAATGACAGCCCATAAAGTATTATCGCCGCCTTTTGCCAATTTGCGTAAAGATTCTATTTCTTCTTGTTGGGCATCCATGATCAATTTATTTTTCTTTTTTTCTATTTGTATTTCTAAGTTTAATAAATCTGTAGTTCTTTTACAATTTGCTTCCAAAACAGAGCTTTGGAATTTAATTTTAAGATCGCACTTTTCTTTTTCTAATTTTTTATCTGCTACGATTTTGGCAGTCGCTACTGGATCAAATAAAGTTCCCGTGAATGGAGCATCATCACCTTTGTTTAAGAAAGTAAATTTTCCTGTTGTGCTCGTTGTAGTTTGTGCAAAAGTTGTGGAAGAAACAAAAACTAAACTAATCAGGATTACTTGTACTATTCTCAACATGTGTTAAACCAAAAACTTTAGAAATTTCTTCCGACAATTCTTTAGGACTATTATAATACTTTTTGATGAGTTTTTTAACAAGTTTTTTCTCTTTCTCTTTAATCGTCCTATTTTCTTCTTCAGCCGCTTTCTCGATTGAAATTAAAACACGCTGATGTTCTTTTTCAATTTCGGCTTTTCTTTTCTCTTTTTCTATTGCAGCATTTTCAATGGCTTCTTTTTGTTTCTCAAATGAATCTTTCTGAATGTCTACAATTTCCATTAGCCTTCCTTTTTGGCTTTTTAATAAAATAGCAGCTATAACAATAAGTGGGATGTACCAATGAGTTTTTAGAAATGCCCAGATTTTTTTTAAGATTATCATTTCTTGTTATAACCTTTTGTTCTTGACTTTTCTTTTCTCCCACGATTCTTCGATGCAGGTTCCACAACGGTTTTTGCATCATCAGAATATCCTTCTGGATGATGAACATCGTTTCCATCGCCTTTTTTGGCAAGACCGTCTTTTTCTGCTTTTCTTCGAGAACGATTGCGTGCTGCGTGTTTTTCGCGAGCTTTTGGATCTGTTTGTCTAAGGCGTTCAGCTTCTTTCTTATAATCTCTTTCTTCAAGAAATTCTTCTAAAACTTCTTCGATGATTTTCAACAAAGATTCTTTTTCTAAATTCTCGCCTTTATATCCGCTAGCGTAAGCAGCACTTTGAACACTTAATGCCTTTTTTTTGGTTTTAAATGGACCTTTAGACCCCCAATACCATCCTTTTTCTGTGTGTCGTATTGGCACTTCTAATCCCCTTATTTATTTCTTGTCTTCCTCTAAATAAGGTTCATCAATCCTTATAGTATCTGCTTCCTCACGAGCATCCATCACTACTTTCACCAATTCTTGTGGACTGGCATCAGGATTTGTTTTTAAAAATGTGGCGACATTGTAAACCGTCAACAGATCTTTGCGATTTTTTGGTATGATCTTTAATAGTTCGGCGGCTGAAATGACATCATCTTTTTCAGGAACTCCTGGACCCAATTCAACGCCCATTTTTTCGCCACTGCGACCAGCGCGTGTTGGTTCATTTTGAGGGCCTAGACCTGCTTTTCCCATGAGTGCTTGGGCCAAACCTGGATTTTCTTTAAGAAGTTTATTGAGTTCTTCTTTTATTATTTGCTGAATTTTCTTCTGTGTGAATTTCATTTTTTCTTCTTCTTTGCTCCAGTTTTTGGATTAACATCTTTTGGAATTTTACGGGCGAAATCACTACCACGCATACTCCCAGGATCTTTAGCTGCGGCTGTCGCTAAAGCATACTTGTTTGTCTCTTTGCGCTTTCCAGTTTTTTTATCAACATAGGTTTTATTAATTTTGCCAGATTTCATTTTTTTATCAATTCTCTGGGCGTATTTTTCGATCTCTTTGCGTTGCTTTGTCACACATCCACGACCTTTGCATGGAGTTTCTTCGCGACCAGTTGGGCTTGTGACAGTTTTTTCTTCTTTTTCTTTTAACTTCTTATCTTTAGAAACTGCTTTTTCCAGTTCAGTTCGATCATCTTCGAGGTCTTCGTCCGGCACCGGCATTCTAGGTGCATATTGCGATTTTTCTTTTTTGGTGCTGAATACTGGTGCTCCGTATTCTTTAACAACTTTCTCAAGTTCTTCTTGAATGATTTGTTTCAGTTTTGATTTTGTTAATTTCATTGTATTCCACCATGCTTCCATCGAGTTGCGATGTCAGCCACGCCTTCAATTCCTATATAGCCGAGAGAAATGGCAGTCCATTGATCGCCATTTAAATGATTTAGAAAAAGAAAAACGGTGGCTAACGCGAAAACTGTGAACTTTCGCGATACCACCTTAGCTAAAGTCTTGTCAACTAACGCTCTCAATCTTTACCTCGAAAAAGGCTCAAAAGAACAACAAGTGAAAGTAAACCAACAAAACCACTTGAACCAATGGAATTGATAAGAGCAACGACGTTGCCGACGACGCCCATTCCGAAAATGCCTGCACCGTAAATTACTTCAATGAGAATTCCTAAAGCGAGTAAATTCATAACCAAAGTGGTAAGACCACCAATGCCATCATTAATTTTTGCTAAAATATCATTCATAACTACACACCTCCCGTGCAGTTATAAGTAGTCACTTAGGCAACAACATTCGCATATCCGGCTTTCTTTTCAATGCTGATAATAGAATCTGCTGAATCTTTAAGGTTATCAAGATGGGAAATAAGGATAACAGTTTTAAACACAGAAGCAGTAATATCTAAGATTCTTACAAAACCTTCCATGCGTTCTTCATCTAAAGCAGTTCCAGGCTCGTCAAGAACAAAGATTTGAGATTTTGGAAGTGAAGAGATATTTGTGAAAGCTAAACGGATTGCCATCGCCGCTACTGTTTTTTCTGCGCCGCTTGCCATTTCTAATGGACTTGCATCTCGATCCGGCTGTTGCAAATAAATGTCAAGACGACTATCTTCTGTTTCAAAATAGACTTGAAAGTCAACAATGTTTGCCAAAATCTTAGAAATTTCATTATTAATTGTTGGCAAACTTCTTTTAATAATATCGTAGGCGATCCCATTTGGATGCATACACTTTTCAAACAAATCATAGGCTTCATAATCGTTTTGATGTTCTTGAAGAATCGCTTGCTTTTGTTCTAAATTTTCAATTCTCTGTTCAAGATATCCATGAGATTTATAAAGTTCTAATAAAGCGCTTTCACACCCTTCAAGATCATTATTATAATTTATCAGTTGAGACTGGACCTTGTTTTTGTCCTTTATAATTCCTTCTAAATCTTCAATAACCTCTTTATTCTTTTCATAAATCTTTTCTTTTCTTTGCAAATTTATTAATTCTAATTCAACAATTGATTTTTTTGATTTATAATTTTCGACAAGAAGTTCATTTGAAGGAGTTTTGTTTTCTAATTCTTTTTTTAGTTGCAAAAGATGATTAAATTTTTCAAGCTCGCTTTCCACCTTTTCTGAATCTAAATCTGAAATTTTATCATTTAACAAATCCAAAATTTTATTATTGTTATCTATTGAAAGATGAAATGTTGGGATTGATTCTTTTGCTTCATAGGCATGACGAATAAATTTACAATGAGAAAACTCAGGACCACATGGGACTACATCCAAGAGTTTCGTTTGAGATTCTTTTCGCTGTAGTTCTAGGTTATCGAATTTTATTTCTTCTAATAAATTTTCTAACTCTTTTTCCATATCTGAAATTTGCGCTTTCTTTTGAGTCAAAGCTTCAAGTTCAAAAGTCTTTAAAAATTCATTTGCTTTTTCAATTTTATTTTTATTTTTTTCGTTATCTTCTTCTTGCTCTACAATTTCTTTTTCATAAGTTAATAATTTTTGTTCGTTTTCACTGATTCCTTTGCGAACATTGACAATATTTATAATCTCAGTTGGAGCTGAATTTATTTTATTTTCCAACTCGATCACTTCTTTTTGATTTTTTCCAATTTCATCTTTCAATAATTGACACTTATTTTTTCTCTTAAGAGTTGTTATCTCATTGTCAAAGAGCAAATCTCTATGTTTTTTCAGTTCTGAATCATAGTCAACATTTTCTAAAATTTTAATCTTGGCCTTTAATTCTGCTGCGTCGTCTTTTGCATTTTTAAATTTCTTATCAAAAAGTTCAAGATCAAGAAACTTTGCAAGAATTTCTTTCCTCTTTGTTGAACCTTCATTAATAAAAGCCAAAGATCCAAGTTGAGAAGACATTGATGTTAAAAGGAAGTCATCAATTGTTCCGAAATACTTAACAATGTTTCGATCTGTTTCGGCTCTTGTCACACCATTTAACGAAGTGTTTTTTTCGCTTACAAGATCATAACATTCAAAATCAACAATTGTTCGGGCTTCGACAGTTTCATTACCTTTTAATTTTTTTAACCACTTTTCCATACGCCTTGTAATTGTATAAATTTTGGTTCCACGCTTGATTCTTACTCGACCCATTCCTGTGGTCTTGTCATTGTTGATAATGTTGATGTTTTTGCGAGAATTCTTTGAAATTGAGTTATAAATCGTGAACAAAAGTGAATCAACGATACTTGACTTGCCAGAAAAGTTCTTCCCAAAAATCCCCGTAATTCCAGTGAAATTCGTGAAGTTAATGCGATTGCCTTTTCCGTAATTAAACAGGTTATCCCATTTGAGTTCAAGAATTTCAAAGTCTGTATTACGATATGTTTCATCAGTTTCTTCAACAATCTGTTTATACTTTTTATTGAGTTCCATGATCCGCTTTTCTAAATTTTTATTAATCCTATAATCTTCCAAGTATTCACGAATTAATTTTTCTTGGACTACAAGATCTCTTAAATTTTCTTTTTTAAAGCCTTCTTCAAATTCCACATTGTTTATGAAGGTCGCTTTATTGATTACAGAAATAGACTCTGGTTTAAATGTCTTTTTTGCGACATCGACAGCTTTTTTGAGAGCTATCACAGACAAGCTATTTTCAACCATCAATCGCACACGAGCACCTTCCGGGATTTCGAGTTCAGGTATTTTCCCATCAGCTGTTAACGACACTGAGATAAATGGCTTTGGACTTGTGTATAGAAATGGTTTACAAGTAAAGTTTTCTTTATCTTTGATGTCCCAAAGCAAAAAACCCTTACAAGTTGATTCTCCAAAGTTTTGTTGAATGGTTGAACCTGCGTATCGGATGCGACCTTCTTTGTCGAGTATTTGATTTTCTAAATGTATATCTCCAAGCATCGCATAATCGAAGTCTTTAAAAATTGAAATTTCATTTTCGCCATGTTCCATTTTCCAACCAATGTCAGTCAAACACCCACTCACAGAACCGTGATAGAGAGCGATGTTTGTCTTGTTTTTATCGGTTGGTTTTTTCCAATTTGTGTCATCAAAGACTGAAAGAACATTTAATGTAAAATTATCATTTAATTTTGTTTCACCAGAATTCTTTAGAAGGTGTAAATTTTTATGATTTAACGCATCAATGATCGGAGTGATTGAATCTTGACGATTTTCATTTCTGAGATTTCCATCGTGATTTCCTAAAATAATGTAAGTCGGAGCTATGTCGGCTAAACTTGATAGAAAATTTGAGGTCATTTCCACATACTCTGGCGAGATTTGTGTCTTTGTGTGGCAAATGTCTCCACAGTGAACAATACAATCTACTTGCTCTTTTTTAAGATCGTCATAGATTTTATTAAAAATTGTTTGATATTCTGTGTGGTATTTAAGATTGCGTATGTGGGTGTCCGCGATGTGGGCAAATTTCATCTAATGTTATTATATCACATTGACCAGATAAGTCAAGAGAAAAAATTAAGAACCGTATTTTGCCATCCCGCTTTCTTCGCTGGTTGAAGTGCCAGATGGAGTGTGTGTAATAGTAGTTATATAATTACCACCCTCTAAATTGTCTTCAGGTTTAGTCTTAAATTGACCCTTCAATTCTTCATAGCGTGCTTTCATTACGTTTGGGTCATCGCGAAAATAATAGTGGCCGTGACCCTTTAATAAACGATTCGCAATATTTCTGGCGAATTTAATTCCCAGGTCATTCAACAAACTTTCCGCTTGAGAAACTATTTTGGATCCTTCAACATATGAGACACTCTGCATAACACCATCTTCATCTTCTACTTCGCCTTCAGAATCGGAGGCTTGCTGATAAGCCTGTTTAAGTTGCAATAGGTCTTCAAACCTCTCGCCCAATTCATCCATAAGGGCAAAAAGAGGAGCCCTGTTTTTTAGCACTCCATATTCTTTCCACAAATCGTGAGGAAACTCCCCACCTTCGTAAATGACCTTTTCAAATTCCTCTTTAATAATTTGTTGAAGTTTTGTTTTTGTAAGTTTCACCTTCTTTTCTCCTAGGTATCAAATTCTTCAAAAAAGTAATAAATGTCTTCATCGATGTCTCCACCATGAGCTTTGCCAACCTCTTGCACTGCCATCATCACACGGGTGTAATGATCGCTTGCTGCCTTTCTTAAAGCATCATAAATATCTTTAGCAACTTTTCCGCCATGCTTTTCAGCAAGTTCTCCAATGCCTGTGTGAAGATCTGTTATATAAGCCATATCAGTTCCAAGATGCCCTTTTAATCTTTCAGCATCTTTGGCTAAATCTTCAGGTCTGTTTCCAAATTCAGGATCTGCTTTTGGAGCAAAATTATAAGACGGTTCGGAAATTTCTGCCAATTCCTCTTTAATAAGTTTTTGAAGTTTTGCTTTTGTAATTTTCATTTTTTCTCCTAAAACGAAAGTTTCTCCACTAAATAGTTATCTAAAGAAAGAAAAGTGGCAGTTTTCTTGCGAGTTTGGAATGTTTCCTTATCCATCTCTCCAATGTCTCCAAACCCCGAAGTATCAATCCTGTAAACATCCACGCCATATGACATAAATAGTTTGCCTATTTTTAATTCTTTTTCTGTGGCGTCTGCATCGAGGGCGATGTAAATCTCTTGACAGTTGTCTAGGATTTTTTGAAAAACATAGCTATTTTCACGTAATGTAGAGCCCAATAAAGGAATAGCATTACCGGCGACCATCGCATCGAAAACTCCTTCAACAATTGTCACACCACTATTCCAATCAAGATACAGTTCATTAAAGATAAAATCTTTTTCTGAAGGTGGATTTTTATACTTTTGCCAAGAACCAGAAGTGTATGAGCGAGCAATAAAATAATCTACACTTCCACTTAGATCGAATGAGGGAATAATAATTCTTTTCTCAAATTCTCCATCTGGACAATAACCTATCTTCCACCAAACAAGATCGCTTCTTGTTAAATTTCTTTCCTTCAAGTATTTTCTAGCAGGAATTGATAAAGGCTTTACCTTCTTTCCAGTTAATGTAATAAATTCTTCTGGTAATTTTACTGTTAGCTTTTCTTCTTTCTCGTCCAATTCTGAAAAATCGACAACACCAGCGATTACTTTCCATTGTCTTTTGTTCTCTGGTGTGCCATAGGAATAAACTAATCTTCCAATGTCTTTTCCAATATAATCGCAGATCCAACATTTAAAAACATTTTTGTCAAAATTTAAAGAAAGTTTTCTTTTGTGGTGTTTGCATTTCGGACAATAAAAAAGATACTCATCTTTGGATTTATAATGAGATCCGAGAAAATCTTTTATTATTTTAATTTGCTTTTGAGACATTCAATTCCTGCCCGCGCTATTATTAATGAATCCGCTTCATCATAACAATATGGTTTTGGGTTTCCATTCTTTGTTAATTCTACACGAAAATTGGGTTCATTGTCAAGCAAAAAAGCCATTACTTGTTCTTTAGCTTTTGTGCCCCGTTTTATAGAAATGCCGCATTTTTTGCGGGCGGAAATAGCAGGAATAAATTCAGGTTCAATCCCAAATTGTTCATAGCACATCCAAGAGATAATGCCATTAAATTTAATTAAAGTTGAAATAGTGTGAGCAGAAGAACGACCCATCATAAACATGTTGAGGGCTGGCTCAATAAAGACATGATTAATTTTATAATTAAGTTCGCCAAGCTTATTCTTAATAAATTTAGCTTTGGAAAATAAATCTGGGAAATACTTTTTATTCCTCAAATCCCAATGACCAATTTTAACAATCTCTCCTTCTGAATTTAAGATTGTATAGCCTGTGATGGATGTCGATATATCTAATCCTAGAATCAATCTTGTTCGACCTTTTTAAAACCCCTATCTCTTTGTATTGTCACTCCATCGATCTTATTTAATAATGGTTTAAGAGATTTATAATAAAATAAAGATGCATCTTGGCCAGGGCGTAGAACAAAGCGAACCCTATAAGATGCAATATAATAACGCTTTGATGAAGAAATTTCACCTTCATTCTGAACTGTTGTGACATTTGGAATGGCGCGAATAAATCCCATAACTTCGGTTCTATCAATTTTTTCCGATTTAATTATTTGTAAAATAAAATTAGCTTCATATGAATCTTGCAAAGAAATTTTAGTTTCACTCAAAAACTTTTTCCATTTTTTTATTTGCTCTTTCATTACAGTAATTAGAATTTAATTATACTAAAAATCTAACTTTAATTTAAATGTAAATTCATCTATTTCTCTTTTTCGTACAGGAGTTGCCATTTTTGCAAGTCCAATAAGGTTTTTATCTTTATCATAGATCCCAACTTTGCTTATAAAAGTTGTTTTTTCAAAACTTGCGCTGACCAATGCACCAGTTAAATTTGACTTTGTAATGTTTTTAATTGGCAAGGATTTATTTTCTCGGTATGCAGTAGAACCAGTATAGGCCAAACGCGACGATCCAGAAACAACAAAAGTTGGATTATTAGATTGATTAAGTTGTCCTTTTGGCGCGTGGGCTAACATTGTAACCACCGGAACATAGTTAGTTCCGCTAAACGCCATGTGAAAACTTGAACCAGTAGTGGCTGAACTTGTGACTCCAAAATAGGTCCAGCGAGGATATTCTAAATTGCCATCCTCGTTATAGTCATCTTGCCAGTCATTTACAATATTCCAAGACCCAGTAAGCATAAAAATGCCTTCATCGTAAAGAACGACACCAGCAATTTTTCCATCGTCCGATGTTGAACCTGTCACTCTTAAAGTTCCATCTTTATAATAATCTGTGACTTCTTGTGATGCGGTTCCATTAATAATAAACTTAAGCGAGACTGTTCCTTTTGCAATAGACGAGCCATAGAAAATTGAAGGAACACTAATGAGTCGCATTTCTTGTCGGCCCTTGTCCCAATTTCCGCTAGAACTAAAAATAAAATTCCTATTCAGAATTGTGTATTTTTTTATTGGCTGCATAAGAGAAGAAAAGTAATTTGCTGAACCAGTGCGAGAAGTTGCGCTTGGAGAAATTGCACTGTAAAAAGCATTTGTTACAGAAGCCGACATTGGATAATGTTTGGCAAATTCGTCACCGAATGCGGCTCGGCTGTATTCTAAATTTTCTTCGTCTATTCGCTGCTTTAAAGTGCCAAATCCATGCGGGAGTCGATGTTTAAATCCCTCGCGGTTTGAACCTTTGATCATGGATGCACTAATGTAACTTCCAGGTGCCGGATCTATGTTCAATTCAAATAAACTGATACTTCCAGACCACGAAGAACTTGGTGGCAAAATTGGAATTCCGTTTATGTTATAACTGAAAGCGCCACTTTCAGCAATTTGATTGTTATAAAAAGTAGAACCAGTGTAGGTAAATAAATTTATAGTTGGAAATGTTTTTATCTGATTACGAAAAACATCGTTTCTGTCAAATTTATAAAGTGGCATTGATACAATTAATTAGTTGCAAACTAATAATCGAGTCTTACACGCAGAGTTAATTCATTTGTTGGAGTCTTCTTAAGTGGTTCAGACAATTTTGCAACTGCAAGAAGTTCATTATCTGGAGAATATAAGCCAACCGTCGTCATGTATGCAACTGGATCATCAGTTGTGGTATTCTTAACACGCATCTTACTCGCTGAAAGATAGGTGGGGTTAGAACTATAATTAAATTCTGAATTACCTGCGCGGCAGAAATAAATCGTTGAATTCAACTCCGTTGTATTATTAAAACTTAAATTATACAAGCGATGCCTAAAAGCATAGTCTGCGGCTGCACCAATAGTTGCGCCAGTCAAAAAGTTTGTAAGAGAGTTTGTGGAACTGCTCATGTCCATTGTGCCGCTGCCAGCTGCACCATTATAACCATAAGTATCCCAAATGCTGCTTGTTAAAACTGCAACGCCAGCTTGATAAAATAGAAGGCCAACGGGTGTGCTTGCGGGCATCACAGAACCCGTTCCGTAAAGAATTCCGTATTCGCCAGTTGGTGAATTTACTTTAAAACTAGTTGCAGCATTTGTATCTGCAATAGTTATAAGAGAATTCATTTCTGTTCGATTAGTTGAGCCACTATCAAAAGATGCGCTTGCTCCAAGTTGCAAACTAAATGAACCTTTCTTGATTTCATCTTTTGTTAAAAGCCGTGCAAAATTAACAAACATGCAAGATTCTAATTTTGTTCCGCCGCCTGTAATATCACCGTCTTCATCAAATTTTTGGATGTTTCCTGAAACATCGTGACCCATTAAAACAGCGGCCATTTGATTATAAATGTTGATCTTTTTTGCGTTTTGAGTTCCAGATCCTGAGAAAACAGAATCCGATGAATAACCCACAGTTAAGTCAAAAATGTGATTGGCGGAAGAAGATAGATATGGATAATCATAAACACTTTCAAACATGCCGTGTGAATAGGTTTTAATATTTGGTTCACTTCCAAGTGCGACAGTAGCTCCACCGTAAGTGCCTGACACAATCGTTCCCGTGAGGGGAATGGATTCATGCAAAAGCGTCCTTGTGTTTGTTATGTCGTTATTGTTTAGTTCTTTAAAAGTTGCTGCCATTTTTTATTCCTTTTAGAGTGGAACCTTTGCGAATCTAACTGGAATGTCGATGCGATATCCGGTTGTAGCTCCTGTGACTCTTATAATAGTGTCAATAAATTTTACAATTTGCCCTGTCGGATTTCCTGTAGTCCCTGCGGCTTGTGTACTGCCCAATTGGTCAAAGAGAAAATCGCTCGTATTTAAATCGATTGATGCACCGAGCGAGAAAGTAATAGTTGTCCCTCGGGGTCCAGCAATTACTTGTTCAGGGCTATACTGCTCTGTGTTTCTTGAAGTATTTGATACTACAAAATTTTTGTTGTTTAAGGACAAAAAGTAACTTGCGATGTTATCATCGTCAATAAATGAAACATCAGCGCGAGTTACTTGAGTATTTGTCCCAAGAGAAGGACTTACGATAAATCCTAAACGATTGTCCATTTCAATGATGTACTGCGTTTCAGTAAGTTCGGCTGCTAAAGTAAATTGAGGAGAAACTTCAGTTGTGTCTAGTCCTTGATCAACTCGAATAAAAGCGCCATTGAGTGTTTCTCCGCGAATAACTCCGGGTTCAATTCCATAACCTCCATCGGCAGTTGCTTCTTCACTTTTTGAGTCAACTGCAACAATAAATCCTCCAAGAGCAGACTCTTGATGAGAACTATTGCCGGAACCATTTAATTTCAAAACCGGCAAGTATAGCAAATTGTCTCTCGAAATTGATAATAGTTTGCTGTTCATCGTTGCAGTATTGTTTGTAAAAGCCTCCAACACAGGTGTTTGCATAATTTCTAAGTCATAAAAGGCACTTCCGTTAGGATTAGTTTTGTCATAGAGAGTATAATTTATTTCATCATCTCCAAATGCAAATTTTGTGATCCTAAATGAGCCATCGCCCCGTGCAAGTCGAAAGCGCCCAGTATCCGTTAAAACGGCATCGAGAATGATATCTCCACTATTGTCTAAAAATCCCATAAATTTCTCCTATTCTTATCATAATTAGTTTATTTTTTTTAATATTCTGCTATTTTTTAAGTTTAACCTGTGGGTTCTTAATATGCTTTACAGTTGCATAAAAATTTAAATCCATTTTCCTTCCTGATTTTTTAGAAGTTAATCTAATTTTAAATTTTTCAGGAGCAGATTCACCTGACCATAACGATTCATGATTCTGCGAACTTCCCAAAACAGCAGGATCTCCAGTTAAGTTAAATGGTCTTAAAGAAGGAACTCTATTACCAGTTGTTTGATCGATAAAGTCGCTCTCTACTTCATTTATGGTAGTTTGCATCGCTGATGGTTTTATTTGAATAAACCTTTGGCCCATTTTAGAAGGGGTTTTTAGGTTTACTGGTCCAAGTTCTCCGACGTGCAATCCAGAATCTGGGAAAAGATCTATGTCCAACCAGACTGTACCGTTGTCATCATGCATCATAATTTCATAAACTGTTGTTGGATTTGAAATATTTCCATGAATGTCAACAGATCTAAAAGTATACCAGTATTTTTTGTTTGGTTTAATGTCGTCAACAAATGCGGCTGATGCTGCTTTTTGATCTGGTTTATCAAAAAATTTAGAACTGTCAACTATTTCCACTAATTTAAAATCTGTCCATTTTTCAGGTTTTGAATCAGTTCTCCAGATCTCAAATTGAGTGGAAGGATCATCACTCCTAAACGTAATTTGTGAGGCGGCGGGGATTGTAACTTGCAGACCTGGGCGACGACCTTGCCCCAGCGTGGGATTGGGCCGTTGATAGGCAGAACCTTGTTGAAGAACATCAATCTCTCCTTGAATTTTTGCTTTCTGATTCAAAATATAGGAATCTAAAAAGGGTTGATCGGAATCTGTCATTATTTTAAATTGCCGAACATTGGTTCCAGTTGATCCATTCAAATTAATAAGCATTTTGTTGCTAATCGCTCGATAGGGAACAAGATTAACTTCTGGAGCAATTGGCGGTTGATCAACAACAGTGGTATCAAATTCAAACTGTGGGACTTCCACCAAAATCATTGATAGTTCAGATAGAGCGCAAACTTCGGCTTCATGTTTATATAGTGAATTGGATGCGTCCTGCGGGTCATGAACAATTTCCTTGTCTGGAACTCCAGTCGGGTTCTCAGCATTAGTAAACGCATTTGCAGCAAAAGTTTTATTTATAAAAGTTATCCAATCTTTTCCATAGAAACCTTCTTGTGGAACAGTCACAACCTCTCCTGTATGAACATCCACAGAGCCTTCTAATCCAGATGTTTCTGCATTTTTTTCAAAGAAAATGGTATAGCGTCCATCTGTTGGGGAAACTGGCATGTTATTTATTTTGTATCGATACTTGTTTCCGCAAACGATTTGATAGGCATAGATTCTGTATTTATATTTAACGCCATAAGTAACTTGTGTGTCGATGTAACTTAAAATATTTTGGGCGTGGGGCAAATAAATGTTTTGGACAACTGTGCCTTCTGGATCTTCACTGTTTGTTAAAGCTCTTTTTTCAATCTTGTAGAAAATAGTTTCTGAATATGCTTTTCGGCCCTCTAAAATTTCTTTATGTGTTCGCCAAAATTTCTTCCCAGGAGTCATTTTACCTGCGATTTTGGTTCGGATTTGGTCGAAAGCATCTCTTCTTTGTTGAATGCAAGCATTAAAAACACTTGATGCTTGAAGGGCACCGCCACATAATTGTGACTCAAGTTCTGTACGAGATGAAGCATCGTTTAATAAAACCCATTTATTCGAAATTAAATCTTCATTAACTACTTCACCTTCAAGAGTGGGATCCTGCAATAAAAATTGTCCTATATCCCAAGTACGATAGTAGTTGCCGTGACTTAAGTTTAGTTTACTAGGATCTTCTCCAATAATTCGTTCATCAGAAGCTCGATCTAATTGCATCCATTTATGCCAAGTTGATGCCCAAGAGTAGCTATGCGTCGAATTAGTGGCCTTATCATAAACCTGATGAAAAAACACCTCTGTATCTTCAACTATTTCTTTCATCAAAAACGCTGTTAAACCCACTGAGCGAAATTGATCACCAATCCAATTTCTGGAACTTTTCGGGCGATAGCCGGTATTAAATTCAACATTGACCCACATTGGAAACATTCTTCGTCGTTCGCTTGAATCATTTAAAAGCGGAAGACCAATTGTTGGAACAATTATGTTTTTAAAAACATCTAAATTGGAATACTGAGAAGCCAATTGCGAATTTAAGCCGGTGTTATAAGGTCCAATTTCTTGAGTTGGAAGTCCTGTTGTAGACGGATTAAATGCTGCATTAAAAGCCTGAGTTCTTATTGTGTTTATCGCTCGCGACCATTCTTCATAATAGGAAGCCGTATCTTTCTCTGAACCTAAAAATGTTTGAGGCGTTACTTCTATGTTTCGTTTTTTAAATGGTTGTTGTAAAGAACTAGCATACGGAGAAGCAGCGGGGGCTGAAATGTCTTTGAGAACATCGGTTATCTGTCCCTCTAAAGTAATATGTCTATAAAACGGACCAGCATTCGCAATATTTGCAGGATCAAGCTGTGCCTGATCCAATTCTGCCAAAAATACATAGAGATTGGGAAGAAGGTGTTCTGGAACCAGAGAAGTTCCTTCTATTTCTTCGAATCTTGTTGTCGCTTTTTCATAGGGTTGAATATGAAAATTATAAACTGATGCAAAATCAAAATACTTTGCAGCAGGAGAACGTCCTTGAGCAGCAGCAAACCCCTTGTATTGTGGTTGTGTGATTTCAAAAGCATAATCGGTATAAACGACATTTTCCATAGGCGTTGTTGCTTTGGGTTTCGGCGGTGATGGTTGCACTGGCGGCGTGGGGCCAGCGCGTGTTGGCGGATTGGTCGGCGGAGTAAGCGTCGGAGTAGAAATCTCCACCAGATTTCCCCCTTCTTCGGGAGGGGCGGCTGTAAAAGTAACACCAGCAAGACCTGAAGAAGATTTTCCAGATAATGGAGAAGACGATAAAGTGGCGATTGAAGTTTTTGTTTCTTCAGCAGTAAGCGGTGGAACTGTGGGAGTAAATAACTTTAATTTCATGGATATCCACCTCCACCAAATCCGCCGCCTCCGAATCCGCCGCCGCCTCCGAATCTGGTGCCGCCGCCACCAACTTGGTTGCGGTCGAGAGGCCCGAGCCGAGCTTCAAAGTTTGTGTTGGTTGTCGGAGCCGCAGCCCCGCCAAGCGTTTGAGCAGTTGGAGCACTTGCAGAAAATACATTATAGTTGGCTTCTAGTAGAATTATCTCTTTTATGAAAACACCAAGAAAGTTGGTGTTATCCATCGTTAGCTGGCCTTGTGTGACGTGGGCAATCCCATCAACTATAGAACCTTGTCTCAAACTCCATCTATCGGAACTATTATTAACAGTCAGATAATTAATAGAAGCAAAAGGTATAATGTTGATTTCATTTTGCGATAGAGAATAGCCTCCAGCATAACTTAAAACATTCCAATACCTATCTGACTTGTAGCGTAATAGATCTAATGGGCGTTCGTAATTATAAAAAGGCGGTGTGCCCCTTTGTAGAACTGGTGCTTCAGGTCCAGACTGTTCCATAATATAATTTTCTGGTAACAAACGATAGGGGTTCGCTTCCGGTGGCATCTGCCTGGTCAAGCTAATGCCATTAGAAGGAAAATTATTTTCTCCTCTTTGTGTTGGACCTTCAACAATTAAATTCGAAATCGGCCCCAGATTTGGAGGCCCTTCAAAAGTTGGAGCAACCAACGCTACTTCGGTGTTGACTACAGCTGGTGGTGCTACGAAGGGGGCGCTTGTGTGTGTCGGGCGTGTGTGACCGACTACTGTAATACCGCCTGCGCCTCCCGCCGTGATTGGAGTTGTTACGGTGACTGGACTTATCTCTGAGATTGTATCAGCGGTGATGCCGCCTGGGGCGAAAGTTACAATTGCCATTAACTGCTCCTTATAATGAAATACTCATCGTAAATAGGTAAATCATAGTTTTTGTCTCTTTTGACATTGAAGGTCTTGCTCTCATAAGGTGTAAGCCGACACAGCATATTTCCGCTTTTGGATTTGGCTAAAATCTCTTTTGTCATTGGTTTCCATCTGGGTATCGATAATTGATTTTGAGTAAAATCATAATTAGTTAAAGTTTTCTTGGATGTGGTTCCAAAACCAACCAACACTTCAATGCGGCTGATTGTTTCAAATTTAAACCTAAAGACATCTCTATTGTTTTTATTTACACCTTCGCTCAATAGATTCGATAATTCTTCTTTAATCTGAAAAGAAGAATTCGTATCTCGTGTGACGTTTTGATTATTTTTAAACAAGATCTTAACAACATTTGGTGCGCTTTTTAATTCTTGTTCTGGTGACATTCCTTTTTTTGTCCACTCATCAAATTGTCGCTTTATAATAGAATCCCCAGAGTTTAAGTTATAATCTTGAGTTCTCATCTCTTTTTTTGGATTATCCATTTTTAACAATTGCTTAAGGATTGGAGAAGCCGAACGATTCTGTAAAGTAGTGGAAGCTGCTCCTAAATCATTATTAAGATACGATTTAGTTTTATCAACTTCAGCGTCAGAAGAAACTTCTTTCCCCTTGTCGTCTTTATTGCCAGTTTTAAATGGATTAACAACAGTAATTCCTTGTGTAATAGCAAAAGATTCTGCTAATTTATTGGCAATTTTTATTTCAGTGTCAAGGTTTATGCCATTTTTTATTTTGTTTTCTTCTGATTTTGTATAGGCTTTGTGTGTTTTATTAAAGTTGTTCTTTTTCTTGTCCTGCTCGATCTTGTTGGTGGAAAAATCAATAAGAGAAGATGTTTTTGTTCTTATTTCCATTCCCTTATTTGACAATGCTGTAATTGTAGCAATATCTTCATAGGTTTCTTTTCGACCAAAAGATGGATTATTTCCAACATTCTTTAAATTTAAAGTTGGATTAATTTTTATTTCGTTTGGAGTTACATAAGTTAATTTAGTGGTTTCACTTGTATCATTATCATTTCGACCAGGAATGCTGAGATCTGTTCTTTTGTCTATGAAGTGTTTATTGTTCTCAAAATCCATTATGCTCATAAATTGCTTTTTGGTTATTTGCTTTAAGCCAATAACTGAATCATTAAGAGACATAAAATCAATCCCAATCTCTTTGGGAATACCAGCGTTAAAGAAATCAGAAAACGTATGTTCAACAATAAAAACTGGCATTCGATTCCTTGTTCCTGCACCGACATGACTTTTTTGTGGCAAAGAATCAATGGTTGAATCTGAGTGTTTTGTCATTGGAAGACCTGCAAGATTGATAAAAGATTTAATTTGGTTTTCCAGTTTGTCCATCATCGAAATAACATCTCTTATTCCACCTGGAGAACCTGCAAATGGAGAAATGAAATTTGAAAGTATCTTTAATTCTTGTTCAATCGGTACGTCGTTATCAGAAAAGAAACTTAAGATTCGTAAATAGCTTCTCAAGGCGGACTTTAACTCTTCAGTTATTTTAAATCCTCGCTCGCCCATGCCAAAGGAAGTAGTTTTTTGAAATGATGGCTCAAAACTGTTGGTATAAACATTAAAATTTCCTGGCACGTATTCATCTTTTTGCGAAAGCATTGGAGCTTTCCCCGTATTTGGCCCAGTTACATTTTGGGTGTCTTTGTAGAATCCGCCTTGTCTATAGATTTGATCTAAATCCTTGCCAGTTTGAGCAGTAAATTCTGATAATGGAGGAGACTTATCTCTAAAAGTTTTTTGATGACTATTAGTAGGATTTGCGCCTGGAACTTGGAAGGGTTGTCTTGACGGCAAGTTAACTTTCATAACATTATTTAAGAACTCGCTTAATACTTTTTTAGAATTTATTAATTCTCTCATCTGCATCTGAAATACTTCAATTGATGGATCGCGGATCTTTAACCTAACACTATACTCATAAAAGCCATCAGTTTTCGCCTGGATATTGTTATCAGAAAATCCAAAAAACCTAAATCCATCTCCAGAATTAAATGATAAAGTAATTTCTTCAATTGCACTACCCCTAAAACTGCGAAAAGGTGCTTGATTGTTATAGTTTTGAGTCATTATAACATCCGAACCTCTTGGCTGTTGTGTCATACATAAAATCTCTTTCTCTCCTTGATCGTCGAAACTTTCTATTTCATTTTCCTTCTTGGACCCAAAAAAAGGAGTAATGAACTGTGAATTTGTTTTTTCAATAGGGCGTGAAGATGTTTCTGTATTTCCTTTCACCCTTTTTCTAAAAACTTCCATAGAATAAATCAATGGAGGAGATTTTTGAATCAATTCTTTATAAGAGGATGGTTTTATCGAAATACGATTAAAGAGGGAATGTTTTTCCATTAATCTTCTCATGTTAATCCCAAAAAGAAAATTGTTTGCGCCCTTTTTGTTTCTCGAAAACCAAACAGGTGTAAATCCATTTATTGGATCAGCTTTTGTTATACCTTTGCCGGGATAGATGTTTTTATATTGTTGAGAGATCAAAGTATTTTCAGGAACAATGGTTTGTATCTTAGATTCCTCCAAGTAAAACATTCGTCTCTTATCGACGATAGAGATAATAGGAACTAATTTATGACTATGGGGGAATTCACCAGCGACTTCCACGTCGCCATCTGTAATGACGTGTCGATGTTTTCTGTTATTATGAGTGTGATAGGAAGTATATCCACTATTATTAAAACTTTCGCTTTTAATTTCGTGAGAATGCCCGCTATCATAACTTGTGGTATACGAAAATCCAACAAGCTTCTTTAGTTTCCCACCTTCAATAATAGTTTCTCTATTTCTAACTCCCGAAAGATTTGATGAATTTGGATAAAAGGCCAGATTACTTAAATCTTCAGAAACTTGTCCTCTATTATCCATTTCTATCCAGGCTTCATATTTTAACTCATCTGGTTGCAAAAATGAAATTTGACTTTTATGCTTTAAAGTATAGCTGTTATTTCTGTTTTGAAAATCTTTTGAGTTAAATTTAGAGTCAATCTGAAAGACTTCTACTCTTGAAAATCCATTAATGGTTTCTTTCAAGTAAATTTTCAGTTTTTTTCTCAGCTTGTCGTTCAGAAAAATAGAATTATTTAATGGATCTTTTTTACAAGATAAATCTCTGCACACAAGATCAATTTGTATTTCTAATGGGCGATAGGTTGAATTAGACGGCTCTGGTACTGTTATACCATCAACCGCCGATAGGAGATCTGTGGTGTTGTCCAAGATTGAAGGGCCAACTGCTAGAGTAACTTTAGAAATGATTACATATGGTAAAATGGATTCGTTAATAGTAGGACTTTTATTTAAAGTATAAAACATTTAGCAATCCTCATCCAAATCACTAATTGAGACATCAGAACTATAAAGGTTTCGATTATTGACTTTTTCTTCCTTAGTTATTTTTTCACAGCTTAACATTCTTGAGTTGAAAACACCATCAGCTTTATCTTCTGGATAGAGATCACATAAAGTTTTTTCTCCAATTTCATTATCAATTAAGATGTCAAGCCAGTATGAAACATCAGAGCGCATTAAGGGAAGTGGCTGATCTTGTCCTTCTGGAGTGTCCAAGAGAATGTTGTCTTTAATTTCAATAGGATCTTGAGTGAAATTAAGTCTATGCAAAATTTCTTGATTGTTCGTATAATCTTTTTCGACTTGAAAAACCTCTATTTCAAAATTTTCACTTTCAAAAGGAGTATTATTTTCATTTATTTCTAATACAATAGAATCTTCAAACACCCTTAAATAAGTGTCATCAGAAAAGGGAACAGAAGTATAACTTTCAGTAATCTCTGTTTCGTTTGGATCTCCAAAATTAACTTCTGAACGATAGGTTATGGGAGAAAAATTCAATTGCACAATAGAGCTTGTAACTCCCAAAGATCCAGTATAGTATGAAGTTGACGATGAAATTGCGCCTTTCAGTGCATTGATTGACCATGCAGCATTATTTTTGGTGCCAAGATCTGCATTTCCAAGAGTAAATGCATCATTATACCAAATTGTTGGAGTCGGTCGTAATGTTGGCTCGACACTTTTAAAAACATATGGCGCTTGCATCTGAAGATCTTCTTTAATTCTTGGCTCTGATTCGTTTTGTCCTTCGTTAACTCCACCATAATTTGAGTCATAGGTTACGTCGTCATCAAAAAAAGCATAATAGTGTGGCTCGAAATCTCCCACAGACAACATCGCTTTGCCGTATTGTGTGAGTTGAACGTCCAAAACTCTTTCTTTTTTATTTAAAAATTTCATTACGTTTCTTCCTCGCCTGGTACATTCCGAACAGTTTTAAACTCATCTTCTACTTCAATTTGAGCTAACTCTACAAGTGAAAAGTAATCATAGGGCCAGTTATAACTATAATCAGGGACTGCATTTTTGTTGTTTTTAAAGTTAAATTTAAAGCGATCATCATCCGATGAATCTGCTGTGGCTGCGAAATAATTAATTGCTGCCTTTTTCTTAACTTTAAATACCATCCATTTTATTCCTTCTGGAAGTTGTTGTCCGCCGAAGAATTCCCAAGGCGCAACTTGATGCTCGACTATAGATGTGTCTTTTTCTGCAATTCTTGAAATTTTTGGCATTACTCCCTGCCAAATGTCTGCCAAATCTTGACGATCTAGTTCATGTTCAAATTCCATAAAATACATTACAAATGGCTCAATGTCAGAATAAAGATCAAAATTCAGTTGTGGAGGGATAACATAATTCTCCATTTTCTCCGTTAAATCTGAAACTGATGTTTCTGTAATTGCGTCTGTTGTTTTAAACGGCAAATTAGTCAAAGGCTCAACATCATTTTGAACATTTATTTTTGTTTGATTATACAATTTTCTGGATTGTTTCTTGGTTTTTCCAGACAATGTAAAGAACCATTTTTGTAAAATTGGGCTTCCGATAGTTTTTGCAAAAGAAGTTTTAGATGGAATTGAACCTTCCAAATAAGGAATTGCTACAATAGCTTCTGAAATGACTTTTTTATCTGCAATTTCTCCAACTTTCTCGCGTTTTTTAGCTGAGTCGAAACCGCATTGTTTCAACAAAGAACCTGTTAATCCTGTTGTATTTTCTCCCGAACCTTGTGGTAATGTTGGATAAGTTTCTTCGATTCCTAAAATTAGTCCTTTGCTACCAGTGCAAAATTCGCCATAACCAGACCACATTCCACGGGCTGTATTAAGAAGTCCACTTTGACCACAACTAACTTGATTCGAAAAATCCAAAATTGGAGTTTCAAATTTTGGACTAATCGCCCACGCATCAAAAGAAGAATCAGCAGGGTCTTTTGCAGTAGCAGGTACAAATTGATTCCCCTTGCTTTGGTTTAAGTTATATTCTATTTGTTTTAGTCTTGTTTTACCAAGCAAATTTAAGGATGATGAAAGCATCATCGCTCCCTGAATTGCGGGTGAATTCGTGCCTTCATCACCAGCAACCATTTTTAACAATTCAGGATTTGAATAAGTTATTTCTGCTTGGGATAAAATCTTTTCCAAAATTCCAGCGCCTGATTCTGTTCCATCTGAGACGTACTTAATAGTTGCAATACTTTTTCCATAATAATAGGGTGGTGTGCAAGGGGCTTGGGCTGGATCTAGATTTAAATTATTGCCAATAGCCGAATCGTCTTGCTGCCAATAAGAACTGGTAAATTGGTAAGTAGGGCCGAACCACTTGCCTCGAAGCCCTTTTACCTCTGGGTTTGAGCCCGAAGTTGGTAAAGTGGTTGTTGGGAGTGTTATATCGGGATCGCCGGGACTATTTTTACCTTCAAACATAACGGTACGAGAAGATCCTGACCACGGCATTTCCAAAAATACGTCCATATAATAGGAAGAACCTGATTTGAACGTTTTAAATTGATTTTCAGGGTTTGAAGCAATTACTGTAAAAGAATTATCTTTCAAAAAGAAATTGGGAACTTCTGCTAAGAAGTTGTTAGTGGCCATTTCAAAAGTTGGTTTTATTGAACCATTCCAATCAAAATAAGGTAATCTCTCGTGAGAGCCTTGAACGAGATATCCGAAACCATTGGTATCCAATAAACTCACCTTCCCCTCTCCATCAGAAGACGAAATTGGAATATGATCTGCAAAAGAAACTAACGACTCGAATGGTATTCTATAGTTTGGAGTCTCGGTTATCATACCCCCAACATAAAAAGCACCCGCAGTTGATGCAGAAACATTTAACGATCCTGTAAAAACAGGCCAATCGACTGCAATACCCGATTTAATAGAATTAAACATCACACCGGGAGCAAAAAATGGTTGCATGGCAGATTGAACGGATAAAGTACCAGATAATCCAAACTCAGAACTTATTGGTTGCCCATCTTTAATTCCAATTCCGCCAATGCTTGAAGCAAGAGATTGAGATAAAATGCCTCCAATTTGTGTGGTTCTTAATACGGGATAGAACCCATTATAAGGGAGCAGTTTTTTAACACCATTACACGTTAAAGTAATTTTGTTTAACGCAGCATCGTCAGAAAACGTTCCAAAATACTTTTGAAAATCAGAATTCGAATAGGTGGCAAAAAACTCTTGATTAAGATTTGCAGTCGCAGAATCAGCACTAGAAGTTATAGAAGCGCCATCAAGATCTAAGAAGTTGTTGTTTATTACTCTAAAATCTCCTCCATTTTCATTCACGTAATAATCTACGTGATCTGAAATTTTAAACTCTGGCAAAATTGTAAACTCTTTAGCAACTCGTTTAATATCATTAGAATATTCTTCGTAGGAATCAAACCAAGGATTTATTCCTGAACCATAAGGTGCTTCACGATTTGTAACCCATTCTACGTTATCAACGCTGGTGATAGGTGTCTGATAAGAAGCTTCATATGCGTATAATAGTGAAGCTGTAGTCTGTTGTCCATCATACCTTGAATTTGGTGCGGCATCGGGGCCGGAAGCGCCCGTGAAAAACATAGGAGCTACCACTGCATGTCCTGTGCTATATCTAATCAACTCAGAGCCAGGATAATATTGGTCTTCTCCTGCACTTGCGCCTTCACAACCAGGAAATTCAGCATTTAAAATACTATCTAAAGGCCAAACGCTCATCGCTCCTTGATCGGGAAAATTAAGTGTGTTATAGGCTGGCGTTGTAACACCCGCTGAACCAGACCATCTTCCCTGAATTCTGTCATCTCTCGAATTTCTCCAAAAAGTTCTACGAGATAAGAGTCCGCGATTTATACCATTACTTCCAATACTGTTTGCAACTTCCGCATAATTTGTTCGCATTCTAACTTTATTAAGACCAGTATTAACATCACGAGGATAAACAACTTCGCCGTAAGTAAATTTCTTTAAAACAGCAGACGCATTATTTTCATAAAGTTTTCTTATTTTGTGATAGTTTTGTCGGCTTTCAACCAAGTCTTCGTCAATTGCCAACAGGTCTATAAATGTATTGTTCGCAAAAGTTGCGATGTTATTTCCATAAGAATGTGCAAGATAAGTAAAATCGCATTTTTCCGTGGCATCATTTGATCTCAAAACAGTTACAATCGGCTTATATTTAAATGAGACTGGCGGTTCTGTAAGGCTTGCAGTAACCCATAAAGTTGTTGGAGTTTTATTTGTTTTAGAACGGAAGGGCGGCATAAACTTAACAGCAGTTCCACTTACGCCTGGATCAATTCTTCTTCCTAATTTACTATCAACATAGAGAGAATCGGAAGGCTGTTCTCTCATACTTAAAATGTTGTTGTTTCGCTGATTGCGAACAATCGGATTTTCATAACCTCTAATTTGCTTCCAAGACGGATTTTGATAGGGTCCATTTCTATGCAAAAGAAGTGCGTTCAAGACGCTGGCTTGTTTTAAGCCTCCCGTCAAAAAATCGTTTCGATAAATGTCATCAGAAGCACTTAAAATTCGTTCACTTGAATTTAATGGATCATAAATAAGTGTATTTAATCCAACAAAATCACTCAAAACTGGACCTGATCCGCTATCACTTGCCAAAATAAATGGTGGCATTGATTGAGTCATAGAGGTTGTTCCAGACGGAATGCTGGCATTTGAAGTATAACCATAGGCCATTTCTTCAATGTCTGTTGCGCTTTTACTAACGGATGCAGTAATCCAACTATACTGATATGCGCTTTGTGGAATTGCATGTTGAACAAACCAATTGTCCCGCAAAGTCCCAGTTGTGGTTGTAGTTGCTGCTAAAATCCTTGTGTTGCGATTAACTTTCTGATAGGATGCGCTCGTATCGTAATTTAATGCGCTTGCAGTATTTGGAGGTTTAATCCCAAACTGTCCACAGTATTCAGTTTGCCATTCTTTTAATGCATCTCTGACAACCGAATTTCTAAAATTTAAATCATTATAGATTGCATATTCTTCTGCTATGTAATCTAAAACGCCTCTTGAGGAAACATCAGGTCCACCCGGAGCATTAAAATGATTAACAAAGATGTATTGATTAGTTCCTGTTAAATCAAATCTCGGCAACGCATACTCAACAGTGTTTACCAAATAGGTCGATGCTGATGCTGTTGGAATAAATCCACCAGACTTAACAAAGAATCTATTGTTTATAGATCTGCCATTTGTTTGAACTAATTCATAGGAACGTTCATAGTTTCCAAGAATTGTTGAACCAGTTGTCATTCGAATGTTACGAATGTTTACTGGGCGTTTGGCAAGAGGTTCACGTAAAATTGTTGAACGTGGTTGGTGAGCTGTGCGGGTTTTTATTGCTAGTTTGTTACTGCTAGAACAAGGTGATGCTAAAACTATATCATCAGCAGCCATATTGGTCATCGTGCCACTGGCTGCTGAATTTATTACATTTTTAATAATTGGGTATGTATCATCATCACCCATTCTAAACCAACTGACTGGACGAGCTACTCTGCTATTCTCCGCAGTTCGAGCAAATCTTGGGTCTAGAGTACAACCGTCATTATAAATGGCTGTGATTTCTTCTTGGCTTAACGTATTTCTCCAAAAAACAACATCATTTATATATCCCGGCCAAGTATAATTTGAAGTGGATGTTGGATCACTATTTCCAATAAAAAGTGGCGTTGTGCGAATTGCACCAGCCAATCTTGTTTGAGTCGTCCCCGCTACACCATTTCTATAAATAATGAATTCTTCATCTGATTGATTATACGTTGCTATATAATGAACCCACTCATCTTCAGCGAAGGCTGCTTCGGCAAAACGGGTGTATTGACCGACCCAAAAGGTCATTTTTGTTGAATCACTACATCCGAGGTTCATTCCCCAGCCGTTTGCCCAAGTGCTTGATCCTCTATCAAATACCTTATCACAAGTTGTTTTCCCACCAGTGCCATATACCCATACGGAAACTGAAAAATCGCCATCAGCAAAACCTGCGGGTATTGCGGAAGATGATGCTACTGTAATACATTCGTTATTGTTGGAATTATCAAATTGAATACTTTTTTGATTGCCCAACTCAAGGTCTAGATCCCAAGCTTCTGGTCTTACAGTGCTGCTTGTAGTTGGAAAACGCACATGTCTGTATTCTCGACCACCGACATACTTTTCTGTGAATGGACCTTGCAGTGGGACTTCGTTATCGCCGCCATAAACGTCGTTATGATAATTAACCAAATCTGTACTTGTTTTGAAATTTGATGCCAGGTCTGCAACATATCCAGTTGTGACGGAAGAACTAAATAAGCTAAATGGCGCAAAGATTTCACCTTTTCCTGATTTGTAACTTGTTGGATTGTTTATTAACTTATAACTTAATCTATCTTTATCGTTCGGATCAATTACATCATTACAAGTATCATTATTTTCAATACTAGGAGCTGAAATCTTAAGTTGTGTAGAAGTTCCAAATGGAAGTTCAGTGTGAGCATATTGCAGGTTTTTTATTCTTGGTACATTCGCACCACCTTTAAATTCTTTAGATTCTTGAACTTTAAACTGATAAATTTGAGAAAAATTTCTTATCCCATAAACATCGCCATAATAGGCTGTGCCATCTGGTTGAAATAGTGTTGGAAAAACATTAGATTGAGAAATGCTAGCCGTAGAAAATGGCGTTGTTGCATTTAACATTCTAAAAGTATTTCTTTGGTTATTAACGTCAGTGCCGCATGGTTCGAATCTGTCTTTCCACCAAAGACAATTACTAGTAGAACCTTGACTTGCTGTTGCAGCCGAAAGTCCTGTGTTGCTGCCTCCTGCTGTCACAGAAGTAAAAACGGGATACAAATCTTCATAATTACCGCAAGAGGACTCATGAGTGTAGAGATCATCAAATGTTACACTACCATCCGTACTTCTTTGGAAAATTATTTTTCCATATTCCCGTTTGATTCGATAGTAGTGTGTGGTATCAAGACACTCCAAACATGACCAGACCGTAGCATTATCTACTTTAGCAGCTACAGACCCATCAGTCCCAAAAAGACCGCCGCCCAAGAGCCAAGAAAATTGCCAATTGGAAACATCGTATTCTGGAGCCGAGCTTGTATTAAGTCCGACATACATGCTATTGAATCTGGTTGTAAAATTGGATGAAACCGTAAAAGCATCATCTTGATCGATGGGTGGTGCCGACGCCCAAGCATTATATCCAGTAAGGCCAGTGCCTTTATTAAGTCCCCCATTTGCAGAAGCAGTAGTATTGATCAAGTTTCCCCAAACTATACTTGAGCTAGTATTTAAAGAAATAGGAAGATAATTTGGCGCATGACCAAATTTCCAATTATAACTTAATTCATTAATGCCGCGAACAGAACCTTCAGTTGCGGGAAATTTCTTTACAAGAGGAAATTTGGTCCAGTATTTATTTCTCTCAAGAATGTGACTTTCGATCATGGTCCAAAGTTTATTTGAATAATCTGCGGACGCAGGGAAAATCTGCAAAAGAGCAATCGTAATGGATTGATCGATCCATTTATAATAATCTACAAACTTCTCAAAATCAATAGTATTGTTTTCAATTCTCTTAAAATAGGCATTTCTTAATTTTTCTAATTGCTTATATTCTGGCCGGTATCTATTAACTGGCTCTCCGATTAAATTATTAAAATCAACAATGGTTGCAAAAATCTTTAAAATTTGATCTGAGATTATCCGATACATGCTCTTTTCGGCTGCAAAGAAAAAAGTAATAGGACGAGATTCGCGTGTAAATAAAGAATCATCGTTTGAATCAACAAGATTAACCATGTCAGAACTATTAAGAACTTCTGGAAGTAATTGTTTTGCAGTTTGGACATACTCTCGACTAATGGAGCTTGTACTTGAAACTGGAAATCCAAAGCCACGACCAGTATGTTGATAGAGAGAAATTGGTCCAAGCCAACCATATTCGAGAGTATCTGCTTGCGAACCGGATGATGCGTCTTGAACTGTAAATACTCCAGCCGCAGTTGAGCTTGTGACAGTCTCAAAATCCCAATCCATAGCAAGTGTCTTTAGTTGTGGAATTTTATCAACATTTTTGCCAAAAAAGCCGCTTCCACTTGGAGTCATGTATGCACTCTTTAATGGAGATTTAGTTCCAAAATTTGCAGAATCTTTGGCATGAAATTTAACTGTAGCGTCATCTAGGTAATCCATCCAAGCGCGAACAGAAGAAATCTTAACATCTGACTTGGTTATTGTAGAACCAGTGAAGTTTGTGCGATGGGCACCAGCAAACATTTTTTTAGAACCTGTTAAAAACTGAACGCCTGCATCATTTGAAAGTGTGCCTGTTGCTGTAAACGAATTGTGAAATGAATCTGCGATTGGTTGAAATCCAGAAAAGATAACATCGTATTCATAATCCATACTGCCAGTAACAACATCACTCGCATAGGGATTTGCTTTTGGCTTTACTCTAACGCTTAAATTCCATCTTGTGTCTGTATAAACATCATTGATTAAAGAACTGGTTAAAACTGGGAAAGAACTAAAGCCGGAACTTGCACTTAATTTAAAATAGACTGATTCAGAGCCACGGCTTGGTCTAACAGAACTAACAACAAAATTTGAAGCATCTGGGAGATGCCATTGATCATCATTTGGAGAAGCTGGATTAACTGTATGTGCTCCAAAAATTGAGCTTTCTACAAAATTATTAGCAAAATAGTTGTCCAATTCCCGTGAGATTTTTTGTGGAAAGATAACTTCTGCTTCAAAAGTATTGCCACGATACTTCATTTCTTCAGAAGAACTTAGATAGGCTCTAGTATTTGCGGTTTCGACACTGGATGTTGATTGATAGACTGTGGATTCAACGCGATTGTAGGCATTAAAATCGGCATATCTCTTTCGAATTGTGGAAGAATCAAAATTATCTCTTAGAATGTATTCTGATTGATCGGCGTAGAGGTTTAGTTTTACAAGATTTTCGTCTATTCCATAACACCTAATAATGTTTCTGAATGCTTTTTCTGTTCCTTTTGACTTTAAAACTCCAACTAGATTGTTATAAAGGTTTGAATAAATTCTATTTTTTACTTCGTTTAACTTCTGTTCAAAATTTCTAAAATCATCTCTTGATGCACAAGATTCTAATGCATCTGCTTCGGTAAAAAGTTCTCCAACTTCAAAACCAAGGTTTTCAATTATTCTATTGGTAAACGGATAGGGTTTATAACTTCCGCTGAAATAGTTTTGATCTTTGAGTCTTGGAACTGACTGAATCTGAAGTTGTAGAGTATCGAAATAACTTCCGATTATTTGGGTTAATTTATAAAGAACTTCACCGCTATTTTCTAAATCATCTTCGCGTATCCATCCAGGGAGTGTGTGGAAAATGGAGGCATTATTTGTAGAATCATAAAATTGCCCTTCTATCTTTAAATCGCTTAATGAGGCGCTAACAAGCGGACTCGCCAGATCCAAGATTGGGTCTTTAAACTCAGTCGCAGACGCAGAACTTTCAATCATCGCAGAGCCAGTGCTGCGAGCACCGAGAGAATAGCCGATCCAGTTACCATTTGATAGTCGTCCTGAATAGTCTAAAACAACAGCATCTTTTGAATTGGCACTTCCACTATCAAAAATGCCTTCATTAAATTTATAATAGATACCCAAATCTACTGGACGACCTGGACTATACTTTGTAGAGCCTGTTCCTAGTGTGGAATAGTCTGTGTTGGTGCCGCCTGCGACTTGCGTAAACCAATTTCTAGCAATTTGTTCTGGTGTTCTTTTTGTTTTCCAATAGCGAAATTCGTCAAGAGAGGCAGAAAGTTTACCGTAACCTTCGCCGCCGTAGCCCAAAACTTCAGTGGCTCTAGTAAGAGCGCCAATGTAGCCCAAAAAGGAGCCTGTAACTTTCTGAATGGCGTTGCCAGTTGACGTATTGGTATTGTTTAAACCGCCATTGAGATAAAGTTTAGTTTGAAGATCGTTTCCTACATTTTCAAAATTTAAAGCGTAATGATTCCAATCGCTCCCTACAATGGGCAGCGATGAGCCAAGGTCTGAAATGTAAGTTTGGACAGAGCCAGATACAATTTCTAGAAATAAAACATTTGGGGCAGATCGATCCGCCCAAATTGTAAGGCGACCAGGTGTTGCAGATGAGCTATTCCATATATCTAAAATAACTTGTGCTCTACATTCACCAGTCGGTTCGACCCATGCATCTTTTTTGAACCAGAATTCTACAGCAAAACCACTATCACCATCTAATTCGATGTTAGATTCTTGATTAACACTAGCTTTATAAACATTTGAACCAGTAAAATTTTTAGTCAAATTAGAAGATACATTACTAGAACCAGTATGTGGTCCACCAAGAAATTTTATGTATTCATGACGACTATAATCATAAAATCCGCCGCCGATTTCTGGAATAGTAATAACAGTTCCATAATCTAAACCATGATTAATGTATCCAGTAGTCCTCGGATAAACACTGTCAAAAATGTATTTGTCGTAATAGGTTCCTGAGAGTTCCCATTCTATCTTTTCTTTCAGCGAACCATCATACGGGTATTCGTTGGAAATATAAGTAAATGCATCATCGCCGTACTTTTCGGCAGAACCATAAAATGCGAAATTAGAAGCAGACGTAAAATCTACATGCGGAATAAACCTCTGATGGTCTTGAAAATTTCTCTTGACATAATCAGCGGATTCAATAGAAGCTCCGATATCATTTAAACTGGCAGAAGAGAGAATTTTTTTCGGATTATTATTAAAAAGATTTTTAATGTTCGCCATAATTTACACTTCTATTTATACATTTGGGTTAAATTTCTCGATCCTAAACTGAAAATTCTCTGGCTGTTCTTGATAGGAATTATTTATTTTATAAACAAATTTGACTCCATAGGAATAACCAGGTTCTAACATCTTCATATCTAAATCAAAATAACTGCCAGAAACATCATAAGAAAGTCTAGTATGGTTTAAACTGCCTGTTCCAAATGGTATAACCGGATAATTATCTACAACCCTATAAATTTTAAAATACGCATCGTTGACTATTGAAGTTTCAATGTTCTTCGATGCTACTGTATAAATAGTTGGGCTCCAATTTCTTTGGCGAGTGTATAATCTGAAACGGCCCAGTTCATTTTCGTTGTATCGTGGTTTTAAATTGGTTATATTTGTAACATAATCAGGAATAGTGTAATAACCAGAAGAATCATATGGTTGTGGTTTAAACGAACCTGTATGATAATAAACAACAGTTGGAGATTCACCAGGAGATGTATCGGCAGAACCACTAAACCATCTATCGTAAAAAACAACACTACTTGAAGCAACAGCGAATGAAGCAGAATAGACGCCTGTGCTCACATAACCACCAGTTACAATCATTTCTGGTGTAGTTGTAACTTGTGTTCCTGTGCTTGCAGAAGTATAAACCTGCAAGTAAATCGTTCCTGAGACTTCTCCTTGAGGATGATAGAAGTTTGCTAATTGTCCTTTTTCATAATTGTATAAATAAAGGGTATTTAAATTATTAGAAGGAGAGCGAGCAGAACTGGACAAAACAAAATTTCCACGATTATCTTGCGTAGTAGAATCCCATCTTGCTTCAATAATCGGGCGTTTAAAGAAATATTCACTGCTTCTGGCTGAAAACCTTTTTGTATAATAGGATCTCAGACTTCCACTCTCTTGACTTCCAGTCAGCATCAATCCCATACCATAGTTGGAAAATCCGCTATCGCCTGTTCCTTTAATCCATTGTTCAACAAGACCCGTAATGTCTACTGATAGGTCTTCTGTGCCTTTGTCAAAATAGGAAGTATAATTAAATTCATCATAACGATCAGTTGCTGCTCCGAGTTGTGTTCCGCTTAGATAACTTCCGCCTTCTACCACAACCAAAGTTCCGGCTTCGTCAGCAACTTTCCAAGTTGTATGAGCAGCTGAATTTATCCAATTTGATCCAGTTCCACCGTAAGTTAAATCTTTATAGGTTTCTAAATCAACTCCAATTCCTTCTTCCCAGGATTGTGAAACGGGAACAGACATTAAATAAAATTCACGAGGAAGTGTTTGATCAGTTCTCACGTTAAACATTCTTAAAAAGAAATTAACGCTACCGCTGGCCGGAATGTCACCGGCTGTTCTATCAGTTGCAATACTTGTAATGCTGCCGATCTCATCAGCAGCCACTACTGGAAATTTTATCAACATTCTAGTTTTTTCATAGGATGAACTTGTGGCTTGTGCAAAGATTGAAAATACTTCTAAAGAATCCGCAGCACCAATGTTACTGCCAGTTCCTCTCGTAGTCATATCGGGTTGATAGGCATTCGTAATTGTATTATCTGCTATTGCTGTATATCTTTTTAGGCTCATTATTTAACGCTTCCTACAATATCTACACTTGGGAATTTTATTTCCATTATTACATTATCTGGAACATTTATAAATCTTCCATCTGGTGATGTCTGTCTTTCAAAATTAAATCTCGTTTCTGAATAGTTTATACCTGTTTTGGGAGCAATTTTAACACTGGTGGTGTCAACGACACCATTTACTTGATTGAGAATGTTATAAATGTCTGTTATAACAAATCTCTCTCCAATTTCAAACTTTTCTTGATAACTTAGAGCTAATGACTGAACGCATCTGTTTAGAATCTGAAACTTGTTTGTTTCTAAATCTCCAACCACTTCAAACTCAATTCCAACGTTTACAATTTTTGCATCGATAATATCAATTGTATCATTGAGCATTCTTCCTTGGTTCAACCAAGTTTTTAAATTATTCTTAATGGTTGTATTGGTCGCTTCTAAAGCGGCATCGGAATCTTCAGAAATTACATAGATATTTAGATTTCTCTTAAAAGAATCTGGATCTCTTATAATGTTGGTTCTTTTAATGGCACCAAATTGAGGTGGCATCGCATAGATTAAGCTTTTATAATCTTGTTGCGTTACGGCTCTGCGTTGTGCAGCGAAAGTATCATAAACTCTTAGCTTTAATTCTTCTATGCTCGGAGTAGTCACATCGCCATTGATAGGATTTGCATTAGAAATTTCCAATGAACTTTTAACATCTTTAACAACAGAGGAATCAAGTTGTACGATGTCATCAAAGTTGATTATGGCATTATTAATTTGTGTCAATGATGTAGGTGCCAAATTAACAGAACTTTGAGTATTGGCTCGATAGGCAATTGTTAAAACAGTATTTGATGGAGGAATGCCCAAAGAAGGAGTTTTTAGGAGATTGGTTGGATCAAAGGATAAAGAAGTAAAAAATTCTTTAGCATGAAAATCAACTATTGTTGTGCTTGGATCTGTAAGAGGATCGACGGTAGTGCTCACTTCAGTGCCGCCACCAAATTGCAAGAAAGTTGTATCCTGCAATTTTTCAACAGTAAATCGCCTTGGAACAATAACTGGTTTTATCACTGATGGCGTTTTTCCACTGTTGGAATCATAATTTTTGATAGGAACAAAAACAACATCTTGTGACAAATAATCAACTTCAAAATAGGAATAGCCTTGATCATCGGTGACTGATAAAATTTCAGTTATGTTATTTCCGTTTAATGCAATTTTTCTGAATTCTTCATAGCCACCGATAGTGACTTTTTCTTGTGTTATTTCTCCAGAAACAACTTGCCCCGAAGCTTTAACTGCATAGTGAGTTGGAAGGCCAGTTGATTCATTAACTTTGGCAACAACCACTTCGTTACTTGTATCAGCAAAACTTACGTCTTCGTTTAAAATAAACCCAATTCCACTGGCCGATGAAAATTCTGACCCTCTCCTCAAATAACACAAATAGGCTGTATTGGGGCCAATTCCATTTTCATTTGCGGGAACAATGATATAAAAATCAGCCATTCCAAAAGAAGACGGATTTCCTCGAAATTGATAACCTAATTGTTTTCCAAGTTTTAAGACATTATCAAATTCAATTGCAGTATCTAAAAAAGATTCATTGACGCTATAATCCACATAAAAGGATAAAATATCTCCAATGTAAGAGACAGTATCCAACATTAAAGAACCAAAACCAGCTTCATTGAAATCTTGAAAAGTATCTGGATAATACCTTTTCGCATAATCCACAAGATCGTTTTTAATTGTGTTAAAATCTCGGGATGTATAATTTATCGTTGGAAATCTGTTTTTGACGGTCAATGCATAAGTCCTCTTTGAATAATTAGTAAACTGGTGTTGTTATTTCTAAATTGTCATAAAACTGCAACGGGATAATATAATAGCTAACAGTTACATTGAGAGCATTTGGATTATTAAAAACTTCACCAGATGTAAGATTAAAACTGACATTGGTAACTTCTACAAAAGGCAAATAAATTTCAACCTGTTCATAGATTCTAGCTTCTATTTGAGAAGTAAGTTCGGCACTTGCATTTTCGAATAAGAAGTTTCTTATTCCAACGCCGAATTCTGGATCCATCATTCGTTCGCCAGGGGATGTTAAAATCAGGTTTTTAAAATTTTGTCTAACCGTATTTTTATACGATTTAATGAGTTTATAATGTCCATCAATGCTGTCTACATTTAATGGTAATTGTGGAGTTACGCCTGCCATAATGTTACTCTAATTATCTTCTTGTTTTAGAAATTTACTAAATGAATTTTAACGATTGGCACTTTGGTGTTTTGTGAATTACGACTAAATTAGATTTCCATTCACATCGCGTAGGTTTCCATCATCGTCAATAACCCTTCCAAACTCATCACGTCTTCGACCTCGTTCATCAATATAAGAAACTACGTGCCCTTTATATTTTGGACCAGCACTAATAGATGAAGGTGGTTGTTCTTCTGGTGGAATGGGATTCCCGTCTTTATCAACTAGACCGGCTGCGAAATCATCTTCGTTTGCATAGGGGATGTTGGTATCGGCTGAAGATGTAGCTTCTTCCTCATCGTCGTTACATTCTATAGCATTTGTAAAATCTCTACCACCGGCTTTTTTGGCAAGACATCGTTGATTATTCTTGGTAGCAGAAGAAGCCAGAGGATCTATAATGCCAAACACCACATCGTAGGCAATTCCCATTGGAGTTATGGGAGGGCCGTATCCGAATGCGCCGAAAATGTTTATAGGCAACAGACCCCATGAAATTGCGAAGAAGGTTCCTGGTGGGAGTTCAATGCTTACACCGCATTCTTCGCCAAATACGCTATTTGCTGCGCTGACGCCTGTCTCCAACCCATTATAAATAAATCTGCTTAATTGAATGTTAGGATCAACCATCTCAGTGATTGCACGAAATGCCATCAAAGAAAAGTTCTTTGCTATCGACCATAAATCAACACCGGGAGAATCACCAGGATTTGCCATGTCGTATTTATCTAATGTTTGATTAGTGATGTCGCTTTCGTACTGATAATTTCCTGAATTTAAGAAAGCATTAAAAACTGTTTTCAATGTCTGCTTCGTATTGTTAAAAGTCTTGTCTACGTTGGGTATTTGTCCAAGATAAAGAAGAATATACATCAGATTCAATGAAAACATCCTATCAACGGGGAAACAGTATTTAAACAAGAATTTAAACTCGTCGGTTTCTCTCAGAACCCGAAGTAATTCTGGAAGCTTTTTGTTGTAAAGATATCTCATCTTTTCAACTTTGATAGTATCAGTGCTTACAGGAGAGGAAATCTCCACCGTTCCGATGAGTTCAGATAGTGAGAGATTGGGATCAATCGGCAATTCAACAGAAACAAGAGGAATCGTTACATAGTCAGATTTAATTTCAACTTTGCGTGTTACAATGTTTTCCCCCGAAGTGTCATCAAGATCAAGTGTTTCATAGTATTCTCCTTCCTCGTGCATTAAATAGGCTTTCTCAATTTGTGTTAGCTTGGTGAATTCCCATTGGCTTGTGGTTTGTGCTGTCGCTTTAACCTTCTGAATCAACAATTCAGCATGTGGAGATGCAACAGCTGTGATTCTAAATCCAAAACTAGCTTCTTCGAAAAGATCATTAAGACTTAAAGTCTGGTCCCAGATTGCAGGAAAATCGGTTAATGTGCGAGTAACCAACAAATCCTCTCCACAGTCTTCGTCGGGGATAACGCTGCCTATCACTTCACGAGGAACCGAGAATTGTTGTGGTGCTTCTAAAGCTTCATCATAATTTTGTTCGATTACAGTAAGGTGGTCCTGAAGCCATCTTTGGAAGTAATCAATATTAACTGCCCCTTTTAGCCAATTATTCCTGTCTTCGGCTTCGGTCTTCAGTTTCCCTAATTGAGTCAGAGCCTGGGCTGTATCTATCATGCCGCGAGTTCCGGCCTCTGTTATTCTATCCTCAAGAGCCTGCCAATCCTTTTCTTTAAGGCGAATGTATTTTTCATAGATCAGCCCACCGTTATCCATAAACATGGTTAAAATGTTTCCCTTTGGTTTACGAGAATTAAAAACATCTCCAAGTTCATCTTTAATGCGCCGTTGTTCGTTTTCTCTCCATTTTAGATCTTTCTTAAATTGATCTCGAATGTGTTCTGCTGCGAGTTTTACTTTTTCCAAGAATTGCGGGTAATCCTTAAGGCTTCTAAAATTTACAAAATTAGGTTCAAGCAACATAAGTGCAGTTAACTTATTCATCCAAAAATCTAATTCCCATAACTGGACGAAGACCGTTTTATATTTCTTACGGGCGTCGGTTCCGGGTTGGATCTTCCACTGTTGATACTCTCCATAAATTTCAGGATTATCAAATGGAGCTTCCAAACCAATTGATAAATTACTCATATTATTAGTGTACCAATCGGCATTGTTTTTCAGTTCATTAAAAACAGTTGTAAACCCGCCACGACTTTGGGAGATGGCTTCGTGGGCCGTTGGTCTTGTTCCAGAGTCTGGGCCGATTTTGGTAGTGGTATAGGGAAATCGGTGTCTATTTCTCTCTTGTTGTGTATGAAGATGCGGTGGCCAGTGGCTTAAAGGGCTTCCCGCGCCTGGAACCCATCCAAAATATTCTCTACGTGGATTACCGATGTCATCGAAATGGCTCTTTTCAGTAACACCAAATTTTCGTTGCTGATTAATGTGCAGGTTGCTAAAGAGGCCACCGTCCGCAGTGCGAGTGTTTTCGAGTACAGCCCAGCTTGGCTTGTCCTTGTAAGTTTGGTATGTATGGAGTTGTATGGAATACCCGAGTTCCGATGGCCGATCATCATCAAGCACAGTCATGCCTTTAAAATTTCTTAAGCGACTTCTGATCTGATCTAAGATATAAATAAGCGTATATCCCCATTTAAGGCCACGATTGGGTAAACTTTCAAGATCGCCTCTAAGCCCTAAATGTTCTTCATAGCCGCGTGGATACTTTTGATTCTGATCGAACCCAAGATCATCCCTACGGTTTGAATTCAAGAAATCGTGGACAGATTGTTCTTCTGCAACCTCATATCCAGTCACATTGAATGGATCCGCGAAGCCAGAATAGGCGGGGTTGTCGCGGGGGTTGCCGCCAGCAACGGCACGATCATTCGGTAGTGCCCCCCCAACGAAAGTGGGTGAGGCTATATCAGATCCCCATTCCTTCGAGACAACACCAACACCATAATTGTCGCGACCGTCGATCTCAGCATGATCTGGGATTTTTCTTCCTAACATACCACCATAAATTTGCTTAATAGTATCTTCTAGATATTCAATAGTTGGTATTGGTCGGCCATTCCATTTATCTTGTAAAAGTTCTTCGCCCACTTTCAATAATTTATTATTCTGGGTGTAGGAAAACCTAAATTGAGTTCTATTAGAAGTAAATTGCCTTCTTAATTCACGCAAAAGATGCTTATCACTAAACCCACTCCAAGATTTATAATAATCAATCTCTTTCTGGATATCTTCTGGAAAGCTATCAATCGTAGCATCTTGTATGTTATATTCCAGCATTTTTGGGTGAAAACTGTATTCTACCAAAAATGGAGCGCCATCTGGCGTCTGGAATGGGCTGCTTGTTGGAGGAATTGGAAGATCCGAATTTTTATAAATTTTATAGCTTTGGTCATCCGTTCGCGTATTAACTTCTAGTACATCATAGATGCTTCTACTATGAATCTCAGGATCATTAGAGAAGGTGCTTATACGACTATCGTTCACATCCCCAGTGGCATTGTCTACAGGTATAAAATGGTAATGGCTAAAACTGTCGAGCTTTTGAGGGCCTGGGCCGGAGTTGCCGTGTTGCCAATCTAATAAGTGATGTGGCAATCCAGCCACCGCAGGCCATAAAGCAACTCTGCTATAAGTCGGTGATGGCAATTCTACTAATTTATATAACGGTTCTCGGACTGGTACTGGATCAAGATCACCGGAAAAAACACCAGGAGTTGCATCGGTGAGATACACAGCGTTCCAATTGTGACTGGCACCAGTTGGGACAGTATAGGATGCACCAGCATTTCCAGGTAATAAAATGTTTTGATTATTAAAAACCTCAAACATTGTTATCATAGCATCGCGTTCAAAATCGGAAGCATGATCATCCCACCAATGACGATTGTTTAAACCATCTATAAACCATTCTGGGAAACGATCACTATTATTCGGAGCAGGCTCAAATAACTGATAAAATCCAGTTTTATTTGGAGCAAGTGATTGGGACAATTCATCATTAAACCCAAATTTTGGGTATATGGTACTATAATTGAGGCCAACGCCTGAATTCGGAGATTGTGCCAATGTAAAAGTAAAGAGCGGCCACAATTCACCAATGAATTGAGGTGGAACATCAACATAATTGCCGCCCGCATCTCTATCAACTATTTCTTCCCAAGTTATCCCAGAATTATTTCCAAGACCCCATTGTCCCCAATTCCCCCGATCTTCATAGGATAGATCCACTTTCCAAAATGTTTCTATTGTGGGATCAATCGCGCCTTGGGTGAATCCGACATTAGCATATGTTTGATAATAATCCCCTCCAAAACCCCAGATGGCGTCTCCACTGGCGTCGTACTCAACAAACTCTCCATAAATAGAATTTTGACCACCTCGAATTGTGTAGGTTGTAGTTGGCCTAATTGGTGGCAAATCATAAGTTGTAGGTCTTAAGGAACCTCCAAAAAGGTGGTCTGGCCATAAATCTAAAGTAGTGGGCGGGTTGCCAACACGTCCCACCACATTAATATTTGGTCCTCCAAAAATAGGAGTAAATTCAAATTGCTCATTAAGCAAAAAGTCTATTGATGGCCGACCAGCAAGTGGATTCACAGTCCCGAATCGGGCGGACCGGGCGGCAGCTGAGATTTGTTCTTGAGAAATGTCTCTTCCCAAATTCCTAATGATTGTTTTAAACTTATAGGGACTGTCTGGTTCACTCATGATTCTTCTTTTCGCAATAGCATCGTCGCTCAAAGCACCATTTAACAATTCTCTATCAAGTTCGCCTTCTTTGCTGAATGATTCAATCTTATCCAAACTTAATCGAGCTTCAGCCGAACCAGATGGAACGTCAAAACATCTTATAAAACCTTCAGATAAAATTGAATTAATGGTCGTGTCTTCTTTCGTTCCAATGATCGTGTTCATTTTCTTTTGCACAATCATCATTTCTCTACGAATATAGTAATCAAAAGCTACCGACTGGTCGGGAGTAGCACCTGTTTCTATTGGTGAATTGGGCAGCTCTGCGAGCCTATTATAAGATTCGAGAGCTTCGTGAACGAAATTTTGAGAATAGCCAAGTTTCTTAGTTTCATTGACTATTTTTCTTTCAATAAAGACAGAGATTAATTTTGGTATATCTGTATGGTCAGAAAAATTAAACTCAGCAAAAGCAAAGATGGTCTTTAACACCACTTCTAGAGCGTATAAGCGGATTGTAATAACGACAGCGCCACCAAGCAACGCCTTTTCCAGAGCATTCTTTGCACTAGTTCCTAAACCATCTTCTTGTGAAAGAACGTTTTCTATGCACTTTGTTATTGCATATTCATTTTCTATAATCTTTTTAATTTCTTCGATGTTTAAAAGATGTGGATCTTTACAATCTTCTAAAATCTGTCTCTGTGTTAATTTCGGAGTTAAATTTGCTAAGTCTAAAACTCCTTCCTCAAAAAGATCAGATCTGCTGATTTCGCTAGAAAAAGCTGTCATAAAGTCTTTAAAAATTTCTATGTATAAAGTTCTATACTCACCTCGTTTTTGTTCCCATAAAAGTTCTTGAAGAATAGAAAAATCAACACCTCCAATTCTTTCATAGAATTCAGGATCTCCAGGTTTCCTAATAATGCTCCCTTCTCTAAATGCCTTATCCGCGAATTGAGAAAATTGGAATTCTTGGGTTCCAATACCAGATGATGGTCTGCCAGCGGTCGATGGACCATAGGCGAATTGATCGTGACTTACTTGCTGGACGGCCAGTTCGGGTTCCCATAAACCCTCTCTCCTAATCACTTCCAGTGCTTGTGGGTTTAGTTCTTCAGCGGTATTGATTGCATTTGCAAGACTAATTTCTCGACCTTCGTCATTAATGGCAAAAAAATCAACTGAATAAGTTTCATTTAAAAGGCCAGTTGTTCCTTGTGCATCATATCTAATAAACCATCGAGAAGGTCCGAAAGAGCCTGCCCTGGTGATTCCCACTTCCTCTCTGCCAGATGCCCTTAGAACTTCGCTTAATTCTTGGTCTGTTGATCCATTTGCCGAGAATGCTGATATATCTTGTGTTAAAAGAGTCTCAAAAGAGAGCTTAAGAATATTATTACTCATGTCAAAGTTGCGGAATGGGCGAGAAGGGTCAGCTACGAAAGCATGATAATAATACGATGAACCTGTGGCTGCGATCTTTGCAAGGTTGTCTTGAAGGCCAGGGGCAATAAAAGATTTAATCTCTGGTAAGAAAATAGAAGTCGCAGAACCAAACTCATCTTGAACCGCTTTTTCTTTATCTGGATCTGGGCTTAATTGGCGTGTACTCGACTGGGCAATTCCACCTTCGTTAGTTAATTGTGAAAGGATTTCCGTTGTTAATTTATAAGGTGCTGGGAAAGAAATCGGACCAGGATATGAACCAAGATTCGGATGGTTTCTCGGAGAACGATATCCTTGAGAATAGTAAAGCTCAAATTCAGGATTGATCATATAAATCGGAAGCTTGTCTTCATCTTCTTGACTATCATTATATGAAATGATATCACTTTGATTCGGAGGCACAAGCGTTCTTACGATTTCCCTATCTTTTATTTTCTTATCTCTTTTCAAAGAAGGGACAAAACCCGCAGCATCTGTATTAAATGCAGAATAGACGCTGCTCATAGAAGTATTTATAGTCTTCTTTAAAGTGAATGTAAACGCTGGATGATCAAGATCTACTAAACCTGGTTTAACGTTTCCATCTTCATCTATACTGCAATAGGTTGACGGCATCGCGCCATCCAAAGGATTGTCTTTCTCTAAGATATTCTGTAATTGTTCTAATCTTTTTCTTCGTCGTTCATTGGCTTTTTGAATTTGATTATCTATCTCATCCTGTGTTAAACCTTTTCCTTCCAAAAGTTTTTTTCTCAATTCTTCATTTGGATCGTCAGAACACAATCCGCCCCAATCGTCGGGCACTAGATTTGAAGCTTGAGAAACTTTTTCTAACAACTTGTCTTCATCAATTAATTTGCCAGCACTTGTAAAGAAATCTGCAACTTGATTATCATCGGATAACATCGCTTTAAAAGTTGGCGAGTAACTATCAGACTGAGAAACGATTGATTGAACCATTGTTTTGGTTTCGGGTGTTCCGCCGCGCAATAGAAGCTGACTGACTTCGCCCGGTGTTAAAACTGCTGAGACTTCATTCAAAAGTTGCTTCACAGAACCTTCGCCGCCTGAGAGGGTGCCGTCATCAATTAATTGCTGTATTTGTTCGTTGCCGAGAAAACCTTTTATATTTGAAATAAACTTTTTGGAAGCTGCAAGTTCAAGACCACTTCTTCCGCCAACTGTAAACAAACCGCCAGTCCCTATTTGTCCTTCGCCGGTCGTGCCTGCATTAATACCTGCGGTGATGCCTCCAATTTCAGTTTCTCCAACCTGTGAAAACGTATTAATTCCAGCATCTATTCCAGAAATGCTTACTTTTAACGCTCTATCTCCTAATTCGCTTGCGAGATCAGTCCAAGGAGCCAAGCTTGTTGGATCATTTAATAGTTCACTTATCTTTAATGCGCCGAAGTTCATTTTATCGGGATTGCCACAAGAAGAAATAATCATCTCCACAATTTCAATTAACATTTGACTTAAAGCAACTTTTAATGCATCCATTATGGCCAAGAAAATTTGCTTTCCAATATCACCTATAATGTCAATAGTTGGAATTAAATCATCTAAAGAAATAGTTGGAATCTTTAAAACGTCAATTAGATCTTCGACAAATCTATTTGCATCTCTTAAAAATTGTTTTACTTGCGCGTAAGTTCTGGCAATCACACCATCTGGATCTGCACAAATGATTGCTTGTTTGACGATATAAGTCAACTGGTATCTATGTAAAAATTGACTATAGGTTGATTCAAGACCGACCAAAGAGTTTTCAGCATCTTTAAGGTTAGACAGAATCCCTGATTCAACGTTACTTACAAGATTGCTCTGGATTTTAATAGCATCTGCTTTGCGCTTGGCGCTTGCGAGTCTCCAACCCTCCTTCTTTAATTCTGTTGCGGTCTTAAGAGGAGTTTGATTCATTTGTTCGGTTACGCGGGCATTTGGATCCTGTCGGCCAGCCGAATAAGGTCGAGTTGAACCAAGTTCAATCCTAAATTCTTTAATTGTAAAGTTTCTTATAAACTGCTCCCAATTCATAGGAGGAACACTTTTATTTGCGCCATAAATCTCATCCAATTTGCTCATGTAATAGATTGATTGAGAATTTTTTACTATTCTGGAGTTTTGAAATTTTCCGAACTCCACTCTTAAATCATTGAAGTCCTTTCCTTGATTAAATTGTGCATAAACTGGCCTGTAAGAAGAATCAACGCCTAACGAGAATAGGTCGGATCTTTTTTCAGAATAGAGATATCCATTAGCTTCGATCAGATTATTAATAACAGGGACTAATGCGCTTACATTTTCGGCTTCGTCTTTTAAATCAATTCCATGAACTTTGCCATCAATTTTCTTTATTTGAGAATGAAATTCCATTAAAATGTCAGATAGACCAGCCATCTTTTTAGTTAAATTGAATGTATTAATTGAAAGGTCTTCAGTTGCCTTCATAGAACCCGCAGCTGATAATACTGAATCTGTTAGAAAATTGGGGTTGTCAAACTTATCTTGCGGAATTCCAACCGATACTCTGACTTTGGCGCGAGGTCGTTCAGGAACAAAAAAATCCATAGCTGATGCTATAGATCCTGGAGTTATTCCGTCTACCAGCGTCTTATTATAAAATGAGAGAATCTTATTTACACCCTCTGCTACAAATTCATCGGGATAGGCTCTACGAAAATTCTGTCCCGCATTTTCATAGCGTAAAGTTACTGTTACAGCGTATCTTTTATTTTCATGGTCATAATAAGGCGTCATAGCCTTATCTGATGTCCAATCAGTCGTAACAACTGGCTTTGTGGCTCGTTGAGCTTTCCGTGTGTTGCGTATGTTATCTTTGTTAGCCATAATTAATTGGTATTATTAAACCTGCTATTGATGTACTTGTCGCCCGGAGAATATAGATAGTTAACTTTGAATTTTTCTAAATTGGCTTTTTGCACCATTAATGACCTATAGGTTTGAGTCAGATGATTAATTGTTGTTGTTATGCCAGCACTCACAACAGGAGGGCTTGGCGACGTTTTCCAGATATATAAACCAGGAGGTCCAAGTGGAATTATTTCTGCTGGCGCATAGTGATAGTGATTCGTTAATTGTTCGTTTAAATAGGTCTGATACTGTAACATTGAATGAACAATTCCATTTAATTTGCTAACTTGATCAGTTAGAGAAATCAAAGCCTCGGATAAATTCCCTCCTTTCGGTATTGGTTGTAGATCAGAATCGTCATTTAATGCAATTAAGTCAATTCCGTAAATGTCATTGACTGGCGAAAGTCCACCTTGAGAGTTAACTACGTCGGTTTGAGTAACCAATTTAATCCCTTCTCGTGCGACAAGTCTAATTCCGTCTGCTTTAATCCCCACACATGAACGATCTATAGCGCCCCCGACTTTTCCTTCAACAATATTAAAATAATTATCTACATCAGATTTTTGGCTTATGTAAACTCTTGCCGCATCATGAACTATGTCTGGATCACACCAAAGTTTTTCTCCATCTTCTGCGAAAGGTTTTGCTTTATAGGCCATTCCACCCGCAACTAAATCAATTGCTCCACATTGAGTTTGTCCAACACCACCTTTTCCGCTTGCGCGACTTGCAGGACGATCTCTGCCCAATACAATTCTAGAATTATGTTTACCTTGCTTGACCCAATCTCCCGTCATCGGGATATAAACAGGGGATCCATCTCCGACTAATGTATCACCATCGACACCCTTATAATCGTTTGCTTGCTTTTCTGGCATTTCTTGCAAAGCATCTTTAACAATACCAGTTTTTTGAACTGCTTTCTTTGTTTTAGAAACGTCAGTGTCAGACTTATTCGGTGAAGATTTGGGTGTTTTTGTTTTCTTTACATTTGAAGCAGTCTTTGTGTTCTTCTTATTAAATTCGGTCTGTGTTTCGTTAGACTTCTGGAAGGCATCGATAACCAGAGATGCGCCCATCGCATCGGTAGCATTTTGAACATCTGATTCGCCGCCTTCGTTAAGCAAACCTTCTGACCGTTCTGCTGCCCATTTATGAAATGCTTCTTCAGCTTTATCAAATTGACCGTTAGAGGAAAATTTTTCTATTAGTTGTGCTGCTTGTCGATCTGTATCATTGGCAACAGTTTCTGCTGTACCAGCACCAAGTAAGAATCCTAAATTGTTATTATTTTCAGACATTTTTTTTATTCATGAGTAAAGTAGCGTATCTTATTCAAACCGGGCCAGCGCCTTGGTAGGGGCATGTTTTTATTATTTGTAGATCCCACATTCGCGATGTTGCCATTTGGTCTTAACATTACAACATGACCAGAACGACCTGTTGGATTTATTGCTCCTGCAATTGTGGGTTGGCCCGCTTTGGCTGCTGTTTTTGCTTCTGCGGCAGTCACCTCTTTCCAACCAGCATGTCCATCAAGAGTTCTTACCATTTCATTTGCAGTTGTCGCTGGCACACCGACGCCCATCTTTTCAGTAACGTCTATTACAAAAAAGTTGCAAAAAGTCGTGGCGTTGTCGCCACTACCAAGCCACTGTTTCTTTTTATAGCGAGCGAATTTTTGGCTTCCTTGCGTTTTGTTTCCCCATTTGAAAGTATCATCTATAGTTTTTTTGTAAAGTTCTAAACTCCTTGAGTCACATACATCGGGTTTTTGGGCAGGATCCGTACACGGATCAACTGTAACTCCTCCTTTGTTTGCGAAGATTTTCCCATCTATTAATTGTGCTTTATAATTCGCAACACCTTCAGGGCTATCGAATGCTTGTTTGGCACCGCTCGTCGAAACCTTTAAAAAACCTTGAGAAATGTTTCTTACAAAAACTGGATAAGTTAAATTCACTCTATCCATAAAATCAACTTGAATAATATCAGAAGGGGCTGGGACTTCAGTTTCTTTGACTGGTTGAATGGAAGTAAAAGTGTGATGCATATTAATTTGCAAATTAGCATCCTCTGCATTCTGGCCATAGGTGAATGGATCTGGCAAGTGAGAATGTATAGAAGGGATTCGCGCTTTTATCGAAAGCCAAACTTGGTTCTCCAAGTCTTTACCTTCTTGAAAATTCTCTACCCAGCCGCCAGCTGGAGGCTTTCCAGTCGGTTCAACTCGCAAAACTTTCGCAAATAATGGCCCCTGATCGCCAAGTGCAAAATTTGAAAATGTATTTAATCCAGCAATCACCATACCAGACCATGTATTGTCAGTATAGTTTCTTGCTACTTTAGATTTAGCAACAGGATTATAGGCTCCAAAAAAATCTTTACTCATTCTACATCACCATTCAAGCTTTCAAAGATCTCTTGTCGTTCTTCTTCAGATAAGCCAACATCTACTTTTTCTGTTTTTTGTTTTAATCCAGCAATTTTAACAAGCTGTTCATTTGAACGCTGAAGTGTTTCGACGTATTTTGCGGCTGTAAAACCGATCTCTTTGTGACGATGATCATCGCCAGCCATATACTTTATGAGGTCTTTTAAAAGTTCGCTTGTCTGTTCTCTATCTTTACGGATGTTTTCGATAGCTTCATCGGTAAGTGAGTCAAAATCTTTCTTTAATCGTTCCATTTCTTTTTAAAATTGGCGTATTCTGCTCTAAACTTGTTCAAGTTATTTAAAACTTGTTTGGTATTCAAGTTTGTTATCTCCCTCAAGTATAGATAAATAGCTTTTTTATTAAAAATCTCGATAGAGTCTACTTCATTAAAGAGGATTTTGATCGCTTCTAAAACTTTTTTTTCGTTTTCTTTTAGATTCTGTTTGTCCCATCTTTCAATTTCTCCCCACAAATGTTTCATAAATTCTTCTTTCTCTCTTTTTACGGCATATTCATTATAAATCGTTAGATGTTCCAGCTCGACTCGTTTAGAGATTTCATCATAATTGGCTTCTCGCTTTAAACGCGATGAAGTTTTTTTGACTTTGGCGATGAACCAATTTTTTGTTATAACACTAAAATAGGAAAATGCTTTAGAACCCTTAGAAGGATCAAAATTGCTTAAAATGGTGATAAGATGAACTTCGCATTCACTCTTTAAACTCTCGATGTTTGGAAGATTGGTAAATTTATAGGTAAAAACAATCTTATTGATCATTTCTGTGAAAGCAGGTTGGATTATATCTCTATAAATGTGATTACGATCATCTTGATTGGTGGTTGCAACAAAATCCAAAATAGCATTTTCATGAACTTTGGTAAAATAATTCTTTTTCTTTTTAGGCTTCGTCGGATTCATTTTCCCCATCCATTTCTTGGCCCGCAAGCTCTAGTTGCTCTAATAAATCTGGCTGTGTAAAAGAATAAACTTCTTCATAACGAATCATAAATTCCATCAATTCCTTAAGATGAGAAATTAAGGACTTTAAAGTTTCATCTCCATAAAACATTTCCATCTCGTAAATTGATCCAAGATGTGTGTGGAATGCATCCAATCTTGTTAAAATTTCTGAGACTTCTTCAGAAGCAGCAAATACTCTAACAATAGTTTTTCTTATATACAGAACTAATAGCGCATTAAAAAAGACAGAACACGCAAGAACAACTCCCAAAATTATCCAAATTGTAAAATTACTCATTCTCTATCTCAAAAAAATTGTTTTTTAATCTTTCTTTCTCTTGTTGCAAATCTTTTTTTCCACCTTCTATTGCCGATTTTACAATTTCTCCAGTTTTTAATGGGCGACTGTCTTGCTTGCCGCTTAATAGAACCGAAGATGGAATCCTTTTTAGGGAATTCACTGTATCACATAAAACACAGTCACTTAATTTTTCGCTCATAGAGTGTCTTTTTGTAAATGTTTCTAAACAATTTTGACAATTATAAACATATCTAGGCACTCTGCTCCTCTTGTTCAGTTGATTTTTCAACCTTCACCATCGGGGGATTTTCCACAACTAATCCATCTGCTGTCTGGACTAATTCAAATCCCTTTAACAGATCTGTAATGTCAGTCTTCTCCATGATACCTTTTTGTAGCGCCATCATAATTGCGCCAATTGCTTGATTCGATAATTTTAAATTCATTTTATCTCCTTTTTTATTAATTCTAAATCTGCTTGATACATAATCTCGCATAAATTATGAAACTTTACTTTTGGTTCCCAGTTTAACACAGTTTGTGCTTTTGTTGAATCGCCCAATAAGAACGGAACTTCTTGTGGTCGAAATAGGCGAGGATCTATTTCAACGTGTTTGTCTGGATCTAATTCTGCATGTTCAAACACACAACTTAAAAAATCTTTAACGCTATGTGTTTCTCCAGTCGCAATAACATAATCATCTGGTGTGTCGTGTTGTAGCATCTTCCACATTAATTCTACATAATCTCCTGCATAGCCCCAGTCTCGTTTAGCATCTAAATTTCCTAAAAATAATTTGTCTTGAAGTCCTAGTTTTATTCTTGCCGCTGCAAGTGTAATCTTTCGGGTAACAAAAGTTTCTCCGCGACGTGGTGATTCGTGATTAAAAAGAATTCCGCTTGATGCGTGTAACCCATAGCTTTCTCTATAATTTCTTACTAAATTGTGTCCAAAAACCTTTGCACAGGCATATGGAGAAGCAGGCATTAGTGTAGATTCTTCATTGAATGGATAATTTGGATTATCGCCAAACATTTCAGAAGATGATGCTTGATAAAATCTGGCTTCAGGACAAACTTTCTTATATGCGTTCAAAATTCTCAGTGTTCCCATCGCAATTCCATCAACTGTGTTTTCTGGAACATCAAAAGAAACGCGAACATGAGATTGCGCTGCCAAGTTATAAATTTCATCGGGTTTAAAATCTATTAAAAGCTCCCACATTCTGGAAGTGTCATTTAAATCATAATAAGATAAGTGTAGATTAGGATTATTAAAAATGTGGTCAACTCTATCAGTAGTAATTGTTGAAGTGCGCCTTTTTAAACCATAAACTTCATAACCTTTGTTTAATAACAATTCTGCAAGATAGGAACCGTCTTGGCCAGTTATTCCTGTGATTAGTGCTTTTTTATTTTTTTGAGTACCACTCATAAGTTTTCAAGATTCCATCTTCAAATTTCGTAAAATTATAATTTCCTATAAGCTCTAATAATTGCTTGTTTGAGCCGTCTTTACGGAATTGTCCATCTAGTTGTTTATTATAGCTTACTTTAATGTTTTTTTGTATTTTTGATATTAAAATGTTAACCATTTTTGAAATGGAAAGGTTCTCCGGTGGTGATACAATCAATGGGGTTTCACTATGATGTTTTTCCAATAAAATAGGAATAATTTGAGCTAAATCCTCGATGTAGAGTTGTTGCCTTAATGGATTGCCGGTTCCCCAAAATTCAACAGATTCGCCAGTTTTTGTCTTGTATAACTTTGAAACCAAAGCAGCAACAAAATGCGACTTGTCAGAATCAAAATCATCACCTGGTCCATAAACATTTGTTGGGCAAAATGTGGAATAGTCTAAACCAAATTGTTTGCGATAGGCTATACTTTGAACATGCAACATTCTTTTTGTAAAACCATAGGAAAAGTTTGTTTTTGCTGGTGGGCCATTAAAAATTTGTTCTTCTGTGAAGGGATATTCTTTAACAACGTCTGGGAACGCGCAAGTGCTTAATGATGATAACACTCTTTTAATTCCGCATAAAGATGCTTGATGCAAAACATTCGTATTTATTAAAACATTATCGTGAAAAAATGAAGCTTGGTTTTCTGAGTTTTCTTTTATTCCGCCTACTCTGCCAGCCAAATGTATAATTGCATCAGGCTTTAATAGATCAAAAACTGCAAAACATTCAGAAGCATTTCTTAAATCACAATCGTGAGATGATAAATAATACCAATTAGGATTTTGTTTTTGGAGAGCTTTTCCAACAAAGCCAGTGCCACCTGTGACTAATACTTTGTTATCCATGTTTTTTTTCTTATCAACTTTCTTCTGTCGGATCCATGTAACACTTTTTTATATTCGAACTAAATTCTTGTTTTGAAGTTTTTTTGTGGTTTAAAAATACATTCAGTATTTTATTATAGTCCTTTTTTCTAATCTTCTCAATTAAATTATATGTTTTTGCTACAAGATCTTGACTCTTGTTTCTAGCATTTTCCAAAGAAAACTGATTATTATCTGTAGTTGTTAAATGTTTAACAGACCACTCCTTTGAGATTAAAAATACATCATTCATTGTTGAAGCGTGGATAGAAAAACCACCGTTTTCCCCACTAAGAATAATTCCTTCGCTTAAGTAAAACAACGACATTAAATCATCTTGAGAAAACGAGCCATGAAGCTCAACATAATTTTCGTGGTGGTTGTGAAGCTTTTGTGGAGGAAAGCCAATGTTTACAATTTTAATTCCATTATTGAGTAAATAAGGAATAATTTCTTTTAATTCTGGAACTGTCTGCAAAGTATTTGTATTTGATTGCTTTTTTTCAAAATTTCTTGTAACTATAATGTATGTTTTTTTGTCAAAAATTGAACCATACTTCTCTTTTATGTTTTGAAAAGTTTTAAATTCTGGTTTTAAAAAATTCCCCTCTTTAATAAACGAACACAAGTTTCCAAAATCTCGTTTCCAATGTCCTAGGTCGCGGCCCTTGCTAAACCAACTTGAAAAAACAATATTATCATCTAAATCTGAAATTTCAAAGTCATGGTACTTTACTATTTTAAAATCATTATTATTTTTATATTTTTTTTTGAACAAATTCAATTGTATCTTTCCATCTTGTTGAAGCTAATTCTCTACCATTCTCTACCATAATGTTTAAAACTTCGGGTAAATTTCCACTTTGTTTGTTCATATACTCATTTGATGCCAATAACAGCTCATCTGCTTCACTAATTATTCCCACTGCTTTTTCTGGTATTGCACAAATTATTTTGATATTTTTATATCTTTTCTTAAGTTCTCGTAAGAAAAGATTACATTTTAAAAATGCATGAAATTCTAGAATGGGGCAATAGACAATAAGATCTTTATTCATTGACTTACCATCTCCAGCTTTTATGTTTTATAATTTTTTCTATTTCACTATCAAAATTCTTTTGCGGTTTCCAACCCAATTTACGCAATTTAGAATCATCTAAAGCATAACGTAGGTCTTGGCCTTCTCTCACAACTGAAAAATCTACATAATTTTCCCAATTGTCTAAAGTTCCATTAAAAGATTTAATAATTTTCTTTACAGTATCAATGTTTTTTTGCTCAAAGCCACCAGCAACATTGTAAATCTCATTAACTTTCCCTGAATCTATTATTGTCATCGCAGCATTAGCAGTATCGCTCGCATGAAGCCAATTTCGTGTTGGCGTTCCGCCGTTATGTAATCTAATCTTTTTTCCTCTCATCAAATTTTTAATTGAAAGAGGAATTAGCTTTTCAGGATATTGGCCGATTCCATAGTTGTTCGTGGGACGCAAAATAATGTATTTGATTTCATAGGTTCGTGACCAGGCATGAATTAACATGTCGGCGGCAGCTTTAGACGCAGAATAGGGATTGCTGGGCCTTAGAAGATCGTTTTCTGTATGAGATCCCTCGATAATGTCACCATAAACTTCGTCTGTGCTAATGTGAAACAAAATTGGTCTGTCGTTACAATTTACAGGTTTAATTCTAACGTTTTCTAAGAGATTTTTAACACCGTTTATATTACTTTCTATAAACTTGTCGCTATTCACAATACTATTACCAACATGAGATTCTGCGGCAAAGTTTACTACATAATCGCAGTCATAAAGATTATTTAAATTTTTGATGTCGCACTTATCAAAAGCAAAGTTGGGATAATTTTTAAATTCTTTTAACAGTTCGTTATTTGAGGCATAAGTCATTTTATCAACGCCTCTAACGTGCCAACCTCGATTAAGTGCTTGGCGAGTAAAATAGGAGCCCATAAATCCCAAACAACCTGTTACATAAACTATCTTCACTTAATGCCTTCGAAAAACTCATCTACTGATTTTTTGATGTATCTAATTTTATCATCTGTGATTCCGATAAAAGTTCCCAAAAAGAAAGAGTTAGTTGTTACTTGTTGGGCAACAGGGAACATTTCATCTAGATCTCCGTAATCAGAAGCCATGTGGTGATAGCCTGGATGTGTTAGAATATTGCCAGCAAAGAACGAACGGGTTTGAATTTTTTTGCCTTCAAGATGAGAAATGATGTCTTGCTTTTTAAAAGGCGCATCTTTTTTAACTGTCATCAAATAGGCAAACCAACAAGGATCTGAGTTCGGGGTTGCTTTCGGCAAATGAAAATACTTTTCATAGGGTTTAAAAACCTCATTTAATTTAAGAAAATTAAACTTTCTTGCATGATCCATTTCAGGTAATTTTTTAAGTTGTTCTAATCCCATAGATGCCTGGAGATCAAGAGGTTTAAGATTAAAACCAATATCATCAAAAACATAACGATGATCATAAACTGCTTCTTTCAAACCAGGAAGCCAATTCTTAAATCGATTGCCGCAAGCAGTTCCGTCCACAACGTTTCCTGGTTTCATTGTATTGCAATAACAGGCGCGGCCCCAATCTCTCAGGCTGGACACAGCCTTTCTAATTTTCTTATTATTTGTAGCAACAAATCCACCTTCGCCCATTGTCATGTGATGTGCCGGAAAGAAAGAACATGTTGAAATATCGCCAAAAGAGCCTAGTTTTTTGCCTCTATAGGTCGAACCAAGGGCATCACATGAGTCTTCTAAGAAAATAAGATTATTTTCTCTAACGATTTTCATTAATCTATCCATATCTGGAGGATTGCCCAAAACATGAGCAAAAGTTATGGCTCTGATTTCAGGATCATTCTTAACCAATTCTTCAACTTGATTCAAGTCCAAATTCAAATCAGGTAATGTTACATCAACGAAAACTGGCTTGAATCCTAGCTGAATAATTGGATTAATTGTTGTTGGAAAACCAACAACCGGAGTTATAATTTTTGAACCCTCTGGAAGAGCAAATCCTTTTTTGGATTTTGTAGCAGCCATCATTAATAAATTGGCTGAACTTCCAGAATTCACAAGACAACCAAATTTCATGCCAAGATGCTTTGGAAAGGCCATTTCAAATAGATTAGAGTCTTTCCCAAAAATAAGCCATTCGCTCAAAAGAGATTTTATAGCTTCGCGATATTCATTCTTGTCAAAGTGTGGGCCGGAATAGGAAACCCAATCCTCGCCCGGTTTCCAAGACTCGTTTTGTCGCTTTTCGTCAATGTAGTCTTCAACTAAAGATAAAATGTTTTCTAATTTTGTGTCAATCATTTTTATATTTCTTCTATCCTCTTTGTTTTATCACAAATTAATAAATCATAATGAGGTTTGCCCATTTTTAATTCATGGTGTTTAACATTCCATTCTTCAAGTTGATTTTTAGTTAATTCAGTCCAATCGAGTCCGGTTCCACTCCCCCGAGCGGTCCAATAAATTATTTCATTTCCTTCATCGTATAAGTTATTAACCAAAGAAATATTATCTATAAGTGGGGTGGCCTTGCTATAATCTCTCGATTCATTCGGATTTGAATTCTTGTGTTCACAAATTGTTTCATCGATGTCTACATATATTATCATTATTCCCCTCTCAACTTTTTTCTAATAGAAATTTCGGCTGGTGTCACAACTTTATTAGAAGATCCCAAAATAGTATTAATATTTGAACACCTCTTTTTAAGCTTATCCATTCCCATAACTTCTAGACTTGCTTTCTGATCAGTGCCCCATAAATTATGAGAAAGGGTTATATGCCTTTCAATTACTTCGGCACCCAAAGCCACAGCAATAACTGTAGGCTCTAAATCTTCCTCGTGGCCCGAATATCCGATCACACAATCATATCGTTCCTTATAAAATGGTATTAAATTTAAATTAAGTTCTGCGGGTGGCGTAGGATAGCTCGAATTGGTGTGCATTACTACTGGACTTTTGCCATTTTTCATTATTAAATTAACTGCTACATCAACTTCTCTCAGCGTAGACATTCCAGTAGACATTATTACTTGCACTCCAGATTTTGCACTCTCTATAAGCAATTCCGTTTTTGTTATTAACGCTGAAGGGATCTTTATAAAAGGAACTTCATAATGTTTTAAAAAATTTAAACTATCCAAGTCCCACACAGATGCAGTCCAATCTAAAGGCTTCTCTAAACAATATTTGCGTACTTGATCATATTCTTTTTTCTGAAACTCGATTTTATATTTATAATCCAAATATGTCATCTTCCCCCACGGGGTTTCTCTCATCACCCCTTTTTGGTGTTCGGGAACACAAATATCTGGATTTCTTTTTTGGAACTTCGCACAATCCCAGTTACATGCATTTACCGCATCAATTAGTTTTTTGGCAATTTGAATATCGCCATTATGATTTATTCCTATTTCTCCGATAAAATATGGATGTTCCAATTTATTAAAATCTAGCATTGTGTATCTCCTCTTATTTCTTTTCTTTAAATTCTTTAAGGTCGCTCTCATAGTCAACATCCACTATTGTATCGGACAAGGGGTAGAAGAATGTATCTTCATAATATAAATTGTTGTCCAAACGATTTAAAATATTAGGGCTTGTAATTACCGTATAATGGCAAGCCTCAAAACACGCAGGATACTCTTGCCTTCTATATAATTGATGATCAACAACTTTTGCCCCTTTCGATCCGTCTACAACAAGATAGCACATATAAGGATGAGTTAAAATTTTTTTTTGGCACAGGAGCGACTGGGCACCAGCTTTTAAATAAAAATCATATATTTTTTTAATATCATCAAATTTTCGTTGAGGGTAAGTTAAATACAGCGTGATTAAATCTTGAGTAGGAGATATATTAAATTTCTCTACTGCATCTTTTATAACAAGCTTCATACTCGTATCGTCCTGACACAAACTAGAGTCTCTTTTTAAAATTTTAAAGTTATATCTTTCGGCTCGTTTTATCAACTCTTCATCATCGGTAGTGAAAATGGTTCGCTCACATAAATATGCAGGTATTTTTTGGGCTGTATAATCAAAAAGGTATCTATTTTTATTTGGGAACCCTTTAGAATTTTTACGTGCCGGAATAATTATCCAAGCATTTTTCATCAACTCAGATTCATATTCCACAATTACATCTCAAGTATTTTTTCTGTTTGGTCAGTATCAATATATTCTCTTGCCTGTAAAAATGTATCCATCGGCATGTTTCCAAAATTTACAGGATTTCCATACATATCATTCAACACTTTTGTAGCGTCATCCAATTCTAGCACATACTGATAAAAATTTTCATCACAAATTGGCTCTCCATCGCTATCAAAGGAAATATTAAAATGTTTAGACAACTCCGGGCGGACTTCGCGCCACATTTCGGTCCCTGGATATGCCGTTGCAGTAAACATACGAGCATTAACACTATCGTAAGCTCGCTTATATTCTGAAGTGCCCGGTACTAAATCCTTAGTACAAAAATTTTGTTGCCACTTAATAAAAGCTACGCTAGTTTGAAGATGCTCTAATTCTTCGCCGGGGAAGGCCATAATCCAAGTGCAGTTTCCATGAATATCGGCTTCCTTACAATTCTTAACCGCATTTACCATTGTAGTCGGAAAATCATAAATCTTCCCATTGATTCGTGTGGATGTTATGCCATTCTTTAAAATAAATCCCCCTTTTTTCATATTCTCTAGTGTAATTGGAGATGCTGATTCTGCACCGAAACCAATATAAACACATCCAGATTCGGCCATGTCAAAAAGTCGAGAATCAGCCTCGTCCATTCTAGTGTGAGTTCCCCACTTGATTTTGTCTATCCCGTATTCCTTAAAGACTGGCACCATTCGTTTAATTCTTCTTTTATCTACGGCAAAGTTATCATCAGGAAATCCTATAAAATCCAAATTATAGGTATCTATATATTCTCGAATTTGTTTTGCAATATGCTCACAACTTCTCATCCCGTAATTTCTTTCTCCCTGGGAACCTCTATAACAAAAAGTACACGCATAAGGACAGCCACGACTACTTACCGTGGTTAAACTTCTTTTCATCTCAAACGGAGTAGCAGAACTATTATTGGCTCCTAATCCCCACACAGGAACCTTGATATAATCTTCTAATAAATTATAACCATGTGGATCTGACTCCAGTAAATCCAACGCAGCATAAGGCAATTTATTTAAATCTCTAGGTCTATTTCCCTCGTACTTAAACCGATGCTTTCCACCCACGTACTCAACATAATGCTGACTTATTTGTTGAGACTTGACCGCTTTGTTAATTCCAAGCATCTTGATTGTTTTCACATCATTTAATATAGACAAGATCACATCATCACCTTCAGATCGGGCAATAGCATCTAATTCAGGAATCCACTTAAATAATCCCATGCTAATTTCTGTAGCAAGACCATTTCCAGTAACAAGAAAACAATCCCGCTGGTGTCTTCGGATAATTTTTGAAATTTGTTGCTGCCACCTTAAAGTCGTTATCTTTCCTGACAAAGCTATAATATCTTGATCACCAACATTTTCTAAATGCTTGAGAATTATAGATTCTGCTTCAAGATAACTCAAGTGGCGACCATTAGGAAGGTTGCGATTAATTGCGATTTCATCTTTAATTCGATAACCGTTTAAATCAATAATATGGGGCTCGGCTCCGTGATTTCTTGCAATTGAGGCTAAGATACCCGGACCCTCGGGAGGAACATTAGGAAGGGCGGCCTCTCGTAGTGGCATATTGATAAAAGTTATCTTTATCCCCCGAAAACTATTAGAAGAAAAATCTTCTACAGAATTTTTTATAATAGAAAGCAACTTGGACATTTTCTAAAGCCTCACTTCTAGATCAGATTTATCTTATCTATTAGATTTTTCATAATTTGTTGTTGTCTCGAAATGATAAATTATAAGGTAATTTATTATTTTTAAAAGACAGGTTGTGTATTTCGACCCCATTATTATACCCTATTTTGCATAAATATTGTAGGTCATTTATGATTTGCTTTCTTTCAAAAGGATCATCAAAAGCATAAAGCTCCTGAGATGTTTTTGATGATTTTATTTTTTCGTCAGTATAACCAGCATGTGTGTGTCCAGTTTTAGAAAGAGCCTCTGAATACGAAAGATCAAAACCTGTAACATGGATTGGATTACAACCCAAAAACAAAGCTAATGCAATCATGTGATTGGTAACAGTATTACAGTGAGAATAGGCTGATTTAAATCCATATTTAGAAGCTAACATAGATTGAAAGACTTTGTGTTCCCACAACCACGGATAAATCTCAAAAGAATCATCATCAAATTCTTCAAGTAATTTCTCAAATTCTGTTTTCAGTGGAATGGTGATCAAAGAGTTAATTTTTCTTTTTTGACATTCCCTTAAAGACTCTTTTAACGCCTCATAAGAATTAGCTGCAACCCAATAATCCGGTTGAAAATCTTCATCGAAGAAGTCTGGTATTAAATGAAAATCATTACAAGTTATTTTAACATAAGATTTATAAGATTCCTTATCCAACTCTAATAAACTTGGACCATGTGCAAGCACTACAGCGGGTTTGTTTTTGTGGAAATCTTTTAATGATAAAATCTTATCATAGCCATTTATCATTTTTTGGCGAAATAAAGATTCGTTCTTAACAAAATTAAATTCTTGACCTATTTTTGTTTTTAAATCTACATTTTCTACAAATTCTCTAATTTGTCTTTGCATTACAAAAATCCTTTATAACCTTTTCCAAACTGCTGTCTAAACCCTGTAGTTTTAAATTTAAAGAATTAAGATTATCTGCACACCCAGTATATTCCGGGGAAAATCCACCTTCTAATACTTTAATTTTAGGCTTTATAATCATAATCTTGTAAATTTTTTTAATCACTTCTTTTAATTCTACCTTTTCAGTATAGCATAAATTTAAATCCCTTGTCAACACCTTTTTATCATAATTTTCTAAATAATAATCTATTACTTTACAAACATCATCAGCTGCAAAAAAATCCATTACCTTATTCTGGTGTATAATGGGGGCTTCGCCCTTCAAAATTCTATTAACAGAACCCTTTATAAACCTATCTTCTTTTTCAAATTTACCAAAACAACCAAAAAGCCTGAAGTTGAAAAAATTCTCATCTGATTCTCTTATTTTTTTTGAAATAAGATTTTTAGCTATTCCATAATAATCCAAAGGTACAAAATTTAAAATTTCCTCCTCTGAGGCGTTAATCACGCCATTGGGACGATTGAATTCTGCCCCGGAGCCGAAATTGATCAAAACCTTAAACTTATCCGAATTTTGAATAAGATTCTCAAACATTTTTAGATTATTTATAAAATCTGAGAATGTGTCGTTATCATTTCTTTTTCCGCCTGAAATAGCGGTGTGTATTACTGCATCAACTTTGAAATTTAAAAAAAAGTTATCGACTTCCTCTTTTGAAGACACATCAAGAACAGTTCTATTGGTGGCGATCAAATCATGCTTAGAGTTTAAAAAAGAGTTACAGATCTCTTTACTTAAAAAACTATTACATCCAGTTATTAAAATTCTCAATATTTTCTCTTAAGATTCAAATAAAATGGTTTTTCATTATCAATGATTTCACGAAAAGAAATTTCTAATTCTGTTTTACCTTCAGGGTGGAGCATTGTTATATTAGAAAAATTTTGTATTATTTTTTTATCATCTTCTGACCAATGGGAAAACCCCAAATAACCATAGTCTTTATCTCTCCCGCCGCCAATTAATTTAACTGGAATTTTCTCATGATCAATGTAATTTCTTATCAACTCAAAAGGTCTATACAACAAAAACGATGTTATTGAGTAGACAATAGGTATTTTTTTTTCCATCGCAAGCCCCACTGCGGACCCAACCATCAACTGTTCGGCAGAACCAACATTAATGAACCTATTGGGAAAGTCCTTTCTTATCTTATCCCACAAACCATAACCAAGATCGCCAGTAATCAGATAAATTTTCTCATTTTTTTGCATCTCTTTATACAATAATTTAGAAAAGTCTTTTCTCATTCATTTCTCTCTTTCTTTTTAACATTTTTTTAGCCAAATCATAGTCATCAGAACTCATAATATGATAATGAGCATTTATTCCACATAAAAATGGAAAATGCTCTACTGTTGTATGTCTTACTTTAACATTTGGATTAAATGCCTTTATCCTTTTAACTAAATAATCTTCATTTATTTTATCATAAGCACAATAGCCGTTTACGTTTAAATAAATTTTCAAATTAGATAAACCATTTTCATAGGCAAATCTAAGACCTTCCCAGATAGAACCTTCTGCACACTCACCGTCACTAATTAAACAATAAACATTTTTATTTTTGTTTGCCAATGCTCTACCTATTGCCACTAACAAGCCAAGTCCCAAACTTCCCGTTGAACAATATAACTCATTTTTTTCATCTCGATAAGGGTGTCCACCATGTTTTATAAAAAGGCTTTCTGCGTTAATGTTAAAATGTTTTTCTATAACAACATAAAGAGCAACAGCCGCATGTCCAGAAGATAGAATGAAAACATCATCTTTATTTTTTGTTTTAAAAATTTCCTCTATTATTTCTAAACTAGAAAAATAGCTTCCTAAATGTGATAAACTGTGTTTGTGTGCTATCTCTATTATCCTTTCTTTTAAATTTTCCATTTATTTCCCCATTTTTCTCTTATCTTTTTTACATAATCTACTTTTTCTTTATGCATCCCCCATGTTGCTTGTTCAGGGTGCCAACGATAATAATATCCTAGCCATTGTGGAAATGGAAAAATAAATAAGTTATTATCAGCTAAGTTAAAATAAAGATCATAATCATCTGCTCCAAGATAATCTTCGTCATTCCATCTGATTAGGCCATCATCGTAAAGATCTTTGGAATAGACCATAGATGGGGTATTGACTGGACTTTTTGAAAATAGAAGTTGTTTAAATTCATCTAAATTTTTATATGAATGGGACATTTCGCCCGTGAATCCCTGATTGTCACCTTTGACGCCTAAAATTGGAGATTGAAGTAATTTGATCCTATCTGTATTCTTAGAAACTATCTTAACTATTTTCTCTACATAATCCTCTGCCAGATAATCATCTGAACCTAAAATAGTAAAGTATTTTCCACTTGTGTGTTTTAAAGCTTTACCAACAGGTTCAGACCAAGAAAATTTATAAAGATTCGGTGCTGTGAAAGTCTTTAATTTGGGATAATCACTCTGTACTTGTTTTGCTATCTTTAAACTATTATCGGTACTTTCATTATCCACAAAAATTACTTCCGTATCTTCGTGAGTCTGAACAAGGGCTGATAATAGTGACTGCCGAATCCATTTCTCTGAATTGTAACAAGGTATTATTATTGTAAATCTCATTTATAACTCCATTAATTGCTCAACTCTTTTGATATAGGTGTGTTCATTGTTGATCAATTCCCTATTCTTTCTCTTGACTTCTTCCAAATCATCTAAAGGCATGTTAACATAATGTTTTATTAATTCAACCATCTGTTTTGGAGTGTCATAAAGTTCTAAACTTGGAAACGTATTTTTAACTTGAGTAATGTTATCACATACCAACGCTCCTGTCAAGCCTAAAGATTTAAAAGTCCTCTCATTCGAATCAAGTCCAAGAACTCTCTGGTAAGCGTCATGGATATTGAGTGCAACTTTACTGTTTGATAGAACTTGATTCTCTTGTTCATGCGTTAAATTTTTGTTTATAAAAATACCACACTTTAGTCCTGAATTATGCAATTCAGCAAAATGCTCTAACATTATTCTTTTCTTTTCATTGAATCCATTATTGGCCCAGCCGCCAATAAAGCATACATCGTAAGCATATTCACCTTTTCTCAAATCTTTATAATTTACTGAATCAAAGGCCAACAAAATTCTATCAACAGATTTCCATTTATTATGAAATTTAGCATTGTCTCCAAAAGACCACAATTTACAATTATCTATTGAGTTTAAAGAATCGATAACATTATCCGCGCATAAGCATTTAAAGTTTGGATGTCTTCCCCATGGTTCAGGAAAACTGTTTGGCTGTGCATAAACAAAAGACTTGATAGAATTTTTAATAACATGTAAATTTTGTAAATTGATATCAGAATCTACAGACATCAAATAATAATCAGAATCATCTATTTCAGATAAAGAGTTATATAAAATGGTTTCATAACCCTTTGATTCCCAACCACCAACATACCCCTTATTATAAATCCAATGGCCCGCATGAGAACTATGGTTCTTAATATAAACTCTCATAACTTATTAATCTCTTCTAAGACCTTTTCTAAGCGGGCGTGAGACTGGTGTTCTTTAAGGAACCTATTATGCCCACGAGTGCTTATTTGTTCTACAATTTTCGGATTTTTTATAAGAAATTGTATCTTCTCTAGTAATTCCTGTCCTGACTTCCAAGTTACTATTTCTTTATTAATTTCAAAGAAGTTTTCGATTCCATCATGGTGTTCGGTTAGTAATAAACTGTTCGCTCCAGGTATTTCAAACATTCTTGCCTTCATTTGTGTTTTAAATTCAGGATCATTAGGGTTCACGCTAAAATTTAATCCAATTTTCGAGTTAGAATAAGCCATCATTAATTCTTCATAATTAACATTTGTGATTTGAACCATTGGGACTTTATAGTTCTTCAGCATTTCAACATAGGGAGTTCTTAATGGATCCATTCTTCCAACAAAAGAAGACTCTAATGTCTTATCACGAAATTCTATGAACGGATGATAATTCTTATTGGAGTGCCATGCACCTAAAATAATCTTGTCATAGCCAACTTGCTTAAAATTGTCAATATAACTGGGTTCTGGTGTTGAACAAACATTAAAATAGTGACACGTTTTACTAGAAAAACTTTTAAATCGCCAAGTGTCGTCACAAAACCAATTAAATGTCTTTGTTCTACCAGATTCTGTTTCTTGTCTTATTTCTTCCCAAGGCTCAAAAGGAGTCATTTGGGGATTTCCGGTCATACAACAAAAAATTAAGTCGGGTTTAAAGGATTCTATAATTTTTGAAAAACTTTTTTCTTCTGGATTTACAGTATCGTAAAAATAAACATCATGTTCCAGGTCTTTTAGGGGTAAGTAAACGTTTTTATAGCCACCATCTTCAATGTCCTTGGTTCCTCTCCTGAGTGTTTTATTCAAAGTTAAAAGAATTTTCACTTAAAACACCTCCAATACTTTTGTAAGGATTTCAGGTTTTTTATCCCTCATTTTTTCAATCAACTCTTTTCCCTTTAACTTAAACCAATCTTCTTTTGAGGCTCCGACATTATTATTCGTCGTAATAGACATGCCTGCCATTCTTGCTTCCACGATTATGCGGGACAAGGTTTCTGGTGTTTTGGGAAGAAATACAAATTTATCATTGTTTGTTAATCTGTTTAAAAATTCTTCATTTGAACACGAAGGGATAAGTTCAAAATCCAATTCTTTAATTTTGCAAAATCTAACTGCGTCTGCTGTATTCTTATGCCAATTATCACTTTGCATAATTGAAAACTTATCCTCTTTGGGTTTATCGGCCAGTTTTTCTAAAAGACTTAAACTTTCATCAGACCAAAGATTCCCGCCCAGACTAACGATGTTGTCTAATGACAAGTTCTTCTCTACAATCTGCTTATGAAATTCGCTTTGACAAAATACCGCTTTTGCGTATTTATAAAAATCATAGTTAATGATTTGATCTTTCGGTGCAATATAATCTTTATAATCGGCGGGATTTCTGGTTTTTAAATACTTGTGATCATGTTCATAAATTACATAATTACAGTATTGTGTTAATAGATCTCGAAATCTAGGATTTAATTGCACAAAATTTGAAACAATAAAACTGGATGAACGATTGTCATAAAGAAATTGTTCTGTAATGTGGCTGCATTTAATTTTTATAAGTGGTTGGGTTGTTTTAGTAACTAAATTACAGAATTCGTGATTATTTAATTCACCACCACCAAGCAGACCATCTTCTACAAAAAAATCTGCTATAAAGATGATTTTATCATCCGAATGACTCAACACTTAACTCGTCTAGCCAATTCTCAACACTGAATTCTTTCTCATCGTAAACACTAGTAACAAATTTATTATACATCTTATCTTGTGCATGTGTTTCTAAAAGATGAGCTTTCAGTTTTTTAGCCTTTGATTTTGCTGTTCCATAATTATTAAAAACTTTTCGCATAACCTTTTTACAATGCCATTCTATCGGAAAACACCATTGAGAATCAGCCTCGATAACAGTAGCCCAAACAGCCTCTTTCTGAACTGGTTTAACTTCATAGGAAACCGAACTAAACATTGGTTTCGCCTTTGACGCCTTTTCTTTTGAACCATCGTGAATATACAAATAATCAACAGGTCCACCCCAATCGGGAGCGATTACTGGTAAGCCGCTATAGGCAGCTTCGAAAATTGGTAAACCATAACCTTCTCCGTGCGACAAACTTAACAATACCTTAACTTTTGGGTGTAAATACAAAGAATGCATTTCTTGGTCTGTAAGATCGCCATGCAATAGGTGAACACTGCAAGTTCGATCTTTATAGTTGGTTAAAAGCTCACTCAACCTTTGTTGAGTAGCCATTCGATCTTGAATACAATTCTTCGCTAAAGAAGTTTTAATAATAAGGCCAACTTCTTTATCATGAAATTCTTCAACAAACCATTTAATGGTGTTTTCCATGTTTTTTCGTGGAATCCATGTTCCGACAGTCAAAAAGTTAAATTTATGCTTTAATTTTAGATCTAAATCTACTTTCTCGAATTCTCTAACTGGATATCCGACTACATCAATTTTTAAATCTGGCTTTGCTTCTAATAGTTTAACCTTCACTGGTTCTGGTGAAGTCCCATTATTCGCTTCTACAACTGTATTCACAAAAGCAAATTTAGTGTGTTGTGAGATCACAATCATTTGATCAACTTGTGTGGCGCATTTCTCAAACCATTGTGGAGAAATTTTGGTAGATTCTGTACCTGCTGTTATACCAATAGTTTTTTGCGCGTTTGGATTTCTTTGCCATTCTCCTGGTATTGTGACATGCAAACACAAATCAAATTTACCACCTTGTTGAGTATATCCAATTGTTTTGCCCAATAACTGATCAATCCACTGGCGTTCTTCGTTATCTTCCCAAATCCAACCAGTTTGGCCCCAGTTAAGACTAACGAGATAAACATCAAATAACTCAGGACGTGATCTTAGAGAGCGAAGCACAAAACGTGTGTGTTCTCCATAACCGCTTTGCGTTAGCGCCGGTCCAATAACTAATACTTTTTTCATACTTCTATAAGCTCCCAAGATTTATAATTTTTTCGTGTATCCCACGATCCACATTCATCGTGAATTTCTGTCATAAAATTTGACCAATCAGATGCGAATGCTTCAAAACCATAATTTTCTTCCACATGCTTTCTTCCTGATTCTCCCATTTTCTTTCGCTCTTCTTGTCCAAGTTCATACATCTTCATAAGAGAATCTGAGACTGATTTTCCAGATAACCGATCTTCATAGATATAAGGAACTTCTTGACTTCCAATAATTGCTTTAGAAGCAGGTTCCAATCCAATTCCATTTTCATAGATTGTAATGGCCTTGTTCTTCTTGTTTCTCTTAAGAGTAGATTCAAGACTAACTTTATCAGTTTTTGTTACTTGTTCTTGGAGCCCGCCAGTCATTGTAACAATAATTGGAGTCTCACAAGCCATTGATTCGAATGTAGATAGTCCGAAGCCTTCAGCATCTGAAATTCCCAAAGTTACATCTGCGGCACTATACATGGCAGACAAGTGCGGGGCGTCGATCTTTACACCAGAAATTAAAAATTCTTTCTCTTTAAAACCAAGCTTTTGAGCAATAACATGTAAGTCTTGCCCATTAGGATCTTTTGCTTCTGTATGCATTAATAAAGTAACTTTTCTATCTTTGTACTTCTTCTTAAATTGTGTCAAGAAATCCGCATACCAGAATACTAAAGAGCCACTTTGTTTGCGCCTTGCATTTCTACTATTCCAAAAAATTAAATAATCATCATCGTTAAATCCAAAGTTCTCTTTTCTAAACTCTTTTCTTTTATCTGCCGGTAAAGGATTAAAGAGTTGAGAAGGAACAGCGTGAGGAATATACTTTTCTTTCACTGCGGGTGATACTGTTTGAACTAAATTCGATGTTAATTTTGAAATAGTTACGACTGCATCATTTGAATCATACCAACATTTATTAAAATCGGGATAGGGGAAATTGTCCCAAACATGATAATAAACCATAGGAACAAGTGAACGAATCTCGTTTTCCATTTGCCAAAGCCAAGGATAAAAACGAGGATCTGTCATAAACCACAAAATGTCTGGTTTTGAAGATCTAAGAATAGAGCGAAGCATTTCTGGATTTCCATATCCATCAATGGGATAGATTATCCAATCATCTTTAAATTCTTCGACTTTTACTGGCTGGTAGTTTTCGTGTTTGATTGCACCGCCGAGACTTACAAACTCAAATTTACCAGTTTTTAACAACTCAACAATAAAATACTTTGTTTGTGTTCCAACTCCTGATGGTGATAGTGGGTGATCTGAGATTGTTAAAATTTTTATTTTCTTATCGGACACCTATTCTCCTTATGGGCACCATTGTGTTTTGTCAAATTCACACTTTTTACAACTTAAGCGATTCTTTGGATGATTGCCTTTGGAGATATTATACACGGCTTTGTTTAAGATTTTTAATGCATTATTAATTTTTCTTTCACCACTGGAAACTCTGAAGATTTCTACCTTGTCTTTTTTGGCTGTTCGCTTCAATAATCCGAAATAGGTTTCCACTTTCTGTGGCTCTATGTTATGTTTTTTGCAAAAGAACTTTTTATAATAGGTCAACTGATAGGTGGTAATTTTATCTGTTCTTCTTTGCATGTCCCAGCCCCACGAACATGATTTCCAATCAATAATATGATACTTACCATCAGGAGTTTGAATGACTAAATCTAAAAAACCTTTGTAGTCATAATCGTCTGGTATGTCTTCAATTGATTCGATTATCTTTTCTTCTGCTGAAAAAACTTTATAACCAGGAAACTTAATCTTTAAAGACATTAAAATCATTGATGCCAATTCAAGACCCTGTTCCTTCATTTCACGAATCATCGGGGCATGTTCTTCAGGAATTTCTTTCAGCTTATTAAGCTCATCTTTAAAAGAGTGTTTAAAAACTGTTTCATAATCTGTATTTTCATTAAGTGTCAGTTTCTCGCAAGTTTCATGGAGGGCTGTTCCAAATGCAGTATAAACATTTCCTTGGAAAAGTTTAATTCTATCAACATAAGTTAATTTATGATAAAAGGGACAAAAATCCCAATTTTTTAATGCACTGAATGAAATGTGTGGCATCTAGTCCTCTCTAATAGACCTGTGTCAAAAACTTATACAGTTTTTGATTTTTTAGTCTTACTAGAGGATACCACACTTTTCTTAGGTTTGTCAAGTGTATTCTTGGAAAAAATCAATGTTCTTTCCCAGGGGCCGGATTCATTATCTAGGGGTTGTGCTGAATAGTCGGGTAAACTATATCCCTTTAAATTAATCTTTTGTTCATTTAAATAATTTAAAACAGTATTAGTCGTAACACAAATAAGTCGATCTCTGCCATCTCTTTTCTTAAGTTTTACATTAACTGTTATTTTGTCTTTCTCTTGTTTAATTTCATATTCAACCATTTTCTTCTCCTTTTGTAAATAATTCCTTTATTTTATCAAATAAAATAGGATTAATTTCTTTTAAATAGTCTGCTTCGCCTCTTACGAATTCTTCAAATCCATTAGCAAAGTATTCACGTATTGAAGTTACAGAATACGGAGATAAAAATAACCCAGCAGTCATAAGAGACAATTTGTCATATCCAAGTTGTTTTAATAGAAAATCATCCAATTCATCAACACGATCTTCTGAAAAGAATAGAGAACCCATACCTGAAAAAGATAATCCACTTGCCCTTAACATAGACACTAAGCGTTTTTTCTTTCCATTGTATTCATTAAAAATTCTTCCATCACTATAGATTTCTGAACCAAATCTATCTTCAAGCATATGAGCTAATTCATGAATGATGTCTTTAATAATTATTTCTTCACTTACTTCTGGGAAATCATTAAAAGATGACAGATAAATTGCACCATCTATAAACATGGCTGAAATCTTTCTAGCATCAAGTTCTGGAAATTCTCCAATGTAAATCACATCAAGACCTTGAACAAATTTATAAGGAATTGATTTCTTCACTTCTTCTATTACTTCATCAATATTAATGTGATCAAGAAATGGATGTATAATGTGAATCGGAACGTTATAAAGATAATATTCTTTCTTCTTTCTTGAAGTTTCTTTTATGTATTCTTTCATAATTTGAAATTTACAATTTTATTGTATCATATTTCATAAGTCATTTTAAAATTAAAGAACTTTAGATGTCAAAGTTGCTACTTTAGACCGCTCTCCCTTCAAGAATGTAATGTGACCTGTAATATCATAAGGTTTGAGTTTTTCAATTGCATAAGTTAAACCATTAGAGGTTTCATCTATATTAACATTATCAATTTGTTCAATATCTCCAGTCAAAACAATCTTACTTCCATGCCCAACACGAGTTAAAATAGTTTTAATTTCATGTCGTGTTAAATTTTGACACTCATCAATAATAATGTAAGCTTTCTGAATTGATCTTCCTCTTATATAAGTTAATGCTTCTATTTCAATAATCTTTTTTTGCATGTATTGAGTCAACATCAAATTATCATCACCAAATAGAAATCTCAGATTATCCTGAATTGGCGCAAGCCAAGGAGCCATTTTTTCTTCCATTGTTCCAGGCAAATATCCTAAATCTTTACCCATTGGCATAATGGGTCTTGAAACAATCATGCGATTATAAGGAGAATCCTCGCCCATGACTTGTTGTAACCCAGCAGCAAGAGCACACAAAGTTTTTCCACTTCCAGCTTTTCCAATTAAAGAAACAATAGGAATCTCAGGATCCAAAAGAAGATCAAGGGCAAAATTTTGTTCTTTATTCTTAGGACTTATACCCCAACCATCTTCTTCTTTTCGATCTGGGATTTTTTTAAATGGTGAAAGAGTATCGACAAATCTTGTAATTGCGGTTTTCTTTTCATTGGAAGAAGAAACTAACATCACAAATTGATTGGCATATAATTCAGGCTTTCCATCAACAGCATCAGATAAAAAGATTTGTTCTCCTGCATAAAATCTATCAATAATCTGATCATCTACTAAAACTTTCGCAAATCCACTATAAAGCTCGTGTGCAGTTTTAATAACCTTTTCTGACTTGTACCCTTCAGCGTTTAAACCAACAGCATCACATTTAATTCTTAAATTTATGTCGTTGGAAGCAACAATAACCTTTCGGCCAGGGAATTCTTTTTTAATTGTTAAGGCTGTTGCAATAATTTGGTGGTCTGCAACTGTGGGAGAAAATCCTGCTGGAAGCTCTGATAAGTCTGGTGCTTTTGTAAAACAAAGACCCAATCCTTTTCGAATTCTAATTCCTTTTTGAAAATTGCCCTTTTCTCTTAATTCGTCTAATGTTCTAATAATGCTTCTAGCATTTACTCCGACCCCATTTGGTCTTTTTTTGCAATTATCTAGTTCTTCTAAAACAACTAAAGGAATGATAATGTCGTTATTACTATAAGAGAAAATTGCACGATAATCTGTAAGATACACGCTTGTATCTAAAACATAAAACTTTTTTGCCATAAAATCCTTCTATTTGAATTAATGTCAGCCACAGGCTCAATAATAAATAGGCGGGTGTTTTGAGTTTTCTCATTATAGTTACTTTATAGGAGACACTTTTGTAATTTGAAAGATGCGGTCGCAAAACTTATTTTATCAACCATGATGTTCATAACACTTGTTGGATGTTCATCTTGTGTTAACAGTTCTTATCTTTTCGGCCCAGGAGATCTTTTCAGAGATAAAAGGAGATCTTTTATAAAAATTGATGTTTACAAAAACATTGTTGTTACCAAAACATCAACTGCTCCCGACTATGCTCGATCTGAAGAATATGAACTTGATTTAAGATCGTCTGCTTCTGGATTTATTGTTGGCCACGACAGAGAAATAACTCTTGTGGCAACATCAGCACATGTTTGCTCTTTTATGGTGGGAAAGCAAATAAATTATTTTATCCCCGATTTTAATGCACGAGATCCTGACTGGAAGTTTAAGGAAAGGAATTCTTTTATCTTAAGTGATTATAAGGGAAGAACCTATGCGTCTATTCCGCTCAAATTTGATCTAAAAACTGACATTTGTATTCTAGGATCTGCTAAAATTCCTCTTCCAGAATTAATAATTTCAAAAAATCCACCACTAATTGGTGAGAAATACTATAACATCGCTGCACCAATGGGCGTTTGGTCTTCAAAAATGATTCCATTATTTGAGGGATTTTATTTGGGACCAATGAAAATGCGAAATGGTAGAAGAACATCCTATGCCTTTTCAATACCAACAAAAGGAGGATCTTCTGGTTCTCCTATTTTAAACAGTTATGGAGAAGTTGTTGGAGCAACACATTCAGCCTATAGAGGATTTGAAAATCTTTGTATGGCAACAACAAACACCCAGATCTACATGGCACTTCGATCTGCGATGAATCGACTATTAAAAAATTATAAACAATTTAAGCTCATCATTGATCTGATCAATATTTAATGGAGGTGGCGGGAATCGAACCCGCGTCCTAAATGTTTTAACAGTTTGTGATATACAAGGTTAAACTTTAATCTTTCTTTTGGACGAAAGAATTAAGTTCTTCTGCAACTTTAATAACTTGTTCAGAAGTAACAGGCGTCCAATTTTTTTTGCCGCTTGTTTCAAATTGCATATGAGCGTTCTGCTCTACAATTCGTTGGGCTTGCTGTAGCAATCCTTGCCTAATTTCGTATCCGTTTCTATTGTTATTCTCTGACATAGTATTTCTCCTCTCTGTCTGTGTGTTAATTTAAAGCACGGTTTATTGGGTAACAAGGAAAAACCGTAAAAACCCCGCTTTGTTTGCTTACGCAGCCAAAGTTAATGCAACATTATCGTTAGCAGTTATTTGTTTTAAGCCTTTTAGTGTTTGCTTATACACCCTTGCACAAATCTATCTCGACACCCAGTCGAATCCAGTTCACCCCCGTAGTGTATAAGTATTATAGCAGATTTTTTTTGGAATGTGAAGAAAAATTATTAGTATCGGCCAGCGGTTGACAGAGGGTCGTCTGGATTCAATTCTGACCTCCGTGTAACAGTTCCTTTTCCTGCTAAAGAATCCATTGTAGAGCGAAACACATCACGAACATCAGGATCTTTTGTAATTTCTCGCGGAAGATGACTCTCCCAGTTTTGTAAAGCTGCTGCAAGGCCAAGCCTCATTTTTGGTGCGTTATTTCCAAGTTCCCATAGCTGATTAAAAATAATCTTCGCACCTTCCACAGTCATATTTTTTCTTTCGTCGGTTGACATCTTCTGTAATTTATCAACAAAAAGTTCAGCTTCAATTTCCGCATCGCCTTCTTTTAAAATAGTTGAAAGTTCCTCTTTAATAATTTTCTGAAGTTTGTCTTTTGTAAGTTTCATATAAATCTCCTGTGATTTACAATAAATAGTTACTTATTAAACAAAAAGAAAGCGAATGATGGGGTTCGAACCCACAACGTTCAGCTTGGAAGGCTGACACTCTGCCAGTTGAGCTACATTCGCAGAAAACTTCGCAAGATTGTTGATTATTCACAACAACAACGCTAGACTCAATTCATTAACTTCATTGGAGTCATTGAAGGATAGTTATACTTATAAATCTTTTTTATCTTGCTAAGTTCTAAGCGTTGAATTATAATACCTTAATTTCTACTCCTTGTCAACCTCATCTTGAAAATAACTATCTATTTTATGCTTTCTTGCTAAAAGCAAGAATGTTTTTTCATTTAAGCCCAAAAAGCGGGCGGCTTCTTTCTTCGAACGTGTGGCTGAAACTGCAAATTTTAATACCGCATCCTTAACAATAACTCTGATTGAATTCCAAATTGGAAGCCCATAAAGTTTCCCATTTAGGCCAAACCTGGAAGCTAATTCTAATTTTAAACCAATAACCTCTTCTAAAGAAAGATTATTTAATAAAATCTCAAATTCCTCGCTGGATCTATTCTCTCTTTTTAATTTTTTTGATAATGAATAGTAACGATTTTTGCCGTTATTCTTTTTCGGTGTCGTCATTAGCCACACCTAATATACCATAACCAGCTATGTCTTTAAAGGGTGACTCTCCAAAAGCGTCTTTACGAGTAGAAATTCTAAACAATTTGTCTAAAATTCGAGTGATCGCCAGCATGTCTTGGTACTGGCATGGTTCTATACCATTTGGGTATAAAACTTTTAAAATTTGTTCAGACTTTTCGAAAGAGCTTCCGTAAGCTTCGTTTTTTTTATCAACAAGTTTGCCGATTTCAGTTCCAATTTTTTCAAATCGCATGTATGCCTCAGAGAGAAAGGTCTGTGTCAAGTGCTTCCGGCTCTGGTTCTTCTCCAGGGACTTCAGCAGTTTCGATACTTGCTTTCTCTTTTTCATACTCATCAGTAGTAGGTTCGCTAACTGCTCCAAGTTCTTTCTCCCATTTATCAAAATAAAGCTTTAAGTTTGTAATAAGATATTCCTTAAACACATCTTGATCTTTAGGGTTGTCTAAAACGTCATAGGTTTCTACAATGTTTTTCTCAATGTTATCAAAAGACCTTTTTGCCATAGCTTTTCCTGTTTCGTCTTGACCTTCAATTCCAAAGGTGTCTTCTTCTTCCTCTGGTGGAGTGTCTTCGATATCAATAAACTTATCTTCGTCAGAAAGCGGATCATCAGCCACTTTTATTTCAACTTCTTCGATTTCTTCAGATTCGTCTAAGTTTAAAATGTCTTCTTCAGTGGCAGCAACTCCACCTTGCCGATTTATGTCTTCGGTTCTTAAAGCAGTATCAACTGCATTAATGATATGGGCACGAAATGAATTTCTTTGTTCACTGCTTGTTGTTAGAGTTTTAAATCCAATCTCTAAATTTGGTAAAACCTGTTTTAATAGTTCTTCCAAAAGGTTAATCGCTGTGGACTCGTGTGGAACATCTTCAATGTCTTTTTTTGCTTCAATTATAAGTTTTTTTAAAATTGAACGCAATTTGAGTTCTTCATTTAGTTTAGTTTGTTTAAGAATTGTCTTTTCTTTATGAATTTCAGAAATACATTCTTGAACAATCTCACGCAATTTGAGTTCTTCTAAAAAGTCTGCGCGACTTATATAATAGTCATTATTATTAGAGTCTGGAGCTTTACCCGAGGGACCGGCAACAGCACCAGTAGACATCGCACTCATTTCTTCTAAATTCTCGTCTTGCTTATTCACTTTGTCTATCTTCCTTGATTATTTTCAATTCTTCTTCCAAAACACTAATTTTAGAAGTCATTCGCCGTGACATACGACGTAATTCGGACAATTGTTGCTTCATCACCTCTATTCTCCTTTTTTCATAAAGAGCGCGGGGGCGAAAAGAATTAATATTCTCCGAAAGTGCCTGAATCCAACTATCAATAGTTGGAAGTTGGCCTTCGTTTAAAATAAAATTTTTAGTAATTTTATTTAAACTGTATTTCATTAACCATCATCTCTGGAAAAGAAAGTTTTCTTCTTTTTAACCTTTTTAACTTCTTTTTTTGGTTCTGGCGGAACAACAACAGGCGCAGCTTCCTCAACTACGGGTGCGGGTCCGAATTGTCCAGTTTTCCTCATTCTTCGTTTTTTAGCCATTATTTCTATCTCCTTATTTCTTTGCCCAAAGTTTGGTCAATCTTTCATTAAGTTCAGAGCGTTGTGTCGCTCGAATTTTATTGCGACTTGGAGAAAACGATTCTTTGATCTCTTCGACTTCTTCGTTCTCTTCGATTTCTTCAACTTCTTCATTTATGTCGTCATCACCTTCATCTTCATACTTGTCGTGATCATCTTCAGATTTATCTTCTTCATAATCTCGATCATCTTTTAAAGATCGTAAATGATTTTCCATTTCTTTAATGTGATTATCATCGGCATGTTCATTTTTCCATTCATCCCATGCCTCGGCCTCGCCGCTATCTTCTTGTATAACGCCGCCAGTGGGATCATCTGAAGGATCTCCCTTAAGCCGACCTTCTTCTGTGACTGAAATACTTTGATCATCAGCACCTGCTATCTTCGCAGAAACTTCAGTATTATCCTTCTCCATGTCTTCGATGGTCCCTTCGGATAAATCATCATTAAACATTTCTCTAATAACTCCCTGAATAATGTCTCTTAAATGAGATTCATTAATTTTCTTCTTCATTTTATCTCCCTCTACCAATTTTTCACCTACTACACTATTTGTGTCCGGTGTTTGGTCTGTATTAATAAATAGTGGGGTTCCACCCTTAGATTTCAATTTATCTTCCCAATCTCTAAAAATCATGTTACCCGTTTCATAAGCTTCTCTTTCCATTTCTCTTAAATGATCATCATTTTGTGCATAACCTTCAACTGTGGCTGCACCACCGTTAAAATCGCCCCTACAATTTTGGGCGTGATGAACAAGTTCATGGGACAAAGAGCGCAGAATGTCTTTAATGTGACGGCCCTGCGAATAAATTGCAATTTTGAAATCTGCTGGATTGTAAAATGCTGTTTTGCCAAGAGGATTGTCAGAATTTTTTTTACTCTTTATTAAACAAATCTTTGGATGAGGTTCGAAACCTAATTTGGATCGTGATTCATCATACAAACTTTTAAAGAGTTCTTGATAATCTTGCATTTTGCGAGAAAAGCTCATAACTTTAAATAATTAGTTTTGTTTGACTAAAACCTACTTTAAAATAATTGTATAACTATTTTGTGTTCTTCGGAAGGGTCGTCTGAGTTGTTGTCTTCTTCGACTGGATTATAGGGCAAAACCGGCAAATGAAGTCTTGGTCTTTCTTGGTCTTGTTTTTGTTTTTGAAGCTTTTCGCGCTCAAATTCAATCAAAACTTCAACAGGAACATCGTCCCAGGGATTTTTACGATCTTCCATATTATTAACTAGTGGGAACATAAAGCTAATCCTTATTCTTTTGTTTCATTTGTCAAATAAGATAAATTAAATGGTTCATAGGTTCCATTCACTTTTACAACTTTAGCAAAAACAAATTTACGGTTAATTCCCTTTCGTTCATAATAGATTTCCTGAATTATTCCGTATTCTTTATCTTGTTTAGCTAAGTGTTTCCACGAGACTAAATCGCCCACTTTAAACATTGACAACAAGTGAGCATCAAATAAATTTTCTTGTTCGCCATTCATTATTTTGCTAAATCTTTAACATAGGAATAGACACACTTTGACATCACATTATAATAATTTTCTTCATTATAATAAATGTCCAAACGATTAGCTAAATCTTTACCTTTCCTCCAAGCATCCAATTCTTCAGACAAGATGTCTATTTTATACTTTGGCGACCTTTCGAGTTTCACATTACTGTTACAATAACTCATTTTGGCAGAAGAAGGGTATCTTTTTTCATACCTTTTTTCATTCACCTGTAAAAGAAGGTGTCCGCATTCATGCATTAAAGTATACAACCTATTTTCAATTCCTTGGCGCGTATTTACTGCTATTGTTTTTTCTGCCGGTCGAAATTCATCTCGAATACAATAATCAAACTCAACATTATAATTTTTATTATTAACCCATTCGACTAATGTGTCCAAACCATGTTGAAAGATCTTTTGTTTAAACTTTTTTTGTGCTTTTGACAACCTACACCTCCAATAGTGATAACCATATTATGACATACGGATCACAGAAAGTCAAGCTTCAAAAATGATTAATTTATTGTCAAAAGTGCAATAATTAATAAATCTCTAAGATTTTAACTACTGAATGGTCTGAGATTGCGCCGGTATAATTTGGCGATGTTTCCCCTGATGACGGAGTGGCATCAATGCTTGTTTTTGTATAATAACAATAAACCGACAAACCTGCATCAAAAACTCGTTGGTAATATTTGACAGTTAAGGATTCTGTAACGGTGTTAGTGGTAGTGATAGTGGGTTTTTCATAATTAAGAGTGTCTTTTTTATACCAATTGCCGCCTCTTTTTACCATATTTGGATTAGCAGAAACCGCTTGATAATAAGAACCGCTGGAAACCGAATAATTAATTGAACCTGATGCACCCATTTTAAATCAACTTTAAGTGGTTTCTCCAGGCAATAATGAAGCTGTAAAAGGAAGCCACCAACTTCCAACCGCGCAGTGCGTTGGTGTGCCTGTAGCGGGTAGCGTCATTCCAGAAAATCCGTAATCGTTTTTGCAACCACCGGGGTGAACATCTGGAATTCTTCCTCTAATAACAGTTGATGTACTCGACCTCAATTCGGCCACATATCCGGCGAGTAATGGCCAAGTACCATCGATGACCGAACCACCGACGTTCGCATCACAGAAAAAGCTGTTGCCCGTACTGTAAGCGCCACCATAGCTGAGAAAAGAAGCATAATTTCCATTTGTGAGATCCACCGCACCAGCGACGGACCAAAATCCCTGTCCGCCAGCATCGCCCCATCCATTGTTTAAACCATAGCCTGAATCGCAAATCGTATTCGTCGAGTTGGTTGAAACCTGTCCAGCCTCACCATATGTCCATGCGCCTTGCCGATTAGCATCCGTGTCCCAAGCAACTCTCACCATCACTGGAAAAGGATCAATACTGGCAGAACGAGGAGTTTCCACTCGAAAACATCCTATACTGCCATGATAATTGGGGTAGCTTACATTATTTTGTGAGGTAACAGACACAAAACTACCAGTAAGATCGATAGTTCCATGAAAATAAGTAGTATTCCCCGCATCATAGGCAAGTCTATATTGTGATTGCTTTTCATACGCCAAAGCGGTTTCTGCTGGTCGCGAGTCTTTAGCTATACTCCCAAAATTTGGTTCAGTATAATCAAAAATCCAATAGGCGTCTGTAGTATCAGCGTACACCAAATCTACCGTTAACCATATATAACGAGTAACACCACCAGTAACAGGCAAAATGTTTTTCCTCATAGTAAACCACGAACGGTCGCCAGTGCTCCAAATGAAATCTCCTGTACCTGAGATGAAGGTTGACCCACCAGTGGTGACACCATTAGATGCCGAAAGCACTTCCCACGCGGCTGTGGTACTACCTGCGCCCCCACTCAAAAAATTATAAAATTGATACATCCAATTTGCGCCGGTTGTGGCGTCGTCCACGCTGGATACCGCTATATTTTGTATACACTGCCAAGATTTTTCTGTTGCCATTTTTTTATCCTATTGTTCCACTATGCGTGGTGATTAAATTTGAAAGACCTCTTTGGATATTTGCTTGGGTTTCAGTTCCCAAGTATTCAAAACCTTGAGGAAGTAATTTTGTTATTCCGATTTTCCACTTAATTGAGGTATCACCGTCAACAATTCGAGCAGTTGTAATTGCTACTGAGACTGAATTTTTATTTTGCAACAAAAAAGAGTTGATTTCTGTCCATGTCATCATTTTTTTAATTTCCTTCTCACATTAAATAGTATTTATTAATACAATGTTACCTTTATCCCTTTAATTAGTGTCGAAGTTGTGGCATCAGAACCAGACGCATAAAAATCAACCCAACCATTAACACCAAACGCAGCAGTAGTAATTGCAGAGCCTGAAATGTCCTGTAATCCACGACCGACGCCAGCGGTGGTTCCAGAAGCATTAAGTTCATCAACACTGGCACCACCAGTAAATTTCTTAACTTCTACTGAACCAGTGTTTGCATCTGTTGGTCCAAACATCGCCCGAAAAGCAATATAAGAATTACTTCCAGTTATAATCCTGGCAGAACCAATATGTGTGGCCGATGTTCCAGAAACTTCCGCATTTAAAATTAAATCTATTCCACAAGCTGCCATAATTTATTCCCTTCTATAAATACTATTAAATTTCATAAAACACGCCTCTAATGCTGGAAGTCATAGGATTACTCGACCCGGAAATGTAAATGTCATACCAATCCGAATTAGAAACAACAACATTTGACGAACTCATCGCCGCCCAAGTGCCGCCAGCTGTTCCCGAATTAATCATCTGCAATAATGAAGTTCCTCCCGTAAACCTTTTAAATTCTACATTAGAGTTCGCTCCCCCAGAGCCAGTAATTAATGCCCCAATTGTTAAATAGGTCTTGGCATCGAGCCATAAAGAACCAATTTGCATCGGAGTTGTACCGTTTGGATTCGAAGCTGAAATAACTTGCGTATAAAGAGTTGGAATGTATTCTAAACCAGCTGTATGAACAGTTGATGTGGAAGAAATGTGGCCAGCATTAATATTCTGTGTTGGGAATGTGGGATCGTCAGAAGTTGGAGCTAAATTTGGAGGGACTGCCCCGGCAGTAGCCCGGTAAGGAGTGCTTCTATTTCGTAATGTCTGTACCGCCCAATTGCCTCCAAACGCGAAAGGTGCTTGAGTTCCTTCGACACCAGCATCAAATGGTCTTTGCGCTACTGAGCGACTCAGGGTCGTAATTGTATAATCAGAAGAATAAGACATTTCTAACCCATTTTAAGAACCAGCAGTTATCGTAAAAACTCCACTAGCATTCCAAGTAACCGTTATATCACCACCATTGGCTGTAACTGTAAAACTTCCACTATCATCCCAATAGGCCAATAGGTAATCATCAGAACCAGGAGTGGAACCAGCCGCATAAATTACCATAGCGTTAGCTGTGCCTGTTGTAACAGTGGAAAATGTTACATCACCCGCATCAAATGTGCCTGGAGTTGTAGAAATGTCTCCACTTGTTAAAGCTGTTGGAGTTCCAATGTAATTAGAGGAAACTGCGGTACTAAAAAACTCATCAGTATTTAAATTAACTGCTCCCGCCAGTTGACCATAGGTTGATGTAACCAAAGCACATTTAATGGTGTCAGTATCGAGATCTATGTCTCCGTTCATCAAGTGTTGAACGCCTTTTTTATATAATTTATTACCGTAACCGGCCATTGATTAAATCTCCCCGATGAATTTAAGGTAAATAGTTATGAGGAGAATTAAATGGAAAGAGGAGGAGAGTTTACTTTACATTACGAAAAGCACAGTGAATTCCGCGAAATGCCCTGCGATCAATTTTTAATTGAACGCCTTGTCTGTCTAAAAAGCTATAATCCAGTACAGCAGCACCACATCGATCAATTATCTTTGCGGCATCGGTCTTTGTACTGTAAACATATACAAACCCCTCTTTTTTGTCAGCATTTGCATCAATAATGTGAGATTCGCCCTCGGGACCACCACCTTTTCCTTTAAAATGGTTTCTAACTTCATCCAAAGAGGGTTTTTCAGTTAAAAGTTGGCCCCAAGCGTCTTTTTTGTTGTTTTTTGTATCAGTCATTTGTTCTCCTAAAATTTATCCAACAGAATATCGAGGGATTTTGCGGTTGCTAAGGCATCGCCCATAGCCGTATGACGGTCATTTTCAGCGATTTCAACGCCCGCAGACTCAAATAAAACGTCCGCAGAAGCCCGAAATCCCTTAACTTTGCCCGAAATCATTAAGAATTGCAGTATAGAACACGAATCTAAGGCCCGATCTCGGAAATCTAAGCTCATATCTTGTTGAGCGAGCCTGTAAAGCCGTCTAATGAACCCTAAATCAAAGGCAACATTGTGGCCCACAAGCTGTATTGGCTTTCTTGAGAGTCCAAAACGCTTGTTTAAAGCTATTTTTATACGTTTAACTGCCTCAAAAGGTGAAAAACCTTCCTTATTAATGACATTTAAGTCAATTTTATTAATCTTTAAGGCTTTTTCTTCAACGTTTAATTCTGGTTCCTTGATATAAAGGTCAAATAGCTTTGTTATTTCACCTCTGGGTTGCCAGACGACGCCAGCAATACTTAAAATGCTATTTTTTTTGCAACTTAAGCCGCCAGTTTCGGTATCAACCACTAAGAATGTATTTTTCATTGTCATAGCTCTATAATATCACACAAATTTATCTTTGTCAATTCAGAATTACCCTATTTTCCTCTTATCTTTGCATAACTTTCATAAATGTAAACTATTATAACAAAAAGACCACAAAATAGTGCAGCTAAAACCCAAGAACAAAGGTTTCCCAATGTTTTTAAGTAAAATGAGCTATAATTTGAGAGTTTATCCATTAGTTTAATCAATAACAAAAGAACTAAGCAAAAAAAAGGGGCCGAAGCCCCCAAAAACTTAGTTTTTATTTTAATTATAGGCTTGCGCTAAGTCCAAGACCCAAGACATGGGTATTGCTGGTGCTATCACCAATAGCAGAATTAAGCATATAAAACACATTAAGCCCCAAAGAGTCCGTTATGGCTTTTGAAACGCCCAAGGTGGCACGATTTCCGGTCACTCCAGAATCATCAACGAATAATTCATCAGAAATAAACGGTGAAACGCCTGAAACGTCCGTAGTTGCACTCAAAGAAGTGCGTCCACGTAATGTGTCGCCATCTCGCAACTCCAACTTTGATAAACTATCCAAATTAATAGTTCCAGTCAAGAGTCGAAGACCAACACCAACAGACAAACGCTGTTCGCCAGTGGAAACATTACGATAACCAACACCAACGCTTACAATATCGCTCGCTTGAGTGGTAATACCAATGTCAGTGTGTTGTCGTGCCAGTGAAGGACCAGTTGCATCAGCAAAACGCAATTCTTCTCCAACATTAAGCGTCAAACTATCAGTCAAATTGCCCGATACGCTTAAGCTCGTCCAAACTGCTGAGTCAGCAGCCATGGCGGAATTAGCAGCAAAGATGAATCCGATCACCAAGCCGGAAAGAATTCCAATCTTTCCCCATTTATTCAATTTAATTTTGTTCATTTAATTTCTCCTTTTAGAACAAGAAGGCTACCATTAGCCCGAATGACGCAACCAAGGTTACGAGGCCAAAATAATCAGCCGTTTGTAATTTTTTAGACATTTTGTCTCCTTTTTATTATCCGCGTGAACGCAAATAGAAAAATGCTCCAACAAGTCCAGCGACTACAAGAGCGCCAATAACTTCCATACTCATTTTTACCTCCTTATTAACTTTTTTTCAGTATGTAACTGAATTGTAGGTTCGTTTAAATTCATCCAGAACGAAAGACCTTCTTTCGCCCATAAAGCATAAACGCCGAGTTTATTTGAGCCATCATCATCAGGTCTATTTGACACTTCTATCACAAGCCCCTGATCTCCACATTGGGATTTAATCAAATCCCCAACTTTAAATCTGTTTTTTTTCATAATTTATTTAAACTAAAAGCCGAGTGCCTTTAATTCCTCGATTGTTTGACGGGTATTTTTATAAAGAATAGCTTTACCGCCAGATTCTTTAAACGGAATAGTATTACTTTGGAAATCATCAATAAGAATTCCAATTTTTCCACTTTGATTAGCAAATTCATTTTTATTAAATCTTATTTGAACATTGTCTCCTGTTAATCCCAAATTATCTTTCACCCATTTCTTTTTTCCAATAACTGATTGGAGATCGACAGGTCTTGACAGAATCTTTGGATTAAATTTTTGAATATAACTCCACAGTTCTTTTCCACGGGGTTGCCATTTGAGATTCATCCAGAAATGACGATTATCTGGCATTACTCTATACATAAAGTTTCTAACAGGCTTCTTAAAGTGTTCAGAATTTTTATTAGCATCTCTTTCTTGTAATTTTTTGCCGTTGAGGGCTTCTCTTGCTGCTAATTGAGCATTTTTATAACGATTCGACGCATTTTCAGGTGCTTCATTATAGATAGCGTCATTAATGCCGTCCATTAGATCGACCAGAACCCCATCTAAATCACAAAAAATTTGAAAGTTGTTTTTATCCATGTTTACCTTTTTATGCTCACAGAGGGACTTGAACCCCCACGCCTAAGATTAGCAAAAGATTTTAAGTCTTCCGTGTCTACCATTTCCACCATGCGAGCAGGAGTGCAAAACTCTTTTCGACAAGGCGTGTTGCAAATCGCAAAGCATTTGCCCCATTCCCATTTATGTTTAATAGTTCTTTCACAAATTGCGCTGCACTCGTGGCAACAAACGAAAAACCTTTCATCACACTGAATTTTACCATTTGGTCTTGAACATTCAGAAAAACTAAACATTAAAGAAATCACTAGAATAAGATTTTTCATCTATTAGCTCTATTGTACCTGGGTTTTAAAAGGATGTCAAGGAAAAAAAATTTCTTTAGAATTGATCTTCTTCAGTTGAATTTTTTAATGCTAGTGTTGAGGAATTACCCCCACTTATAACTTGTGAAACTTTATCAAAATAGCCGGTGCCGACTTCGTGCTGATGTTTTGTTGCAGTAAAACCGTCTTTTGCAGCTTTAAACTCTTTTTGTTGAAAACTAGAGTATGCGGCCATTCCTTCGGTCTTATATTTGTTAGCTAATTCAAACATACTATAATTTAATGTATGAAAACCGGCCAAAGTGATAAATTGAAATTTAAAACCCATTTCATTAAGTAATTCACGAAATTTCTTGATTGTTTCTTGGTTCAAATTCTTTTTCCAATTAAAAGATGGAGAACAATTATAAGCTAATAATTTATCTGGGAATTTATCATGGATTGCTTTAGCAAATGATTTGGCTTCTTCTAAATCTGGTGTTGAAGTTTCAAACCAAATCATGTCTGCATGAGCGCAATAGGATAAACCTCTATCAATAGCCATGTCAAGTCCGCCAGTAATCTTATAAAAGCCTTCAGCTGTTCTTTCACCAGTTATGAATTTGTGATCGCGTTCATCAATGTCAGAAGTCATTAGTTTTGCGCTTCCAGCATCAGTGCGAGCGATAATAACTGTTTCAACAGCACAAACATCAGCCGCAAGCCTCGCCGCAGTTAATGTTTTAATAAATTGAGAAGTAGGAACAAGAACTTTTCCACCCATATGTCCGCACTTCTTTTCTGAGGCTAATTGATCTTCAAAATGAACACAAGATGCGCCAGCTTCAATCATAGCTTTCATCAATTCATAGGCATTTAATGAACCGCCAAAGCCTGCTTCTGCATCAGCAATAATTGGAACAAACCAATCAATATCATGATTATCTTCCGAATGATCAATTTGATCTGCTCGTTGTAAAGCTTTATTAATTTTTTTAACAACTTCTGGAACAGAGTTTGCTGGGTATAGGCTTTGATCAGGATACATACTTCCTGCAAGATTTGCGTCTGCTGCTACTTGCCATCCACTCACATAAATCGCTTTCAGCCCAGCGCGGACTTGTTGAACAGCTTGGTTGCCAGTAAGTGCGCCTAGTGCCGCAACGGGTTGCGGGCCTTGGAGCCGATCCCAAAACTTTATTGCACCAGTTTCTGCCAAAGTATATTTAATTTGTAAAGAGCCTCTTAAAGACATTACATCTGTATAATCATACGGACGTTTAATATATTGCCATCGATCAATTGTCATTTTCATTCCTCCAAGAAATCAAGTAATAAGATCATAACATTTTAAAGTTAGAAAGTCAATTATTTTTTTAGAACTACACAATTCAATAAAAATCTCTTTTGTGTTATCAAATTGTTTACAATTCTTAAACTGCTCTAATTCCTCATTTATTAATTTAGTTAAAAAAGGTTTTGTCACCCTTTCGCCGTTGTTAAGATAAATTTTAAATTTTAACCACTGCCAAATTTGTGCTCGGGAGATTTCGGCAGTTGCTGCATCTTCCATAAGATTATTAATTGGAACACAACCGTTTCCGTTTAACCAAGCATTCAAATACTGAAATCCAATTCTAATGTTATCTCTTAAACCTTCTTCAGTGCAAACTCCCTTTGGAACACATAATAAATCTTTCTGGGTTATTAAATCATTAAGATAAATTTGTTTATGAATTTGATTTGGAGTTTCCATATGAGAATCAAAAATGCCTTTAGCTATATATACCAAACCAGGATGTGCTACCCAAGTTCCATCATGTCCGTCTTGAACTTCCCTTTCTTTATCTGCCATTACTTTTGCCATCGCAACTGCATTTCTATGTTCCGCATTTTTAATAGGAATTTGTGCTGCCATGCCTCCAATGGCATGTGCGCCTCTTTTATGACAAGTCTGTACTAAAAGTTGTGAATATGAGCGCAAAAAATGCTCTTTCATTCCAACCTGATTACGATCTGGCAAAACAAAACATCTTTCTGATGACATTGTTTTTATAAAACTGAAAATGTAATCCCATCTGCCACAATTTAAACCAGCAGAATGTTCTCGAAGTTCAAATAAAATTTCATTCATTTGAAATGCTGCTGGCAAAGTTTCAATCAAAACCGTAGCTTTAATAGTTCCAGGTTTTAAATCAAAATAAGATTCTGTAAAGTTAAAGACATCGTTCCATAGTCTTGCTTCTTTATAACTTTCTAGTTTTGGTAAATAAAAATAAGGAGCACTATTATTTTTTTTGAGTGCTTTATGATTATGGAAGATATATAAACCATAGTCAAAGAGAGAAGCACGAATTGGTTTATTATGAACAACATAATTCTTTTCAACAAGATGAAGACCTCTTGGTCTTACAAAGAGAGTCGCAGTTTGATTTTTTAAACTATAATGTTTTTTCGTTGTGGGGTCTGTGTACTCTATGGTTTTGGCCACTGCGTCACGCAGATTCTCTTGACCCTGAAGACAATTCTCCCAAGTCGGACAATTTGAATCTTCAAAATCTGCCATAAAAACATTGGCTCCTGAATTGAGAGCATTAATAATCATTTTACGAACTGGCGGTCCTGTAATCTCTACTCTACGATCATTTATTTCTTCTGGAAATGGTGAGATTGTCCATTCAGTTTCTCTCACTTCTTTTGTAGAAGGTAGAAAGTGTGGATGAACTGGAATAATTAATTTCTGCCTTCTAGCATTCAGAAGTAATTCTATTGAATTAGAAAATGAAACTGAAAGATCATTTAAAAATTTTTTTGCTTCTTTAGTTAAGATTTGATTTGACATGATAAAACTGTATTAAGATTTTAATGAATAATAAAATAGTTCTATTGCATGGGTCTGACACAGGATTTTTTTATCACTCCAATGCAACCACTTAGTAGAACAATAAAGATTACCTATTTTACCACATTTTTCACATGTTTTGTAAGCAAGAATGCTGGTTGCTTGTAAAATAGTGTCAATTTCTTTGGTACTGTTTATTGATTCAATCTCAAGACAACCAAATTTTTGCTTTAAAGAAACAATTTTAAAACTAGATAAATCATTTTTAGGATAAATGCTTATATAAAGATCTAGGGTGCGACATAATTCTGTTATTAGATTGCACCAGCCACGATCAAAGTTGAAACTAAGGTTGTCAAAATCTAAGAAAAGATGAGAATAGGATTTGAACAGTGACTTCTCTTGTCTTTCTGTCATAAAATAAATACAAATTACTTCATAATTTCTTTATTGAAATAAATAATAGCATATAAATTTCAACAGGTCAACAAAAAAGAACAGAGAAATTAGAACAAAAAAAAAGGGGCTTAGAAGCCCCTCAAAAAAATGATTTTTTTTATTTAACGAAAATTAACCTGCAACTTTGGTCGTCGGGAAACGTCCACGAATATTGCTATTGAAATAGGTTCCTGCGCTCTTGGCCTGAACCAATGCGTCAGCAGTTTGACGGCTCACACCGCGAAAAACATATTTGGTTGCCGGTGCCTTCTGCATCGTAACAGTAAGTTCCTCATTAAGTTGATTATAGCCAACTTCGCTAATAAGGGATGAATTGTTGATTTTTGTCATAAATGACCTCCATTGTATTTGGTGAAACATTTCACCTGTTTAAGATAGCACCATTATAAACGATTCAATTGCTTTTGTCAAGTGATTTTTTGCTCTTTTATGGCATTAAGCCAAATTAATGTTGCACCCACAAGACCAAAGACACAAATCGGCATACCAATAAATAAATTTAATAAAAGTTTAGTCTTCATCAATACCTCCAGGCGCAGCCGTCGCGGGAAATTTCTCATCCTCGCAAACCAACCGCATTTCATCCCACGCCATACAATCCTCAGAACCATCAATAAATTTAACATAAAATCTATGATGAGAACTTGTTAATTCAACAATTTCAGTTATAATTGCGTATTCAACAGGATGATTCAATCCAGTACACCACTCAAAATGTGGAGAATCATAACCGTGTTTTTTATTAGCTAAAACTAAATCGCCAACATGAAACTTAGCCACTCGCAAACCTATCAATAGTTATTTTTTTAAAAGCTTTATCAATTTTTAAACGCAACCCATTTACAATTTTTTGTCGCTTTAGATCGTCTTTCGATGGAAGTTCATCGACACTCCACCGTTGTCGAGTAAGTTGCATTTGGAGTTTATACAGTTCTCCATCCAGTAAAAGTGCTTCATCTTCAGTTATTTCTATCATTTTTTTCATCCTCTAATAAATCTAATTTAATCTTTCTTGCAAACCATGCCATCGCAACAAAATTAATAATGAATACAATCACCACACCGATTATGTCCAATGTGGTATAATTCATTTATG
>Ga0208012_1000007_pt1 | contig 113519 bp, 152 predicted proteins | sample 15BtaG_FD_184090 | JGI IMG/M metagenome (GOLD analysis project Ga0208012, IMG submission 184090) | Marine viral communities from the Subarctic Pacific Ocean - 15B_ETSP_OMZ_AT15312_CsCl metaG (SPAdes) (version 2) | ecosystem: Environmental > Aquatic > Marine > Oceanic | place: Pacific Ocean... | reverse complement strand
GATTGTGCTTATCGAACTTTATGATGATGCCTATATGAATGGCGAGTGCAGCAATCCCTCATGGGGTCCAGACCCGATTCAAGGTTGGGCAAGAGGTGACTCTCTTATTCTTACTCGCGAGATTGATATTGAAAACTTCATATTCTTTTACGCTCAACCCCTACTTCATTAGATGATTGTGAATAAATAGGAATAGAATCTAACTAATATTGCTGTAAATAGAAGGGCAAATGGATACAGCACACACTAAGCCGTTGACTCTCATGTTCTTTGCGGTGATGCAAACACTGTGCCGTATTGCGGCGCGCGTTCTTTTCGTCTTTAAAGTAAGAGGAAAGTATAACATTCCAGAGGATGGTGCGTGTGTTTTGGTTTGCAATCATATATCTTTTGTAGATTGGTTGCTCCTATCTTCTGTGAGTCCTAGGCCCATTCGGTTTGTGCTTTACATTGGATACTATATGGGGCCACTACGATGGTTCCTTAACATCGGACAAGTGATTCCAATTTGTAGCAAGAAGGAAAGTAAAACCATTTACACTGAGGCTTTCAATCAGATTTCAAAAAATCTGGACTGTGGACGATTGGTGTGTATCTTTCCAGAAGGAAAGATTACAACTGATGGTGAGATGCACGAATTCAAGCGAGGTATTGAAAAGATTATTGCGCGTAATAAAGTTCCAGTTGTTCCTGCGAAGCTAAGCTATTCTCTGTGGGGGCACTGGTCTACAAGAAGCGTTGAGCATTTTAAGCTTTTAACTCGACCGAAAGTATTTTTAGGTATCTCAGAAAAAATTGAGCCGGAATTAGTAACGGCGGCTAGTCTTGAAGACATTGTAAGAAACATTAAGGTGCGTGAAGATGTACAGATCTAAGAGTCATAGTTGGACTGTCGAAGAACTTGAAATGTGGAAACCTCTATGGTATAGACTGTGGGAGCTTGGCTCTAAGTGGGAGTGGCAGTCGGGAGACTTATATGCAACTCCCAACGGAACACTAGCTTGGACCGTAACAAATCTATCGTCATTGCCTAAAGCTCCCATTCCCCTTCCGTCTTTTGATACAATTTCTAATATGGGTTCGGCTATTTCTGTAGAGAATAAAGTTCTATATGAAGATATTGAACAATTTCTAGACTTCATTCAGTCTGTTCCCTCAAAAGCTATAAATAAGGCTGTCGAGATTATGGAAGAGCAAACTTGAAAAACTAAAGGAAGAAGGGGAAAATAATATGGCAAATCGAGAAGGCACAAGTGATTGGGAACTAGCTCTAGTAGATAAATATCCTATTCTTTTTAAGCAATGGCATCTTTCAGATATGGAGTCCTGCATGGGGCGCGGCATTTGTATTTCGAAAGGATGGGCACCTCTGTTAAAATCAATGAGTGAAGAGCTAAGTGCTCTAAACTCTAAGGGTATTGCCGAACATGGTGATAGCTATACTCCGGTAGAGTATGGGCAAATCAAAGAGAAGTTTGGAGAGCTTAGGGTATACCTTGACAATTACAATGATGAGGCTCGAAAGATTGTATCCAAGTATGAGGAACTATCTTGCTCTGTCTGTGAGGCCTGCGGGAGCGAAGATAGAGTCACGATTTGGGGAGGGTGGTTGCGGGCATCGTGTCACGCATGTAGTGTAGAGCACGTTATCCTAAAAGCTTTAGATACATATATCTCAATTAGAAGCGAGTCTAGCTGGAGGAAAGAGCCAGCGAAAACTCACGAAGAGGCTATGGAATACCTAAGCGATAAGAGCCCAGGAAGAGGTGAAGAAAAGTTTCTTCCCGATGGATTCCCGTTTTCAATGGAAGATAAGTTTAAGTCGGTGATGGACGGAGTTATTGAGGCAGATGATCCTCATTTACAGAAGCAGTACGTCTAGCGAGAGAATTGAATCCAGACAAGAATGATAAGAGTTTGTTTGGGTGGTATGCGGAGCTAGAAAGTCTGCCATACGAGTATAGAAGCACGCCGCTATCTGTTATTAGGCGTTCAATTGCGCTGATTCCACGACCTACGGAGGACTAACTATGACTGGCAAGACTCTCGGTGACCGAATGAAAGACTACGAGAAGACAAGTAACTTCTTTCTTCAAAGAAAGATTCCTGTCATGGGAAGGCTTGATGGCAAAGCATTTCACACTCTGACTCGTAATCTTGACAGACCATTCGATGAAATGTTTCATCGCTGTATGGTCGGTGCGACAAAGGCTCTCTGTGGTAAAATCCAGGGATGCCAAGTTGGATATACACAGTCAGATGAAATAACAATTCTATTGGTAGATTGGCAGACCAAAACTACTGATGCTTGGTTTGGATATAGGCTACAGAAGATGTGTAGTGTCGCCGCGTCGATTGCTTCTGTTGCCTTCAATCAGGCATGGGAGGTGGAAAACGGGTCTAATCCTCCTGCTCCCGCTTACTTTGATGCACGGTTTTGGAACATAGCAAAGGAAGAAGTTAATAATGTTTTCCTATGGCGACAGAGAGACGCAGAGAAGAATAGTATTTCAATGCTTGCTCAGGCTCACTTCTCTCACAAAGAGTTGCACAAAAAGAATAGCTCAGACAAGCAGGATATGCTGATGAGCCTTGATGTTCCCGTCAACTGGAATGACACTAAGGTATGGGAGAAGCGCGGAGCGACAGTAGATAGGATTGTTTATGAGCAGAATGGTGCGCTTCGCTCTCGATGGTCAGAGAATCTAGAGACTCCAATGTTTGGCAAAGAGCCAGATTATATCAATAAGTTTTTAACATTTGAAGGATAATTATGTTGAGCAACACAGAAATCATGTATGAAGCAATAGATATTCTATCTATTATTGATGGAGCGGAGTTAGTTAGGATTGTTAATGATCGCTGGCTATGTGTATAGTTTGGCGGAGCAATTGACGGGTATGATTTAACTAAGGATAGTGAGCCAGATATTATTTGCGTTCCAATGCTTGGGAACTCAACTCCAAGCCGCATTAGTGACATTATTGATGCCCACTATTTAGATCGGGAAGAATATGACGAGATTTAATATTAGAAAGAGGCTAGTTAAAGGCGGAGTAACCGGAGCCAAAGCATGTGCTATGCTTACTGTGCTTTGTATTGTTTATGTTATTGTAATGACAGATCCATCTTGCAGAATAAATCTAACGCCGCGATAGATTTATGTGAATGTTTTGCCCGGTCGGGGCGTCAGTGGTTTTTCTAATACGATCCTTGTCCCTACTATATCCGGGTGTACCGCAAAGGACATTAAATGAAGATTCCCGACGATATTTTGGAGCTTGCAGTTTCGCAGGCAAAGAAATCTCCTATGCACTACCGTCATGGTAGCGTAATCTGGAAGTCTAACAGGATTCTTGGCGCGGGATATAATTTTCCGATTGCTCCGCCCGGTGGAGATAAGCGTAGGTTTTCAATTCATTCTGAAAGGGATGCTCTTAAGAATCTTCGTGGCGACCAGATTTATGGAGCGGACTTGCTTTGTGTTAGGATTGTTTCTCAGGATGCTTTGGCAAAGTCTAGGCCATGCAAGGGCTGTATGAAACTTCTAGCCAGAAAGAGGCTTAACTCTGTTTATTGGTTTGATGAAAATCGAAGATTGAATCGAACATTCCTTTGATTAAAGTTTCTATTTACGAACAATATAGCATATATGTGGAGAAAAGAATGGGACTTGACCAGTACGCTTACGCTCAGAAGAGTGATGAACGAACCAAGATTTGTCAGTGGCGAAAGCACTCCAACCTACAGGGCTGGATGCAGAATCTCTATGAGAGTCGCGGAGGCAAAGAGTCTTTCAACTGTATTGATTTGAAGCTGGAAGAAGAGGATCTTCTAAAGCTCAAAGCAGAACATAATACTCTTGAGGCTGCTAGCGGATTCTTTTGGGGAGAGTCAACAACAGAGGATATCGCAGAGACAGAGGAATTCATTGGAATTGCCCTAGAGTATCTCAATCGAGGATATACAATTGTGTATTCAAGTTGGTGGTAAAGGAGTCGGGATATGTTGACGCCCATTGGGAAGGCGCAGTCACAGAGCCTATAGACCCTTCTCAGCTAGCTAAAGAATCATACTTCAATGATTCGGCCGAAAAGAATAAGGAGCGACTGCTTTACTCTGCGGAGTTTATGAGTGGCGGAAAAGAAAGTGTGGACGAATCGGAATCGCTGTCCAAAATGGTTTGGAATTTTGGAGTAGAAATATAGAAATAGTTAAGGCCAATATCTTTCTGATGACGCTAAGTATATGCTGATAATGTTTTTCAGACACCCTTATCCGAGGGTGGCCAAGTCTGGGAAAAGCATTCGTCTTATAAGCGAAAGATACGTGGGTTCAAATCCCACCCCTCGGACCATATCAGAGATTTCCTTAGGCAAGGAATCTTTCAGAAAAGAATAGCCTAGTTGAGAGGGATTGAGTAATAAGAGTTTGGGTGCTAACAGCAATTAAAATTTAACTTGAAATTAAAAATAAATGCACCCAGTATTGTCTAAGGGTAGACACAGCAAACAATAAATAAAAGCGAAAGCGAGTCGCTCATTGGACTGGTGAGCTTAAACAATCAGACCACCAATCTACCCTGTCGTTCTTTTTCGGATGCCAACAGCAATTCATAATCAATGGAATAGAAGTGCATCCAGCTTTTTAAGGATAGAGATCAGCAAACAATAAATAAAACGAATAGCTCACGAACGCATAGTGAGTGTATAAAAAATGTGCAAACTCTATCCTGTCTTTTGTCTTTTGGATACTAACAGCAACTAAAAACTTTAACTATTAATTAAAATAAAAACGTATCCCGTTTAAAAGGAACTCATTATGTATAGCCCTCTTATTGCTTCTATCGAAAACTCTGGCGTAACCGAAAACGGTTGTGTGACAAACCTTTCAAGCGCAAAGGCTTCGGTCGATTTGTTCTTTCAGATTGCCGCTATGCGTTCGCACTCTGACTCTGATATTATTCAGCTTTTCTCTGCTGCGTTTGAAGAGAATCCCGAGTACGCTCTAAAGACCCTTTTCTGGGCGCGTGATGCCCGTCAGGGAGCCGGGGAACGTCGTATCTTCCGGGTACTCGCAAACTACCTTTCGGTCGTTCATACGGAGGCTCTGCGCTCCAATCTTCATTTGATTCCTCATTACGGTCGATACGATGATCTTCTGTGTCTGCTTGACACAACGGTTCGGACTGATGTTCTGAATCTGATTGCTTCGGCTCTCAATGCTGGCGATGCTCTAGCTTCAAAGTGGATGCCGCGTCAAAAGTCTGCAAAGTCTCGTTATGCAAATATGATTCGCAATCATATGGGACTCTCTCCGAAGGCTTATCGAAAGCTTTTGGTCAAGGGAACAAAGGTTGTTGAGACTCAGATGTGTGCAAAGGAATGGGACTCCATTGAGTATGGTCATGTTCCGTCTGTTGCAATGAATAACTATAAGAAGGCGTTTGCTCGTCACTCTGACGAAACTTGGAGTGTGTACCTTGATGCTCTCGAAAGCGGAGAAGCCAAGGTAAACTCTGGTGTCCTCTATCCTCACCAGCTTTCTTCTCAGGCTTACCAGTCTTTGACACCGGACCAGAACCAGATTCGTATGATTCAGTCTCAGTGGGATGCCATGCCTAACTGGATGATTGATAATCCGCATCGTATTCTCCCGGTCATTGATGTATCTGGAAGCATGACTTGTGGCTACTCTGACAAGTCTTCGGTTACGCCGATGGATGTATCTGTAGGACTTGGAGCTTACATTGCAGACCGTAACAATGGTCCGTTCAAGGATTGCTTCATTACATTCTCTTCAACTCCGCAGCTACAGAAGCTTGCTGGAAAGAACATTGTAGAGAAGATGCAGAATCTTCGCCGTGCAGATTGGGGAATGTCCACAGACATTGAGGCTGTGTTCTCTCTGATTCTGACTAACGCACAGCGAGCTTCGGTTGAAGCATGTGATATGCCTAACTCTATTCTGATTATCTCTGATATGGAGTTTAATCAGTGTGCTCAGAACGCTGACCTGACCGCTATGGAGTCCATTCGACAGAAGTATGTTGACGCAGGCTATGAGCTTCCGAATATTGTCTTTTGGAATCTCAATGCTCATGGTGGCAATGTCCCGGTTCGCTTTGATGAGGCTGGCACGGCTCTTGTGTCTGGATTCAGTCCTTCGATTCTGACTAGCATTCTTTCCTCTTCCGACTTCTCTCCCGAGAAGATTATGCTTAAGACTATCATGTCTGAGCGTTACGAGAAGATTACTCTGTAAGAACTCAGAGTTTACGAAGTGATAACAGTTCGCAAAATTGATAGTTTAGGAGTTTTAATATGATTAATAGAGTTTACACGACAAGCATAGAAGAGTTTACATATGAGCAGCTTAAGAACGAACTCACTAAGAGGGAAAATGTAGCAGAGAATAAGCTGGCTGACTTTATTAAGATCACCGGGTACACGGATGACGGCAGAAGCTACTTTCGTGACAGCGATAGTGGTGTCATTAAAAGGTGGCTATGCGATGAGTCAGAGGATATGCTTTGTTTGATCCTTTTTCCTGGTGACACAGGTAGCGAGTTCTCTTCTCTAGAGATCGTTAGGAATACTTATTCAGGCTTTAGCAAGGCCGCGTTAAGCCGAGCCAGTAATAATAATCAGCATCCGCATGAAGCATATGATGTTATTATCTTTGATAAAGATGGTCTATCATATAACTTAGCTTGCAAAGTTAAAGTTGACAACGTAGACCTAGTGCCAAGGGATTAAGGGAATTAAATGAAGTTTTTTATTCTATGTTTTAGAATCATTGGTGTGGTGACTTAATGGCATTATCTATTCTTCCAAAGAAGAATGTTTGGTGCGTTACCTGAGCAGCAAAAGAGAATGCTTTACTCTGCGGAGTTTATGTTAGAGAATTGACAAGATAGTGTTGATAGATTGATTTGATTATAGGAATGGATATGTCCCCGTAGCTCAGCTGAATAGAGCAACGGACTTAAAGATACATGGAGCTTTCTGAAAGAAATTTCGGTTTGCATATACCCTCAAATTCGGGGAAGCCTTAACGGATAACGCCGATGGTAATCCCGAGCTAAGCCTCGTAAGAGGAAAGTGTAGAGACTTGACGGGGGTAGCCTAAGTCCATTTTGGATATGGTTGAGAGAAAGTCCAGACCCCAAATGCTTCGGCAGCAGCGAAAGCTGTAGTGGGTAAGCTAATCCGTAGGTCGCAGGTTTGAATCCTGCCGGGGATGCCATTTTCCTTTAAATGTATGATTGCAGAAAGCTGTTAACCCAAGCCAATTAGGAAATATATTATGCCTTATAAGAATACTCATTTTGCCCGTCAGACCCGCCGTGAAGCCGCCGAGGCTCGCGCCGCTAAGTATGCCTCTCTAACCATTGCGGAGCGCCTTGCTCTGCTTGACTCTCGCCCCGGTAACTCAGGAAAGGAAAGGGCTCGCCTAGAGGCCCAGCTTTCGCCTGTAGAGGAAAAGGTCGAGAGTAAGCGCAAGAGTAAGTAGATATGCGTACAAATGGAATTAAAAATACCAATTCTGTCGCGGTTGCCTACGAGGCACATGACCTTATTGTGGGCTTCATTGCTAAAAGGTATGGTTTAACGGATAAAGATATCCCCATTGCAGAGTTAGGTCTTTGGGACGCTCTGCATAATTACGCTTGTGACTGCGGAGAAGTCTGTGCGAACCTTCCTCAAAAAGATTAATCTTTGATTCCGTCCGATTGTCTTTCGCCGGTTTGTGCTTCCCTGGCTCTCTGAGCTAGAGGAAAGTATGGGGTCGATTGGTCCTATGCAATTCTTTCGCAAAGAGATTGAGAAGATAACAAATGTCTGATTCACTAAACTGTCCCCACTGTAGCCGCTCACTTGTTCACTCTGAGATTCCAGAATACCAGAGGTGTAGTGATTCTTGTGATAGGGACGCGGAGTTTGAAACAAAGAGGAAAGACCGGAATTACAAGTCAGAGTGTTTGAGCAATCATCACTATGGTCCCGCCAAGCATTTCATGAAAACTATCGGAGTTGAAGTTTCTGGGACTTATGATGGAGTTCTTTACTGGATGTGTCCAGACTGTGAAGGCAAGTGGCATCGCTGGCCGGAAGGTTCAGCTTACCATGAGGCTGCAAAGGAATATGTAGACGGAAACCAATAAAGAGATTGTCATTGTTAATGTCTAATCGTTCCGTAATAATCTTAAGTGTAATCCAGATAGAGTGCATCCACATGGTCATTGTGATGATCATTGTGGCGAATGCGGAGCACCATCTGACGGTATGTTTTGTATTGCATGTTTAGAGGTCTTATCCAAAGGTTTCTGACACGCTGCCATGTTGAGAAGATTTTACCAAGCACAGTAATGTGCATCACCTGTTGGAAGAGGTAACAATGTCTAAGCCTAACGCTAGAAGCCGTGCATGGTGATATGCGTCGGTCGAGCACAATCCAAGGAAAAGTCACCAAAGAGGCAATGACAATGGAAGCTATATCGAATGGTGCTCGGTGTGCTGCTGCAAGACAGAGTATGAATTTGGAAGTTGTCTGAATTGCCAACATGACGCCGCACTCGGCAAGTATTTTCGTCCAACAATTATGAGATAATCATCTGCGCGCTAGACTATAGACCAGAAAAACTACAAAGGCCCCTCTGCTTACGCGGTGGGGCCTTTGTTCGTTATTCGTATTAAGCTTTTAGCCGGAGATTTACTGGCCGGAATCTCTCAGCGCAAGTATGAGCATTCTCATATCTTCCAGTCTGGCAACCAAGGTTTTGACATCAGACTTGAGTTCTGTTAGATCTTCCTGTCGAACAGATGTTTGTTTTAGATAACCTATCTCTAAAACTATTGGAGCAATCCTAGCTTCAGCTTCTAACCTATAAGAATCTATGGCCGCTGCAATCTTTGCATTAGTCTTAATATCATAGTCCTTTGTTAGTTTAAAAATGAACGTACTTACAGAGACTATAAAAAGAACTATAGCTCCTAACGCTCCCCATGTGATCGGTTCCATCTAATCCCCATTTAATATCTTTATAGCTTTTTGTTCAGCGGCTTTCGCCAAATCAAGAGCAAGTTCGGTACAATTAATTATCGAATTAATTAAATCTTCTATAGACTGCTCTAATGTATCTTCTTTGACTTCTTCTGCCCACAGATTACCTGAGTTGACAGTCTCGTCTTCAAGGGACTGGCAACTATCAACCATGATTTTCTATCTCGCCTTCAGTTAAGAATGGCTTAATTATTCGAAAAAAATTATAGAAAGTTTCTTTTGCTGAGCTTTTAAAATCTTCATCTTCTAAAGCGAACGTTGTAGCTCTATTTAGCTCTTTAATCGTTCTAATTGGATCAGGCTTAAGAAGATCTACCATTTCATCTTCGCCAAACCCAAAATGATAATCATCATGATAATCATCTTGGGCCATCTTATTTATGAGATCATCTAGAGCGTCTGCCTCTTCGGAGTGGCCCTTAATATCCAGATCGCTAGCTAGTTTTGCTAATTCTATTAACATTTGAAACCTCTGTAAAGTTTTTTGTTTTACAACTTTAGTCAAAGTATTAGCAGAATTAAAATTTCTCACCTTTATTATCAATAGTAATTGTTAGACTTCCAACTGTATGTCGCCCGTGTCTCCACTCTCCGACAAACCAAAGCTGTCCTAGTGCTGATACATCTTTGTTGATTGCATCGTAACTAATGCGTCTTCCATCCGGTAAGTCAACCCAGAAATGTCCCCAAGGATGCCGGAAAAACTCTGTTAAACCATTTCTCCATCCGGGCAACCAACGAAGAGTTGAATCTGGGATTCTTACTCTGGCTGTATATGCTGCAATGAAACAGTTTAGGCACTTAGATCATCCTTTCATCGAGCTTCGTTCACGCTCGAAAGGCCAGGTCAATTTTACGGCGCATTTCTCCACAGAGATATAGTAGGCCGAAGCATATGATAGAAATTACTTGATAAGGATCAGACAGGGCTTGCTGCCTGATAGCTCAACCTTGTGTTCCGCGCTCAAAGCGTAGGTCGGTTAGGCTCAACTCCCTCAATCTCTCCATTGCTTCCTCCGGAATCCCCATTTCACACTTAATCGGCAAATCCTCAAGAGAAACCCAATTGAAATCTGTATGCTCATGATCCAGCATTACTTCAGACCCAAAGGTGTAGGCCAGAAAAAAGTAATAATCTTTTTCATTAGAAGTAGTTATTGCTAGCGGAGTTAGAAGACTTTTCAATACTATAACTCCAGTCTCTTCAAGCAGTTCTCTCTTTCCGGTTTCTTCGGGAGTTTCATTGCCCTCTGCTTTGCCTCCCGGCAGACCCCATAATCCTGGGAAGGTTTTTATATTTGTAGCTCTCCTTAGGATAAGAAAGTTATTATCTTTATTTTGAAGAACAATTAAGCTGGCGCAAAACATATGATTTATTCCCTGGAAGCGGTGGATTAATTTACCAACATTTATTAATAGCTTAGGCCCCGCGCGCGATAACATTGCCCGACAAGCGGGCAAAATCTTCACATATTTTTGGGGCTCCGCTAGCACCGACCTGTAAGGCTGGCGGCGCATCCGAGCCTTTAAGCGTTTTCTATTATAAGCCTTGTGCCTACTATCGTCAAGTGGAGCGGTGCGTCTACCTCTTGACATACTCTTCATAAAACTTCATTACCAAAAATAGTGGTCAGAATGATGGTTGTGGTTAAATTTGCATTGGTCCCGCCAGTTAAGCACAATCTCAGCACAGAGGATATTATGAACTCCAATACACCAGATCCAATTGAAACGTACCTTGCTCTTCAAGATTTCGTTAAAGAGGCCGAAAGGCTTTTCGGTGAAACAGAACTCTGCAATTGGAGTGACTCTGAGGTTAGAGGTCTGCAGATTGCACTAAGTCTTCTTCGGGAAAAGGTTTTCTCTATGCCGGTTGGCAGTGTATCTGATTTTTCCGATACCGTCGGGGAAGATGATATTACCGAGACAAAGAGCGGGGAATACACCCACCGCATATTGATCAATTATGTTGGACAACATTGTGTAAGTAATTTTTGGCTCACCTCAAACTGTGAGAGTGGAGGCACATCAATTCTGAGATCGTTTAAGGATCTTGTGCAGACCAATAAGTGCTTCCTTCTGTCCGACTACTTTACTCTAAAAAATGCACAAGAAGATTGTATTATCAACGCGCAGCTAATTACTTCTGTAACACTTCTTCGCGAATTCCCTCTGAACAATTCTTTCTAAAAGAATTGCAAATAACTATTAATAAAAATTTGTTTTAATTGGAGAATCAATTATGAGCAACAACAACAACGACGGCGATACGGATATATACCTTCCTCTCTACTATGTGGTGAGAGTTGGCACAGAAACATACAGGCTATTCAATCGAGCGACGGACGCTGTTGTTCTAGAGTGTGAGCCAAAATACATAATCGAAGAGTTTCTAAAGGATAATGATTCCAAGCATCCCTTTGTGCTAAAAGCAGAGAAGAAAAGGAGTTACGAATACTTCTCAAATCATACAGATATCTTTGAAGATCGACATACATCTACTTCTGATGATATAGTTATGGATGTTCCTATAACTTTTGATTCTATTTTTGCAGAACTTGAGGGGCGGCTCTCCAATCAGAATGGTGATATTTTTGATTATGAAATTAATGGATTTGAATCTATTAATAAAGATTCGGTCTCTTCAAATTTTTCTTTTGAGGTTTCATCTCCGGCTCTATCGGTTGATTTTTTAAATGAAATTGAGAGGTTAAGCGAGCCTGCACAGCTTTCATTTGATTTCTCTTTTGTCAGCCTAGTCCCTAACCTGGTCCCTAACCTAGTCCCTAAGCTGGACATAGAAACAAAGGGAGTTTATCCGAAGGTTGATCCATTTGAGCCAGCCGAAGATGCCGATGAAGATATTCCATATCTACCTGAGGATTAAGTCTGATGAGCAAGCCATTTGATATTTATACAGAAGAAGAACTCGTAGAGGCTATTGCTATGTTCCTTGAAACTTCCTCCGATTATATGGATAGCTATTCTACACTTGAATTAATCACAAGCGCTGTCATGTCTATGTTTGCGCACGGAAGTGCGGGTGATGAAGAGTTAGAATTTAATCTTCGCAGGCATGTGACCAGAACTCTCTCGGGCTACCCAATGGCCTTTGAGAGAGACGACTATGACTATATGGTTCACTAATCTTGTATCAACCGCTTTGGCCATTGGTTTACTCTATTTTTTGCTAGTCAGCATCAAGGATAAATGATGTCTGCTATCTTATGGATGTTGATAGTTTCATATTTAACTGGCTCATTTCTGTTGCTAGCCTTATGTATTAGGGGTAATGTTTGATGACTAATGAATTTATAATTGAAAAGATTTTGAATATTCGCGCAAGCTCACAGACGTGAGTGCGTATGCGGGTAAGCATTATGCTTATGGCGTTCTTCTGAATGAGGAACCAACTAAATACCGATTGCTTGATAGATTCCATCGAACTATTGCAAACCCCGATATCAAATTGAAGACTTACTTTGTAGCCCGACCTGTATGGGAAGAAAGATGGATATTTCGGACCTGATAAAGTTAGTTTTGATGAAATGCTTGAGACTGTACTGGCCAAACATGTTCCAAAGGATGCCGAAGTTGTAGGCTGGGAATATGATGATGGAGAGCCGGAAGAAGAACCGAACTGGAAATAGGACTAAATAACAAAAGGAAAAGGGTAGCTCCGCATCGGGGCTACCCTTTTTTAATTGAAACTAATTAGCATTATTTCCTACTAATTATAAAAATATTCATGTACGAAACGCAAACAGTGATTTGGAATAAAACATGAAGACTCATCTATTAAAATTATCTAGCTTTCTCTCCAAGGAAGCATTAGTTCCAGAGGCTCGGGCAGTAGAAAATCTGTGGCGTGGCTCCAAGAATATATCTGATGATTGGGATATCGAAGAAGAAGAGAACCAGCTCTCTCTCGACTCACCAGACCTAGATAGAAAAACAATGGAACCATCAACTCCAAGTGTAGATAAACTAATCAGAGAAACTAGTCCATATCCCGGCTGGAATTTGCCAGGAGAAGAGAGGTCTGCTCCCTCAATGGATCTCGATTGGATTATGGAGGATGTATTAAGTCTTAATCTTGGAAGAGGGAAGCATATAAGTTCAGATGAAATCACGCCAGAATTTATATTAGCTGTACAAACAGCTGGTGACGGAAGCCGACCAAAGTTTGTTGGATCTGGTGTCTTTGGTGTTGTGTGGGATATTGGAAACAACAGACTAATAAAGATATATGATCTTGCAGCTGAAGATGATAAAAAAGATCTCACAAGAGGGATGATCTTTAACGATCTTCTAGGTGCCGAATATGAATTGATGGTTCATTCTTCTGGCAAATTTTTGCAGCCTGAGCTTATATCCGAAAGGCCCAAGGGTTGGAAGGTTATGGAAAAGCTAATAAATAATAATGATATGAAAAAGATTCATCCAGGATTACATGCCGGCCTTTCTTCCTTCATTTTAAGTATTTCCAGCGAAATTACCGATCTTATATGGAATGATGATGATAACTCAATCGCAATAGCAATGCTTCGAAAGAGAACTTTGGGCCTACCGGCAAAAGAACGAAATAAGATTTTGGCAGAGATACTTAGAGAGCCAGAAACAACAAGCGTTGTAAACAAAGCTGCTGAAAAAATCAAAAACAATATAGAGAATATTAAATACAAAAGGTGGAGCTCTGGTTTCGAGGATCAAATGGCAGAGGAGTTTAGTTTAGATCCGGAGTGGGTGATTAGACTAATAAAACACATGTTGATTCTTCATATCTCTAGGCGAATAGATGTGCAATTGAAAAATATAGGAATAAGACCTTCGGTGCCTGCTGACCCAGAGGCAGAAGATTGGAAACCAACCGGAACTCTTGTTTTCTTTGACGCTTAGGATGCAAAATGATCAAGGCTGAAACACTAGTGGGCTGGTTAGATCGAGAGGGGCACTCCACAGCCGCCACGCGCGTTGTAAGCCTCTTAAAGCAAGCTTCCGTGGAGGAGCGGAGAGAAGAGGCAGAAGGGCTCACAGACGAAGCAGATCGGGCTGTGAAGTTATTGCCCGAGGCGGGCGGGAATCTGAATCTTCCAGAGGAAATATATGAAGGGACTGGACATGACTTAGAAGATGCAATTCTTATCAAGAACATTCCTGTTGAATCTCTGACGATGTTGCAAAGTCAGGGAGATCATATTCTTGCAGATATATATCGAGGTGAGCTGAGCCATACAGAGGGACTTCCGGTTCTTTATTACAATACAGATAAAAATCAATTGATTGTGGATGATGGTAACCATCGAATTTTTCAATTATTTTTAAATGGAGCAGATCACATTGATGCTATGGTATATAGTTCCGGCTGGCATCCAACATTAAGATCTGTATATGATGGGGAAGAGGCTTTCGACTGGAGTTTCGCCAAGGTTGTTCGGAGCAGAAGAAACCCTTAAGCCTAGAGGTTGCTCTGAAAGACTCTGAGTGGTTCGTGGTTGCTTAGAATATATAGGACTAGGATTTTGCTTGGCAACTAATTTTTATAAAAATATTTGATTAGCTATGCTAATAATTAAGAATAGAGTGCGGAGAATTAAAATATGAAATACTTAAAAGAACTGATTGTCATTGCCAATAAGCTAGACTCTAAAGGGCTAACCGAAGAGGCCAGCCTTTTAGATGGATTAATTACGAGAGCCTCAAAGAAGAGAGCACAAGCTCCGTATTACTGGCCGGAGGATGAAGAGGGTCCGTCTGATACGGAGCTTAGATCAATGGAGCTTGGACTTTATGATCCGGTTGGCGAAGATGTAAAGGAATCTTTATACGAACGTCTTAGTCGTGTTCGTCGTGAAATGGAAGTGTTCGGCATCGCAATTTCTGACGGAGAAATGACAGAGGAAGATTGGGCTACATATCTTGAGATACAGAAAGATTTATCCGAAGTCCTAAGAGAGATGGGTAAGTCTGACATGGAAGCTTCTGAAGAATCATTATTTGAATAACAGCTGTTACGGATAAGTGAATGCAAGAAGAACGCTATCTTATAATTCAAAAGAATTTAGAATTAGCCCTAAGGAAAAAGGCCCAGGAAGAGCCTGAGCTTAGTATTTCTGATGCCGAAACTAATCTTGAACTTGAGCCAGTTACTGGGCCAGACCCTGAGCTTGTGCGGCCAGCAGAGCCGATCACTCATCCGTATGAAGTAAAATTAGATTCAGATGGATTTTACTTCTTTCCAAACATAGATAGCCTTCCTCCGGTTCCTGCTTATGGGCATCATTCGCGTAATGATGAAGCAAGAATAATGAAGTTAACTAATTTAGCTAATAAAAAGAACCATGATGATGCCAGTAGAGTTTTCGGTAGCACATATATAGCTAATATTTAGATAATTAGTATGGCTATATGGTTGTAATGTGAGCACAAAATAAACATTTATTACTTTAAATATAATGAGTGCTATGACGAAAAGGAAATCAAATATGAATATAGATGAAAAACTAAACGACATACTATCGTGGCTCAATGAACATGGGCTAAAGAAAGAGGCTGCGGAACTAGATTCGCTGATAAAGAGCTCAGATGATTTATCATCCTCCGATAGTCGCGAAGAAAATCGCGAAGAAAGTCGTAGCCCATCCACCGATAAATAATTTTCTATTATAGTCCATAGGCCTACTATGCTTGGGCGTAGATTCTCCTGTAATAATTTTCGACGGTTAGAAGGCAAGCAAATGGCAAAGCTAAACGACGTCAGAGAAATGATTGATAAGATTGAGGACCGTGAAATCCTTGAATCTGGTCAGCAACTTCTTCGCGAAATGATGAGGATTGCAGCAATTGAAGAAGAGCTTAAAGTCTTGAATGATGGGCTGACCGAAGGCGGCAAAGCTGTCTTCTACTTCTTTGCAGCAGAGCTTGACGAAGATGAGCGGGTATACGCTGCCGAGCGTATCACCGGCAGGATTAAGCGAATCGACCGGCAGAACGAAGCAGAGAAAAAGAAGTTGCCACCTCCAGAAGAGGACGTATAATGTCAAGGAACCTGGGACGCTAGGTAGGTCTTTGGACCTTTGGTGGGTTCGGAGAAAAGAAACACGAGACACTGTTGTATAGATATATAAATATATAAAATTATGCCCCTGACCAAGATGTTCTTTTATCGTGTTACGATATTTTCGGGGTTTATCGCTTAAGCAGATGAAAGCTATCTTGTCAGGGGTAGTTAGTAATCACATTAAAATAACCATAATATAAAGTTGAGAATAACAATGGAAGAACATGGGTTTAATGTCACTGAAATTGAAAACTTTATCTTAGAAACTAACTTTGGAATTATCCCTAAAGATTTGTGGATTTTCCTAAAGTCAGAAAAGAAAAATCCATTTGATGGTTATTCACCGGAAGAAGCACGGAAGATTAAGCGCAAGTTTCGGAAGTTAAAAAGAAAGTTGCATATTCAGAAGTGGCAATCAGCGACCTCTATGTGGAGAAGCATTGACTCTCTATTGCGAGAAGCAGAGGAAATTTGAGCAACACAACCTATGGGCAAAGCTGCTTAAATGAGAATACGACTCCCCGTCTCGGGCTGAAAGGTTCCGAGGCGGGGAATCTCTATTTAAAGACACCTGGATTTGCTGGTGTTCCTTAAAAGAAAGGATTTATAATGCCAAAGATTGTAAGTATTAATGAGCGTTCTCCAGCTGGAACGTCTCTCATTGACGGGGTATGTGTCAGCTATTCAACTCTTGTTGCGAAGCTTGGAGAGCCGGTGGAGGGAGGCTACAAGACTGATGCAGAATGGGTAATTGAGTTTGAGGGTGGTTCAGTTGTAACTATTTATAACTGGAAAGATGGGAAGAATTACTGCGGTGTAGCCGGTTTGCCAGTCAATGATATCACTGACTGGCACATTGGCGGGTATTACAATCATCGTGAAGGCGTTTATGGCGATTGGGCGGCCAGCAAGAGGGTTGTTCGGTATCTGAAAAATTATCTCTTTAGCGATTGGCCTCCGGCTTTTGAAGAGATTAGGCAGGAAGCGGAGTATTAAAATGAATCTTGATTGGAGCGGATTTTGTCATAGGTGTCTAACGAAGGTTAGCTCATATTCTATGTCATGGTTTAACGAGCAGCTTATTTGCACAGACTGCTCTGTTAAAGAAGCTAAGAGCCCTTCATATAATTCTGCTCGCAAGGCAGAGTTAGAGGCGGTTAGAGACGGAAACTATAACTTTAAAGGAATTGGAATTGATAATGAGTAAGAAGCGCAGTATTGCAGAGCATGATTTGTCTACGCGAGGATGGGGTAATAGCTATAAGGTTATGACCATAACTAATGGTGGAATCAATATTAAGCTCGCCGGTTGGCGGCGAGGCATTGAGAGCGGAGACTTTTTGATTCTCGCAAACAAGGGTGATACCACTCGCTATAAAGTAACTGAGATTGAATATCAGCGTGACCCAACAGATATGTTTTTTGCAAAAGCTGAGTTTTCTCCGAGAGATTCTGAGGAAGTATGAGCTTTGTTCAAGTTGAGCGACTCGATGAGCCTGCAACCATTGACGCAGAATTGGCGTTAGAGCCAATTATTGGGAACCATTACTTCTGTTATGAAAGAACAGACGGAACTTGTTTTCTCTCAATAGTCGAGCCTGAATATTGGGGACAGAGATTTGAATTAAAGTTTGTTATGCAAGTTGAATATGCTTCCATCCAGAGTTGGATTGAAATTAACACTAGCTGTAAGGATTGAAAATGAAATTTAATACACTGTATGGCAAGTCAAAGAGCGGAAAGCTTAAGGAATGGAATATCTCTGTTCGTCAGATGGGCGACGGAACCTGCTATATTGAAACCGAGCATGGTTATGCCGATGGAAAGAAGCAGCTTGACTCTCGCTATGTAGGAGAGGGAAAGAATATTGGCAGGGCCAATGAGACTACGATTTACGAGCAGGCATGTTCAGAGGCTAAGTCTTCGCATAGTAAGAAGAAGGACGAAGGATATGTAGAAGACAAAACTAAGATTCCTTCTACGTCAGATGGCCTGTTCCTTCCGATGCTTGCTCACCGATACGACAAGTATGCGTCGAAGATTAAATTCCCCTGTTATACTCAGGTTAAGTATGATGGGCTGAGACTTCTTGCTCGAAAGGAAGATGGAGTAGTTACTATCTGGTCACGAACGGGAAAGCCTCTTGACGTTCTTGAGAACATTCGGTCACAGCTAGAACTCTTTCTAGACGAAGGACAGTGTACAGATGGTGAGGTCTACGTTCATGGCTGGACATTCCAGAGGATTATCTCTGCGGCAAAGAAGCAGAGGCCGGATACTGATCTCTTAGAGTATCACATTTATGATCTTCCCCATACGTCTCTCCCCTTTGAAGAGAGGATGATTACCCATACTGATGATGGAGAGGCTATCTATACAGAACATAATCAAAACTTTGAGTATGGTCTAGCTAAGGCTCCTAATGTTATTGTAGCGAAGGCTTCGCTTGCAAAGACAGAGAACGAGCTAGGTGAGCATGAGGCTGCGGCTATCAAGGATTCTTATGAGGGACTAATGGCTAGAAACGTCGGAAGTCCTTACGTCTATAAGAATCGTTCGTATAGTTTGCAAAAAATCAAGCGCTTCATTTCAGACGAATATGAGGTTGTAGGCTTTACAGACGGGGACGGAAGAGAGTCCGGACTTGTTGTTTGGCGATGCATTACTGACTCTGGAGACGAGTTTGGAGTGCGACCAAAGGGGACTCACGAAAGGCGAGCCGAGTTGTTTAAGAATGGAAGTAAGTATATCGGAGAGAAGTTAACCGTTCAGTTTTTTGAGCTTTCAGACGACGGAGTACCTCGTTTTCCCGTAGGAATTGGCCTGAGGCCAGAATGGGATATGTCATAGCCTGAAATTGAGATAGATCTCTACACCAAGGCATCTGAATGGGGTAATGCTTCGTAATTAACTATAGATAATAGGAGAATATGTGGCTAAAGCCACAAAAGAAGGACATGAAAGATTTTAATAGAAAAGCTATTTTAGACGCGAATAATGCTCGGCGGAAACCAAAGCCACGCTCAGACGGTATTTCGCGCGAAATTCATTCAGATGAATATGATGAAGACTATGAAGATAGTTGGGATCATCTGTATGATGATCTTATTTATAGCGAAAGAGAAGAGCGCTTTAAGAGAGCTGAACGAAAGATCGATAAAACTTTTGAAAAATAACATTGGAGCACAATGGATACAAATCTAATAGATAAGATTATAAAAAACAATCCGATTATATCACATGCCGGACAGACGGAACTCGTTAAGAAGTGGCAAGAGCAGGCGGATAAGGCGGCGCTAGATAGTCTTATTCTGTCTAACATGAGAATTGTTACGAGAGAAGCATATTCTTTTAAGAAGAGGAACCAGTATCTATCGTATAGCGACTTGATTCAAGAGGGTATAGCGGGGCTTTTGAAGGCCGCAGAAATGTTTGACGAAGATAAGGGGGTTACGTTTTTAACGTATGCTATGTGGTGGGTGAAGGCTAATATGCGAAAGCATGTTATGACTTACCGCTCTATCGTGAAGCTCGGAACCACAAGGGATGATAGAGTTTTGTTCTCGAACCTCTCAAAGACAATGAATCTAGCAGAAGAAAAAGGTTTATCAGGAGAAAAGAAGCTTGAATTTGTAGCGGAAAAGCTCAATGTCAGCAGGGACTCAGTCGAGTCTATGTCTGGTTCTTTAAGAGGTTTTGATACCAGGCTTGACGCCCCAATTAAGAGTGACGATGGAAGCCGGGGCAACTTCCGACTGGACTTGATACCTGACGAAAGAGCGGACAAAGAACTGTCCAGAGTTCTATCCGAAGAAGATAAGATGAGTCTCGTTCTTAATTCGCTCATTGATAATATGCCAAAGGATGAGAGCGCCATTCTGAGATATAGATTTCTAACAGACGAGCCAAAGACTCTGCGAGAAGTTTCAAAAGAAATGGGAATTTCGAGAGAGTGGGTTAGAAAGTTAGAAATACGAGCGATTGATCGTCTTAAGAAGAGGCTGGCATCTGAGCATGGGATTAGGGAGTATTAGGTAATGCCAGCCGAGGATGTTTCCAGCTGGAAAACGGCGATCAAAAGGAATAAACCTTCCTCGATAGTATCTCATTTAGAGTCAGAGAAGCTAATTGTGGGAGAGGTTCTGGATTATGGCTGCGGTCGCGGTGATGATTTAACCTACTTAGATAAGAAGGGTTATCGAGTAGGTGGCTATGACCCGCATTGGCAACCAGCAAATCTTGTGTCAAAGAAGTACGACACCATATTGTGTACATACGTTTTGAATGTTCTTTCCGTAGAAGAGTCTGATATTGTGATTGAAAAAATAAAGAGCTTATTAGCTCCGAACGGAATTGCTTATCTATCGGTAAGAAGAGATATTAAGGCAGACGGCAAAACAACTCGCGGTTTTCAGAGAAATGTTCTCTTAGGCCTTCCGATTGTCAAAGAGGTTGGGAGTAGGTTTTGCATTTACAAATTATTGGCTTGAGTTTACTAACCAAGAATGAGCGGAGCAAGTATGATTTGTGTTGAAAAGAATGATAGAATTAATTTCCTTGTAGAAAATTTTCTGATTCCGAATCAGAAGCTAAGAGATTTAGATCCCATCGTTGCCGGTGGGTCGATAGTCTATCTGTACCTTCTTGAGAAGGCTTGCCAGCAAGACTTCCACTGGAATCTTCTGGTAAAGAACATTAAGAGTAATGTTCCAATCAGACCAGGGGGATTGCTTTCTGGTTCGTTTTCTGATATAGATATCTGGTTTGCAGATGATAACGAAGTCTTTAAAGATGATAATGAATATCATAAGCTTGTTTGTGATCATCCAGAAAAGGACACCGTCGAGGGCAATGCATTGTTCGATACTAGGAAGTCTATTCCTAAGTTTGATGCCTTAGGTCTGTCAACGCTGCTTACGTCAACTCAGTGGGCGAACACTTTTGAGGCAACGCAGGCGAATGGTGATTATAATAGATTCAGGCTTGTAAATCACCAATTCATAAAGAGGCCAGTTTCTTTGGTTGAAGACCTTTTGTCTGGATTTGATTTCAAGAATTGTATGATGGCATGGAAAGATGGAGAGATTTATTATGAAAGCGCAGCTATGGATGCATTTAATAATGGAACTCTAGAGCTTAACAATGGAGGGGTTTATGATTCTGGAACTCTTCCATCTAAGGTTTTTAATGCACTCCGCGCTTTCAAGTATAGCAAGAGATATCAGCTAGACTTTGACGCAAGTCTCACAGAGCACGTGTTCAAGGTTTTTGTTGACTGCAATGATATTGATTTCAAAGCTTACAACGAGAAGGCGAAGGTGAAGTATATTAATTCAGCCTATGGGTTGAGTCGATCCACAGTTAATACATTCAGGTCTACGGTTTTCTCCCTGGCAAGTATGTTTCCTGTTTTTCTGGCTATGAAAAACTTCAAGCAAGAGCATGCTCTCTTCTTGGTTGATAACGCCAAGGGCTTAAGGGGCCTCAGAGAATACATAGACAATGGCGGAGTATATGTTCCAGGCTCAGAGAGTGGCGGAGATCTCCCGCCAGCACTGACCTTCTAATGAAGTATGTATTTTTCATAACAAAGCGCGGCCATTTGCCATACTCAGGCTCTTCATGGCCGGAAGATCAAACGCCAAGATTCTTTACAAAGAAGGAAGAGGCCATAAAAACCTGTGAGATTATGGACAAGGTAAATCCTGTTGGCTTTAATGTAATTAGACTTCCAGCAGAAGGATTGCGGTTAGATCTTTACCCGTCAAGATGTTACGACTTCCAAATTTAGGATGTAATATATGATATTTAGATACCCAGTAACTCAAGCGGAGTTGGATGAGCATGATTGCCTTACGGGGCCAATCTTATTGGGATGGGCAGCGGAGTCTTGTGAGGTTCATGCAAAAGAACTAACAAATCTAAACTGTGTTGTTCGCCATATTGAATCTGCTGACTTTTTGCATGATGCCCGGTGTGGAGATATAATCACATTAGATGTTTCTTTCTATGAGTCAGGAGTAACAAGTCTTGTATTTAAGATTAAAGTATTGAAAAATAAAGAACGAAATGTAATGGCAATTTTCAATAAAATTGTCGTCGTTTGTGTAGGTAGTGTGGGCGGAGTTCGTATGCCGATTCCACACGGAATTTGACAGCTAATGATCACCAGCATAGTATGTATGGAAAATTAAGATGCCAAAAAAGATTAATAAAAATTATGATAATTTTATGAAAGAACTTCTCTCTTTGGAGGGGGTCGAAACAAAGTATAACTGGATGCCAGAGTTTAAGGATCAAGAGAAAATTCTAAATTATTGGATGGCCCTTTCTGATAGAGCCAAGATTGCTGTGATAAAGGACTCTAGATGGAATCACTATCCGAGGTATAGGTATTTTTATTCATTGAATGATGGCAGATCCTTCGGCGGTGTAATTGATAATTTAGTTAAAACAATTGTTTATTCCTCAGGTGATAAAGCTATTTTAAAGAATCATTCACAGGGTATTTTTGCCTACTGCTCAGTGGGTCACATGAATGCAAAAGAGAAAATAATTATGGCAAAAAGATTAGTTACATCTAAAGACCAAAGGTTGGCGGCTGAGTCTTGCAATATTCTTCCTGCAAATATTGCTAGTCGCGTATTGAAGGATAAGGTGTCTAGGAGTAGGTCTGGAAGCCGCAGGATCAGTGCCGCCGAACACAGATTGATACACAAGCTAATTCAAAGAGTTGGCCTTGTGAGTTGTTATAAAGAATTTCTTCCAAGGAGTATTGGTGACGCTAGACTTACTTGGAATGGGCGTCGTTCATTAGCGATGGCAACAAGAGATGATGTCTCTTACTTGATTGATGAAATTAAGTCTGGCCCCGCGATTATTAATAAAGACATTTTAGGACTCGTCGTTGCCAAAATGTCAGCAGAAGAGATAATCTTTTCTTTAGATTTACTTAATGATCAGCGAACAGAAGAAGTAGTTTCGCTGATCTTACAAATGTCTACCTAAACCATTCGCGCAAAACCGGAGAGGATGTGGCAAAGAAAGAAAAGATAAAAATATTTGGATTTAAAGTTAGAGATCCTAGCAGTGGATTGTTCTTATCTAAGAGTGGAAGCTGGACAACGGTCGGTGCAATTTGGGCCAGAAGGCATAACGCAATTAATGCAATTAAATCTAAAATAAAGATAAAACCATGGAAGCCAAAGTCTGCGAACAATTTACAAGAAGAATCTCTTAAGTGGGAAATAGTAAATTTAGTGGAGGGAGAGTCGGAGTCTGTCCTATTCTATCTGGGAGATCTCTCTAGTTAATCTGGCAGCTCAGCTATAATTGTTGTCATAATTGGATTGGAAATTATGATTTTTGATCTAATTGCTATCTTTTCATTGGGGCTGCTATCGGTATGGTATGGAGTCTGAGAAACTCTGGACTTTAAAATGTAGGCATTATTTGCTGTTACATTTTTGGGCGTTGTACCGTCCAAGATAGGCTTCGCCGGAATTGCAATACTAAATAGTAATAGTATTAGGAAAAAATATTTTAGGTACTTCATATGCTGCTCTAAATAAGTTATATTATTTGTGCCTTACCGATGAATATTAGCAGGTTTTTGAAATTAAATTCAACCAAAGTTAATGGGCCTAAACTGCTTTTTTAATATCATTCTCAACCCTACTATAGTTCGCTGAACCCCTGGCGTGAATGTGCTCCGGGTTAATCCGGGGCCTCACAAGGTTCTTCGCAAGAAGATTCTAAATTCATCTAAAGAGGATTAAAAATTCTGTGGATGAACAAACTTTCCGTGGCTATCATGTAGATGTGCGGAAATGTCTGCGAACAGCAGGCGAAAACAACTAACGATTGAGAAAAAGATGAGTAATAGAGCAGAGTTTGGTCGGCTAAGTGGCCGACCATTTGATGAGTTTAACTGCTTCCACATTAGGGACTTTGAGTCTCGGGATTGTATCCGAGTAAGGTCAGGGGGCGGAGAGCTAATAAAGGGTATCGTAACGTCAATTGACCTAGAGGCTAATGTTATCAGGTATTTCACAGCAGCAAATAGCGATTGTGCTGTGACAATTAATGATATCGTATCATTGCAGGGGCACGAGTCGGGCTGGTTAGACTGACCTCTGAAACGTCAGAAACATTTAAAAGAAGGGATAGATGAAATCAACATTAATTGAGAGTGAAACAGATAGTTTAAAGGACACATCGCCTACAGGCGATGTTATTGTAAAGAAAGACTCTGAGGCAAAGACTTCTAGGCCTAAGAGTATTAACAGAAAATCCCCTAAGAAATCGGGGATTATGATTTTTGAAAAGGAAGATTAAATGCTAAACAAGACAAAGAAGACTAAGTCACTAATTCTAAACCTCCGTAATGGAGATACTCGTAAGCAGGCAGGAAGCAATCGACTACAGATTGTTGTACGGTCTGAGGACTGGCGAATTCCGAGTCATACGGTTAATATGACAGTCCGCGAGGCTCAGTCTCTTCGTTCGTTTCTTAACGACAACCTGACTGAGTAATAACTGCTGATTGAATCTATAGCTAAGGATAGCCGCGGAATATCTGCGGCTATCCTTAGTTTCTGTTATCTCCGCGATTGGAAGCTGTATTTATGACTAATAAGGCAAGGCTAGTTCATTGGGTATCTAAATCTTCGGATAAGAAGATTGGCAAGATAACCGCATCGTATTCCCCCCTTAGTTCGTGTCCCGATTCTTGTTCATTCAAGGACGGTGGATGCTATGCTTGGGGGCTTTTCTATTTGAGGATTCTTGGAAAGAAGATAGAGAATGGAAAGCTTAAGGCTAAGACTCTTACCGAAGCCTTGAAGAAGATGGATAAGAGCGCAAGGGTGGCTCGACATAGAGTGGCAGGAGATATCGTTGGCGATGTTCCCGGCACACTCTTGGAGTGTAAAGAGGTTGAGTCCGCTGGATTGATTAACATCGGATATACACATGCTTGGAGGGAAGGCTATTCTGCTCCACTAAAGAAGTGGTTTAGGGCATCGTGTAATACTGTTAAAGACGTAGAGGATGCGGTCGCCGCCGGATGGTCTACAACGCTGGCTGTATCTGGAAGTAACATTCCAAAGAGCTTTGGGTTTATGGGCAAGCGAGCAGTTCTGTGTCCTGCCAGAAATGGCGTAGAGGGCAAAGCGGATATTACATGTAATACGTGTACGCTGTGTTCTGTAAATGATAAGACAAAAAACCTCATAGTTATGTTCCGGGTCCATGGAAGCGGAAAGACTATGAAAGACGCTACGGAGAAGTCTGTTGACATCAAAAGTATCATCTAAAAAAGTCCTAATTATAGACGGTTACAATATGATTCATCGGTGCCGCTTTCAGTGGAGTGGTTATCAGAAAACTAAAGATACCGGACCAGCTGATGGAGAGTTTCAGATTGTCTATAATTTCTTTAGAGTATTACGCTCTACTATAGATCAGTTCTCCCCGGACGTTGTATACTTTCCATTAGACGGAAAGCCAGCAGCAAGGCTGTTGGCCGACCCAAACTATAAAGGAAATAGAACTGTAGATACATCTGATCCAGAAGTTGTTAAATATTGGGAGTCTTTCCATCGGCAGAAGAGAGTAATTATTTCTGCGCTTCAAAAAGATTATCCGGTGATAACGGTCTATCACCCTGACCAAGAGTGTGACGACTTGGTTCAGTATATAATCGACTATCATCACGTTGATGATGAGGTAGTGGTTATATCTTCTGATACTGACTTCATTCAGCTGCTGAATAAGCATCCAGACACAGTGAGGCTGTATAATCCTATCTCAAAAGAATATAGACCGAACACGGAATATGATTATGTTTCGTGGAAGGCGATGGTTGGAGATAAGGCAGACAACATTCCTGGCGTCAGAGGCGTAGGAAAAAAGACAGCTTCAACGATTCTGGCTACGGCTGGCGCTCTAGATGAAAGATTGAAGAACGATAAGTTCAGAAAATCTTATGAAAAAAGCTATAGTTTAATAAAATTTATTGACCTTAAAGACGAAGAGAGTAGAATAATTATTACAAAATCTATGCTAGATATGGCTAGCATAACAGACGATTTTGAATCTATGGGATTCAACTCTATGTTGAGTGAGTCGTCTATAGATAAGTATGAAAAAACGTTTATAAATCTATAATACAGGAATAACAATGACACAATCAACAGCAGAGCCGACAGCCCCTCCATTGAAGCAGACAACATTGAAGTGTGAATATCTGTGGCTAGACGGCGGCAAGACTCAGAAGCTACGGTCAAAGACTAGGATTTTAACTATCTCTTCTTCCGATGAAAATTGGAATCTATCACTAAAGGATATTCCTCTATGGAACTTTGATGGGTCTAGCACTAGTCAGGCAACGACAGAGGTGTCAGACTTAGTGCTTCGACCAGTGTTTGCATGTGTAGATTCAAACAGAGAAAATGGTGTGCTGGTTTTATGTGATGTATTGGGCCTAGATATGATTCCGCACGAAACAAATCATCGAGCAAAGCTTGTTGATGAAATGATAAAGCATCATGCGACAGAGCCTGTTATTGGCTTTGAGCAAGAATACTTTATGACCAAAGACGGCGGAATCTTTGGGCACAAAGAGGATTTAAAAGGGCAGGGACAGTATTACTGCTCAGTTGGCACAGATAATGTGGTCGGAAGAAATCTTGCAGAGTTACATCTGAATGCTTGTATTAGTTCTGGGCTCTCTATTGTTGGAGTTAATGCAGAGGTTGCATTGGGGCAGTGGGAGTATCAGGTCGGTGGGCCGGGAATTAACACGCTTCAAGCCTGCGACCATCTATGGGTTTCTCGATTCATTCTGCAAAGAATTTGTGAGCTACAAGAGGTTGGGATTACTTTTGACCCGAAGCCTTTAGAGGGCGACTGGAACGGAAGTGGTATGCATTCTAACTTTAGCACAAAGACCATGCGGGAGGCTGGTGGTATTTCTGTTATCAATAAGGCTTGTGAGGCTTTGGGTTCCGAAGAGGCTCTTGCTATGGCGAAAGAATCTTATGGAGAGGGACTAGAGAGAAGGCTCACCGGAAAGCATGAGACTTGTTCTGTAGACGAATATAAGTATGGAGTAGCAGACCGTGGGGCATCTGTCCGAATCCCCCATCATGTGAAGCATGATGGGGCCGGATACTTTGAGGATAGGCGACCAAACTCAAATGCAGACCCGTACAGAGTTGCTGCGACACTTGTTTCTCTGGTTTGTCCACTGGAGGGATAAGTGGCTCTTTCTGATTTTAAAGCCAAGTATAAGGTTAACAAATTTTATTCTTATGTTGAAGAGAAGGTTGCCGTTACACCTACTGTTTCTAATATATTTTATGGATGGGAGCAATCAGATGTAATTGACACTTCACAAAAGTTAGTTCTATCTACTGCATCTAAGTCTAAAAAAGTTACAGACGATGAGGCCTCTTGGTCTAAGCAGGAGGGTATTTCTGCAACTTCATTGGCCGACTACCGACGTTACTTTGTAGCTGCCACCGGAGAGAGTCCAGAGAACTTCTTGGACAAATGGAAGGACTCTTTGGATAAACTAGAGTCTCTTCGTGAGTCAGAGAATCCCCAATACCGAAGTGGGGAGGGAGACTTTCTGATCAAACTATCAAGACTAATTGTGTCTGGGGATAAGTTTGTGAAGTTTGGAAGAATCTATAAGGTAATCTCTCCGTAATAAAAATTAGATGAAAGCGGAGTTTGAAAATGAAAATCTTTAAGCGCAAAAAGACTGGCAAGCTTTATACTGTTGGTGTGAGCAAAGCTCCTTATCTTGGCCCGCATTATAATGCGGAGCCTTATATGTGGTTCGGTGATAAGGTTGAGATAAAGCTTAAAGAACATATTGAGCGTGACTTCGAAACTGTCGGAGAAAGAAGTTGACTAGACACTGATTGGATTAGAAATGTTTCTGGATACAAACAGGGATAAGACTAGACGAGAAAGATACAACGAAAAGCTAAAGAGCAACATAATGTTGCCAGCAGCGATTGCTACGATTAACTTTTTGTTTGATGAAAACCTAGCGTTTATGATTAGGAGTGCCGCTTGCTTCGGGATAAGTGATGTATTTGTAATCGGAACGCTGCCAGACAGAAGTTATCTAAATACAAGAACAGGATCTCTGTATGATTATGTGAGCTTCAAAACCTTCTCTAATCCAAGGCAATTCACAGCATATTGTAATGCCAATGGCTATAAGATTGTCTCGGTAGAGCTGACAGATGATGCTCAAAGTATATATGATTATGAATTTAACTTTGAAGAAAAGACAATAATTGTATTGGGCAATGAGCAGACCGGAGTTCCGGCAGAGATACTTTTAAGGAATGATTCAATTTACATTCCGATGAATGGCCCAGGATATTGTCTGAATGTTAGTCAGGCCGGTACGGCTGTTATGAGCGAATACTGTAGGCAGTATTCTTTAACCAAGTAAGGAGACGTTATGCCAGAAGAGTCAAAAGAGTCAAAAGAGTCAGGGGCTGTTGTGTTTTATTTTTCAAACAGAAATGGATATAGGGCAAAGGTTTCGCGAGAAGAGTGGGAGAGAGAGTGGCTAAGCTGGTGGAAGAGAACTTCTCCCAAAAGAGGAAAGTAAAGGTAGCTTCCCTTGGGCTGTGTCCGGCGCAGGCGCTGATGCTGGCCTATAAGACTCTTCTATCGCTTTAATATTCTCTGAGGCTATTCCTCTGATTTTATCAAAAACTTTAGACCAGTATTTCTCCGACAGATATTCTGTACCAAGCTCAACTCCGATAAGGCCCAAGCTTAGAATGAATCCAATTGTTCCGGCAATTGCATCTGCTATTGGAAGCGGTCCGTCAATAGCCGCTGATATCACGGTTAAGATATCAATAACAAGCATTACGCTGTTGGTGAGGGCTAGCAGGAAGTCTATATAAAAAGTTGAGATAACCTTGGATACCTCCAGTAATTCTAGTAGATTCTCTGGATTATCTTTATTTTCTTCAATTTGCTTTGAGATAGACCTTCCTACCAGTGGGACGGCAGGGGAGAATATCATTCTGGTGGAAAGCCCATACTTATCTAGTGGTAATTTTTCGACAATAACCCTGGCATTATGTGTTGCTTCGGATATGTTTTTGGCTGCTAGTCCAACTGATATAAGGCCACCGGCGACAGGGAGTGCTCTGCCCCAAAACTTTGGCTTTATTTTTGTTGCAGCTAATTTGTAATCCTTTGAAAGATATAATTTGTCTTTTCCTGTAACTACAATTTCTGGATCAGTTAGTCTGGATAAAGACTTAATAGTCTCAGCTCTTTGCGTTTCAGATATTGGAGTATTAAATTTAGCTTTCAAAGAAAATAGCTCGGTGATAATGCCCTTCATAGCTTTTTGTGGGCCCTTTATTTCATAAGCAAGTTTTGACGGAGCATCTATTTCAAGCAGAAGCTTATCCCACTTGGCGAGCTCTGGATCGTCTATGCTAAGCAAGAAGAAATTATTAGGATTTAAATCAGCATATTTAGAAATCATACAATAAGACGCAAGGTCACAAACTTTGGTAGCAAGCTCGCTCTGGCCAGCATTATCTAAAAAGTTAGCTAAGTTATTCAATTTTGTAAGCATTATCCCTCCGAACGTATTCTGGTAAATAATTCAATATTAATAGTATATTTCGGATGAATACAGAAGTATAATGTTTATATCCGCCACGCGAATAAGATAAATTAATTCTCAGGAGAATACATGTCTAAAGAAGTTAAGTTTAATGCCGAGGCAAGACTCGGCCTGCAAGAAGGTCTTGATATCCTTGCAAACGCAGTTAAGGCAACTCTAGGTCCAAGGGGCCGACACGCAGCAATAGATAGAGACTTTGGTCCACCGCTCATTACTAAGGATGGAGTAACTGTGGCTAGAGCTATCGTTCTAAAAGATAGAATCCAGAATATGGGCGCAGAACTAATAAAGAGCGTAGCTAGCTCTACTAACTCTCTGGCTGGTGACGGAACTACAACTGCAACAGTTTTGGCCCAAGCTATCTATACCGAAGGCTCAAAGATGGTCGCAGCTGGACACAATCCGGTTTTAATTAAACGAGGGATTGATAAAGCTGTTGAGGTTGTCTCAGCAAAGCTTAAGGATCTTGCGCAAAGTGTTTCTAGTGAAGATTTAATAAATAGTGTTGCGATCATATCTGCGAACAATGATGAAAAGTTGGGAAGAATCATAGGCGGAGCAGTCTCTTCTGTTGGAGATCATGGCTTAATTTCAGTAGAGGAATCAGCGGGAACAGAGACAAAGGTTATTTATTCTGAGGGCCTATCATTTGATAGGGGGTATATAAATCCAATCTTCTCAACGAATACAGACAGAATGACTGTTGAATTTAAAGATCCGTTTATATTAACTTATGACGGAAGAATTAAATCAACTTATGAATTGATGCCTATTCTTACTGCGGTTGCAGAAACTGGTAAGCCGCTATTGATTATCTCACAGACAACCGAGGGTGAGGCATTGCAGACGCTGGTTCTAAACAGGGCTCGCGGAACACTATCTTCCTGTGCGGTTAGGGCTCCTGGGTTTGGTGAGATAAGGCGTGATATACTTGGTGATATTGCGACAGTATGTAATTCAACTTTGTTTACAGACGAGGTAGGCTCCCCGCTTGATAAAGCTACGTTAGACGACCTGGGGACGGCTAGGAGGGTTTCTGTCACAAGAGATGATACTACTATCATAGACGCAGCCGGAACGCCTGATGATGTTGCAGGGAGGATTAAGTCTATGCAAATGAGGATGGAAGAGCCAAACCTAGAGGGTTATGAAATTGCTGCGCTTAGGCAGAGGCTATCAGCAATAACCGGCTCTATAGCAGTATTGAAAGTTGGAGGGGTTTCGGAAGCGGAAGTAAGAGAAAGAAAAGATAGAGTTGAAGATGCTATCAATGCGGTTAAAGCTGCTATCGAAGAAGGTATAGTTCCCGGTGGTGGCGCAGCATTGTTACATTGCTTGCCGGCCTTAAGGGAATTTAAAGAGAATTCAAATTTAACTACAGAAGAAATAGTTGGATGTGATGTGATTGCCTCAGCTATGAGGGCCCCATTTGTGCAGATTCTAAAAAACGCAGGTATAGAATATCACTTGCATATGGAAAAGATTATAAGCTCAGGCAACGTTTTGATGGGATTTGATGCGCTAGTTGGAGACTTACAGGAAGATATGATAAGCGCAGGAATTATAGATCCAGTAAAAGTGGTTAGAGTTGCCTTAGAAAACGCTGCATCTTCTGGCGGAATCCTGCTGACAACGGAAGTTACGATCTATAGCCCGCCAGCTGATTGATCATCCTAATATTTTCTGATATGACCCACGGCCCTACTATAGTTGGGTGGACCCACGTATTTGCTGAAAGGATTAGAATATGTCTGATGAAGAAGTTGTAGAAGAAGAGCCTCTATCCAAAGAGGTTGTTATAAATATGCTTATCGCTATTGCGATAAACTCATGTCAAAGCACCTATAATAAAACTCATATCAAGGTGAGGGAATATTTTTATGCGCTACCTGTTAAGGACGTTCTGCAATCATGGGAGTGGCTAAATCAGGCAAGCAAGATTAAAGTTATTGATTCGAAGAGGCAGTTTTTTGATGACCTCATTAAGGACTATCTAGACAATGAATAAAGATGAAATTATTCAATTTGGATTGAGTGCGCTATTTGAGCGTTATAGTTATGCGAATAGTCATCTAGACTTAGATGATGTGAAGAGCAAGGTCTTTGACTCTGGTCTTATAGATTCTATATTAAGTTCCACTAACTTTCTAGAAAAAGGAACAAGGTCTTTGTTTGAATCGTATCTTAGGCACGCCAATCTAGCCTCAGTAGCATTATCTCCCTTTGTTAAAAAGGGAGTTGAGTTTTATTCGTCTACTGGTTTTATCGAATCAAATCTTTTAGATTTCAAAAGGGGGGATGCAAACTGCATCCTTAGTGCCGCAGAGCGCAATATAGATTTTGACTGGAAGAATCTCTTTCACCTGTCATATAAGTATGGGCCGGAAAAATCAAGATATATTCAGCCCGCAGTTAGGTCCGTTCTTAATAAGTATGCAGAGTACGAACCCGATTCATTTGAAGCCTTTGTCAAAGACAGCGTGTTTAAGACACCGGGACAACATGCTTTTTCATGCAGAGGAATGTTTTACAAAGCCTACATTGCTAATGGCAGTCTGACCAAAGAGGAAGCAAGAAAGATTCGCAGCGAGTCAAGTGCGGAGGCATCTGAGATAGCAGTTAAGGCTCTCGTTGATAACGAAGAGCTTTACCCGAACTATGATGATTTAGTTTTGGTTATCTCTGACTCAAAGCATGAGCGGGTTCTGATTACGTTGGCGATGACTCTCCCAATCCACTTGCTTCCTTCGATTATGGGGACAGATTCACAGTATGTATTAGGACTTGTTGAGCGAAGAATGGAAGCTCACGAAAGAGCGCAAGAAGCAGAGCTAAAGATTAACGCTATTATTTAAGTAATGTTTGGAGAATAGAATGTCAGAGTTTGTTTGGCTCGAAGAGCCGCTGCATAAGAATGCCTTTGGAAAGTTTAATTGGGAAGAGCATCCAGAGATTCTGGATACATTAATGATTAGTGTAGACGGATCAATCATGGCAGTTAGGCTCGATAAGGTTGAAGAGCATTATGCCAATGAGGGTGTACAGAATATCAGGATGGGATATAAGAAGGCTGAGAAGTGGCCAAAGATTGAAGGATTAGATACTATTTATAAGGTTCTTGCTCATTACGTAGAACTTTAATCGTTCCCACAAACAGGAAAAGCCCCGATTGCCTAGGCAATCGGGGCTTTCTGCGTTCTATTGTTTTTATACTTATCTGCTAATATCTAATGCTAAAAGAGTAGGATATCTATATGGATAATGGATTTGTAAAAAATGCAGGACTTGAAGATTCAGGAGTTACAGACCCTAGATCTGGCCTTCCTATAAGAGTTTCTACTACTGTTAGGATGAAATACAGACGTTATTTTGGTAAAGAGTGGGGAGACAGAAGGGACGTGCTATATGGTCTTCATAATCCTGAACTAAATGAAGTTATAGCTCAAGACTTTAGAGCGAACGCACAAAATATCGTGCATATGTTTCTTGGAAATCAGTCAGATATAGCGTCTAGGCAAAGAACTTGGATAGAAATCAGAAGAGAGGCGGCATCATCTAGGCCATTTCACTTCTTCTTTTCTATTATTAGGCCAGGTTCTATTGATATCATAGGGACAACTACTCGATATTTTAGGCCATCAAAGCCAAGAATAATTGATCCAAAAGGTTTATAAGGAAGTATGCTAAAGAAGAGAGCACAAGGTCCGCATTACTGGCCGCAAGTTGTAGAGAGGGTTAAGTCTATTGGACTGCGGCCTGAAATTATAGCTATGCTAAATAGTGCAAACCAAATAGTATGGGATCATTCTCCCCCGGCTGATAACCCAAATGCTATAGCCTATGTATCTTCGGAAGACAAGAATAACGATGGGAAGATCGATAAGATACATTTTGTTTTATCTAAGTTTCCGCCAAATGCTAGTGAAGATGAGGTTGAATCAATTATAGAGATGGTCGCAAAAACATTGGTTCACGAATATGGCCACATTGAAGATTTTGATACAGAGACTGGATTTCCAGGCGGCGAAGCTGCGGCGGAAGCTGCCGAGAGACAATCCGAATCAACTATACAGAGCGGATTAAATTCTAGCTCGTCATTATTAACGTTTAATAACATTAAAGGAAGGAATTTAAACATGCTTAAAGAATTACAAAAATTAGCCAACCATCTAGATGAAATTGGTGAAATAAAACTCGCAGATAAACTAGACTCAATTATAGCTTCAAATATAAAGCTTGCAGAAATGCCGACCAGAAAGAGCGTTCAGAAGGGAATAGATTTTTCTCAAGAGGAGCAAGTCGCACTTAATATTTGGAATAAAAAACTTCTTAGTGCCGATCTGGCTAAATATAAAGTTGGCGACCCCGACGATCTGGACGTCGACTATTATGACAACCAAGAAGACGACTTCATGGTCTCGCACGTCTCTCGTCTTTGGTCTGATCCAAACTTCTCTGCTACGGAGGGAGGAAGAGGCTTTAAGGAGGCTGTTCTTAGGGAGATTCCAAACTTTGATTGGCTTATTCGTAGCGCAATAGATAAGATAAATGCGAAGAGTGATGGGTCACAAGCTAAGGCTACTCGGACCGGAGGCCCTCTTCAGAGTATACAGACTTTGGTAGGAGCAGAGGCGACTGGAAAATGGAACCGTGATACAAGAGATAATCTTGAGAGCTTCCTAACGAAGTATGACAAACACCTTGTTCCAGAGGGAACCGCCGGAGTTAAGCAGGTTATGAGTTGGGGCTCAGGCTTTAGGACTATCTCTGTGGAAGGTGTTTCTAAGCCCGGAAGCTATCCCGGAAATTGGGGTGGCCTGCTTAAGCTCCTAAAAGACTTAGAGAGCAAAGATCAGTCAGCGTTAAGTTCTCTGAAGGCCCTAGAGGATGATAGATCGACAGAATATGTAGCGCCAGCCTGGCTGGGTCAGAGTGTAACTGAGCCAACAGCCGTAGCAAACAAGGCAATGGACGATGTTGTTAGTAGCCTATCATCCGCCTTTAGCTCCGGAATGCCAAAGTTTAGCAGATAGTAACTATACCTTATTGGGTAAACATAAGTTATGGAAGAGGGCGAAGAACTAAGTTTATTAGATCTCATAGAATACTATGAGGGAGGCCCGGTGATTCGAGAGAGGACTCCGGATGTAAACCGAGTTGTGTTCGGTCCAGATGAAAGCATATTTACCAATAAGGCCGAGGGCGAACCGGGCAAAAAATCTACAAGTAAACAAAGGCTGAATACTCTGTACAAAGAAGCCCTGGGACTTCTCGATGTTCCTGGCGGTGCAACCGATGGACATTTGGGGTTTCGAGAAAGAGACTCTTACGATATTGATGGACAAGATGCCGAGGCAGGACATAAGGGTGGCTTTGGCGGGCCCTCTATAATTGATGTTGAAGAAGATAAGCATCCGATTAATATTGACAGAAAAAAGAAAGATAATGATTTTAGCTCGAAAGACTTTGACTTCTTTGACTTCTTAATGTCTCTGTCGAATAATAAAGATTATGATTTAATAAAGAAAGATTATTATGTTGCAGATAATGGTAAAATTTGGCTAAAGAAAAGTACTGGATCTATTTATTTTTCAAAATTTAGCAATTCTAATAATATTATATTAATTAATGTAAAAGAAGGGCTGAGTAAAGCTCAGAAAATAATGTTAGAAAAAAGAATTAATATGGATAATTTAATTTCTAATGCGAAAAAAGAAGTTTATAAAGAAATTATATCCGATATAAGGACTATGGAGTAACAATGGTTAATGCAAAGAATGAATTACTAAAATTAGCAAAAGCTTTGGGCAAGTCTGGGTATGAAGATTTCAAGAATAACATATTATCCTTAGCTCAACAGATGGGTTCGCTGAGTCCAGCTCAAACCAATTATCCAAATAAAACTAAATATCCGTATGTAACTTGGTCTTCGGTGGAATACTATTGGAAATATCACAAGGTCTCTGATCATTACAAGGTTTTGGGCTCTGCGTCAGGCGCGACAGCAATGTTTGACGCTGCCGTCAAAGGTTGGGGGACTGACGATGGAGAAGTTTATGCGGCATTGTTTTATGGAACCGATAAGTCGTCAGCAGATGTAATAGATGCGACAAAAGCTGATTTTTCAGGCACCGAGGAGCATATAGCCCTGATGATAATCGATGGAACTATCAATAAAACTAATTTTGATCCAGTTGCTGGGAAATGGTTAAATCCCGCTGTTGGCAATCAGAGTCAGCAGTCGCAGAGTCAGCAGTCGCAGAGTCAGCAGTCGCAGAGTCAGCAGCAGCAGGGATCTGCTAATTGGACTGATGTTCAGAATAAATTAAATGCTCTTGGCGCTAAAGATTCAGATGGAAATCAATTAGATCCAGATGGGAAATGGGGTCCGAAGACTTCTAGGGCGTGGAATGACGCTACCAAAGAAAAAACTACAGCTACTCAGTCAACTGATTTAACTCCAGTTCAAGCTTTAGCTAGGTTGAATCAGATTGCTCCAGCTCAGCCAGCTCAGCCAGCTCAGCCAGCTCAGACTCAGACGGCTAATGCCACAAAGGCTACAATATATAATGCATATATGAAGTTCCCTGATGGAGATCCGGAGATGGTTTTGGCTGCTAGAAATGATTTTTATAAAGCAGCTAAAAGAACTGTAAATGATATAGAGGATTATAATGATCTGAATAATGCTCAAAAAGATTATATCCATAAGGCGTATCTTGCAGATAAAGCTAAGAATCCAAAGATGGAAATGAAGTTACAGTTCTATAGACCACAGGCTGCTGCACCAGCAACACCTACTTTCAATAGCGCAGATTTTATTTCAGATGGTAATCTCTATATGAGAAAGACTGATGGTGAAGTATTCTATGCATCAGATCCGAGTAAGCCAAATAAATTAACGCCTCTTTCTGAAAGAAGCATAAAGAGAGATGGAACGAGCTATCTAACCAATATAGAGCAGAGAAAGCTGATGAGAAGGGTAAGGCAGGAACTGCCCGGACCGTCTAATGCTGCTGCGAGAAGAATGTATCGTCAGAGCATTGCCGGCCAAAGGAGGTCTTCTCGGGGCATCAACCCGCTGGAAAGAACTCGCGGCAGAGATAGGGCGGACAAGGCCCGAAGAGATCTCAGAGCAAGGTCTACTAAATAATTTTCTGAAACAATGCATTTCCGTACTATATTCGGGTGGAGTATAGTACGGAAGGCTTTATGATTAAGATATTCGGCAGTAGTCCCTCGTCAAATCCTAAACCTAAGATCAGAGAGAAGAGGGCGAAAGCCGACCCTAAGAAGCAAGATAAGCTCGGTCAAGAAAAGCTAGATAAGCTCGACCCAATGGTCATTCCGCTGCTAGCAGTCGGCCTAAAGAATAGTCCAAGCAATTCATTCTTAACGTCCAGTCAGGACGTTATCTGCAATAATCCTTATAGATTGTCAGACAACTGGATTAACTCACTTAATAAGTGGGCTCAATCTCAAATGAAAGCTATGGTCTTAGATCCCCCTACCGCGCTTATTGTCGGAGCCAGGAATCTAATCGGACCAGTAATTGTTGAAAAGATTGTGGAGCCAAAAATGAATGTGGAGTTTCCAATGCCAGCCCTAATTTGCATTGACAAGAATGGGTGGAAGTATTACTTTAAAACAAGTAAGGCACATGACTTTGACAAAGGAGATTCTATTTCGTTCTCCGGCCAGCTAACAAGTCATGGAGAAGGAATCTCTTTCTTTAAGCGACCGACAAAAATCCAAAAAGTTATTTTTATCGAGCCAGTCGGATAGTCTGGTATGTAATAGTGGCCTCTACTATTTGCCTTGAAATTAGTAGAAAAAACCTTAACACCCCAAGGCAGAAGAAAGAAAAGGAGGTGCTTTTATGTCCAGGTTAGTCAATTTTGCAGATATTGTAATTGGTTTAGCCTGGGGTTAAAACCCCAGTGATGAAGCAAAAGGAAAGATTACAGCCTACTTGGCGAGTAGTGGTAAGTATAATTTCGTTGTAAGGTGGGCGGGAGGAAACAACGCAGGACACACAGTTTGGGTTGATGATAAAAAGTATAGCACTCACCTTGTTCCATCCGGCGTATTCTATGGAATAGCCTCTGTTGTTGGTCCTGGGTGTGTTCTTCATCCGAAGTCTTTTATGAAGGAATTATCCTATTTAGAAGATAATGGATTCGACACAAGCTTGGTCAAGGTTTCTCCAAGATGCCACATTGTAACTGATAAGCATATCGCTTATGATAAGAGGCATCTAGCTGCAAAGCTAGGAACAACAAGCAAAGGTATTGCTCCTTGCTATGCTGATAAATCTGCTAGAACCGGAATCTTAGCTAAAGATGTTTTGTCTCCAGATATTATTTGGGATGAAAAATTAAGTGGAAATGTATTATGTGAGGGGGCTCAGGGAGTTTGGCTTGATATTGATTACGGACTTTATCCGTATGTAACTTCGTCTACCACACTTCCATATGCCGCATGTTCTGTGGGATTTCCTCCGCAGAAGATTGAAAACATTTGGGGTGCTGCGAAGATTTATGATACTAGGTCTGGCGAAGATCCAAGATTTCCTTCTAGCTTACTTGAAGATCCTGAGCTTTCAAAGATTGCTTCTTTGGGAGAAGAGTTTGGCGTAACGACTGGTAGGCCGAGAAAAGTTAATTGGCTAAACTTGGATATGTTAATAGCGTCGATCAATCTTACTGGAACAACGAATCTTGTGATAAGCAAGTGTGATATTTTAAAAAAGCTTAAAAAGTTTAAGATGTTCAGTGAGAATTCTCTTAGAACCTTTAAAACCTTTGATGCTATGTCTAAGGCGATAACACTCATTATTACAAACGAGTGTCCTCTTGTGAAAAGCATTAAGTATTCACACTCTCCGAAGGAGGTTTAATTGGCAAAAATAATGATTCTGTATCATGCGGGCTGTCCAGACGGATTTGGTGCTGCATGGTCATTCTATCAAAAATATGGGAGCGGAGCAACATATGTTCCGGTCTTTCACAACTGCAAGCCTCCGAACGTCAAAGGCCGCAGTGTATTTATTGTGGACTTTTGTTACCCTGAGCCTATAATGAGGGAGATAGCAAGGGATGCCGCCAGCATTGTGGTCTTAGACCACCATAAGACGGCAGAGAAAGCTTGTGCAGATTTAAAATACTGCCACTTTGATATGCATCAGTCGGGAGCAGTATTGGCGTGGAAATATCTATTCAAGGATATTCCGGTTCCAGCACTGATTCAGCACGTTCAAGACAGAGATTTGTGGACTTGGGCTATTCCAAATTCAAAAGAAATCTTAAGTGTTGTTGATTCCTATGATAGATCCTTTGCAAATTGGGACAATCTAAATAACAAGATTGGAATGATATACTCTAGTGGCTGGTATCAAATGGTGGAGTCCGGAAGGGATATCTTAAAGTATAAGAACTCTATTATAAAAACAGTAGTTTCGAATGCTCATAAGGTAAACATCCTTGGCGACGAAGTAATTGCCGTAAACTCTTCCTGCTTTCAATCAGAGATAGGGAATATTTTAAGTGAAGGCGCAGATTACGCTGCGGTTTATTTTTTCGATGGATATAGATACAGGTTCTCTTTAAGGTCAAAAGAAAATGGAATAGATGTGTCAGAGGTAGCTCTTGAATTCGGCGGCGGTGGACATAGAAACGCAGCAGGATTTACAACTGAAAGTATTGATAGCTTAAGAATGGGAAACAAAGATGGCGAGTAAGAATCTTAAATTTTTTAGTAACATTGACGCTGTTTTAGAGGCTGATGATTGGTCCGCCTTTCGAGACAAAAGTGATAAGGTTTGTGATAATATCACTCTCGGCCAAGCCAAAGCGCTGCTCCTAACAGATGCTGGATTTGAGGTTATTAAAAATTCCGATTCTAATGTGAGCTATGGCTATGCTAGCTATAATCAGGGTTATTATTTACGGACTTTTGTAAATCGATTTATTAGAGCTTCCATTAGCAGGTTTCCACAGTTGGGTGATCAGATCATCAAGAAATCAAAGCTTCCTTCTGCCAGAAAATACTGTTTGGATAATGGGTTTTATTCAGATATATCATTTGTAAATAAATTTGCAAAGTCAAAGATTACTGATGAGAGAATGTTTGCGGCACAACATTGTTCTATAGATACTTTGCGGACTCTAAAGAATGATGGTGATATGAAGATACGCAAAATAGTATTCGGAAGACTCGGCGCAGTCGAGTGTTTAGATGAAATGTTAACAGATAAAATGGCAGACATTAGGGTGATGGGGGCAATGGCGGCACCGTTTGGATACAAGGGCTTAGAGGTTGCGATAACAAAAGAGATTGCCAAAAGGCCATTTGCAATAATGGTTTCAAAGGTTTCTACTGCATCACTGCCCCTTATCCTGGCTAACAGAAATCTAAAGTCAAGATGGGTATCGAAAATTGTGGAAGAAAGAATGAGTCATGCTACGAGTTTTTAATAACATTTCATACGATAGATTTTGGAGAATATAAATATGCCATCTAAACTTGATACTTTTGATAGTGGCAATCCGATTGTTAGTCCGAGCCAGAAGGATATCTTGGCATACGCAGTTAGTCAGGCTCTTAAAAATATGGGAGGCTATTACTCGACTCCCGAATCGAGTAAGATTATTAATGACGATACATTCGAGTATATCTGGAAGAATTTTCCAGACAAACAGAGTGTTCTATTGGAACAGATACTCAGTTGTGCAACAGCCTCCAGCGGTTCTTATTATAAGATGAATCTTTCTGCTGAGTTTTCAATGAAGTGGATATCAAAACTGTACTGGTTCCTCTCCGAGGAAGATACCGAACAGGAAGATGCTTGGGATTTTCTCTCTACGAAGCTGCGGATTCAGCCATTCGTTGATGCAGGCTATGATTACTTAGAGGCTCTGACAGGCGCAGAACTTCGTGGAAATGATAAATGTGCTGAAACGCTAAAGGCGCATGGACTACTCAACTCTAAGGACTCAAACTTTTATGACTTCTGTTTCTCGAAAGTCAAGAGACAGGTTGGCGGAGTCGATATTAAATACAATATTGTATCTTCTGCCGCAGAAAACGAGGCCTTGTCAGAGGGTCTTATTAGGAAGATTGCTAAGTCTGCCCCGATCTCTTTAAAGAGGCAGGTAACGCGCTTGCTATCTGACAAGATTAATAACCTCAAGTATAGTCTTCGATATGAACAGAATAAGGGTTTGGAGGCTGATATCACAAAAAATGTGGATTATTTTGAATCGCTGATTATCTTATTTGCAAGTGTACCTGACCGAGAACTCCTAGAGAGTGTTGCGGAGGCAATATCAACAGATAATCTGCCGTGGATTTTACCAGCGGTATCACAGGTTAATAATCGCTGGCTAACGGAGCGAGTCGAAAGACTAATGCAAAACGCCCAATAAGGATAACAAGATGAGATCAAAAAGAGAGACTTACTTAAACATAAGAGTTGTCAACAAAGACACAAAGGTAGTTTTCGAGCATGTCGGAGTTCCGCTTGATCATGTTGAAATGATTAGAATGAATCCGAATCTTAAGGTTGAGGTTATAGGTCGCAGGGGCGGCAGAAAGAATGATAGAAAAACTACTGATCGTTAGTGCTATAATAATATTTGGATTCTCTTCGGCATTTGCCGAGCCACATAAGTCCAGATATATAGCAGACCTAAAAACGACACATAGTGTAAGCGATTACGCCGGTACAGCTAATTTGATGATAAGTTATACTGTATCGTTTCAGAGTAGCAAATATTTAGCATTAACTACGGCATATCCATTGGTAGACATAAAGTCTGCTCTAGAAGAGATTGTATCGTATTATTCTTTATATTTGCTTAGTGATGGGCTTCGGGGTTCAGACTGCCAAAGCGGATTTAATTTAAACATCTTTATTATAGGCAGCAAGGAAATGTCTTCTTCAAGTAGATTTGCTGATTACTTTAAATCCATTGGATGGGAGGGAGGAAGGGTGTATGCCTTCTATGATGCAACCCCTGAGATTAGAGGTAATTCATCTATCCTTTTGACAGATTTATCACCTAGGCTAAACTATCTGTCCCTGGCTCATGAAATTGCACATTATATGTGGGACAGGCAATGTCTGGCCTCCCACTATGGAAGTGATTCAGAATCCTTCTCAAAGAGATTCGAATCGTACATAGACAAAAACACTGATTAAACAAGGAATAAACATGTCAAGTATAGCGTTTGAAGCATTTGTCAGAGAAAAGTTATCATCAATAGATGAGCGTCTTGAAAACATAGAGGCAAGATTTGATGAGGCAACCAACTTTGCAAGTAATATGATAGGCGAAGATGGGGGCTTACTAGGAGCCCTTGACTTTAGTTTGATTCGGGACGTTATGTCGTCACTAACGAACTCAGCAGAGGCCGGGTCCGAAGCCGGTGACGATGAGCAAGGACAGCTAGCAGACTTAACGTCGGCCTTGCAGTCTTTTCGAGAAAAATTAACGGATCTTAAGTCTATTCTTCCGCCAGACTTATCGAGCCTAACATCCGAAGAGACAAGCGAATAGATATTTTCTGATATAACATATTGCCCTACTATAGTGCTGTGAGGGGATGGTCCCCTTGGTTTCTCGAAATAACCATTTACTACGAAGATAAGCAGCATTTGATATTTTTCTAATATCATTCGGGAGCCTACTATATAGGGGGGTGGAATCCTCCACGAACTGTAACCGCTGCTAGGAGATACGTTGTGAACATTAGTCAGACCAAGGAAATTCTAAAGAATATGCCTTATGATAAAAGCATCATGCTTCACGCGAAGCATGGTGTTGGAAAGTCCTCTGTCGTTCGACAGGTGGCATACGAACTAGAAGCCGAAACTGGCGATACTTATGGCTTTTTTGACGTAAGGCTCTCTCAGTGTGAGGTTGGAGACATTAAGGGTATGCCCCATAAGGATGAGGCAAAGAACATCATTCGCTTTCTTAAGCAGGAATGGTGGCCCCGCGCTCAGGATTCAAAGGGAATCCTTTTCTTTGACGAGCTTAACCGGGCATCAAAGGATGTGCTACAGGCTGTTTTCGAGATTTGTCTCGACCGTCGTTTGGACGGAGAGAAGCTGCCTGACGGTTGGCGTGTAGTCTCTGCTGTAAACTCAGACGATGATTACGATGTTGTCGAGCTAGACCCGGCGCTTAATGATCGCTGGTTCCACATCGACTTTGACCCCTCAGCTATTGAGTGGATGGATTGGGCTCGAAATGAAAAGGTTCATAAGGCTGTTGTTGAATTCGTCAACCGCAACCAGAACCTTCTCGACCCTCCGGTTGGAAACCTTGAGGCTGGCCGAGTGTATCCCTCTCGCAGAAGTTGGGTTGCGTTCAGCGACACCCTTATCCACATGAACCTAGATAGTCGGACTGACGATGGAATGCTAACTCAGGTTACGAAGGGTTGGTTGGGGCGAGAAATCGCCATTTCCTTCCAGAAGTTTCTGACCAATGAGTTCTCGCATCTTCGCCCGGAAGAAATCATTGACACCTTCGATAAGGTTAAGTCAAAGGTTGAGTCGGCCTGCAACGACATTGAGGTTATCGCCGCTATGTCTAGGTCGGTTGTCGCTGAGGTAAACAGCCGAAGCCTCACAAAGATGAAGGATAAGCAGCGTGCAAACCTTCGTGCATTCTTTATGATGCTTCCGAATGATGTTGCTTCTCAGGCATGGGTAGCCATGCTTGCCGGAGCAAAGACGAAGAAGATTGTCATGGATTGGCAGAGTGATGATGACTTCCGAGAGCATCTAAAGCAGATTTATCTCTCAAAGTAATTTTGCGCCCACAGGTAGGCATAGGGTTATCAGGTGTCTAAACTTTCTCTTTAAATACATTGGAGTATTATTATGGCAAACACTAGCGTTAAAAATAAGCTCGACTCAGCTATCTCTAAGCTGATTGCGTTTCAACCTCTTTACGGAGAGGTATTCCTCTTTCTGAACAAGAAGGAGCGGCTGGACCTGCCCACAATGGCGGTTGGAGTTATCCGCCGTGTAGACCTAGCACTATATTACAACCCCGAGTTTGTTCAGAAGCTAACCGCAACTGAGCTTCGCGGTGTGCTAAAGCATGAGGCTCTGCACATTCTGCTTCACCACCTTACTCGCTCAAAGCACTTCGCATATAACGCGAAGGGCTATAACATTGCTGCCGACAGTGCTATTAACTGTCACATTGAGGGTCTGCCAGAGGGGGCTGTTTATCCCTCTACACTTGGGCTTCCTGATAATCAGTCGGCAGAGTGGTACTATGAAAGTCTAAAGAAAGAGGCCGACAAAGAGGGCGGATTTGATGGACTTGGTGACAAGTACGGAGATACCGTTGACGACCACTCAATGTGGGGCGACTTTGATGGTGATATTGTCGAAGAGAAGATTAGAGGTATCGCAGAGAAGGCGATTAAGGCCCAGGAAAAGAAGGGTTGGGGCAACATTCCCGGTGGCATTGCTGCACAGATTATCGCCGCAAACAAGCCGAAGGTAAACTGGAAGAAAGAGGTTCGCTGGTTTATTAACAAGCTGGTAATGATGGGTCGAAAGAACACTCGTATGCGCCCTAACCGACGCTATGAGTTTCAGTCACCCGGAACAAAGCGCAATTATACAAGCAAGCTGCTTGTCGCTTTTGATACCTCTGGCTCTGTTTCTAATAAGCAACTGGAATACTTTGCGACAGAATTAAACGGAATGATTGACCACGTTGAAGTTGACTTCATTCAGTTTGATACTAAGATTTATGGTAAGCCTAAGCCCTTCTCAAAGAAGACTGCAAAGATTGCCATTAAGGGTCGCGGAGGTACGTGTTTCCATCCTGTGATTCAGCTAGTTGATGAGAAGAAGTATGACGGACTTGCTGTCTTTACAGATGGTTATGCCCCGTTCCCGGCAAAGCCGCGAGCAAGGGTTCTTTGGGCCGTATGTAAGCAGGATGAGGGAGTTAATTTTCCCTACGGAAAGAAAGTTGTTATTGACGAAAAGAAATAACTGTCTAAAATATACCAGAAGCTTTTGCTTCTGTTAAAAGGAGGCGAAGGGTCTAACCTTCGCCTCCTTTTTTTGGAGTTAATAAAGAAAATATGATACATGAAATATCAAAAACGCACAGTAGGATTGCTACAATCATAGTGGCATTTAATGCCGGGGCCAGAGTGGAAGAGAAAGGCGGATATAATCCTGGCATAGCTCATATGCTAGAACACTCCTTGTTCAAAGGAACGGCCGCAAGAACTGCATACGACATTCAGAGGCAAATAGGATTCTACGGCGGCCACTCTAATGCGTTTACATCGCACGAGGCAGTCGCTTATTATATTTCTGTTCCCTATGAAAATCTAGAACCATGCATGGACATTCTGTCGGATATGATTTTTAATCCAATCTTTCCAGATGAAGATGTAATTAGAGAGATAGAGGTAGTAAAAGAAGAGGAAATGTCATCATTAGATGCCGTCTCTTCATACATGTGGAATATGTTTTCTGATGAATTCTTTGATAACTATTTATCTAATCCAGTAATCGGAACACAGGAGTCTATATCGAAATTTACAGTAGACGAAGTAAGGCGCTTCCATGCTCAATTTTGCAACAGAAAAGATGCTATAGTTTCTATCTGCAGTAATCTGAACAAGAAGAATTCAAAGGCTCTTCTAAATAAATACTTTGGTAAGGCGTCTGGAAGAACTAGAAATCCACACAAGTTTAAGGGGTCAAACTATCTCGGCAGGCGATACGGGGAGCTTGTTAAGGGCGGAGTGGAGCACTCTTATGTTTGGTTGGCTATGCCGTCCGTTCCGACGAACTCTGAGATTGATAGCGAAATCATGGTGCTATCAGCTGTCCTAGGAAGAGGTATGGATTCTAGATTATTTGAAGAGGTAAGAGAGAAGCGCGGATTGGTATATAGTATCTCTGCCGGAACAACAGACTTCCAGGGTGGAGCCGCTTCTATGATTGAGTTTTCTACAAGAGAAGAGAATATAACTCCGGCTATAGAAATTGTAGACACGGAGCTAACTAGGATTAAATTGGATATGCCTAGTGAAGAGGAAGTTCAGAGGGCCAAGAATAAAATAAAGTCCTCTTTCTACTCTGCTATGGAAGATAGCTATAGCTTAGCTTTTTGGGCAATTAAGCGTAGGCTCGACGGGCTATCCTCTATCGAAGATCATATGAAGAGCGTCGAGGCGGTTACGCCGTCAGGTATAACTTCTGCTGCCAATAGAATCTTTGACCAAGAGAAACAGTTTACGGTTATCTGTAGGGGTGAATAAATGCAAGATTATTGGCTTTTTGTTTTTGCGACTGCTCCTGATGTTCCAATAATAGTTCAGGCGGTCTTTCCTCCTGAAATGGAAGAGGAAGCATTAGAGTTTGTGAATGATGGAAATGGATACAGAACAATAAGGAAATCAACTTGGAGATTCGGAAGAGTGCCAGAGTATGGAGATACTCTTCCTCTTTGAAGATTGCAAAATGAAGTTACCCCGCTTGTAGCGGGTGGGCCTTATGGGCATGGTTAAGTGGGTGGTTGCTTGATCAATTAATTAGGATAAGCGGATGTGAAGATTTTGCCCGGGTCAGTGTGGGCGGAAAGGAGTTGAATGATGAATTACGAGAATAGCGTAGAGCTTGTAGGTGTATACGGGACAGATGAGACACATGCGTTGTCAGCTTGGACAAGTACAAGTCGTGAATTAACAGAGAAAAAGAGGGGCAGAATCGGAAGTCTCTTGTCTATGTTGGCGAAAGAGGGCCATCACACGCCTTACGAGAAGTCAAGTCTACATTTCTTAGTTAAATCAGACATTGCGTCACACATTCACCTTCTAAAGCACAGAATAGGTGTGAGCTTGAATGGTCAATCGGCACGTTATCGGGAATTTGTTTCTGATGACTATTACATTCCAAATGATTGGCCTGTAGCACAGCAGTGTGCGCTTAGGGCACACATAGAGGCGTCTTTCTTGAGGTATCATTCTTGTATTGAACGATTAGAAAAGTCTGGAGTTTCAAGAAAGAGGGCGAAAGAGAGCGCCAGATTCTATCTTCCATATGGAATCCAAATTACATGCGATGTTATGTTTAACTGGAGATCATTCGCTCACTTTCAGAAACTAAGAAACAGCGAGCACTCTCAGGTAGAAATTAGAACTATAGCTGAAAAAATGCTAACGCTAGTTGCTGCCGAAGGGAGTTTTCCACTAACGATCAAAGCAATGAAAGAGGCTGGTATGCTTCCAGATGGGATTATTTAAAATGAAGTGGAATAAGAGAACGGTCTGGTCTGCTGGTGATGGATTCTCCAGCGTAGAGATAACAAAAGATAGTTCCGAGAAATATAGTTGGGTTATAATGAGGTATGAGCTAGACCTTGGGTTTGGCGATACCCCGCCAGTCTGTGTTGCAAGAGGCTACTGTCGCAGTCTAGCAGAAGCGAAGGAAACTTCTATGGAGATTTATAAAAATGCCGCATGAATTTGACGGACAAATAGTATTGGGCGATCATTGTAACTGCTGCAACAAAACGGTTGAGTGGTTTCACATGCCAGACTCACTCGCAGACGCGTGCAAGGACTGCGGCTTTGTAAGAATTGATATAAGGCGTAAAAACGAAGAGGGCATTTGGGAGTATGAAGCTGGCGCAACTATCCAAGAGTGGCTAGATGATGTTTACGGAAGTAAGGAGGAAAAATAAAATGGACTCAGCGACACTTCCGGCCCCCAAAGAGAGGAATCTTTATCTTCCGAGTCAGGTTGATCAAAAGTCCATGAATGATTTGACTAAGAGCATTGTTTTGATAAACGAACATGATGCCTTTCTAAAAAAGATGTATGGAATATATAACATAAAGTATGTTCCAAATCCTATTAAGATGTATATTGATTCTTACGGTGGGGCAGTTTACCAGTGCTTGGGATTGCTTGGCATTATGGAGAGCAGCAAGACTCCCATTTACACAATCGTAACTGGTGCGGCAATGTCTTGTGGCTTTATGATTCTTATCTCTGGACATAAGAGATTCGGATACGCCCACTCAACTCCACTGTATCATCAGGTATCAACCGGATTCTGGGGAAAAATACAAGACTTAGAAGAGAAGATTGTAGAAACCAGAAGGCTTCAACAAAAGATTGAGGATATCACTTTAGAGAAAACAAGCATTACAAAAAAGAAGCTCAAAAAGATCTTAAAGAATAAGATTGATTGGTTTATGACCGCAGAGGAAGCTTTATCTCTTGGTGTTATAGATGAAGTTTTGTAATGAGATAGGATTTGCAGGAGCATAGAATGAAGATAATCGTAAAAATGCTTTTTGGAAGCAGAGTTTATGGCACAAACCTGCCCACCTCAGATACAGATTACAAGCAGGTATTTTTGTCCAGCTTTGATGACATGGCTTTGTTCAAAGGAAAGAGAATCACCGCATCGACTAGCTCTGCCGGAAAAAATACATCAGAAGATATTGATATGGAATCAATTGAATTAGGAAGATTTCTAGATCTTTGTATGCAAGGTCAAACCAACGCAATAGATATGCTGTTTACTCCGGAAGAATTCTGGATTGAAAGCTCTCCTATTTGGGATAGAGTTATCGAGCTTAAGCCACATCTGTTAAATAGGAAGATCAAAGCTATGGTAGGATATTGTCGCAGCCAAGCATCGAGATATTCTGTTAAGGGAGATAGGCTAAATGACGTAGAGGCTGCTATAGATTTGTTTGAGAGGCTTCCACCAGAAGATAGATTGGAGCTTCACATAGATGCTTTGGGATCTCTATGTTCAAGAGAGCATATAGAGTTGCGAGAAATTGAAGTTGGCACAGGTGATGGTAAAAAGATTCTAGCCCTTACGGTTTGCGGGAGATATCTCCCTATGACAACAAGGATAGGCTATTCTCTTGACAATGTCTTATATCCGGCTAAGAATAAACATGGGAGGCGAGCTAGGGCCGCTGCCGATGCAGATGGAGCAGACTATAAGGCTATGATGCACGCACTAAGAGTCGCTGGCGAAGCGATTGAGTTAATGAGGACGGGAAATATAACCATGCCTCTTTTGGATAGAAGTTTTTTATTAGAGGTTCGCAAGGGAGATATTCCAGCTAAAGAAGTTTCTAATGAAATTGATAATAGGCTGGAGTTACTAGAGAAGGCTGTTGAAAATAGCTCTCTTCCCGAGGAATCTAATAGAGAGAAGATAGAAGAGTTCATTATCAATATTTATAAAGAACATTTTGGAGTTACAAAGTAATGAAAAAGTTTCTTTTAATAGCAGGAGATAATTATTATCCATCGCCCGGGACAGAAGATTGGATTGCCACGTTTGAGACGAAGGAAGAGGCGAGAGCGGAGGTTGAGTTAAAGAGCAAAGCTTCTCAGAAAGGTCTGCATGGTCATTGGCTCGGAGAGTGGGAAATTCGCGGGTGCCATTATGATTGGTATGACATTATTGACTTGAGAGAATGGGTTAATTAATGAAAATTAAAATAACCATAGATTATATCCTTACTCATGAAGCGGAAGTCGATATAGATTTGAGCGACTTCGATATAAATGATAAGGGAGCAATTGATGAATATCTTGTTACAGAGGCGGCCAAAGGTTTGTCTCATGGCGAAGTTGTAGGGTGGGAATATGATGACTCTGCAATTAGTAATTTTCTAAAAGAAGAATTTAATAAGGCTTGGGATAAAAAATTGATAGCAACAGACTTGCGTTCTAGCAAAGAGGGAGAATAATATGGGAGCACATGATTATATCATTAGAGTAAATGCATCAGACAGAGAGGGTGTTCGGACGGCATGGGATAACTGTGTAGAAGAAGATACCTATGAGTCTGGCTCTGGTGCTTACGCCGGTAACTCAACAACCTTCGCCCGAGGGGTTCGCTTTCAGGGTCATAGCTTTAACTCTGAATCTGAAGCTCGAGATTATATCTTGGAGTATCATAACAAGCGAGATAGCGCTATTGCATGTTCCTTCTTTGTTCCCCTTTCTCTAACAGAGAGGTAAAATAAGAAGATTGAAGATGCAAAGTTAGTGCTGAGAAAGACCAAAGAAAAGAAGTATCACGGAATGACGACTTTGTGTGAATCATTTTTCAACAGAAAATCAACATTTGTCGGGTGTTCAACATGCTCTTCGCGTCTTAGCTTAGACAGACTTAAAGCAAAATATAATTTCCCAATTAAGTCAGAAGCATTGTCAAGTTATATATCTTATCCGCAACTTCCAAAGTGTCCGCTTTGTAGCTCTAACTTACTTAGCGAGACAGCTGTCAAGAGAGTGGCTTCTTGGTCAGAAAAAGAGTCTAAGGCGATAGCGAAAGTGGAGGATGCTGGCGCGCAAAGGCCAAGCAGGAAGATAGCTTGGGTTGTCGGCGGTTGGGCAGCTTGTTAGATGAGCGACGTACACACCGAGCATTGCTGCTCTGTTCATGGATGTAAATATGGTAATCGCGAAAACGATTGCACGGTGGAGTCTGGGGAGAAAAGACAAAGCTTTCTATGCGAATATTGCCATGATACAATTAGTTTTTTTGAGAATGCTAAAGACGAATATTTTAATGTAATAGCATTAAAAAAACTGCTGAAGTGTGTCAAAAATGGAAGTCCAAATACTCAAAAGGAAGATTGACGAACGATGCGGCGGGGCTTAACCTCGCCACGAGGATGAAAAAGAATGAAATTTAAAGAAGCATTAAGCTATGGAGACGTTTTAATTGCGCCTCAATATTCAGATATACGCAGCAGGAAAGAAGTTAGCACGACCACTTTGCTTGGCGATGTTGAATTTAGGCTGCCGATTATATCAAGCCCAATGGATACGATCACAGAAGAAAAAATGTCTATAGCAATGGGCAAGGCTGGCGGTCTTTCAATTGTTCACAGGTACAACACGCCTGAGCGGCAGGCTTTGATTGCAAAAAAGGCCATTAGCTCAGGAGCCGTAACGCATATAGCTGCCGCAATAGGAACGTCAACAGATGAGCTTCAGCGTGCGCGCACACTCGTAGATGCTGGCGTTAGAACCATCTGCGTTGACACGGCACATGGCGATCACATTCTGATGAAGACTGCTTTAAGAAATTTGAAAAAAGAATTTGGAAGTTTGATTCATATAATGGCCGGAAATGTCGCAACGAAAGATGGATATGAATCTTTGGTTGATTGGGGAGCAGATAGCATAAGGACGGGAATAGGTTCAGGCAGCATCTGTAGCACAAGAATTCAGACGGGACACGGAGTGCCTGCGTTACAATCTATTATCGATTGTTCTCAGTCAAGTTATTGTGCGCCAATCATCGCAGATGGTGGTATTCGCAACTCTGGAGACATAGTTAAGGCTCTTGCCGCAGGAGCAAGCTTTGTAATGATTGGCTCACTGCTCTCTGGAACGGACGAAACTCCTGGCGAAATACTTATAACGAATGAGGGCAGAGTTAAGTCTTATCGAGGAATGGCCTCTAAAGATGCTCAGATGGATTGGCGCGGGCGGCAAGCCTCGGCAGAGGGCATAGCAACGACCGTACAATACAAGGGGCCTGTGGCAGACGTGTTAGCCGATTTGGAAAGAGGTATTCGCTCTGGACTTTCTTATTCTGGAGCGAGGACTGTTCGAGAATTGCAAGAAAAGGCCATCTTTGTAAGACAAACTAACGCTGGACAGTTCGAGAGTTCTACACATATTTTGAGCAAATAAGGCAAATATGATAATGTTTTCACCACAGGAGGCTGCCGTATTAGACCTAATTGTTAGGAGGAAGAACGCCGGATTAGGTGCGACTGAGGCAACGATTAATCTTCTAGAACAATTGGGAGGCAACTCGTTAATTGTAGCGAGCATTATTCTTTACGGGGAGTCACCTGATTCAAACTATAAGCTTGTCAAAATGGCAAACTCTTATTCATCTCGTTGGAAATAGCAAGAATGACAATATATAAATCAAAAAGAGATGGAAAGCTGTATATTTTAAGCAAGCATTCTCCTCCCAAATATACCGGCAGTTGGATTGAATGTGCAGAGTATTGTTTTCATAGAGGTCAAATTTCTCCGTGGAAAACAATTCCGGATTATAAGAGGAACGACTTTTATATAGTTAGAGAGGTTTAGGGAAATTATGTTTGTATTAATTGGATTTAAAACTGAACGCGAATATGGCTATGGCGGATGGACTGATAATGTTTCTGAGACTGAAGAAAACATTGCCCTCTTTGATGCAAGAGAGCAGGCTCTAAAATATATTGAAGACTCTACGCTAGCTAGCGCGAAGACCGGAAAGTATATGTCAAGTGTTCAGAAGGGTAGATTTAAGTTTAAGTCCTCCTCTCTTCTTCACTATTATGATTCAGCCAATGTTTCGACATACTACCCGGAAGAACTTCCCCTTAATCCGGTCCTCGTATAATTTTTGGGTTAATAGAGAAAATGTTCAAATATAACGATTGCTGTAAAATAGAGAACAGAGGGTTTGTTTATCTGGCTGAATTGCCGCCACAAGATATACCTCAAGTGGGAGACTTAGCTTTGGTTGACCAAATTCTGCAAAGAGTCAGAGCTATTGAGGATGTTCGGCTTTCAGCTCCCAAACCAAATCTTGTTTCAGTGGGGATCTTTTTTGAATCACTTGGAGAGGCGTAGGTAGAAAATGAAAAATAAGTATACAAATACTAAGTTTATTATTTACGATAGAGTCGTAGATCACACAGAAGATTGCCCTTGGCATCAAGACTGGCACGCATGTAATTGCGGAGCCCTAGATTTACCGGAGAAAGAAAATGAGTGAGAAAGAAATGGGAATCTGCACAGGTTGCAAGAAAGAGTGCGATAACCTAAGCCAAGTTGGGTCACGCGGGCCTCGGCGCGTTACTTTGTGCGAAGACTGTATTGACGTGGGAGGCTCGATTGACTATGAAATATTCAGATCTCTTGAGCAATTGCTACCCCTGCGTTGGAGAGGGGTGGTCGAATCTTCTTGAGGCAATGTGCGCGCATATTGAGCACTACCTTAAGTACACGGGAAAGGCCATCATAGAGGACGGTGCAGAACCGCCTTTGAACGGTCACTATATGCACTCGTTTTATTTTTGTCAAATAAAAGAAAAGTTTGGAGGACTCAGAGCCTATTTTAACGGCGGCGATGATTTTATCTCGGGAGTGATTACTTTTGCAGAGACAATGTCTTACGAAATCTGCGAGACTTGCGGAGGAAAAGGTAAGCTCAGAAGAACTGCTTGGAACAGCACTCTCTGCGATAAACACTATGAGGAAAGAGTTATTTTTGATAATGCAAAGAGGCAAGAGCTTAACGAGCAGCAGCTAGACATGTGGGATAAGACTGAAAGGATTGAGCAATGAAAACTACAATTGAAATTAACCAATGGTTACAAGATGCGATTGTTAAGAATCTTATGGATATTGTCCGGGAAGAGGTCGGGGATGAATATTGGATAAATTTTGATTCGGCAGAGTATGGAGTAATCACTATTGAGTGTAAACGCAGAGGATTACGCGGATGGGAATATGATTGTGTAAGAAGGACCTTTGATTACCGAGAAGCACTGAAACTTTATCTTAATGGAACCGAATAGGAGTTGAAAATGAAAAAAAGATTACACCCATATCTAGCACCGCATCCTGGCCCCGGTATTAATGACAGGGGAAATGAAAAATATCACGGAGGACATTTTAATCTATTTGGATTGGAATTAGATGTCTCTTGGGATGAAAAAGAAGAATCTTGGATGGTTTCTGGCACATGCATTATGAATGACGAAGAAATGAGTTCCTCTCTAGAGGGCTTGGTGAAGGCGTTACCACTTGAGACTGTGGCGATGGTGTTTGGCGATGAAAAAGAAGTCACACTGAGCGAGGTTCTTATTGAAGGCAACGATAAATTCTTTTGGGATGATTCAGGAGCAAGGTGGATGATTGGAACAGAGACTGGAGCCAACAATGGATCACATCTGGGCAGCACCATTTGTGTGAGAATCGTTGGACTAACAGACCTTCCATCCGGCGAGGTAAGACTATTTAAGAATAGTACTCTTGTTTATGTTTATCCTAAAGAGAGAAATAAGATATGTCTAAAATAAAATGGATTGTTGACGGAGATTATTCTAGGTAAAATGATTATGGCTTCTGGTATTAAACCAGAACAAACTAAGGAGAGTAGATATGAATTCTATTATATTAGAGATTAGAGCCGCCGAAGGCGGCAGGGACAGCAAACTTCTTGTTAAAGATCAATTTGGAATTTACGCCAAGGTCTGTCGCCGGAACTCTCTTTAGCTTAAGCCTAATAGATTCTCGTCCAGGGATTATAATCGCCCTAGTAAAAGGGAAGAATGCTTTAAAGATGTTTGGCAGAGAAGCGGGGGGTCATCGTTTTCAGAGAGCATCCCCTACTGACAAAAGAGGGCGAATTCATACTTCAACAATAACTGTTGCAGTTTTAGAGGAGCCTAAGCAGGCTGACATAAAGATTTTAGAAAAAGATCTTGAATGGAAAACCTGTCGTGGCTCTGGAGCGGGAGGTCAGCACAGGAATACAACTGACTCTGCTGTTCAGCTAAAGCATATCCCAACTCAGATATCTGTGCGATGTGAGCAGGAGCGCTCTCAACGCCTGAATAAAGAGAACGCCTTAAGATTACTTCGGGCAAAGCTTTATGAGATAGAATCTGATACGCTTGGGAAAAAACGCTCAAGGATTAGATCCTCTCAGGTTGGCTCGGGAATGAGGGGAGATAAGATTAAAACTTATCAGATTCAAAGAGATAAAGTTACAGATCACAGGACTGGCAAGGTTACTAAATTTAGTGATCTTTTAAAGGGAAGGTTGGAATAATGGAGAAATAAATGAGCAATGTAAAACATCCGAATCACTATCAGAGCGGCGCTGCCCAGGGAGACTCTTCGGTTTATGAAACGATTAAAGTTATCGAAGCATGGGACCTGGGATTCCATTTGGGAAATACTGTTAAGTATATATCTAGGGCCGGAAAAAGCATGACAATGTTCTGGAAGATTTGAAGAAGGCAAGGTGGTATCTGGACCGCTTAATCGAGACTCGTGAAAAGGAATCTGCAACGAGTCTTGACGCAACAGTTCCCGCGCCTAAATTGTAGTTGAAGCCGCTCGGCAAGTCGTCGGGCGGCTGCCACCACCGCAGGCCGACGAGAACTTTTAAAGTTATAAATAAGATTTAGATATCTGTTGATAGTTGAAGACAATGAGCCTCTTATCCGTTAAAGACTTAAGACTCGACAAGCCTCTGTCCGCTTGGGTTGCTTGCATCTTTGCAAGAGAAGTTCTGCCTCTCTTTGAGAAGGTGTATCCGAAGGATAAACGACCTTTGAAAGCAATCGAAACTGCTGAAGCATGGCTGAGGAATCCTGCTGATGCTGATGCTGCTGATGCTGTTTATGCTGCTGCTGATGCTGTTTATGCTGCTGCTTGTGCTGCTGAAGCTGCTTATGCTGCTGCTTATTCTGCTGAAGCTGCTACTTGTGCTGCTGCTTATGCTGCTGTTTGTGCTGCTGAAGCTGCTGCTTATTCTGCTGAAGCTGCTACTTGTGCTTATTATGCTGCCGCTGAAGCTGCTACTTGTGCTGCTGCTTATTATGCTGCCGCTGAAGCTGCTACTGCGGCTTGTGCTGCTGAAGCTGCTGTTTATGCTGCTGCTACCAGCAAGTATATCCACAATATTCTCTATAAGAATCTAAGCTTCATCATTGATTATAAGGTCAAGAATGATCAAGGCTTCGGAAATATTGAAGCAGTCTTTGAGGCTGCTTCGGATGCAGATAAGGAAAAGCTTCTGTTTCTATTGAAAGGTTAAATAATGACTAAGATTCAAAGACTGACAGCCCGCCTTGATCGCATCGGAATCTCTGTTGAGTTCCAAGCTAATCTTCCTTGGATTTATTTAAACAAGGTTAATGGAACAAGGGTCACTGAAAAGTATCTTGGAAACCATGGATTCACAGCCGCCTTTCTAAGCGCCAAGGGTAAGGATAATGTTGTATTTCCAAATCTAAGAAGGCTGTTTCAAGAGATTAGGAAGCATTTAGATAGTTAAGAGGATTGTATGAAGATTTATAAGATTAGAAATAAACTAACTGGATTATTCTCAGACGGAGGATCTTATCCAAGTTGGAAGAAAAACGGAAAAGCTTATAGGTCTTTAGCGGCAATTACTAACTGGTTAAACTCAAATTCTTATTCTGGGACAAGAAAAATGTTTAAGGATTGTGAGATAGTTGAATTTACCATGCTTCAGACCAACGTGATTAAAAGCTTTGCATAAATTCGTGAGGCGCTCTGAGAACTATGACAAGATACCTTAATATTCTTGATTATTAAAACATAATAAAGTATATTATGGAAGAGGATAACCTGATGCAACTGACTGAGCTGTTCCGTACAAAGGCCCTGTAGCGGATATACTGAGTGATTTAGAGAGGGGCATTCGGGGTGGGCTTTCATACTCGGGGGCAAGAACAATCGGTGAGCTACATGAGAAGGCAAGGTTTGTCAGGCAGACCGGCGCAGGGCAGCATGAAAGCTCAACACACATTCTGAGCAGGTAAGTAATGGCGAAAATAATCTCTAAATGCAGAGAGTGTAATAAGGCCTATACAACATATGATGTTGGATATAATGCTTTTTGCTCAGTAGGTTGTGCGGCAGATTACCAGTCATGGGGGCCAGAGGATGAATCTGCAATCTGTGATGCCTGTGGAAATCAATCAAATAACTTTGAAGTAGTAAACTCGCCAACAATTGCGGGAGTAGTTGTCTGTCAAAGATGTATAGATAAATCAAAACTTATTAAGGAGAAAGATAATATGAATAATCCGAAACCAGTTCCAACTCCGTATACCACCGTTTGCGTATCAGGCGGATTTGACCCAATTCATGTTGGGCATGTAAGAATGATACAGGATGCATCAGAGTATGGGAATGTAATTGTAATCTTAAACTCCGATGAATGGCTAATGAGAAAGAAGGGTTATGTCTTTATGCCATATGAGGAACGACGTGAAATCCTAGAGTCTATAGCGAGAGTCCATTCTGTGTGCTCTGTTGATGATTCGGACGGAACAGTGTGTACCGCCTTGGTAGATATAAATCCAAACTACTTCGCTAATGGCGGAGATAGAAAGCAGGATAATACGCCAGAGGTCACCTTGTGCGATGTTCATGGCATAGTATCTTTGTGGAACATTGGTGGTGACAAAGTTCAGAGTTCTTCTAGGTTGACAAATAATATATCAAGTGAACATATTATCGAAGACGCAGACAAGGAGGTTATTTAAATGCCAAAAAAGAAAAAGTTTACCAGTTATATGACTTATTATGTAGTAACAACTGATACTAATAACGACGGGAAGATTGGTGTAATTGAAATTCATGCAGCATATCCGCTTAAGCAGGGAAGCTTAGAGGATATGCTTCTTGAGCAAGAAGAGTTTCGCGGCCTAGAGATTGATATGATAATTTCCGAGACTGATGTTCCGGCCTTTACTCTGAGATCCCAGCCATATTTAGATCCACTATAGGGGAAAAATGACAATTTATATAGTTACAGAAGAATCATATGCAAATGAGAACAGAATTGTTGCCGTGTTTTCTACGGAGGAAGCTGCAGAAGAATTCATTTATGAGAATGAGTCAGATGGGGATGATGTTGGGTTTTGCACAGAGGAATGGCCTGTCAATGGAGACTTCGACAGATGAGCAAAGTTGATCATCCGAGCCACTATCAGTGCGGGGAAAGATTGTCGGACGGCTCGTCTACTTATGAGGCAATCAATGTTATCGAAGCGTGGGAGCTTGGATTTAATCTAGGCAATACTGTTAAGTATATCTCTAGGGCCGGGAAGAAGCATGAAAATGTATTAGAAGATTTGAGAAAAGCAAAGTGGTATCTGGATCGACAAATAGCCTTATATGAGGGCGAATCTAAAGGTTGACTTGCCGCTTCAAATATCCTGCCTAAAATATAATTGAGGCGAGCAGCGAAACGAGCGGCTCGCTCCTCGGGCAAAAGGTTCACAGGATTCCTGCGCCCCGCCTCAATTCGGCATAGACTAACTTAAAAATATTGATATTTAAATATAAATAAAGTAAACTATATCTAAATGGAAGAAGAATGCATTTAACTGATTTGTTAATATTTTGTCTAAGTTCCGCTGGAATAACTATAATAATAGTTGCATCAGATCTTATGGCTCCAGTTAGAAGGCTTTTATCCAAAAGTCTATGGCTAGAAAAGCTCATAAACTGCTCCATGTGTACTGGAGTTTGGGTCGGTGCACTTTTGTCCTTGTATTTTGATATCAATCCAATCATTGGAGCATCAATTGCAAGCGTCACAAGCTGGTCCATTCATAATATTGTTGACGCAGCTAACTCAATTGCTGCAAATCTTGATACCCCTATTGAAGACGAGGAATAAATTGATATGAAAGATGTAAAGGATGTAATTAGCAGGGTTTCTGTTCCGGCTAGAATTTTGGAAATGCTATGGACAGATGATGAGTTTTTCAGAGAGGTTTCTTCGAATAAGAAAGTTTCTTCTTCTGGAAAATTTCCAAGGTGTGATCAGTGGTGTGATGATAGCGGCTTTCATATGGCGTTTGCTCTTGCGGGATATTCTCCAAAAGATGTCACACTTGAAGTCGGGGGCAGTGAGATTTGTATAACTGGATCTGGAACAAAGCTGACTTCAATTGGGCCGGCAGAAAATATTCGAACTGAGCTCGGCAATGCTGCTTCTGTTATCGAGGTTCTGGCGACAAAGGTGGAAAGTGGTGTCGATATCGAAGAGTATCCGGCTAAAACTCCGAATATTATTGTTCAAAAGGGCATGATAGTTCGCGGCATAGCCAGAAGAAACTTTAAGAGTAGATTTTATATAAACCCTTCATTTGATGTCCAAAAGACGACGGCATCAATGAAGGATGGCCTTTTGGAGCTTACTGTTCCTAGGAAAGAAGAAGTAGCATCAAGAATTATAAGCATAAAGGAGCTTTGAAATGTTAGAGATTAAGTCTTTGTTGACCGAAATGGTCAGAAATATTGTTGATGACGAAACCTCGGTTCAAGTAACTCAGACCGAATCCGATAAAGGCTTCCTTCTGGAAGTTAGAATTGGAAGGGATGATGTTGGGAAGGTCATTGGAAAGCAGGGAAGAATTGCTGCAGCGTTAAGAACTGTGATTAAAGCTACTGCGGCGAAAAAGGGCCTTCATGTCATGGTCAATGTGTTTAACAAGCCATTGGGAGAGGAATAAGGGGGCATTTTGAAGTGGAGAGAAAAATGTATAGAGTATCCCGGCGTAATGTTCGGATCCTCACTAAGAAGTGCAAGAAAGCGAGCCTCCAAAAGGCAGCTGCCATTCACCATTACAAGAGAGTATATAGAAGATCTGTTCGTCAAGCAAGACGGACGATGCTTCTACTCTGATATAGAACTTAATATAGTGAAAGTTAATGGGAATCATGTACATGATCCACTGAAAATGTCATTAGACTGTATTGATCCAGAGAAAGGATATATAGATGGGAATGTTGTTTGGTGTGCATATTGCATAAACTCATTTAAGCTTAAAATGCCGGTAAATGATATGCTGAAAATCTGTAGGCAAATTATCAAAAAAGCAGATAAAAAATAATGGACTTTTGAATTATGTTATATAGAGACGGAGGGTTGACGAAATTTGAAGAGAAGGTAAATGAAATATATCAAAATTATGGTATTGATACCAAGAGCATGGATGAAAATGATTTAATTGATGTTTATAATTATTATGCACAGAAGCCAAAAGAATTGGACGCAGACCTAGATAAGTCCAGAAAATTTTATGGGAAATTTGATAACGATATACTTTGATTTACTATTAATAATTATAGCCTTATAGATATAACACACGTGTTCATGCGTGCGTGAGGACAAGTTGAACTTATGATAAACAAGAAAGAATTGGCAAAAAGAATTGCTTCGAAGACTCTACTCTCTCAGAAGGAGGCATACCAAGTGTTGGATGCAACAATCGCCTCGATCTTAGAGGGCCTAGAGGAAGACGGAGAAGTATCAGTTGTTGGATTCGGAAAGTACTACCTATATACTCACGCCGCGCGGCCAGTTAGAAACCCAAAAACTCAAGAAGAAATGGTGTTGGACACTTATCAATCAGTGAAGTTTAAGGTTAGTGATAAAATTAAAAAGCATTTTAAGAATATCAAATAAAATGGCGAATATTTATGGGAGCCTATCTTAAATGGCCAACGATACCGACACTCAATTAACTAGATATACATCCGCCGTGACAATTGTCACGGCGGATGTAATGAACCGTTTGTACGGCGGAGAATACGGATATAATACAGTCGTTGATGCGTTTCACCCACTTGTCGCTGGACACGTACACGATGGCACGCACGCGAACGGACGCTCCTCTAAAGTCCTTTTAACAGATGGAGGCCATGTGCGAGGCCAGTTGGCTCACGCAAACCTCGGAGGATACAACGGGACAATTCCGGCAGTTCAGCATGTCAATATCCAAAGCTATTCTGATCTTGTATATGGATCCCCGGCGTCAAGAAGGGCTGCTGCGCTTCTATCTGGAGATCCATTGGTTAATCTCGCCATACCGGAATACATAGAAAACCCGGTTAGCGGTGAAAAGAAATACTACTTAGACCTATCTTCCTCTGCTGGTGGATCAGATAAGAACGTTCAGTTTAATGATGCTGGTGCGTTCGGCGGCGACAACGGATTTGTTTACGACTATGATACTAGCCGAGTAGGCATAGGAACAGTAACTCCAGTTAGGGCTTTGCACATTGTAGACGCAGTTAATCCGCCAATCAGAATTACCGGAATTCCATCTGGATCTGGAGGAACTCCGCTCGGTATAGATGCTAACGGAGACTTCTATACAGATGCTGCAATTGGTGCTTATACTGCTGATGGACAAGGAATTGAATTAACTGGATCTGAGTTCTCTCTTGAAATTGATGTATCTGGCGATATAGTTTTGGCCAAGACCGCCGCAGGGATTACAGCGCTTAATGACGCTGCTTGGTGGGATGCTCGAAAGATTCAGGGTGTTACAGTTGCGAGCCCGCTTGCTCCGAGCTCTGGTGACGTTCTGGTTTATGACGGAGTAAGCGAGTTTGTTTCGCAGGCTCCCGCTGAACAAAATTTATTTTCCACAGTAACTGTTGCCGCTGACGGAGGAACCGCCGCTGGAGGCCCCGTTGAGGCGGATAGTGCAACAGATACCCTCAACTTAACTGCTGGTGCAGGAATTACTTTAACAGCGACTGCCGGGACCGACACGGTGAAGATAGCGGCAGGTGCTCCATCTGGAGTTCCGACAACAACGGCGACACAGGTTATGCCACACAATTTATGTTCTCACGGGGCTAATCCGTCAGATGACAAAATATACTCAGGCACTGGAACTGCAGCTGGCGATGTTTGTGCCCTTTCGAAAAATTATCCTGCTTCCGGTTCCTATTATGCGTCTTTCCCTGTTGCTGTTCCGAAAAATGCATCCGGAGCTAATCCGGCTAGCTTTGTAGTAACTACGGCGTGGGTAGGGGAGGGCTCCCAGCCCGACGGGGAAATAGCTACAGGAATGTCTTATAGCGATAGCGGCGGAATTGATGTTCAAGTTCAGGGCGATCCCTTTTCGTTTACTTGGGCTGCAGACAACGTCCAAACGCTAATAGTAGGGAATCTTAAGGTCGGAATAGCTACTCACGCTAGTGTTGCGCTAGCAACTAGTAACACTGGATATATTCATATTCGCATTGGAAGGATTGGCGAGCACGAAGAAGATGAATATGAAGATGACGTACACCTTATATACTGTCAGATTGAATGGACTTGGTAATCATTGTGGGTTTGGACATAACGGCCAATTAATCCTAGCTATATTGTTTTGATTCTGCCGCATAAGTCGTAAGGCTATAGGAAATTAATGGATGTTTTGATCTTATTTGGCTGTAACGGCCATGTCGAAGAGTCTGGATTTATTTGCTGCAATTCTATAGTTAACCCAATCGTAGATCTATCAAAAGTTAAAAAAGAAACCAGAGAAAAGGCTTCCCACTTTTTGGGGCATGCATGTAATCTGTTTGATGCTCCGTGCAATGATCATAACAAGTGTGTTAATATAATAAATTTTTTATACAGACAATTCGGTATTATAAGCGAAGAAGGACTGCATGAAATACAGGCTTTTCTAAGAATGCACAAAAGATGTGGCATATATATAATGCTGATATCAAAGGAGGGCTTCAATGTCTGATGTAAGGGTTCCTACAAATAATCGATATTTAGATTCAAAAAAAGAGAAGGCACGAAACGATACAGAGGCAGCCTTCAATGATTACAAAAAGCTTCTTTCAGATAAGACACATCCTGATAATCAAACACCTGGATATCATAAAAATGTTGTATCTACCTTGAATAGGTTATTGGTGGCAGCAGATTCACTAGATGAGGCAAACCCAGGAGAGGGAATCTTTGGCCTTATAGTTCTATCGCTAAGATCGTCACTAAAATTAAGAGATGATAATATTAAGTTAGCCTTAGAGATAAGAGAGCTTAAGAGGGAAATTGATAGGGTAAAGAAAAATCAGGGAGCGAAATGATAGCTAAGGAAAAATTAATCTCATTAATTCTTGAAAAGATATCAAAGAATAATGAAATTATTAGACTCCTGAAAGATGAGGCTAGCAAATTTTCTCTGGACCCCACAAAGGACGGTGCCTATATTGCACGTATAGGATATCGTGCGGCGCTGCAGGACATTCTAGAGGAGGTTAAGAGTATTAATGTCGGAAGAGAACCGGGTCCAAATTTTCGAGAAAACAAAAGAAGATAATTTAAAGAGCCTGCTTACTGCGTTTAAAATAAAGGTTGACTCCGTTTTTTTAGAGGAAAAAGAATATATCGATATATATGATATATCATTAAAGCAGGGAGAGAGCTCTCTAAAGATAGATCGCTCTCTAAGGGACTTGGGCACTGCCCTCAGAGCTTACTCTTATCCGACTGGCTTTACGGCAATGAACAGCGGAGTGTATAGACTTCATATACAGACTCGGCAGATTCCATCGCCATCCTTTGCAGAAACGTATCAGACCTTAAATAGGGAGCACTATGTTCCTGTGGCCCTCGGCGTTGACGCACACGGAAACACTATAAGTTTAGATCTTAATAAGATGCCAAACATTCTAATAGGGGGAACTACTGGCTCAGGGAAGAGCGTGCTATTGCATAACTTTATATTGTCACTAATTGGTGGCGACTCAATCATCTACCTTATAGATCCAAAGATGGTCGAGTTCTCTTGCTACAAGGGAGTCTCCTCTGTAAGGAGAATTGTGCATTCAGCAGAAGAGGCTACAGATATAATAGAAGATATCACCAAAATAATGGAAGAGCGTTTTGTTTTCTTGCAGCGATCAAAAACAAGAAGTGCAAAGGAATATAACGCGAAAGCAAAGCGAAAAACATTTATGGAGCCAATTGTCTTAGTTATTGATGAGTGGGCAGATCTAACCTTGCAAGATAAGTTGATACAAAAGAAGCTATGTTTGTTGGCTCAGAAGGGCCGTGCCGCAGGTATATCTATAATTCTGGCGACCCAGAGGCCGTCAGCAACCGTTATATCCGGCTTAATGAAGGCAAACTTTCCAGCAAGAATTGCTCTAAAAGTTGCATCTGCAGTAGATAGCAGGATTATATTGGACACCGGTGGAGCAGAAAAGATATCTGATATTGGAACTGGGCTATATTTGGACGGAACATTATCAGAGCCTAAATTATTTAGGGCCCCAAATATTATTGACATTGATACAGAGCTAGATAACTTGGGTGTTAAAAGGAAGATACGCCCACTCTGGGAGAGGATTTTGTTTTGAGACGTTTTTCTAAAAAAGAGATATTATCTTCTCTGAGGATTTCTGATATAGCAAGTAGTCAGGGAGTCTCTATGATCGAGACTAACAGCGGCAACTTTACGCATAAGTGTAAGTGTCCTGCCGTAGATCATAAGTCTGGATTGGAGAGAACTGGTTCGCTATATATTGATAATATCAATAATAATTTTTATTGTTTTGGATGTGGGGCCTCAAATAACGTTATAGATTTTTACATGCTTTGCACAGAGAAAAGCTTTTCGGAGGCCTTGGAAGACCTGTCAAAGGTAGTTGATCCATCCAAAGTTAAGGTTTGCGCCGCAGAAAATAAGCAAAACAATTTCTCGGTCTTGCTGGAAATCTCTACTGAAATTAGAAAAGCGCAGACAAATCATCAAGATGATCTAGAGTGGATTGGTCTTTTGATTAAAAAAATGGATTTAAAGTTGACCCTACTAGATCGTAAAGATGTTATTGGCGCTAGAGAGGTACAGAAAAAATTAAAGCAGATTTTAAAGCGGAGGTATCCAGGCGTATGAGAGTAATAGTGTGTGGAGATGTTCATATGGGCGCTGTGTTTGGGCTAGGGAGGCCAAACGGAACTGGCGGCAACACAAGGGTTGATGATTACGAAGCGAGTTTAAATTACGTAATTGATTACGTAATCGACACAAAGGCTGACATTTTCATTCAAACTGGTGATGTTTTTGAGTTTCGAGATCCCGAGCCTGAGCATATGGGAATTATAGATCGAGCGCTTAAGCGGCTATCAAATGCAAATATTGCGTCATTTATTTTGATGGGCAACCATGATTATAAACGAAGTGGAGAAAACTTTATCAGCTCAATTTCATCTTTGGGGGCTTGTGAATATCCTAATGTTAGAATGATTTTAAATCAAGATGTTATACAGGTGTCAAACAAAGATGATGAAAAAGTAAATCTACTTCTGCTTCCTTATCGAGATAAGCGCATGTACAAGGGCAAAAATACCCTAGAACAATCTAAGGAGTATGACCTTGAGGTTCAGTCTTTAGTTAAAACTTGCGAGCCAAATATCCCGATAGTTGCAGTTGGGCACAATTTCTTTTACGAAGGAAGCTACAACGCCTACGGCGGCGCAGAGGTTATGGCTGACCCGCTAGCCTTCACGGGGTGTGATGTAGCTATGATGGGCCATGTTCATCAACATCGAATCGTAAGAACAAGCTCTCCAGTTTGCATATATACTGGCTCAATGGAAAAGTCAAACTTTGGGGATGCCAATGTTGATAAGTACTTTGTAGATTATGATATAAGCAGGAAGCGTGCCAAGTTCCGAAAAATACCAGTAAGAGGATTGCTGGATATGTCTCATGATTTAACTGGATCTGATTTTTCACAGATTATAAAGAACTTAGATGATGCGATTGGAGCTTTCGATATTAATGGGAAAGTGGTAAGGTTTCGAGTCGCCATAGACGAGCAAGTGTTGCCGGCTGTAGATAAGAAGAGCATACAGACAAAGCTTTATGATAATGGAGCGTTCTTTGTCTCAAAGGTTATTGTCGAAGTAGCTGCGAAACGAATCATTCGAGATATCGAAATTACCAAATATAAAGATGATTACTCTATGTTTAAGGCGTTTTCTGGATCACAAGATATTGACAAAGAATATAAAAAGATTTTGTTGAAAGAAGCCAAAACAATTATGGGAGGCATATGATTCCAATTAATTTAAAAATAAAAAACTTTTTCTCCCACAAGGAGAGCGAGATTGATTTTTCAAAATTTGACTCAGCCCTCCTGATTGGAAACACAGAAGGAGATTACACGAAGAGTAATGGATCAGGAAAGTCTGTGGTCTTTGAAGCTATTCTGTGGGGCTTGTTTAATAAATCTAGATCCATGATGATGGACGATATAATTCGGTGGGGCGAAGCCTCCTGTGCTGTAGTTATCGAATTCAAACATGAGGATAAAGTATATCGAGTAAACAGAACTAGAAATCGGATTACATCAAGCTCTGTTGTTGAGTTGAGCTATTTAGATAAAGCCGGGGACTGGATAGATATTTCCTGTTCTACATCTGGTAGCACGAACAAGAAGATCGAAGAAATCATTAAGCTTGATCATAAGACTTTTGTAAACTCTATCTACTTCCGACAAAATGATATTTCTGAGTTTGCAGAAGTGGAAGCTTCGAAGAAGAAAGAGATTTTAAAATCAATAGTTGATATATCAAGGTGGGATAAATACGAAAAGGAGGCCAGAAAAAAGGCCAAGGAAATTACTCTTGAGTGCAAGGTTCTTAAGAAATCAGTTGAAGAGTATGACGAAACCCACAAGGGCCTTGAGGGTGTTAGGCTTGAAATTGCTGAATCCAAATTAAAATCAGAAGCATTAACCAAGCGAAAGGGCTCATGCATTAGCGATGTTTCCTCTTTAGAGGAGAAGTATTTAGCTTTAAAGCGATCCCTTGATACGGATACTTATGATAAAGCTACAGAGGAGATAGCCACACTAAAGGCTAAAGAGGCTGGCCTTTCCAAACAGATTAAGGCATATATCGAAAAGATTAAGGGCTTGGAGCTGGAGAAGGTTCCGCTTTCGGGCACAGTTGAAAAGCTAAATAATTATTTAAGTGGTAAGAATATAGTAGAAGTTAGCGAAGATAAGCTTAGCGATTTAAAAGCTGAGCTATCGTCTAATAAGGTTGAAAAAAGTTCATCAGATGAGCTGATTAAAAATCTTAATGATATTAATATATCTCACGATCATTGTTACGTTTGCCGGCAGGAAATTGGACAGGAGCTTTATGATTCGCTAAAGTCCGATATTACCTCTAAGAAGGATGAATATTTAAAGAAACGAGGTATTGCTGCCGAAGAAATCGTAAAAATAGACAAAGAACTGAATCGTCTTCTGAAGACCCAAGCAGACAACAAGGAGATCACGAAGGCAACGGATCGGCTTGAGTCTGAGAATTATAAGTTAACAATAGTGAACGATAACATTGTTAAGCATAATGTTGAATTGGCCGACCTAGTGAGCCTTAGGGATAAAGCCTTAGGTCGATTGAAGACTAACAAGACCCTTCTTGAGTCTATAAAGAATGAGGATTTTCAAACGCTCCGAAAGCATATCAAGGCACTGAAGGCAGAAAAAGAAGATCTTACAGAAAAGATAACCAAAGAGGATATAAATATCGGGCGGCTTCTCGAAAGAGAAAGTAATCTGGCAAAGTCTTTTGAGAAGATATCAGAAGACAAAAAGAATATTTCCGCGAAACTGAAGAAAATAGCCGTCTTTGAAAAGCTTGGACGAATGTTCGGAAAGAGCGGAATTCAAGCAGTTCTGCTAGATACAATCATAGAAGACTTGGAAAAGACATCAAATGTAATTCTGGCCTCAATATGTAATGAGCCAGTAGCTATCGTGCTCGAAACACAGCGATTAGGATCGGATGGAGTTTCGACAATAGAAACGTTAGATCTTAAGGTCCAAAAGGATGGATATCTACAAAACTTTAAGTCACTAAGTGGTGGTGAGAAATTTAGAATTTCCTTGGCTCTCAGGATTGGGTTAAGCGATATGTCCAGTCGATACGGAGGCTCCTCGCTAGAGTTTCTCTTGTTGGATGAAGTAAACTCTCCGCTAGATCGCTATGGAGTTGAGACTCTTTTCGTAAATGTGATAAAAGCGCTAGAGGATAAGTATAAGATTCTGGTAATTACCCATGATGAATCATTGAAAGAAAAGTTTGATAACGTTGTTGACGTAACTAAAGTTGGCGGAGATAGTACTATCAAATTCGCCACAAGGTAACATGCTAATTTTATCATACAATATGCGGAGGCAATTATGATAAGCTTAACCATAGCCGAGAGTGAAGTGGAATTTATATCTGGCATTCCATCTTATATTACTTTCTCTACAGATGTTCCATCAACGGTCTATTACACATTAGACGGCGAAACCCCAGGTGTAAATTCCCTGATCGCAGTTGGCAAGGTTTATATGCCAACAAGCTCTCGCGGACTAACCCTGAAGGCTATAGCCATATCCCCAACAGATACCTCTGTCGTGACCACTAAAAAATACAGCACTGACTCCGAAGATTATAATGGTCCAAGAAGAATCGGTGATGAAGGGATATCCATACTTCCCCCGAGCGGGATAGTTCTGGAGAGTCTGTCATTTGATTCGTCGGGTGATGCCGCCCAAGAAACGGCGATAGCCTTTGTAGACCTAGATGTTAAGGCGTCAAAAGTATCCACTGATGGTGTTTGGGTTGAGGACGGAAAGACCTCTGTTCCTTTCGTAAATTTTCCAAAGGCTAATGATGTATCAGATCGATTTACTGTGTCCACAGTAAACGATAATGTTGAATTCGACCCAAGGGCCAAATTTATAACCATTGATGGCTCGACACAGGCGAAGCTAGACGAACAAGTTGTCAAGATCGTAAACCGGACGTATAGTACCTTTGGCCCCACGTCCAAATTTTATGACGAAAGATTGGGCGAGTCTGAGCCCCTTGTTACCGGGAATTATATTCGCAGCTTCTACGACGAAGCTAGGCAGCTTTTTGTATCTTATTACTGGGAAAGTCTAGAGTCTAGATGGATAAGGTCTGTTCAAAGAGCAGAGGGAACAGTTTCTAAAAATGGAGCTAGTAGTCGAAACCACTTTGTATATCGCTGGATCCAAGACAGATCTGTCAGTGGAGCCTTTTAATCCTTAGGAGTTTAATTTGTTAAAGTTATCTGTATCATCTATGGACACTTATAAAAAGTGTCCAAAACAATACCACTATAGGTATATCGAAAAACCTGATGTTGAGAAGCAGGTATGGGGATCTTCAGAATTTGGGTCATGTGCCCACCGTATTCTAGAGTTATTTCACCTTAAGGTTCTCAAGGAGAAAATTGAAGAGAAAGACTATTCGGCCCTAATGAAGCAGTGTTTTATAGAGGGTGTGAAGGAGTTTGACATAAACGTATTACAGGAGCCAACGTGGATGCCAAATGGAGAGCTGCCAGGGATGATTGCCCTCAGAAAGGTGATTCAAGATTATCTTTTTAAGTTAAAAGAAGAGGGCACTCCAGATGTGATTGGAATCGAATTGGATTACGCTTTTAACATAGATGAGAACACCTTGGTTCGTGGATTTATTGATCGAGTTGATCGTATAAGCCCAGGAATTTATAAGGTTGTCGATTATAAGACAAGCAAAAATCAAAAGTATCTAACTCAATTCCAGCTTCTGGTATATGCGGAGGCTCTAAATAGAAGATTTAAAGATGTCAAAAAGGTATATGGGTCTTATGTTCTACTTAAGCATGGCTGCACAACAAAGGATTTTACCTTTACTCATAATGATCTCGATAACTGTGTTGATACAATCATAAAGAGGGCTGAGTCAATCAATACAGATGAGACTTGGGTTAAAAAGCCAACAGTATTATGCGGATGGTGTGACTATCAGTCAATATGCCAAGATGCATGGGACAAGTAAGGAACCTCTATGGCAAAAGAATATGAGCAGTTTGTTGAGATGTATGATGAGAAGATTTTCGTTAACACAAAAACAAAAGAGGGATACGGCAAAGTACTAAAAAAGATAGATCCTCTTTTGTGCAAGTGGGCCTCTCGGACTTATATGTCCGGATATGGATTTGATGACATTAAGCAAGAGCTTTCCGTTATAATCATAGAAGGAATAAATGCTTTTGATCCAGATAAAAAGGTAAAGCTGAGTTCCTTTTTGCATAATCATTTAAAAAATAAATTAATATCAAAATTAAAAAGTATAAACAAATTATCGAATGATGCATATGGACTATCAGAAGAGAAGACAAAAAGTATTTGCTCATGTGGTGGAATCTTTTCGGAAAAGGGGAAGGAGAACATCTGCAAAGAATGTGGAAATAAATATGGACCAGTCTATAGAGGCTCAAGAGAGGAGCTTCTCTTTAGCTTAATGCCAAAGAGAAGCCAGTCTGACGGAGAAGAGTATCTTGATTTTGAATCATCACTCTCATCAACAGACGGAATGTTTTCATCAAATAAGTCTCCATATGATGAAGTACACTTAAACATGGCAATAGAGAGGCTTGGAGGTCAGGTTGACCCAAAGACTCAAACTATACTTAAGATGGTTTGCTTGGAAGGATTTTCGATTGGTGATGCAGCAAGGCACGTTGGCATCACCGGGTGGGCCGCAAGTATGCGGCTCAAGAAGATAAAGTCTAATAAGATTATAAGTGATATATTAGAAGATCTAATCTAATTTTAAAATGAAAAAAGAATTACTGGAGTTTTTAGAAGAAGAGATATCTATATCTAAGTATAAGATAATAACCTTAGATAGAGGAAGCAAAAAGACCTATAAAAATAGATTGCTTGCAATTGAGAGAGACTTTCTAAAGTTTCCGTTTGAGTCACTTGGCATTGATGATATTGATGCATTCAGAAAGGCTGTCTTAATGTTTAAGACAGATAGAGAGCTTTTTGACAAAGTATATAATAATAATCTAGACTCCAAAGCTCCAGAAGCTTTTATAATTTCAACTTTAAATTTAAATAAAAGAATAAACTTTTTTAAAAATCTATATAAATATTTATTAGAAAATAAAATAAGAAAAGTCAATTTAATTGAGGAGTCATCTTTAGGTGGGGATAGAGCTGATGGCGCCGAGCTTACCGGCATAGATTCGATAAGAAAAAATGAAGGAGCCCTCATTTCAAAAGAGCGGGCAAGAATTCAAATCTTAATTTATTGCTTTGCGAGGGTAATTCACAAAGAACTCTCAAGCATAGAGGCCGAGATAGGCCTGCTGAAAGATGGCGAAAATAAAGATATTCGAGTGTTAAAATCAAGAATTGATGGCCTTTTTGATTTTGGAATAAATAATATATTCAAACATTATAACTCTGGGATAACAGAGGTTCCGCTTCTCATAAACGGAACAATGGGGCACAATGATTATGTTCCATGTATTTATCCTCTGGTAAATCTCACGGATTCTATTGATGGCAACCTGAGCATCGATAGGGTTTTGGGTGAAGATAGAAATTTCTTCTCAAAGACTGGGGTTAGAATAAATAAGAAATTTATAAAAAGAGGATTTTCTATTGTCCTTCCTATCCCTAGGGTCGGAAATGAAACAATGGATTTACTATATTTAGATTTATTTAGTTCATCCGGAACCCGCTTGAACAGCATTATGACAAAAAGCTTTTATAATATAAAAGTTAAAGAAGAATATAGCAAGGCAATAGCTACTGTTCCGATTTGGGAATTCCCAGAAAAAATGAATAATCTTTATTTAAATAGGGAAATTCTTAGTCTCCTAGGGCTAGATTCCATGCCACTTATTGGAAGTTTGGATTTTTTAGATAAGAATATTTACATGGCAGTAAACAATAATAATGGCAGTATAAAATTAAATAAAAAAGACAGTAAGATATTAGTTGCGGCAACTAGATCTGAGACAGCTCATGTAAATCAGGCCCATTTTTGGATTAAGTTACTAATAAAAGAAATAAAAGATGATTATGAAAGTAAATTTCATATAGAGTCGATACATGATAATTCTGATAACAGAAAGATTAAATATCAGGAATTTCTAAGGAATAAATAATATGAGTAATGGCCAAGACTTTAGTACAGTCACAAACATGCTGAAAAGAAAATATCCAGAGGTCTTTTATGATGATGGATCTGCCGATAGTGGATTCCAAGCATTTGCAAACAAGCTAGAGGAGTATCATAAATATTTAAGTACAGCAGTAAATGAACTTCCGACGCTTATTTTCCAGGCCGAGCAGATGTCAGAAGATAGCCACACCGCCCGCGACGGATCGCAGAGCTGGCCGGAAATATCTAATGAAGTTTTCGAGACTACAAAAGCATCGGTCATAACAAGAATAGAGGAGTCACTTCACTTAAGCGGAGTGAGAGGCCTGAATGAAGAGCTTGCTGCGGTTTACCTTGAGGCCGAAGCTTATTATCAAGATTATTCTTTTTCCGCAGATCATGACGGACCTGTATCTCAGCTTCTGAAACTTATTTCAATAAAAACTTTTGTTGAAGCAGATTTCTTAGATATAAAAGCTTCCCTAGAAGTGCTGAGAGAAAAGGTCAAGCCAGAAAAGAGAGAAAAGGTCAAGCCAGAAAAGAGAGAAAAGGTCAAGCCAGAAAAGAGAGAGTCCATTGACATATTTGACAAAACACTCGGTGACGAGCCAGATGATGTTGCTGAGCCGAAAGTAAGTCCCGGTAGGCAGCCCGAAAAGATAGAGGAGCCGGAGCCGGAGCCGGAGCCGGATGATCTTGTGCCGGGAGCCATCATAACACTTGACTCGCTCGCATTAGAATCAAAAGAAGTTCTTAGAAAGCCGAGTGTCAAGCCTCTTAACACAGGGTCTACCGTTGGTATATATGCAAGTTTAAATTTGGAATATAAGGCAACATACTTATCAGATAAGGACCCAAGGTCTTTCTTCAAGCTCTTGGAGGCATCAGGAAAAGATATATTTGAATTCTCATCTTTCTTTAAGGGGTTTGGAAACAGGGGCTTGGGTTTTGAGCTTGACGAAGAAACTGATGAGGTTGAGTACAAACCCGAATATATAAGTGAGATGCTAAGTGAAATAGCTGTTGTACTTGGTAACTTTAGCTCAAAGCTAGCAGCTGCTGAGGCGACTTCGACAGTTAACACTAAATCAAACTTGCATAAATTTGAAAAGAGCAGACAGTCAATAGCGGATAATATTGACAGATTTATTATGTCAATAAAATATCGTGATAAAGAAATTTATATGATGCTAAAAGACTTGGACTTACTTAGGGAATTTCCAATTGAATACCACCCAATATATTTGGTAAACAATATTAAAAATCAAGACTCTGAGTCATTTGGCCTGCTAAAGGATTTGATATATCGATTAGTCTTCCCTGATGTTTTGTCTCAGGCTTATCGCCATAAGCCTCAATTTAGAGAGTACGATGATAGGACCCAGGACGTGCTGGTTGGCGGTTGGACGGACGAGATGGACGATCTCTTTATCGCGTCTTATGCTACAAATATCAAATTAAAGATTGGCGCATTTTTTGATATAAAAAATACAGATAAGAATTTATGTAGATATCTTTCTGAAAATATAAGTCAAGAAGTAATACGACAAGATGTTGTAAATGTTGTTCAGGGCAAAAGTCGGTATTCTTGGACATACGCAAATTGCTCAATGTGCGGAAAGGGTCTTTATATAAAAAAGATGGTTCAGAGATTTGGAGGAAAGTACAGAAGAGAAGCCGGAAAGTCTACAGATGAGGGGGCTTCCGCCTCTCGCAAAGATAGGAATGAATTCCTGCGAGAATATTCCGATTTTAAGCTGCCTTTATATTCTTTGTTCAGAAAAGATGGGTCACAAATTTCAATTGATCAATTATCAGTAAATTCAAAGACCGGAGAAGAGTATCTGCATTCTCCTCCGAAGAAGTTTGAGTTAAGCTCTAGCCGGGGAGTTCCGACGGCACCGAGGTCTGCGCCTATGAGGAATTGGGGTGATTTGTTTTACGGCAAAAGATTCGACACTGGGCCGAAAACATGGTCACAAATTGATGATCTTATAAATTCTGGAAACAAAACAAAACATGCAGAGGGGCTTCTCAGGAGGGCCGAAGTATTAAGAAAGGACAAGGCAAAATATCTTGGGAGGTCAGATGTTATTAAGAAAAGATTTAAGTGTCCATTTAAGGATCAAACGGGGATACCTCCGGAGCTAGTCGTGGGCGCACCAGAAACCGAAGGTCAACGGAAGACACAAGATTTTAATTGCGGATATTCGGTAGATTTATCTGCCTCCTTAAGCGTGTTGGGTCAGGGTGATAGTATAGATCCTAAGGCTCTAAGGAGTGGTACTTTTAACTCTAGTCGAAGTCAGGTTCTAACTGACGACGGAAAGATAGAGAGGGCTTTATCATCAGCTATAAATAATGAAACATTTACAGCTGACGTCGCAGAGGAGGTCAGAGGGCTTTTAAATTCCAGAAGGTCTGGAGGATGGAAATACTCTAATACCTACTTTAGGTGTCCGACGCTTATTGATATAGCCGATAAGGATGATATAGAGTCCTTGTATAAAAAATATGGATATATAGTCTCTCCTTTATCTGGGCCTACTGCCGAAGATAGCGACTTGTCAGCGATGTCTCTTCCTTCTGATGGAGCCGGAGGAGTTGCCCAGCTAGAGCCGGGGACGGTCGTCTATATGGCGTGTGGGGCCGCTACGAGTCTTTCTTCCTTTAATTTTCCGGAGCTGAAGAAGCTGTTGGTATCTGCTGATGTAGAATATAAAAAAGATTTAACTGAGGCATTAATTTCGTATGGCGTTGAGGCAACAGATTTAACTTATGTTTTAGGAAGCCCAGAGGCAATAAAAGAATCATTCTTTACGGGGGAGGACGGAAGGCTAACAAAGTTTGCTAAGATTTTATCTATGGCTATGGCGTCTAAAAACATAAAAGATGATGCGGCAAATCTAATTGGAGATGTAGTTCTGACCTGTCGTCACGGGCATAGCTTTACTGTAAATAACTCTGTTAACTTTGGCAATACACATTGTAGATTTGTGCCAAAACTTGGAGCCGAAGTGAGGCAGCTCGGAAAGTTGTTGCGATCTAGCGGAAGAAAGAATCTAGAGATAGCAATGAAGAAAAATATGATCAGCAGAGTTCCGGAGAACACTATATTAGATCGATATGATTATAATACGTGGGTCAAGAGCAAAGACCATGAGCTGGGAAGGTTGTCGTTTTCAGTAACAGACGAAGGCGAAGTAGGCAAGTATTATTTTTCCGAAACACAATATAAGAGTAAATCATTTGCTTGGGGCGGGCCCCAGACTGATGAATCCATAGTAAGTAGCTCTCTAAAGGAGAGTTCAGATACTTTTAGAACGAGATATGAGAGGTCAGGAAAAGAGCAGGGCATAGAGACTAGCAGCGGCGAGGGGCACGTCAGAAACGCCGGAGATTCCAGAACATACAATAAGTCCCTGCAGGTTCCCGATATGCCAATAGATATGGCCGTTTTAAGAAAGAATAAAGATATATGCGGAGAGACAATAACAGAACTGTTGAATTCGTCTTTCAAAACTTGTTCTAATTTCCTAAGATTATCATCATCTTTAGATGTAAGAGGATCTCTGCTTGGGACGAAAGTATTCAGCCTAGATAAGTATGAGGATAAAATCTATGAGTCTATAAAGGAATTGATTCAAAATTTATTAAATAAACTAAATCAAGATGGCAAGCTGGATGATGAACTTGCCACAACAGATGTTATGCTTGAAATTTTTAATAAAATAAAAGATGATGAAAAGTCATTTATCAATAAGACAATGAAAACTGATACTAAATTTTTATCATTCTTAGAAGATGAGTTTATTGATCCATTATTTAGAAATATTATAAATTATTCTTATGATATTCTTTTGAAAAAATTAGATCCGAAGATAGATATAAAAAAAAGATGGAGAATAAGAAACTCATTATATGATGAAGGACAAATTAAAAGTGAATTCTTATCTCACTTTGATGATATTAGGAGCGAAATTTTTGAAGCTATCAACATTAATGAGAAAGATGTTAAGAAGCTTAGTAAATACGTTTTTGGACCCGGAGGAACCAAGTCTAAAATAATAGCCAGGATGTCCGGCCAAATGTATTTATCTCGAATCATATATGCTTCTATCTCTTTTTATATTGCAGATCAATTATCAATTATTTTCAATAAATTTATTAAAGATAATAATCAATATTCATATATAGGATTTGAAATAGATCTAAATTATGAGTCTGTTGATTTGTCTTCTCCTCAAAAGGTAATAGACCTATGCTCTGCACATAGTAACTTTAATTTTTTCGGATACACAGCAGACATGGATGACGACTCTTTGGATGATTATATTGGCAATATTTTAGGCTGCATTGCCGGCCTGAACGCTATTCCGCACGGAATGGAAACGGCGGCCAATAGCAGGCTGTACAAAGAGCCTGCCTTGGAATATATAAAGCAGAAACTAGAAGGCACTCTCGAAGAGGACGAGGAGTCTGACGAGAAAACAAAGGCAAAAAGTATTCTTAAAAATATTTTTATAACGACTCCGGAGACTAATATAAACCTGAATGATCAGTCAAAGTATTCAAAATACTTCAAGCCAAGACCTTTGGAGTCCGGAGAGTCAATAAGAACTATGATGATCCCAAGCTTTGGGGCGAATACCTGTGTTCCAAAGGACAAAAAAGAATCATTTTCGGAACCAGTATATGCGTTATTTAATTCAAAAGATGACTATCGTAGTTTTGACTTGTCATTCTCTAATGAGGAAAAGGCTCTTGTGCCAGACGGATTTATTTGCGTGCTTACAAGATTAGATCTTTCATCAATCGGAATTTTTGTTGAAGCAATTACGGCAAGCCTTCCTGAAGGCATACGGTCAAATGGATTTAGGGCATTTGCCCTGCCAGAGAAGGACATAAAGATAAGCAGCGATAACGTCAGTATGATGTATCACCCCTATACGGAAATATCTAATGTTGCGGGCGAAGTTAGCGTTAGAAATACGCTAACAAACTTTGCTAGTGATTCTGGATTTAATATTGGGCCGCAGTTTAGGAAAAAAGGAAAGTCTCTTCTTTTTCCGCCAATAAGTGATCTCTCAATCGATACATTTAGCAATGTCGGAGTTCCGGTTCCGATTGAAAACTCTCCAACGACAGCCAAGATTGCAGGAGAGATAATACCGATGGTTGGAGCTAGAATAGAAGTATTTTCTGACAATTATAAGTTAGAGTTATCAGACTTGCTGCAAAGAACTCCAACTAAAGACGCTGCAAATATTTTAATAAAAATTATTAAAATTTATAATAAATTTAAAGAGGTATCTTCGGGGTTGTCCGAGCAAGGAGCAGAGGACTTAAGGTCCAATGCTAAAGAAAACATAGAAATATTATTCAAGCATTATCGTGGAATGCCATTCAATGTTGTTCGAAGGAGCAATTGCAGAACAAAGATTGAAAGGTCACCGGTAAAATTCAAAAGTCTCGAAAATGATAACGAAGATGAGGCGGAAGAAGGCGTAGTCGACGCCTCGTATGTCGCGGCTAGTGGATATTATGTTCCGTTTATTGATTATGTATTAATGAATAAAGTTCTAACACTAGAATGTTTCTCTGAGAAGTGGGCTGGACATCAGGTCTTTTTGGGCGAAACACCTAACGTAGACTTGCTTAACTCCGCACAACAATTTATTATAAAAACACACGGATTAGATTATGCGGCTAGGAAGCTAAATGAAGAGTTAAAACTAAGTGGCTCGTCTGAAATATTGGCCAAAGATTTATTAGATCCATATAAAAGCTTAGTCTTAAAGAGGGGCAATTTAGATTTGCCTAATCTTTTTTCTGTAGACGAATTTGATAAGGAAACTGGATTGAGGCTTTCTTCTGGGCAAAATACAGATCCAATGGAAACAAAATCTAAAAATTTGTTTCCACATTTAGCAGGAGGACATGGAGAATTTTTCCGGCCAGCACCGAATGATAATGCTCCAGAAGATAATGTGTCTTTCCTTCAAGTAATAAATACATTGTTTCCAATTGGAGAGAATGCAGAAGAAATTAGGTCAATACAAGACCCAGATTCAGACACAATTATGAACGCATTAAAGATCTACAGATATGCCTCACACGCACTAAGTAGTAACCCCGTTACACTAAGACTACATCCAGAACTCAAGGCGAGCATCTCGTCTGTTGCGGTTGGATTAAACTCTGTGGCAGCCGCAATAAAGATCTATTATTTGGACAAAATGAATCAAATCATTACCGCCAAATACAAAGATAGGTTAGAAAAGAAGGCATCGTTTTCGCAGGAACTCTTACCAGAAAATGACGAATCGATAAATCGATCTGAAATTTTAAAGGTCAGCTCTAACTCTGGGGTTATTATTATTGACGAAGCCCTCTGGAACCTCTGGAGGATAACCACCGGTATTTAATAATAGGAGTTTTTATGAGTGCAGAAGAGGCAGAACAGGGTAGTATGGTCCGAATTTTTAACGAGTCAGAAGATGGCGGAACTACTTGGGCCATGGAAGACGTAAAAGAGTATGTGAAGCAGTATATGGTTTATGAGCTAAGCATCAAGGATCTGCAGGAGGCCCGACGAGATTGGTCCTCCGACTTCCTTAAGGCGAAAAGCCTTCCAAAGAAGGAGCTAGCACAGGCGCTGGCGGCTGCCAAGAAAGATATCGATATGGAGATCGTTAATGAAATCTATGATAATATCCACGGAATGGTAGCCGAATAATCTTAGGCCAACTTTAATCGCGCGAGTAGAATAGGTGTAGCGGGCCATTGCGTCCGCTACACCTATTTTTAAGGAGAAAAATGTCAAAAGGCCCATTCGTATCGCTTCATAATCATACAGAGCTGGGAAGCCCGCTCGACGGAATGAACGACACTTTAGATTTATTTAAGAGAGCCAAAGAGATTGGGCATCCAGCAGTAGCCGTGACAGATCACGGAACACTGACTGCCACCTATGACGCCTATCTCGCAAGCCAAGAAACTGGCATAAAGTTTATTCCCGGTATGGAAGCGTATTTTGCGGATGATCTCTCGGAGAAAAAGAACTACCATCTTGTTTTGTTGGCCAAAAATGAGACAGGATATAAAAATATCTTAAGACTAAATTACTTAGCTTTTCAAAATCAAGTTTCTGGATACATGGGAAAAAGAGTTCCGAGAATTTCCTGGGAGCATATCGAGAAATATAATGAAGGTGTTTTCGCACTTACAGCTTGTTGCAATGGTCTTGTCGCAAAGACCCTTATAACCGAGCAAGATGAGAAGTTGGCCATAGAGTACATCAATCGGTTCCATTCAATATTTAATGATCGATTCTTTCTTGAGTTGCAGCCGCACGCTTTGCAGGCAACAAATAAAAACGGAACAGAAGTTAATCAAGTAAAGCTTAATGAGTCTCTCCTGAGAATCTCAGGCGACCTTGGTATTCCGTATGTAATAACTTGTGATGCTCACTATCGAGATAAAGAACACGCAAAGTATCACGATTTTATGTTAGCAATCAAAGATAAAAAGGCTGTTAATGATCCTGATAGATTCCGATATGGTGTACAGGACATGTATTTAAAGGCTTCAAGTGAAATTGTTGATTTCTTTGGCAATAAAATCGCCAGCAAAGGCATGGAAAATACAATCAAGATCATGAATGCTTGTGATGAACCACACTATATTAAGCCAAAGGGCGCAAGACTTCCGACTTTTCCGGTTAAAAACGAACCAGATTATGATGCCTTTTCTTTGTGGTATGAGAAAACTGGGTCTACAGTTTCGGAGGATAAAGCACTCCTAAGGTACCGATGTATTGATGGATTTAAAAAGAAAGCAGCAGAGTTTGATAATGAGAAAAAAGAACTCTATTGGGATAGAGTAAAGGTTGAACTCGGAGTGTTGGAGGAGAAGAACTTCTCGTCTTATATGCTCATCGTTTCTGACTACATAAATTGGGCGAAAAAAAGGATGCCTGTTGGGCCTGGAAGAGGATCGGCGTCTGGAAGTTTGGTTGCATATTTAACTGGAATCACCGATGTAGATCCAATCGAATATGATTTGATCTTTGAGAGATTTCACAATAATCAAAAGAAATCATTCCCAGATATAGATACGGATTTCTCAGATCCCGGCGTTGTCAAGGAATATATTAAAGAAAAATATGGAAATGATAAGGTTGCATCGATTTCTAACTGGAGCACTCTGTCTCCAAAGGTCGTCATCAAGGACGTAGCAAGAAGCCTTCGTTTGGGTGGTGATAAATCTCAAGCATTTAAGATTTCAAATTATATTACATCTATAATGCCTGACGCAAAAACTTTAGAAGAGGCCGTAGAAGATAGTCCTCAATTTTCTCAGCTTATGAAAAAGTATCCCGAACTTTACGAATATGGCAATAAGCTCCAGAATCTAACTCGAAACTGGTCTGTCCATGCTGCTGGCATAGTTATTGGCGAAGATCCGCTGTATGAGACTATTCCATTGAGAATTGACAAAGATGGAAACACCGTCACCCAGTGGGAAAAAACTAGATGTGAAGATAATGGCCTTATAAAGATGGATCTTTTGGGTGTCAAGACACTGACGGTGATCGATAATGCCTTTAAACTTATAAGCTTGACAACTGGAAAAAGCCTTACAACCGATAACATCGATTTAAATGACCAAGAAGTATATGATATGCTTGGGCGGGGAGAAACGTCAGGAGTGTTTCAGCTTGAGTCATCGCTAACGCCCCTATGCATAAAGATAAAGCCTAAAGTTATTGGAGATATATCTGATATTAACGCATTGGGTAGGCCGTCTTGTCTTCCTGAGGCAAGAAAGAAGTATATAAAGAGACGTCTTGGAAAGGGGGAATTTGACTATGAGCACCCAAAGCTAGAGCGAGCACTAAAGACCACCTATGGGGTGCTAGTTTATGAGGAACAGGCGATGTTTATCGCTCAGGATTGCGCCGGGTGGGATCTAAATCAGGCAGATGCTCTTCGCAAAATCAGCAAACTAAAGGGGAAAGACAAGGATATGGTTCTCAGAACTGAGGCGGCATTCATAAAAGACTGCATGGACTATAGCAATATGACCCACAAAACTGCTACTTTAATATGGAGAGACTTTATACTTCCTCTTGGAAAATATAGTTTCAACAAGTCTCACTCTATCTCTTATTCTAAAATATCTTTTTATACCGCGTGGCTTCGCCATCATTATCCAACAGAGTTTATGTGCGCTCTGATAAACTCAGAAGATCCGAATAGCGATAAGACGCAGGAATATATATCTGAGTGCAAGAATATGGAAATAGATATTACGCATCCAGATGTTAATAAGTCTATTGGGCCCTATGCAATAGGAGAGGACGGAGCGATTATCACCGGACTTTCTGCAGTAAAGGGTGTCGGAGAAAAGGCTATCGAGAGCATTCTTGAAAATAAACCATATGCTAGTTTTGGAGAATTTGTTTCAAAAAACAACAGCAGAACGGTTGGAAAAATAGTCCTTGAGTCACTGTCGAAGTCTGGAGCAATGGATTGCTTTGAGTTGTCAAGAAAAGATATGCATGATAACTATCAAAAGTACAGGTCCAAAGCAAGGACGGCAGTAAAGAAGACTATAGAAAAGAAAATTCTTGCCGACAATCCTGCCTGGAAAAAGGTTTCAAAAGATAATTTTGAGTTGCTGCTTGAGGAGTATAACATTCCGGCCGACTCAAGTAGATTCTCAGAAATTGTAGCAGCTACAGCCTTTACGACAAACGCTGACGAATGGGATAGAAAAGAGATTCTTCTTAACGAAAGAGAGGTTATGGGCCGCTCGTTGTCAGGAAGTTTACATGAAGTGTTCAAGAGCTTCTTTACTGGCGGGCCGATGGTAACTCAGCTTTCTGATGTCAAGATTCAATCAGAAGGAGTTAGGCTAAAAATAGAAGCAATAATTAAAACAAAAATTAAGGAATTTAAGATCAAAAATGGTAAAAATGTAGGGAAGAAATTTGCAAAATACTTAGTAGAGGATGTCAATGGAGACACTTGTGGTATGACGCTTTGGGCTGATGATTACGAAAGATATAAGGCAATCCTAAAAGATGGAACGCCAATCAAGGCGATTTGCAAAGTAAATAGTTATTTGGACCAAAAAGACTTAGCCCTCTCAAGCCTTGAGAGGGTTTACGGGAAATCATTATGATGAATTGTAGAAACTGTAACTTCGAAGTTCAACACTCGATGAGACATTCTCTTATGAAAAACTGTTGTCCGGCATGTGGTGGAGCCCTATTGGGGAATCTACATAGTCGGCGCTTAGATCTGCTTCGTCAGAAGCTTTCTAATCAGCCATTTTCGGAAAAGCTTGTAGCTGATGATCTTTTTGATATAGCGCTATTTATGCTGATAGAGTTCTTCCCCCCTGACGTCGTCGCTAAGGCTCCCTCCGAGGAAGGCGAGCCAGGAGCCGAAGGTGCAGAGCCGCAGGCCACAGAGGCGAAGGAGGGGCCTCCAGCGGCGAGCACTGAGGCTGCTGCGACCGAAGAGTCTTATGAGGACATAAGAGAGCAGGTTCGCAAGGAAATCTTAAAGAAGAACAAAGATCTATTACCAGAGGCTTTAGACGCAGATCTGAAGATTGAAAGGCTAAAGCGGTTAGCCAAAGAAAGTGGGGTAAGAAGTCCGGGCGCGTCAGTTAGGAGGCTCAAACGATGATAAGGGCGGTTGGAAACAAGCGACTTGATCTTAGCGATTCAGAGTTTGGATACTATAACGCTCTAGTTGAGCAGTTTGGGCCAAAAGGCTTTGTAGGTTTGTTCTCTACAGATAAAAACGGAATTTTAATATCAATAACTCCACCAATAGATAACGTTGTTCATATTGGTGTTGTGTACTTTATCCTAAATGTTATGATGAACCAGAGGATAAGAATGCTGGATGGCGAACTGAAAAAAGTTAGTGAAAAAATTGTCAGCAGGGAATCCGTGGATAATATTGTTGAGCGGGTCGAGCGAATTGAGGCCGTCGTTTTTGGAGAACAGGATGAGTAAATTATACGAAAAACTCTCTGTTGAAGCTTTTTCGATAAAGGATATCGATATTAAGTCGATAGAAGACATTGAGGCTGCGCTTCCTGCTAATGGCATTGTTGATCTAAATATAGCAGAAAGATGTTTGCTGCTAACCCTTGAGGGGCAGAATCAATGCCAAGAGAGAATAGTCCAAATCGATAGATGGATTAGCCATCTTGATGCAGGAAAGAATAAGGCATGGTCAGATGCAGCCTTGAATAAGGCTGTTAAAGCTGGGCATAAGACTGCGAAAGATAAAGAATGGTTTGCTCAAGCCGACGATGATTATATTGCGGCCTGCAACAAACAGGTACTAGCGAAGGCTTGCAAGAAATGGTTAGAAAATAAGGCAGGATACTTCTCGGGATGGCATTATGCTCTCAAGACTTTCCTAAAAAGAGATTATTCTATTGAGGCGGCAAGCAGCATAGGCTTCGGGGCTTCAAAGACTGAGGGTGATACGTTCCCCGGAAATTCTCAGTCAAATGATTTCGGAGGTGACTCCGAAGAGATAGATTGGGGATAAATCCACAGAGCCAAACAACGCACAATACCGCGCAATACTGCGTAATAACGTGCAAATGGCTAATTTGTGCTCTTAAGCACAAGGAGTAGATATGGGAAATATGGTATTTGGAGAGGTTGATTGGAATTCAGCAGACTCAGAGTCTTCACAGAAGTCTGATTTTGCTAGACTAACAGAGGGTGAGAATATTGTTCGCGTTATGGGCAATCCTGTTCAGTTTTATATTCATTGGGTCACAGGGCCCGATGGAACTAAGGGCAAGATTAATTCGCCAGCAAATCATCCCGAGTTGGTTCGTCGGCTTGAGGATTCAGGATTCAAGAGACAGGCCCGATGGTTCGTGAAAATTCTTGATCGAACTGATGATGAGTTCCGCCTCCTAGAGATTGGCCCTCAGATTTATAACGGAATTAAGTCTCTGTACAACAACTCCCGATGGGGCAAGGTAACGGCATATGATATTACTGTCAACAGGGGTCCGAAGGGCCAGCAGCCGCTATACAGTGTAACGCCGAACCCCAAAGAGGCTCTATCGTCAGACTTTAAGTCAAAGTTTGTTGAGTTCAATGATAGAGTTAATCTGGAGAAGCTCATCACTCCGGCTACGTCGGAAGCGGTGGCGGCAAAGATGGGCTGGAGCCTCTCTGAGGGTGACTCAGATTCGACAACGGGCACCAACAGCAAAACTGCAACGAGCGAGGATTTTGAGTTCGATTTCGAATAAGAGTCCTTTTCTAACCTAGATAAAAAGGCGCACAGAGTATAATCTCTGTGCGCCTTTTTTATGAAAAATATGAAGAGAATACTAGGATTAGATGTATCGTCGGCAACCACAGGGTGGTGTATTATCGCATATGATGATAAGACCGAACACCTTATAGAGTATGGCCACATAAAGCCTCCTAAGTCTACGAAGGGATCTCTTGCCTTTCGGGCATTAAGCTATTCAGATACTCTAAAGAGTTTTCTGAAGCAAAAGAATCCAGATTTTGTAGCCCTAGAATCTTATGCGAGTAGATTCCCAAGGGGGAAAAGTACAGCTAGAACAATCATCACATTGTCGTTATTTAATGAGGTAACATCAATGGGGTGCTTGGAGGCTATCAATATGGAGCCAACGAGTTACGCAGTAAGTACGATAAGATCTATCTTAAGCAAGATGTCTAAAACGAAAATTACTTCAAAAGAAGAAGCGTTCGAATACATCTGTAAGTACTTTGAGGGCTTTGAAACTAGAAAAAATAGAGCCGGAAATCTAGCAAAAGAATGTCTTGATGAAGCTGATGCTATAGCGGTTTGTTTAACATACATATACAAGGATAGAAATAATGGCTAAAGATATAACTTTTAAAAATAATGCTAGAGCTAAAATCCTCTCCGGATCAGAGAAGTTAGCAAAAGTTGTCGCAGTAACAATGGGGCCTCAAGGAAAGAATGTAATTCTCGGAAAGTTTGTGGGAGCGCCAGTTCTCACTAAGGATGGAGTTACGGTAGCCAGAGAGATTACCTTAGAAGATCCGGTTGAGGAGCTTGCCTGTCAGATGATCAAAGAGGTGGCAGGAAGAACCGCCGCTATAGCAGGGGATGGAACAACAACCGCCACAGTGCTTACTCATGAAATCCTCAAGAAAGGGTGTGCTTTAATTGAGACAAATTATAGCCCATTACATTTTAAGGCAGGAATAGAGTGGGCCCTGAAAGAGATCATCAGGAATCTCAACACAAGATCGATTGAGGTTTCCTCACTAGAGGACTTAAGAAATATTGCAACCATCTCTGCCAACAATGACTCCGAGTTGGGCAATAAAATTGCAGAAGCCTTTCATGCTGTAGGGATGGACGGAACAGTGGTAGCTGAGGCTTTCCCCGAAGCTGGGAACTCAGTTAGGTTTACAGATGGAATTGAAATAGAATCAGGATTTATAACTCCAGCGTTCTTAACCGAAGAAGGACAAACCGAATCTCAAATAAATAATTGTAGAATTCTAATTTGCAATGACGAGATCGCGAACTTGTCTTCTTGCCTAGGACTCTTTAATGAGTTGTCTGACAATAATGTTCCGGTTCTTATTCTCGCTAAAGCCGTAAAACAGGAGGTGTTAACAACACTGGTTGCAAATAACAAGCTCGGAAGACTTCGGGCAGTTGCAGTTAATCTTCCAGTCTTTGGGCCGACTCAGAGCGAATGGTTAGAAGCTCTATCTGTTCTTGTTGGCACAAAGGTTTTCTCAGAAGAAAGTGGTGTTCCACTGAAGAACGCAGCGGTATCTGATCTAGGATTTGCGAAGAGGGTGTCTGTGAATAGATTCTCTACCAAGATTCTAGAAGGAGATAAGGATCCGGTGAGGTATGAGGAGAAACTTCGCATTTATAACGAAGATCTAGGTAAGCTGATAGGAGATTCTGCTAGGCTAGATACTAAGAAGCGCATAGCTTTTATTCAGAATAAAGCAGCAGTAATATCTGTTGGTTACTCAACCGAATTGGAGCTTAGAGAAAAGGGGGACAGAGTTGAGGACTCAATTTGCGCCACAAGAGCCGCAATTGAGGAGGGCTATGTACCCGGTGGCGGAACAGCATTACTGAGAGCAGCAAAAGAGGTTGACTTAAGCTTGCTACAAGAGGATCTAGTCCCGGCCGCACGCGTACTTATAGGCGCGTGTGCGAGGCCTATGTATCAGATTGCAGTTAATGCTTATGAAGATGGCAATAAAATTATAGACAATGTGCTAGGCGTGGATAACTTTAATTATGGATATAATGCTGCCACAAACTCTTACGAAGATTTGGTTGAGTCTGGAGTGATAGATCCTACAAAAGTTACAAAAACTGCCCTGGAAAATGCCACAAGTATATCGTTGCTCTTGATAAATACCGATGCTGTGGTTTCTGAGCAGCCTGAGAATCCTTCTAGCTGGCAGGCTCCCGCAGGATGGAGGCCACCACAAGAGGGCACTTTATCACATAAATATTAATTGGAGATTTAATGTCTAAAAAAATGACTCCTTCTGAAGCACAGAAGGAAATTACTAAGTTCTTTGGAGAAGATTCTATCTTTTTTGATGGGAGTATTTCTACAAAATATGAGTCAATTAGCACTGGTAGTCCATCGCTTGATGAGGCAATCGGTATTGGCGGAGTGCCAAGAGGAAGAATTACTCAGTTTGCCGGGAAGGAAAGTTCCGGGAAAACAATGCTTGCACTGTCTTGTATTAGAGAATACCTAAACGAAAATCCAAATAATACAGCATTATTCATTGATGCCGAATATACTTATGATCCAACCTGGGCAGAGAAACAAGGCGTTGATATATCGAGAGTGATGGTAATTAAAACGAATGAGGCTAAGAAAATCTTTGAGGGTCTGCTTGGGAAGACTAAAGTCAATAAGACAACCAAGAAGGTCACGAAGGGCATGAGGGGTATTTTGGATCATGTCATCGAGGGTGTTGATCCGAAGTTTAAGAATCTTGGAATTATAGTACTAGATTCTATCGCAGTACTAAATACTCCACTGGAAATATCTGCGGATATCGGAAAGTCTAACATGGCTCCCATTCCGAGATTTATGTCAACGGAATTAAAGAAACTAACTCCAGTGGTTGCTGAGGCAAACGTCGTATTCATAGGCATAAACCAAGTAAGAGTTAATATAGGCCAAATGTTTGGTGATCCGACCTGTGTTGATCCGTTTACAACTAAGATTAAAATTCGATACGAAATATAGCTCCATTAATAAGTCCTAATAAGACTATAGGAGGGAATATGATAGAGTATTTACATTTAAAATGAAAGACAACAAGCCAGTAACTAGCATGCAGCTGAGTTCGCAGCTCAAGAAGGGTGAGCCAGCAAAAAGAGAAAGCGGAATTCCATATGGTGGAATTCAAAAAGAATTTTATCTTCATCACAGCTGTATTATTCTCCAGTAGGACGGCTAAGCAGCAGCGCCTGAGGGACGCCTAGAGGCTTGAAAGGGTTTCGCAAACATTCCCAAAACAAGTGATTATCTGGGAAGATGAAATAAAATCTCAATCAATAGAGAATATTATCAAGGAGAGAGTATTGTGTCGATTATAACAGAGGAAATAACATTTTTTGAATTTGCAAACAGATTTTTAGACTTGGATGATATGAATACTCCGGTCACTATTGATATTTCAGAATTAGATATAAAAGTTGAAACTCAATTTTCAGATGGATCAATTGGGTTTAGTCCGATGACTACATTCGTAGTAAAGCCTACCGTATCTAAGCACTATCTTCTGGAGGACCTAAGAGGGTCGGCAGATCACAGGATTCTTGTTGGAGATGAATATGTTCGCCTCGCAGATCATCCGGATGCGAAAGTAATTGACGAAAGCCTGTGTATTGTAGACACTACTGTTCCAGAAACTGAGAATTATATCGCGAATGGTCAAGTCAATCATAACTCAAGCCCAGGCGGAAAGGCTCTCAAGCACGCTTGTAGCTTGATGCTAAACATGGCACCAATGACTTCAGCAAGTGAAGCAATCAGTGATTCTAGTGGTCAAAAAATTGGACATACAGTTAAGGCTAAGATTCAGAAGAATAAAGTTGGTGCTCCTTACAAAACTGCTGAATATAAAATCGAGTACCTAAAGGGCATTGTTCAAGAAGATATTGAGATATTCGATTTAGCAATAAAGTACAATTTAATAACAAGGCCGAGCACTAAAACTTATTGCATTGAGGGTTCAAATATAGTAGGGAGGGGTGCCTCTATTCAGTATCTCGCGGATCGCCCAGAGCTTATGGCCAAACATCTGGCAGAGATTAGAGAGTTTTATATTAATAATTCAGAGCCGCCTCTAGGTGAGGCGGATGACGAAGAAGAGGAAGAAGTTAATCCGTTAATGTCAGAATTAAGCCTTGGAGGCGTATAATGATTGTTCGTTGTAATGTAGGGTGTAGGAACAGTGATGGCATGACAGATGCCTCTCTTGATGTAGACAGAGATACTATTGTATGTAATGCGTGTGGAGATGATTTAAGTGACCTATCCTCCTATACAAAACTGTCTATGAGAGCAAACGGAGATATTCGTAGAGATCATAATAAAAAGGCATTTGTATTTCCGTGCAAAACATGCGATAAGATGGTGCAGGCGACCATGTCGTCTGGGCTCCTTGTTGGTAAGTCTTGTCCTCAGGGAGGAAAGGGATGCAAAATTAACATAACAGATAGTATGGCAAAGGCTGTAGAATTATATGAGGGCGAATAGGGCTATAAATGATTAATGAAACTACTGAAATAGCAAAGCTTGTTGATATTTGTCATGCGAACCTGAGATCCTCTCAGCCGTGTCTGAAATATCTTATAAAAGATAGGGGATTGTCCAAAGAGTTAATCAGATCTAATAAGATTGGATACTTTCCGCAAAGCATAGGAGCCCTAACAAAGCATGTCTCCGAAGAGACTTTGTCTAAGCTGAATATTTTAAATATGACCAGGAGTAGTGATTTCTCAAATTATTTTTATTTAATTTTTCCAATATTCTCAGAGCATAATGATCCAGTAGGAATAAGCGGAAGAGCCCTGCTAACTGACGCAGAAAGAAGGGCCATAGGGGTTCCGAAGTATAAAAACTCCTCTTATAAGAAGGCGAATATATTATATGGTTTAAATAATTCTAAAAAATCAATTCTAAAAAATAATAATGTTTATGTATTAGAAGGATACTTTGATTATCTGTCTATGGTCCGGAACGGTTTAGATAATTCGGTTGCCATATGTGGTACTGCATTTTCACAAAATCATTTTCTAAAGTTAGCAAGATATACTGACAAGGTAACATTTATTCTCGACGGCGATGAAGCTGGACTACTCTCTGCCAAGAGAATTTATGAAAAATACATAAATAAGGGAATTAAATTTAGGTTTTTAATTCCTCCCTCTAACACAAAGGATGTAGACGAATATTTCTCTTTACCGAATAAGAATCGAGAATCTTTCTTTAAAGACTTTAAGCAGAGTATTCCAGAATTTTGGTAAGCCAATATGAAGAAAAAAAGTAAGTCATATCAATATAAAATTGTAGAAATATCATTTGAATCGGCAAAATTAAATAATTTCTCTAATGAACGTGGCATGGGCAGCGTCATGATGGCTAATACGTCAGATGAAAGAATATCTGACCTGAAAGAAGCACTTCTTGATGAGATTTACGAAATCGTAAACGGCCCGCACTTAACTGATCATCAAAAGAAAATATTATTTATGAGGCTTATGGGTAAGACTCAGAATAGTATAGCTGAGCATCTTGGCATCACCCAATCTGCCGTACACAAAGCTATGCATGGTAATATTGATTATAGAAATCACAAGAAGAGATACGGCGGGATTGTAAAGAAACTTCAAAAGATTTGCAAAAACAATGTTAATATAAACAATATACTAGATAAAATTCAAGAGATAAATAAAGAAGAGGCAGATTAGCTACTAATTATGTATAAGATATATGCGAAACATTTCAGCTAGTAACGCCTGTTTGTTTTCTATTAATAAAGATAAATTTTACAGCGAGGAACATAATTAATGTCAAACTTAGACGAGGTATTACTGGCGTTAGCCAAAAAAGAGACGGCAGACTTGTCTACGAAGGACAGAATATTATTGACTGAAGATTTGCAGTTCAAAAAAATTGCATTCGATATGTACAAAGTTTTTGGAGATCAATATAATGATCTGTGGGTTTCTGAGGAAGTTGATGGAGAAACATTCTTGGTAAGAAGTTCCGATCCAAGCTTTCAAACGAAAGAGGGTGGAAACTGGAAGGCTTCCAGCAATTACGATCACGACAACGTGACCCTGTCTTATAAAGACGTTCCTATTTGTTCGTTTTCATCCGAGGAATATGGATATTCTGCAGATGATATATTTACTTTCAAATCAGCGCTATTAGATATGGCAACAACGGATGACTCTTTTGTAAATAAAGTTTTGGAAGCTCAAACACAAGCAAAAGCCTCAGCTATAAGAGGCTTGTTTCCGGAAATGTTTAAAACAAGCTAAAGGGATTATAATGGATCAAATAAAGAAAATTGCAGAACAAGCTAAGAAAGCTTTAGATAAGCTTAATAACGGAAAAACATATCCATCTGGATATGTTGCAACTCGGTTAATAGCTTCTGCCGAAAGAAATCCCGGTGATGCCCTGATAGGCTACATGCGGGATGTTTTTGTAAAGGTAGCCTCAAAGCAGAGCTTTGTATCTCAGAAGGAGATTACGGAAGCCTACGATCACCTGTATGGTATGTCCGGCGGAAGATCTCAGTTCAGAGTTGAGCTAGAAGATCTGCTTACTAGCAAGCAGGCCGCTGAGGCGCAGAAATACAAGGGAACAGCCTCTAGGATTCCAATGGAGAATAAATTGGATCCATTATATTCTTCCTCAGAGCTTTCCGAGGAGTTATCAGGAGCATTTTCCTTAGATAAGAAAACAGTATTCTCCGCTCTATCGGAAAATACTCTTAGGCGAGCAGAGAAGTTTGCGAAGCTACAGTTAGTCGCCTTAGGGTATCAGCCGTCAGAAGTGACCGCCATTAGATCTAATGAGCATTTCGTTCTTTGTAACGCCTCAATAAGCACATCTGATTTTACACAGGTAAACGTTCCGATTCCGGTTCAAGTAACCAACGGCATAGCATCGCTCCCAACGACTTTCGTTCAGAATGATTCGCTAGTAAAGCTAAATAAAGAAAACTTATTTGTTTTCGTAAAAGATATGAATAACTTTACGAAGAAAGCATCCCGAGGGAAGTACGAAGCACAGAGGGCCTTTGGAGATCTAACGATAGAAAGTCCCGCAATGCCTGCTGCACTAGAAAAGTATGCCAGTCTAGACAATGATCTTGTTGCGGCTGCTACAATCTTTAGCCGAGATCAAGTAAGATCCGCCATTAGTGTTGTGTCGGCTGAGCTTTCGAGCCTTGGTGTGAATCAATCTCAGATTAAATTAGTATCAGCTAACACCAAAACGTTAAATCTAACTGCATCTATCCCGTCAGCAATAGGGCAGATCAATGCACTTATATCTGTTGATATGCCGAATGGTAGCCCGGTAATCCCATCCCACTTTGTTGTCGCTGGCGAGAAATATAGGCTAAATAATTCTGGCCTAAAAGATGTTTTCGCCAAAGCTGCCAATACTGATTCGATCAATAAAGTCTCAAGAGCAGAAGAAGAGATGGGCCGCATGACATATGCTCAGCTGGTCAACCAGATGGACTCAGGTGTTGCCGGCTCTAATCTGAAGCAGGCCGAAGCTGCATTGCGAGTTATTGAATCTAAATTTGGAAGCACGAAATACGTAGCCTCTTTGGATCGGTTCTCTAAGCTCCTAAAGCATGCAACTGGCAGTTCAGAGCGAGATACCCTCATTAAGAACGCGTTTGATCGTGGTGATCTAATCAATATCCCAACCTCAGTTCAGCTATATAGTCCAAAGCTTGGTCTGCCAGTTAGTAAGATTACTTTTGATTCAAAGGGCCGCATCATACCTAAGGCCAGAGGGATTCAGCATTTAGACTCAGATCTTTCTGGAGCCCTAATCTCTACTTCCAAAATCACACTAACATAGGAACATTATGCCCAACAAAAGAACGGAGATATTATTTACATTAAATAAAGCGTCTAAGGCGGCAGATACCGAGTTGGAGGCTTTGCATAAAGTTTCGCAAGATCAGCATGGTATTTTCCAGCATTTTAAGTCTAATGTTGTTCCGGAGTATGCCACAAGACCTCAATATCTATTGCAAAGAGGTGGAGAGGCTCCGTCTAGAGACATAGAGGCGTTATACAATGTTGGGCGACAACATGAGGATTCAAAAGTTACAGAGTCTGAGGCAAACACCTCACTATCTACCAGATACTCTCCGGATCGTGTCGGCGTACAGGCTAGACGAATAGGAGATGGGATCATGCAGGATCCATATACAAATAAAATCTATGACTACAATGAGGGGTTCAAGTCTGAGGACGGCAGAGAATTCCCAGGCGGAAGTGTAAGCTTACAATCAGATCTCATGAACCTAGCAAGCCTCTTGGACGAAAAGGGCCTGATAAAAGAGGCTGATAGCCTTGATCTTATTCTGAAGCAGGCGCAAGGATTTGATGCGCAGTGGAGATTTGAGGCGCTGGGGCCCCGATATGAAGATGCCCTTACCACAAAGGAGTTGGGAGTCCTTATGGATGCCGGCATGGGAGGAGAAAAATTGCGGGATGTTGATCGTTCGACTCCTTGGGTGAGAGAAGTGCTCGGGCTACAGGCTCCAGCAGCAAGCCCAACAGAGGTCTTGCCTACTGAGCGTGAGAATCGCCCGCTCACCATGGGTGAAATTGCAGCATTGTTTAAGGCTCATGAAGATCCATCTTCTGATTATAAGTTAGATCCAAGCAGTCTTGCACAAATGACTAACGCTAATTTGAGCGAAGAAGAGGCGACTATCGTAGACGGGGCTAGCGAAATAAGCGCTGTCTCATCAAGCGTAGTTCGTGACTTGATTCGACTGGCTACTCATCTAGATGAAAAGGGATTAACTGGCGAGGCAACATACATAGATTCGCTGCTAAGCAAAAATAATTGATTTTTTAACAACGTTAAATATCTCAAGAATTAGGCCCCAGCTTGGTAAAATATAGCTGGGGCCTTTTCGTTACAATAAAGCAGCAGGAACAAAATGAGCAAAAAAGTTTTAAACCATCCAGACAGAGAAGATATTATCTCAAAGCTCTTAGAGGGCGATTCTGTTAAGTCTGTAGAGGCTTGGCTGAAAAAGAAATATCCAAGAACAAAACGTCTTCACGTGTCATATATGACTCTTCAAAAGTTTAGAGGAGAAAATCTAAACTTAAAGGGTAATCTCTTAGATGACATTAAGAATAAGCGAACAGAAGTGGATCGAGAGGCTTTAGATGCGGAAACAAAGCTGGTAATAGCTTCATCTTCTGCCTATCAACAGAAAATAGATGAGATTGCCACATCGGAACTTGATGTAGCAAGAAGACTGCTGGAAATGGATAAAGTTATTGGATCAAGAATTGAGCATTATTATAACCTATTAGATACAGGCGGTGGTTCCATAAGGGAGGATAAAGTATTTATAGAATATATAAATACTATGAAATCACTAATGCAAGATTGGAAAAAATATGTAGAAGGTGTTGCTGACACAAGAATTGATCATAATATCAACATAAACATAGTTAATGAGCAAGCAAAAATGCTCAAAGAAGTAGTCCTTGGAATCCTGCAAGATATCAGCCCAGAGCTGGTTGGAGTTTTTGTTAGCCGCCTAGATCACAAAATAAGAGCATTAGATGCTAATAATATCAAGCTTATAGAGGGAGATATTATAGATGTTTACTGATGGACGAGTTTTCAAAAATTTTAGGATAGAAAATGCCAATAGCTTGATATCTTTTGAAAAATGGATTCGAGATAATACAGATTTATATTTAGATGATACAGCCATTAGTAAGGCGCATTTGAAGATTTTTATAGATTATATGAAGAGGCAGATAAAAACAGTAAGGATGATAAATAAAAAAGAGTTTCTCGAACAACTAGATATTCTGATGAGCAGGCTTGATAAAAAATGAAGAAGGTTAACAACTACCTTTATGAAAGGCTTATAAATCTCTCGTCTGGAGAGAAGAGCAAAGAATTTGGTATGCTTATTGCGAGGGCCGAATATCTTTCTTCTATAGGGGTTGATTCGGATACAAAATTAAAAAAGTATCTTTTAGTAAAAGAAGCCTCAAAAGAAATTAGGGCCCGTTTATCTGATGGTGATTTTAAAAATATATTAAGCTTAGATATCAAAAACAAAAATGATGCTTATTATTTAATAACAAAAGCAAAACTAGACTCAAAAGATATAACAAAGGTTGCATACCCCAGCCCCGGACTATCACCAGAAGAGGTAGACGAGGAATATAATATAAGCAAATGGCTAGACCTTGTTTACAAGATATATACTTCAATTGAAAGTGACGAGATGTCTAAGGCTAATGCTTTGGAATATTATAGTAATTCTTTAGATAAAGAAGAGAGACGTAAATTTAATAAGTGGTTTGAATATTATAGCTCGGGCGAGCATCTAAAATATAGTCTTGAAGAGGAGATCAAAATGAAAAAAAAAGCGGTTTACCAATCTGATTTAGGGCAGGGAAATAATCCTTATTATGCTGGGAGCGGAAGCTCATATCTCGATAAAAATACTGGCAATAATATGCCTGGAGATTCCTTCCGTAGAGATACATTTGATAATGCGTCAAAGAGTTCTACAAAAAATGTTGAAGAAAAGAAATTATTCATTACTTGGAAGCAGCAGCTCTATGGAGCACTAAGGAGAGTTGATAAGCTCATCAGATCCGATACATATGTTGATCATGAAAATTACAAAGAATTAGCAGAAGCCCTTGTTTCTCTTAGCATTCTTGCAAAGAATATTAAGTTAGCAAGAACCCTTTCAGATGTTACCTTTAAAACGGCGTCAACCTTTGAGCGTGCCGGCTCTATGGAGGCAGCAGGGATACTGAGGAAGATAGCTCAAGAAGTTCCTATGGAAGAGGTGGTTCCGGAGCCCACTATGGCCCCCGATGCAGCACCGGGTCCACTGCCCGGTGCTGAGGCTCCAGAGCCGGCAGCTCTAGCCCCAGAGTTGCCGGACAACCCGGAGGCTAGCGTTGAGCCTGTGGAGGCTGATACAGAGCCCGCTGAGTCAGACTCTGGTCACGACATTCCTGGGCCAGATGATGTTGAGGCTGCAAAGCTTCGTGATATTGTTCCAATTCCTGGGGCGAGGCCTGGAGAGTATGAGTTTTTAGCGGGAGATATCAACCTAGAAGATGCAGCTACTAAGTTAGATGAAGTAGCTGGACTCCTGGCTGATAGACGAATTATTCGCCAGCTTGCTGAGTTTGATATTATGTTGGATAAACTTGGTGTTGCATCTATGTTTCCGGAGTTAGCAGAGTCTCAAAGTAAACTTATTGATTCATTTTCATATGCGCTAACAAGAGTTACAAAAATGATGGGGCAGCTTGCAAACGCTAAAGCCATTGCTGCTTCAAGAGCTGGTGTGCCTGGGGCTCAAGAGCCTGCCGCCAAAGAGCCTGAAGAAGCCGTGGAAGAAACAGTGGAAGAAGCACCAGAATTAGAGCCGGAGACTCCTCCGGAATCAATGGGGGGATAAAATTCTATGGAGCTAGAAAGTCTTTATAGTCAACTTCTGACTATTTGCAGAGAGAATCATATTTCTCGACCATATTTGGTTGGCGGAATCCCAAGAGATATGGCGCTGGGAGCGCCCGATGGCCTCTCTGATATAGACCTAACTACCAACGGCTCCGACACAACTCGCTTTGCTATAACCGCCGCATATACATTTGATGAGCTATTTAGGCTATTTCCGGATGGACATATTTCCGTATATCTTGACGAATATATTCTTGATTTTTCTAGCAATTTTATTTCAGAAAGAGCGGTTAAGTATATAGATAAAAATCTTAATATCAAGGATGTGTCCTTGTATGAAGTATATAGTAGGGACTTTACTATAAACACTATTCATATAGATCTAGAAACGAAAGAGTTTTATGATCCAACTGAAGCTGGGTTAAATGATCTGAGAGAAGGAATAATAAAAACTTGCGTTCCATCCGAGATAACTATCAGCGATGATCCGAGAAGAGCTTTTCGTGCAATTAGCTTTGCCGCTCGTTTGGGATTTAAAATTGATGAAGAAATAATATCTTATATAAAATTAAATAAAGATAACTTCAAGCTAGATGGATCGTTATTTGTTAAGCCGGCGGCTATAACTTCGATTATGGCAAAGTCCCTTGATGCTAATTCGGATATTACAATTAAATATCTATTAGAAACAAACCTTTTAACTCTGGTTCCAATGGTTGGAGCCTTCAAAGATGAGTTAATAAAAAGAAAGATGGTTAAACATTATCTAGATAATATTTAATTTTACTAATATTATTAAAACAATAGGAATATAAATGATCAGAGGAAACATTCATCAATGTCCGTTTGGGCTTCCAATAGCCGAAGGCTGTGGAAGCATTGGGTTTGTAAAAGAAAATGGAAGCAGTATTATAAGGGATATGACTCTTGTTGATTTGGCTGAAACCAAAGAGGATCGCGACGAAATTATAGAGAAAAATATGGATCTAATGTTTCTGACGGAAGAAAAACACAAATGCCCCTTTGCTGATAGAATTTTTGAGGAGAAAGGCGCAGTTGATTGTAAGTTTGACGAGAACCAAGATAGACTTCCTGCCGGCTCTGGCGCTGGATTAACCGGAAGCCCACTGTACCCACACACTATGATTGGTAATATGCCAGAAGCACAATATGGATATCCGCTAGATCAGTATTCAGACAATAATGAAAGTAGAAATATATATTACGGTATATACAGCCTTATAGGATAGGAGAAAATATGTCTAAGCAAGTAGAGCAAATAATTTTCAAAGAGGCAGCTAGGCCAATGGAGTCATATATATATGATGAGGCTGATGAAACATTCTTCTCAGAAGAGGTTCAGGAAGGCCCCGAAGGCTTAATCGGAGCTATAGTCTCTCTAGATGATGCGCCGAGTGAAGATGACCTAAGCAAAACTTTAAAAGAAGTTTTGGAGCCAATGGCTGAGGGTGACGAGAGTTTCGGCAGTCTTTCAGAAGAGCTAGAATCACTAGATGAGGACGTAACGGAGCTTATAGAGGACTTTGGAGATGTTACGCTTGGAGATCTTCTACCTGGATCTGACGTTAGAGCTGAAGAGCTAGAGGACGACGTAGAAGAGAAAGAAACCGATTATGAAAATGATGGTGACCTAACTAAGTTTATGGAATATATCTCTGATCAATATCCTGGCAAAATCCCGCAGCATGACGGAAGAACTACCGTTGGATGTGAGAGGGCTCTTAGCTTTTTGGATAGAGTTAATAGTGATATTTCTAGAGCAATCAGAGATGATCGTGACAATGCCCTTGATATTCAGGCGCTTGAGGATGTTCGCGTAAACATTATTCGCGATACAATGGTTCTTAAGGATCATTTAAATAAGCTTAAGAAAAAATTAAAAGAAGCCCAAGCGAAGCAGGCTGCCGCAAAGCTCCCGCCGACTTGGGCAAAGCCCTCTGGAGAGTCAGTAGAGTATAATGAGCTTGTTAAAGAGGCTCGGACGCCGAACAATATTGTTATCACAATGACTCCGTTTGAGCGCGCAATTACCGGAATGATGGTTAACGCGCATATCTCTGGCGGTCACCCGATAGAAGACGTATATGAATTTTTAAAGAAAAAGTATGACCTTACCGAGAGGGAAGAGTTAGCAATGATGCAGATTTGCATGGATAGCGGATTCCCAATCTTTAAAGACAGAGGAACATACTCTGAGGAGCTAAACGACGAAGAAGGCAAGGGCGGCGTGGATTTCTTAAAGAATTATTTTGCGTAATATATAATGAAAATAAATCGACAAAATATAACCGAAGATTATAGCTCCGAGTCTAAAGCAGGCTGGCTTGATGATTTTTCAAAAAACCTAGAAAAGAATGCTGATTATTTAGATAATTTAAAAACAATTATCAAAAAGCGGCAAGATTTTTCAAGTATTGATGAAAAGATGGCAGATATGAAAACTAGAGCCGGATTTAACTTGATAAAAGATATGAGCGATCCGGAGCAAGCGAAGGTAGCTAAAGATACATCTTCTGAAAGCGAAGGATGCTCTTGCGAAAGAAATAAATGTCGAGAGTGCAACTCAGAGCTCTTCAGGTTACTAGAGGCAATCATAACTTATATAAAAGATTTTGCGAAAGATAGGGGTGACGTTGGGTTGCTCGGAATAATGACACATTGCCGGCAGCATCCAACGCTTGAATTTCAAAGAGCTGAAAGCTTAATAGATGATAAAAAGTTTAAAGCTTTAGTCCAAAAAATTATAGGCGATAAAAGCTCTAGAGACGAAGTAAAATATATACCAGAAGACTCCTCGGAGGAAGAAAGTGCCAACGAGATAGCGGAATATATATCGCACGCAGATCCTTCTATTGGGTAAAATGGCGGCTAAAAAGAGTGAACAAGACCTATTCGAACAGCTAAAGACAAATTTCCTCGACTTTGACCCATCTCATTTTGTAAAAAATAACCTAACCTTAGATGGAGCCGAATTCAATGTTTTGGATAATGGCTGGAAGTTTATGTCCGATATATATCGGTACATTGCCCTTCAGGCTACCAGGCCAGATGGAAAGCCGGTTGTCATAAAGAAGGGCCGTCAGGTCGGTGCCACCATGATGGCTGGCGCTCTTGATTTATACTTTACAAATAGCGGTCTTTTTACAGATCCAAACATTAGAGTTCTTCACCTTTTTCCAGCCTTAGGTCAGGTAAAGAAGTTCTCCCAAGACAAATTAGAAAGCTTAATAAGAACCGCCAAAGATGACTTCATCACCAAAAATAAGCTGATGAGCTCAAATGCGGTAGATAATTTAACCATGAAGCAGTTCAACACAGGAACTCTTTGGATAGATAGTCTTGGCTCGGACGGTGATAGAATTCGTGGTATGACCGTTGATGTTGCCGTTTATGATGAATTTCAAGAAATGCTGGGGCATGCAATAGGTAATGCTAATAAAACTTTAACGGCCGCAAAGTATGGCCCAATTGGTCAAGGCGTTCAAGTTTACTTTGGAACTCCAAAAAATAAGAATACTCATTTTGAAACAACTTGGAATCAATCTGACCAAAGATATTATCATTTGGGCTGCATTAATTGCAAGAAAACATATCCGTTTTATCTTCCGGAAGATAATAGATGGCAATCAATTTGGCTCTATGAAAATACAATTCAGTGCCCACTTTGTGGAACAAAACAGAAAAAGATAGAGGCCATAGAGCTTGGGAAATGGGTATCAACAAGGCCCGGCACGGATTGCGACTTTGTTGGCTTTCATATAAACCAGCTATATATTCCATATTTTTCTAAAGAAAATATAGAAAAATTAATGCCGGAAAACAATCCAGCACAGACTGAGCGACTTTGGAAGAATGAAGTTCTTGGAGAGTTTTACTCTGGAGCTGGTGCTCCGCTAACTAAAGCTGAGATTTATCAGCTATGTAGAGATCCTGATAGATATTTTTCAAAATCTATTGCTCATCATGAAAAACCAACATATCTTGGCTCTGACTGGGGCGGAAAAGATGATGATCCCCATTCAAGCGGAGGCCAGTCGTACTCTTGTGTCGTTGTTATCTCCGCTGGTGAAGACGGAGTGCTAAATATTGAGCATGCTCATAAGCTCAAGAGGAATACATTTGAATTCAAAAAAGATACCATAAAAGAAATGTATAGAAGGTTCGGAATAACTAGAGGAGTTTCCGACTGGTTCTTTGGCCAAGACGTTGTTGCGAGTTTACAATTAATGTATGGAGATAAGCTCATCGGCGCTCAGGGAAGCGGAAGCCTTATAAATCCCACTAAATATCGAGAGGATGAGCTAATTATTTCTTATAATAAAGATTTATTAATTGACGAATTAATAGAATTGTTTAGAAAGGGAAAGATTAGATTTCCATGGAAAAGCTACGAATATTTTGAGTGGTTAATAGAGCACTGCACTTCTATGGAGTCAAAGATAAGAATATCTGGAGGACAACCGATGAAAACTTATGTTAAAGGCAACTCTCCAAACGATGGATTTATGGCACTGATGTATGCTTATATGGCATATAAATTTGATTTAACTGAAGGATTTACTATTAAACCAGGCATGAAAAAGCAGTCTGATTATCCGAGATCGGTGATAGCAAGCGTTAAGAGGAGAATATAATTATGACTAGAAGAATAAATCGACCTCCAACCGTATTGACTAAAAAGTCTGCCGAATCAATATCTGAAGTAAGAAGAGCTCAGATTTCCGATGCAGCAAATAAGGATATGGACAATCTAGAGAACTCAACCCTATCTGGCTCTATAGCTCATAGTCCTGGATTTAGAAAAAGAAGTATAGATCTTATAAAGAGAGGATCCATAGCTTCTCCCATGCCGGGACCGACTACCTCTGCCTCTTCAGACAGAATGTCTCCAGAGATATATTCTCCATTATTCCAGCTTGCGAATCTAAACTTACCTAGAGATCGCGTCACTATGAACGCATGGAATCGTGTGTTTTATGATACACATCCAATCGTTAGAAACGCAATAAACCTTCATGCCTCATATCCAATTAGCAAAATAAACATTACATGTAAGAATAAAAAAGTACAGCAGTTTTTCATGGAAATGGCGGAAAAGATTGACCTATACTCTGTTGTATACGGAGCAGCCTTGGAGTTCTGGAAAATGGGTGAAAAGCTGAGTAAAAACAGTATGTTAGCCATGTCAGATGGTTCTCTTAAAAAGATTTCTGATGTGAAAATCGGAGACGAAGTTATAACTCACCTGGGAAATACAAAGAAGGTTTTAAACTTATTTAAAAAGCCAACCAATACTGTAATCGAAGAGCACCTCAAGGTGCATAAGGTAACAGTATTGGGACTGCATGAGCCTCTTATAATAAGCGGAAGGCACCCTATGCTTACTGCTGCGAAAGAAGAGTATATGTGTACTACGCCATCTTGTAAGAAGAAAAATATTCGAATTCTTCCAGGGAAAACTCAGTGCTCAAATTGTAGAAAGAAAATGGATACATCATCTGTTGTCCCAGATTTTGTATTCGCCAATAGAGTCTCTGTTGGTGACGCTGCTTATTCTCCATTCTCTAAGATAGAAAATGATATAGACGACATTACTAAAGATTTATGTTATGTAATGGGATTCTGGGCCGCAGAAGGCTGCTATGCTAAGGCTGCTAGGAAGAATTACACGAAATATAATGGTATTAAATTCTCGAACTATGATAAAAGCCTGATTAAAAAGGTAGCCTTAAAGCTGGAGGGCTATGTAAATTGCGGTCTTACCGGATCTACCTTTACTCAAGATAAGCTTGATGATAAAGTGAAATATGATTACCAGTTTGAAGCGGATAAGCGCGGAGGCCCTGAGCTTGCCGAGTTCTTCATGAAAAACTGCGGAGAATATTCTTACAAGAAGGTTTTCAGTCAAATGATAATGGATCTGCCCGTTGATAAGCAGCTTGAAATTCTGGCAGGATTTGCAGATGGAGACGGCTGTATTGACAAGGATAATGGGCAGCTAATTCTATCTACCTCTTCTGAGGATATGGCAAATCAATTCTGTCTAATGCTACGAAGAGCCGGGGCAAATCCGACTATTTCAAAGGCGATAGCAAAACATAATGGTAAAGAAGGAAGGCTTAATTATCGAATTAAAATTATAGCGAATGAGGCTTATGATCTTTTTCATGGAAGATTACTATCTCCAAAAAACGAAGAGTTATTTAAAACTAAGTGGTCAGCCTCAAGGAGTGCTATCCATAATAATTGGCAAATCTTAAAAATCACCAACATTGAAGACATAACCGAAACATTTGAAGACGATTTCATGTATGATATAGAGGTTGAAGATGACCACTCTTATGTCGCAAATGGCATTGCGGTTCACAACTGCTTCCCATACGCAGAGCTTGATGAGAATCAAGGAACTTGGAGTCGGATCACAATTCTTAATCCCGATTATGCACATGTAAAGAAGACTGTAGTTGGAAATCATACAATGATTTCTTTGAGGCCAGACGCAACATTGCAGAGGCTAGTAAACTCTACCGCTCCATCGGATCTTTCAATGAGGAAGTTTATTCCAAAACATATTCTCAATTATGTGAGAAGGGGCCAGAATATACCATTGGATGCCTTCAATGTTTCACACTTAAAGCTTTTAAGCTCACCATACGATGTTCGTGGGACATCGATTGTTGTCTCCGTTTATAAAGATCTCATGCTTTATGATAAATTGAGAGAATCTAAATTTGCCCAGGCGGATGGAATGATAAATCCATTAACCCTAGTGACTCTCGGCGGAGAAGGCGATTATCGCCCAACTCAAGCTGACATTGAGGCTTTTAAAAATCTATTAGAAGAAGCTCAGTATGATAAAGATTTTAAAATCGTTACCCATAATGGGGTAAAAATTGAAAGAGCCGGATTCTCCGGAGCCACCCTGGATACCGCCGCTGATATTGAACATATTGTTACGAATCTTTATGCAGGCCTAATGACTCCGAAGTCATTAATGGATCAGGAAAGTGCGACGTACGCATCTTCGTCTGTTGGCCTTGAGGTTTTAAGGCAGAGATATGATATCTTTAGAAATATGATCAAGAAATGGCTAGAGCGAAAGATTTTTGCTCCCATCTGTGAGATACAAGATTTCTTCGAATATGTCGATGGAGAAAAGAGACTCTTGGTTCCATCAATTGACTTCAACCATATGAACCTTTATGATATGGCTGACTTCATCACATCAGTTGGGCAGTTTGTTGGAAACCAGCAGGTATCCTTACAGACTCTACACCGAAGCCTTGGACTGAGTTATGAGGAAGAGAGACGAAGAATTCGCGAAGAAATGATTGATAATCAAATTTTTGCAAAAGAACAACAGGTTCTTGGCAACATGAAGCTGACGGAGCTATTGAGCCTTGACCCGTCTAAATCAATCACTGAGCCGCCCGGTGCAGCAGGCGGTCCTGCGGCGGAAGGTGGGCTTCCGGGGGTTGAAGATGGCGGAATGCCACCGGAAATGGGCGGAATGCCACCGGAAATGGGCGGAATGCCATCTGGCGGAGAGGTGATGTAGCATGATAAAATATAGCAATGAAGCTGAAGAGGCCGAAGAGAGTGAAGGGGCCGGCATGACTGATGCGGCGGTCTCGGAGCCTGCTCCTAAGCCGATAAGTACAAATGACACTACAAGTACAAATAATACTCCAAAAGTAGATCCAGCAGATAGAGCGCGAGATCTTAAGTCAGGCCTGATTATGATTAAATCAGCAATAAGAAGAGCGGAGCGAGAAGGCTTTCTTGGAGGAAGAAAACTTATTTCAAGAATAAAATCTAAAAGAGATATTATTAATAAATATAATAGCGATTATAATAGAGACGCAAAAGGGGAATTTGGAACAATCATAAATGAAATACAGACTGTTATAACAAGAAATTTTAAATTATTCAAAGAGGTAATCGAGGCGGAAAACAAAGAAGAGCTGGAATCTTTGAAGGAAAATGTCAATAAGGCGGAGCTCGTAGAGTATTCTGATAAGCTAAATGCCTCTAACGAAATGGGTTCACAATTCTTCAAATGGAGTCCCTCATATATTATTTTAAATAAAATAATTCCAATTATTCATTATTTGTTTAAAGATATAGAAAATAAATATATTGAAGTCGAAATTGAAGAGTCAGAATTTAATCTAAAGAATCTTTATCGAGCAATTAATGCGCTTCAAGATTTTGTTAAGGCATTTGAAGGGTATGCCGTAGATGTAAGGGTTCAGAAAATAAGGTCATCAAGAATCCCTGACGGTGAAGCTGGTGATTCCAAGAAATCGCCTACAGACAAAGGGGATGCTCCGACTAAAAGGGGGCTGCCATCTGAAGATTTCAAAGGCCTTAATATTGAGGGATTAATTTCTTTAGAAGGAGTTAATAGTCATCAGGGAAGGATTGGACAAACTGTATTCCAGCCAATATTAAAGGTAGATAATCCGCTGAAATCTGATCTTTTTTTTGGAATTAAATTTAATGAAAGCTCTCTCCCTTATGACCCCCGGGCTCTTATGCAGTATGTGATCAAGAAAGGAAGCGTAGAAGTGGCTGATAGTTTCGATTTTAATAGTGACTTTTCTTTTGATATTTACAAATTTGAGGAATCAGATCTCTTAAGAGTTAAGATAAGAAAATCAGCAATAGAGACTGCGCGAAAGTTAAATGAAGAGGTAATATTTAGTATTTCAGATAAAATGAGAGATAGAAAGGAAGTTTTAGCTGAGGATATTGAGTTGCCAGATATGCTGAAAAAGCAGTCTAGCGTAGGAACGACTACTCCGCTATATAAAACCGTATCTCCAAGCGGAGCGAGTGTTTCGTTTACTCCTGCGGATTTAGTTATCGGCGGTGGATATCTAAAAGATCCGAAAGGAAAGCGATTTAAGCCAACAAAAATAAAGGGCAAATCTCTTGCCTCCAGAGTTATGTCGAAAGACTTTGGGAAGGTTAAAAAGTAAGATGGACAAAAAGTCGTATAGAAATAAGAGACTCGAAAGACTCAATGTTGAGTTTAATTTAAATCTTCCGGGTCAGCCCTCGGCAGAAGAGGGTTTGTCCGGGGATACATCGTCTGGTGTAGGAAGAGGCTATGCCATGCCTGGGGAGCCGGTTATGCCTGCCATGCACAGCGACGAAGAGGACCGCGATTCATTTCCAAAGAAACCGAGAAGGACACACTCTCTTGAGTACGATAAGCTGCTTGATGTCTTGGTTCTACTTTCTGATGAAATGGACAAAAGTGCATTTTATGATTATTCTAATTTTGCAGATTTTTTAATAAAAAAAGTTTCACAGCAGAATGATGTAGATTATCAGATCTTATTAAAAGATCTTTTAATAAAGATTAATAATTCTGATATTATGAATAAGCAGGATATTATTATTTCTCTTATAAAGGAATATAACTCCTTATTAAGAGAGGCAGTCTCTATAGGAGAAGATAAGAATTCGGCGCACAGAGAGTCTTACCAGATTGTTGCAGGAATGGTGGAAAATTATGTTTAATCCCAAAGCTGATCCGGAACTAGTTAAGCATGCTCAGATGCTAGAAGATAATGCAGTATATGTAGCTGAAGAGCTTTATAATGTTATTAAAATAATGATAAATAAAATGAATCCAGGATCTAGAGCTAAATCATTCAATAATATTAAAGGGAAAATTTCTGGTTTTAATGTTATGGAAATTTCAAATAAGAAAAGCCCCGGCGGGGCGGCAATTGGCGCTAGCTTGGGTCTAATCAAGAATGTACTAAACAGCAAAGACCCTTATTTTATAAATGTAGTTTTAAGCGAACTTTCCTCTAGGCTGTAATAATCTGCTATTTTTTAGCATAAAATATAGGAATATATAATGAAAAAATTATCATGGCCATGGGTGCTACACGATTCAGAGGATGGATCCATGCCTCCGACAGGAGATAGAGACAGAGACAGAATAGAAGGTGATGCCCCCGCGCAAGGAGGGTCTAGCACACATAGGTATGATGCCTTTGCTCCTGGCAAATCTGTAGGCCCAGAAGAAGAATTAGTCCCCCAGTATACATATAGCGAGGGAATGACTTCTCCCGTTTCTGATGAAGTTATGGAGTTTGATGGTGGAGAGTTTGGTGTTTTTGCAAAATTATTTATCAGTCTCTTAAAATCTGGTTCGAATATTCTTGCTATAGGAACTTGTGATGAGCATAACCTTAAGGTTATGGCCAACAGAAATCATAATATAGTTTGCTTGAAGAAGAGCCCACTAGACGACATTAATCTTTCTGGCCTACATACGGAGGCGGCGAGCCCGATGTTTTATAGGTCAAGATATAAACTTGATGGACTTATTTCCTCGTCAGCATTTAAGACTGCCGAAAGTGCAGAGATATCTTTGCGGAACATCTACGATCAGATGCGGCCTCTTTCTTATGGCTTAATTATTTCAGAAAACGAGTTTGAGCTTGAGGACATTCTTGTTAAGTGTAATTTTAAAATTATCAAAAAAGACTTAAGCAAGACAGCCAAGTTCATCATCAAAAAGAATGATCTTGATAAAATTGCCGTAGTGAAGCATTATAATTCTAAAAAAGATGAGACTTCAACATTTGAGTGTGATGTCGCAGAAACTCATCAGGAAAAAGTATCTGGACTTCAAGTATATTCTGATCTACTAAATAGGTGCGGCTTAGTTTTCAAATATAATAAGCCAACCGATGTTATGTTTCACATGGGAAGTGTTAGATTTCCAATTGATATTGCATTTTTAGACGAAGATAACACTATTAAGAAGCTTTGCTCCAATATTAAGCCTGGAGCATTAGATATGTTTGGGGCCGCGAATATAAAGACGGTTCTTGAGCTTGCAGCCGGATCTGTAGAGGCGATAGGAGCAGAGGTTGGTGATAAGCTCTTCGTGAATTATGGAGAGCAGATTATAGATCGATTTGAAAAAGAATCAAAAGTCTTAGAGAGTATTGGGCTGGAGAAGTGCATTTATAAAGAATCATCTTCTGGAAGTGGGGCTTTTTATAATTTATATAATTTTAATCTATACGCAAAGAATTCAAAAGATGATTCCATATCTGGCCTTATTAAAAATGCAAAAAACTATAATATAAATCAAAATACAATTTCATGTTATGATTTAGATTCTATTTTCAACTCAGAAGAGATCAGACTATACAGACGTATTGCGGCTATTGATAGCAAGCGTTATATCGCCAGAGGATTGTTTGGCGAGACGTTTGGCCTCGGTAAAGACTTCATAAAGGTTTCACATCCTATTTTTCTACAAAAAGATTTTTATAAAAATATAAATAAAAAATATTCTCTTGAATTAGACGGATACATAAGGCGTATGGCTGGCAATTTGGAACGATCCAAATATCTCAAGCAGATCTATAGAGACTCTCAAAATTTATTGAATAAAATTTCTTTTGTTTATAAGGATAATTTGAATATCAAACTTGCAACGGAAATCCTTAATTCAGAGATTAGAGTTTTAACTAGAGATTTTAACTTTCTGCTAAAAGCAGATTTTATTAGGGTTCCAGAGGACTATAATGATATTAACTGCTTGGAAGCTTTATCGGAAAGATATCCAGATCATACAAAATACATGAGGGTTAATTCTCTCTCCAAGGCGGCAGGAGTTCCTGTTCCGGATCACGTTAAGAAGAGCGGAAGAAAGGTAATCAGGTTTATTGATAGAGCGAAAACTTCATGCTCAAAACTTACCGATAACCTAAATAAAAATGTTTCAGTTTATTTAAAATTGAGAGAAAAGCCTGACGTTATAAAGAGCAGTAAGGGTGAATATAGCGAGTCGTGTAAAAGAAATTCAAATATAGCAAAAGGTTGCCTTATAAATATTAGGGAGGGAATTAGGCTTCTTGCCTCGATACAGGATATATCTACGACAGAAGAGGTTATAAGCAGTATCGCCGGCTCTGCAAAATCGTTTTCAGATTCTATTAAAGATGTTTTTGATTTAGTCAATGTAATTGATTCTGAAGATTTTTCAACCGCCCTCGGGAGCGCGACTGATACAGCAAATATATCCATTCAAGATCTTGAGACTATTTTGGATAGAACAAAAGAGTATATAACAAAAAATATTTTGGGTATAATAATTTTATCCAATTAGGCTTATTATGTTTATAAAATTTAGTGATAAAACAAAGAAAATCATTGTTAAAGCAGCAAAAGATGGATATGATGCTGAGGGCACAGGGGAGGATGGGGAAAGCTTCCCGATAATTAATCTGTATGAAAATAAAGACAATAATAGCGACGAGGATAGGCGAGTTCATATTTTAAATGATTATTTAAATGATGATAAAAAAGAATAAATTATATGTAATTCAAAAATAAATTACACAAAAAATAATAAAACTAATATTCATATAAATACTTGATATCATCCCAAAAGGTTTTTTTATGTTAAAAAAAGTATGTTTTTCCCCAGATAATTGTAACTTAGAAATGCGCAAACATGAAGATGTTTGTGCAAATCCTGAAGTTTTACAACGCTTTACTAAGCTGGCCAAGAGCATAAAGAATATCGCACCAAAGTCTGATGACTTTTTATATTTCTCAATTATTTTTCTAAAAGCCGCAGAGTCAGCCTTAATAGATGACCACGGTCACATTAAGAAGGTCGGGAAAGAGGACGCCTGGGGATTCTTTGACGAGAGCTGGAAGTGGCACGGAAATGTTCCTTGCCATAAAAATAATAATAACGATATTTTCCCAGAGTCTGAACTAAAGAAGGCAACAGCAGAGTGGATCGGTAAACCGCTGTGCAGAGATCATGAGTCAAGCTCTGTAGATGGAATTAGAGGCATCATACTTGATACACATTATGATGAGAAATATAAGCAAGTAATTGGATTATGCGCTCTTGATAAGGTCAACTACCCCGATCTCGCCAGAAAGGTTGAAACGGGAATGGTCCGATTCGGATCAATGGGCACAGCAGTAGAAACATCTATATGCTCTGAGTGCCAAAATAAAGCTACAAACCAGAATGAATATTGCAAGTGCATTACTGCTCATGCTGCGCACGGTGAAATTAATGTTGGATTAAAGCCAATTGAGTATAGTTTAGTTGTTCAGCCTGCTGAGCCAGGAGCTGTGCTCCTAAAATGTATTGCCTCTTTAAGGGAATACAGAAGAGATTTTACAAACTATGGAGTGGATAATGTTTCTGACATGCTTGGAAAGCTGAGTCTTCAGCAGGCTGAACATTTGAACGGAATTATGAAAACCGCATGTGGCGGTGATAGTTGCTCCGTAGAAGATCGAAGTAATATTGTTAAAGGATTCTTGAAAAATAATGGGCTCTTAAAGAACAGCTTCTTAGGGGAATCCGAAAATATAAGAAATATTGGAGAGACATTAGGTCCGGTGAATGAAGCTGCAGTCCTATTAGGTGATCCAAATATTAGTGAAGATGCGAAAAGAGTTATAACAATGCTGCTGGGAGAGCTGGAAGAAAGATTTCGACCAGATTTGTCTTCTGAAAAAACCAAGAGAGTTACAACTTACGATAATGACCAAGGAGATGTTAGGGAGCCTAGCTCTGTTTCATCAAGAATGAGCCTCGATGGAGGTGGAGATACTGGAGATAATCCTAATTTTCAAAACAATGAAGATGATATTTTGAGTTTTCCGTCAGATGGTGAAATTACTGCCGTTTCCACGGCGACTGATAGTAGGCAAGATCAAAACGTTAAGATTGCTAATAGTGGCGATACGAGCGGCGATTTTGTTAACGACTTTTCAATCAATTCAATTATGGAGGATATTATGAATGAGTCAAGATTAAGGAAAAGGGCCGCGCTACGCCGTAGAATCGCTTACATGCAGGGTGGATCCGAAGGGGCAGAGCCTAATACATATAAGAGCGAGCCCTCTACATACGCAGAAGATAAGCACATGAAACAGGATGCAAATCTTGGTGGTACTACCGGAATGGTTCCCGGCGATGCCGAAATTAAAGGCAAGCTAAGTCGAGCGCAGCTTAAAGAGCGAAAACTAAAGCGCATGGCTTACATGCAGGGTGGATCCGAAGGTGTTGAGCCTAACACGTATAAGCATGAGCCTTTCGGATTTGACAAAGACAAGCATATGCACCAGACCGGCAATATGGGCGGAGACTCCGGAGTGTTCCCTGGCGATGCCGAAATCAAAGGCAAGCTAAGCCGAGCAGCATATAAGGGTCCGGGGCTAAGCACTAGATTCACTGTTAAGCGAGCTCTTGATGGAAGTGTCGACAAAGCCAACAGTGTTCTTGAGGTTTTTGCTGGCAAAAAGCGAGTAATAGCTGCCCGTGGTAGTGAGATCTTTGGACCAGAACTAGAGGCTAATTGGGAATGGCTAAAGAGTCAGGACTATGGCAAAGAGGTTTGTCGAGAAATTAGAGCATCTGGTCTGCCGCATGTTTCAAAACTACTAAAGATTGCTCAGGAAATGCCCGAGATGGAAGCAATGCCCGAGATGCCAGCAATGCCCGAGATGGAAGCTGAAATGCCAGCAATGGAAGAGCTTCCTCCGATGGAAGATATGCCTGAACTCGATGAAGAGGCTGAGCCGGAAGAGGCTGAGCCGGAAGAGCCTGGAGTCGGAATCGATAATAGGCTTTCAGAGATGGAGCAGCTAATTGATGAGATCCGCGACCTAGTTGGTGAGCTGGAAGATGGCAGCTCAGCAGACGTAGATGTAAATGTGTTTACAGGCAAGGAAGATGGAGCGGGCGAATCAGAAATGACAGCCTTATCATCAAAGATTCTGAAAAATCTAAAGGTTGCCTTTAACCGCCTTGATAGTTCCGCAGATGAACTCTCTATGGTTGCCGAGACATATGACAACATTGAAAAACTATCCTCAGCACAAAAAACCGATTTTGTTAAGCTTGCCCAGGCGGCTATCAGAGATGCGGATATGGCCACCGGAGAGTCAAGGGCAATTGTCCGACTCGCAACAGGTATAGCTCCGTGGGATGAAATGGCTGGTGAAGCGGCCGATGAAATGGCTGATGAAGCAGCCGATGAAATGGTTGATGAAGCAGCCGATGAAATGGTTGATGAAGCAGCCGATGGTACCGCAGGCTTGGTCAGTGATGCAATGTTGCTACGGAAGAATAGGCGCGAAGCGCTTCTAAAGCAGGCAAGGAAGGGTAGGCGCGAAGCGATTCTAAAGCAGGCCGAGAGTAGGTTTAAGGCTGATAAGAAGGCTAATAAGCTAAAGGAAGATACTGCCACTGATGAGATGGCTAGTGATGTCCTAGAGGCGGAAGAGGCTCCCGGAGAGTTCGAGCTCCAGGCGGCTCTAAGTAATAAGATGCAGGAAAAGAAAGCTGACGATGTCAGAGAGGCATTCCGAGTTAAGTTGCGCAGAGCCTATGACGTTGGCCTTGATATGCAGAACAAGGGTCTTCTTCCCACTTCCAAGGCTTCCTTGGATCGGCAAGTTGATGAGATTATGTCATTCGATGATAATGCCTTTGAGGCATTTAAGCGAAGTATTGCTAACGCTAGGCCAGTTGGGACGATGAAGATCGCCTCTGACCTCGGTGGTGTTAATATTGGAATCGAAAGAGGGGATAATTCTGCGCCCAATGGCAAATTAATGTCAGCTAACGCGCTATCTTCACTTTGGGAATAGGTGGTAAACGTGTATAGTCTAAAAAATAATGGAGATTGGATTGCTCAAGAGTTTGCAGGACTAATGGGAGGCGCTGCGACCGCAGCGCCTCCAGCGTCGGCAAATATCAAAACGGCTTCCGAAAAAGCTCTGAAATGTGATCTCAGCTCTGATCTCAGCTCTGAACTGGAAGATATGATACTTGATGGACCCCCAGAAGAAGACTATGTATCAGATTTGATGGAAAATAATATTTCTGATATGGAAGAGTATGCTTGTGATTCTGATCTTGATGTATCTGCGAAGCAAAAATATATTCTTTCTGGCCTTAATAAGATCTCTAAAGATCTTAGAAATAAAGGAGAGGTCTTTGCTGCAGATGTTGTCGAGGCTACAATAAATGGGATTACAGATGATCTCAGGAAGGAAGCAAATAAGAGCAAAGATGTAGTTAATGCATTGAGCAAAATTGCGGAAGAACTAGCAACATCTGGCGATCAGTTTGCTGCAGACATGGTAATTGCAACTAGAAACAAAATTTCTTAAAGAAATTTCCTATTAATAGTAAAATTAAAGGGAGAGGAGTTATCCTCTCCCTTTTTTAATGGAGATCTAAATTGTTAAAAGTTATTCACAGTGGAAACGCTTTGCCGATGAGCTTATCTGTTGATCCAACTGCAGAATTTGAGCCTGGAATGTTTGCACAGCTTGGATTAATAGGAAATGATATAGTAGCCAGTGTAAGCGATGGAACTGCTCCACTTGGAATTATAGATGATGTTAGAACCTCTGCTTTTACCAGGGCTCAGATAGACGAGCTTGTAATTGTTGATGCTCAGACGTCTATAATAGATGGCAACGGGAAAAGAGTAAGCACAGTTAGCGTAACTGGCGTTTTAGAATATCCAAATATAATAGAAAATAGCTTCACGTCAACTGTATCGATTGTCTTAAACTCTGTTAATGCGGTTATAACTATTCCGGCTGGAACTGAGCTTAATCATGACACTACAGGTGATGGAATAAATGATAGCTTTAGAGTTATTGTTAATTATATATATAGAATTGCAGGAAGGCCAGGAGATGACACCACAGTTGGCAGCGGAAGAATAACGATTCATTATCAGAGAGGGATTTACGCGACAAGCCAGTTTGATACAACTCAAGCATATCCATTGAATGTCACGCTATATGTTGGGCTTGATGGAAAGCTTACTTCATCACAGCCAACCGACTCACATCCCGGTGTAGCCATATGCACCGGCCCTCCATCGGCAGCAGCTGGCACGTTAGAGTTTATGTTACTATAAGATCAAACTACTAATTATTTGAATTTTATTGACAGATACCTTGGAGTAGATATGCAGAACTATTGGAGCAAAGAAGACTTAGCTAATTTTGATTCTAGCGAAGTTTTTAAAGAATTAGAAACTCGTATTATTAATACAATCAAGCGTGCTGAGATTCTAAGTAATAAAATAACAACAGCTGCCGCTGATGCCGAAAAGGTAACAACTGCGGCTGAAGTTGCTGGAGATATTAAAGCTCTAAATGATTTAGCTCAGGCTGCTGATAATGCCAAAACAAAAATTGATGCCCTTGACTCTGCCGATGATCCTGAATTTGCCGCAGAAGAAGGTGAAGAAGAAGATTTAACGGATGAGGTTATTGATGAGCTTAGAATGCTGGCACAAGAAGCTATAGCTAATAATAATATCAAACTTGCTTATAAAATCGAAAGAACCATTGATGAGATTCTGGAGCAAGATGTAGCATGCGAATAAACAAAGTATCTGATAAATCATCTCTTGATTCTTATTTTGAGACGATTGATCGTTTCAACAAAAAAGCTTCAGCTGTCGGGGAAGCTGCAGATATTGCTAGAAGGTTGATTCCATCTTCAAAGGAATTTGACCGTGTTACGCGGCCTGCAATACGCTCTGTCTTAAGCGGTATCAAGAATGCTGATATAGATGCAATTTATAGAGCTTTTGAATCTGGAGACACAATGTTTCTAAGGGCTATGCAGCGATCTCCAAAAGCAGAACCGGAGGCGAAAATATTAATAAAGCATCTCCTAGAAAAGGGTGATGACCTCAGTCATCTGGGCGACACTGCAAAAGCAGGACTTAAGGCCGGAGAGGCTGTAGCTCCTGCTGTAAAAAACACAGTTAATATTTACCCAGAAGTACGGGGTCTTGCCAGAATTGTCGCTGACACTACTTCATATATTGATGATATACTTAGGGTCGAATCTGAAGTTCACCAAACTATATCTATATTAATAACAGCAATTAAGAATGGCGATAACATCGGTCCAAAAATGTTATCAGATATGGCTGACGCTATAAAGAAAAATGAAGAAGCTATTGCCAAAATTCCCTCTAAGCTTGGTGAGATTGAAGCTGCGCTTAAGGGTCTTCCGACTACGCTTGCTGATGATGCCGCAAAGGCTGCAGATGATGCAGCTGTAGAAGCAGCAACAAGACTTGTTAAAGTAGGAGAAGAGGGGCTTACAACTGCCGCTACCGATCTAGTTGCAGCACAAAAGGCTCTTACAGATGCTGTCCCGCCGCCAGCCGGCGCGAAAGAGGCTACAAGAGCTCTCGCT
>Ga0208012_1000005_pt1 | contig 155947 bp, 225 predicted proteins | sample 15BtaG_FD_184090 | JGI IMG/M metagenome (GOLD analysis project Ga0208012, IMG submission 184090) | Marine viral communities from the Subarctic Pacific Ocean - 15B_ETSP_OMZ_AT15312_CsCl metaG (SPAdes) (version 2) | ecosystem: Environmental > Aquatic > Marine > Oceanic | place: Pacific Ocean... | reverse complement strand
ATCGACGTAAACCCTTGGTATATAACGACTTACAGCGGCGGGCGGCGGCGGCTCGCCCTAAGTCCTTTCATACCAACGACTTACGACGAAAAATTACGCAAATAGCGTGCCAAACAAAAAACTATTTCGGGGGGTACACCCCTCTAATGCGGCCCGTGACCTAACGTGTCCCACCCCTCATCTGGAAAATGAAATACTTTTCAATTACTTTATACGGGGCTATCAAACGACTTACGACGATAATCAGCGGGGGGTGACATACATAACACATTAGGCAAGATAGGGGGAATTTCGACGTAAACCCTTATGTGGTAACGACTTACGACTACCCCCTAAACGGGGCAAAATCCTTATAGTATACAGGCGACACAACGTTGCTAAGAAAGTTTTTTTGAGGAAAGTTAAGATGATTCTAGGAAACGTAGAAGTTAAGAAAAACGCCCGTTGCTTGTTTGACGGTCGTGTGGTTGATGCTGTTCTCTACCGCAACGGTGCCCGTAGTGGTCGCATCATTTACTACCACAATGGTGAATTCGTATGTTTCGCCAATGGTGGAAAGTCTTGGGCTCACGCCAAAAAAATGTGGAAATACTTTGCAGAAAACGGTGGGGTGTGACCTACCGTGTCACTACCTTCTGATACAATACAGCTATACAAAACAGAGTCTTACGAAAGAGTTATTATGAAACTAGGAATTATCGAAACTAAGAAAAACGCAATCGAACGCCCTGGTGGGGGTTCCGGTGGTCTTTATGACGGTATGCGTCACATGCTTGACGTTGTGTTGATTCGCCACGATAAAAACTTCGGTGAAATCCGCGTAGTGGAAGCTGATGGTGAGCTTAGCTCGCGATGGACCGATGGGCATAGTTGGCCTTATATCCGTAAGGTATGGAAAAACCTTAAAGAAAATCACGATAATTCTCTGGACCGTTGACCTACCCCCTGATTGAACTAGACTGGCCCTGGCCGACTTCACCCCTACATTGGACATTATCATGCAACCATACCAACTAGTATGCGAATTGGAAAAGTATTTCAGCAACCAAGCCACCCAGAGGAATGGTATGCACTACCATTGTGCATTGGTGCTCGTTTTGGAAGCACTAAAAAGAGTAAAGGCTTTCATGTAGCCCGCAAGGGGGGGAGTACTACCCGAGGTAGCCTCGGTCGCCGCCACGGGGGGGTATACACAGAGGTGTATATGTACCCGTACAGGCATCGACTGTACCCCCCAAAAGAAATCGACGTAAACCCTTGGTATATAACGACTTACAGCGACAACCGGCGGCGGCTCGCCCTAAGTCCTTTCATACCAACGACTTACGACGAAAAATTACGCAAATAGCGTGCCAAACACCAACAATCCGAAAAGAATCCCAAAATGAGAATCCAGTCCCAAAATGAGAATGGTCGTAACCCTATACCACACAACGACTTACATCGCTATTTTGGAAAACGCCCACAAATTGACGACACTTCTTGACAAAAGGGGGGTTTTGGAGACGCTCTTTGGCACGACGTAAACCCTTACAGCATAACGACTTACAACTAAATTTCAATTTTGTGGGTTTTGGCACGAATAGTGCACTATATATATAATAGAAAGCAAGGCACAAGCCAAGCTAAGAGTTTTTTGAGAAAGAGTTAAGATGAAGTTAAACAAGACTACCCCAGTTGGAACCGTTCAAATCCAGTTGCGGGCTTTCCCGTTCACAAGCGTGTTGCTGGTAAGTGCTGCCGATTGGGCAGAGTTCGGACTAGAGGACAAGGAAACGTACAACGCGAAAGTGCTGACGGAAAACCGTTGCACCGAATCATGCTATAGCTACGTTTGGAAGTATCTTGTGTACGAAGGTAAGGTTTCGGCAAATCCCACTGTAGACTACAGCCTAACTGAGCAGGAAATACTTTCCGCAAAACGCATGAAATACTTGGGCTGGTGACCTAACGTGTCCACCATGTATGGTATAATACAATTATACAAAACAAGCAAGTTCAATCGAAAGAGTTATTATGAAACTAGGAACTATCGAAACTAAGAAAAATGCAATCGAACGCTCTGGTGGGGGGTCCGGTGGCCTCTACGATGGTATGCGTCATATGCTTGACGTTGTGCTGATTCGGCACGATAAAGAGTTTGGCGAAATCCGCGTATTGGAGGCTGATGGTTCGCTGGGCTCCTATTGGACCGATGGGCATAGTTGGCGATACATCCGTAAGGTTTGGAAAAGCCTTAAAGAAAATCACGATAATTCCCTGGACCGTTGACCTAACGTGTCACGCCCCTATGGTATAATACTGATATAACAAAGCAACGGCTTACTGGATTCACAAAAGTGAATAGCTCATTTGAGACTGAATAGCCCAGCTAACAAGAAAGAGTTTACAATGATTTTAGTTTCCGAAATCGTACTTCCTGCCCTATCGTCTGTTGAAAGCGTTTGGGATATGCCTAAGATTGAAACCGATACGGATGCCCTACGGGTACTATCCAATCAAGGCGATATTAACGGCTTCATTGCCGAGCATGGCAACTGCCTATGTTGGTTGGACGGTAACACTTACATTGTTCCCGAACTTTCCGAAGCTCGCGGAAAATACATCGACGCAAAACGTCGTGATTGTGCCCGCTACGGGTGCGAGTAGTACTTGACAAATTAGACTGGCCTTGGCCGACATCACCATAAAGATCTTATAATGAGAATACTACAACCCAAAGCAAGGCGAGCCACCAAAAGAACCCGCGACAGGATCAGAGAGCATGGCCCCATATTTAAGATCAAAGATGTAGACTTTCCTCCCTGCATGGGGGGTGAGCAATCCGTATTGGTGGAGGCTGCTGATATGTGGATGGGATGGCTCCCCCTAAACGAGGTAGATATTGCTAAGCCCCTAAAAAAATCGACGTAACTCGTTGGTATCAAAGGACTTACGACGAAAACCGGCGGCGGCTCGCCCTAACCCGTTGGTATCAAAGGACTTACGACGATTTTTTACGCAAATACCGTGCCAAAAGTATTTTGGACTAATTTGTGATTTTAGTGGTTTTGGTGTTGACAAATTGCCGATACTATGTATAATGAGGGAGTACTAAACAAGGTTACTAAGGAATTATGATGATTGACACAAATGACACTCTCGCCCGTTGCGATCTTACCATTAATGATTGCTTCATTGCAATCGACCGCTATGGTATGGACGTAGCTGTTGACGTGCTATTCGATACCAATGGGTGCGGGATTGTATCCTATGCTGATTTCGAGAGCATGATGAGAAATGTTCTAATAATCTGCTATCAGGGGTTGACAGCAACCAACTAATCTGCTACAATTCAATTATACAAAACAACGCCACTAAGGAAAAACATCATGCCACGAAAACCACACGTTTGGGAACACAAAGAAAAAGGTTCTGGAAACTGCGGCTTATGCGGTAAGCCTTGCAGTAAGCCTGTTCCCGGTGCTGTGGTGTTCCATGGTGCTTGTGCTTTCCCTAAGCCAGTACCCCCTTATCAGGGGCTATACGAAAACTTTCTGAACAAACCAGAAAAGTAACTGCGAATGGGGTTGACACCAATCGACAACATGGTATAATTAAACCATACAAAACAACGACAACCAACATAGGAGGACAAAGCCAATGGGATACTAAAAGGGGAGCGGACTCAGCCCCCTATAAAAGGCACCATAATCCGTAAGGGTGCCGAGATAGCTTAGCTATCGAATCAGACTAATACTTGACACTTTTCCAAGGTACTTGACATGATTAGTGATATTATTTCTTTTTTGACGCAAGTTTTCGTTATCCCCGCTCTAGTACTATTCGTGGGTACGCTATCCGTACTAGTACTGGCCGTGCTAATCTCCTAAATTTTTCGACGTAACTCGTTGGTATCAAAGGACTTACGGCGACGACCGGCTGGGGCTCGCCCTAACCCCTTGGTATCAAAGGACTTACGACGATTCCTTACGCAAATATCGTGCCAAAAGTATTTTGGGTTTCTTTGTGATTTTGTTGATTTAGATGTTGACAAGATGCCGATATATACTATAATGAGGGAGTACTAAACGCAACGTGTTCAGGAGCTTATGTCATGTGTGAAAAAAAAGCTAACGTCGATTCCCGCGAATCTTTCCTTGGTGACGCTTGGGTGTGTGAGGATTGTGGGGCTCTCGTGCCCAATAGCGTGGAGGAATGCTGTTGCGTCGATGAGGAATGGTCGGCGGAAATGGCTCGTGATGAGATGCTCGAATCTCAGGAGCGGGAGGACTTCTGCGAATGTGATGAGTCCTATGGTTGCTATGGGGGGGACGAATGGTAGAAAATCTTAAAGTTGGCGAACTATTAGGAATTTCCGAATAGTTGGATCAGCCGTTACCTTCCTGATGAGGTGATGCCCTACTAATGGGGGGACTGTACTACCCATAGTAGCTTCTCGGTCGCCTGTCGCCTCTACATACATTGCACGCGAGTTTCTGGCACGCGGGTTTAGGGGTTGACTCCAGTTGGAACATATGCTATAATAAAGTAAAGGAAAGGGAAATACGATGTACGACGACGATAAGCCAAATGATTATGAGGAAGGGGACGAATACTGTCATTCCTGTGGGGGTGATATGGTATGGTGTTCATTGTGTCAAGTGTGGACTAGTACGTGTTGTGTTGATTGGGGCACCTGTATGTGTAGCTAAAAAAGGAAAATGATTCGACGTAAACCCTTGGTATATAAGGACTTAGGTGGGCCACCCGCCCGGCGTCGATGTAAGTCGTTGGTATGAAAGGACTTACGACGAAATCTTACTGCAAATATCGTGCCAAAAGTATTTCGGGTTTATTTCGGTATTTAGTGGTTTTGTTGTTGACAAACGACCGATACTATGTATAATGGAAGAGTACTAAACGCCACTTGCTAAGGAAGCAAAATGCTCAAGACAACTACCGGACTCACGCTCACGACCGAAGGTTTCGCCATGTTCCTCAGCCACCTAGCCGATGAGGGTTGGCGAGCTGATGAGATCGTGGGGATAGTGAGCCACCCACATAGGTGGACGCTCGAATTCAACCAGTTCGTTGAACAGCACAACGATCAGCCGACAGCCTCAGAGTTTTAAAAAACTTTGAGAATTTTATCGGGATAGGGTTGACACCCGCCAAACACTTGTTATAATTGAAGCATAACCACCACGTTCCCCCAAGGATTTTTATTATGTGTGAAAAGCAAGAAATCGACTCGCGTATCATGGCTGGCGTGTGGACCTGTGAGGACTGCGGCTCCCTAGTCGCCCACGACGTAGAGATCTGTGCTATCTGTGAGGGGGCGGCTGACGACATGGTGGAGTATCATCGTGACTTGCAGCTCGAACGTCAGGAGTTGGACGACTTCTGCGAATGCGACGAATCCTATGGCTTTTATGACGATTATGACGGGATGGACTACGACTTTGGATATGAGGGATAAAAATGTCTAAATTTCGCGTAACTTATCAGGAATTGTGCCGCGACGACAAGTTGACGTTTGTACAGTTCTGCGACTTTGAAGCGGAGAACGAAGTCCACGCTATTAGCCAGCTACTTGATAGCTATAAGGACTATTCTAGCCTTGTCGTATCCGGCATTGAAACCGTCTTCAAATTATCGACGTAACCCCTTGGTACGTAAGGACTTACGACGACGGGCGGCGGCGGCTCGCCCTAACTCCTTTGGTAGCAACGACTTACGACGATTTTTGACGCAAATACCGTGCCAAAAGTATTTCGTATTTATTTGGGTTTTGTTAATGGATTGGGGTTGACATGCCGATATATATAGTATAGGATAAGGCAATCAACATAAAGGAAAAACTATGAAAAAGTACATCTACATCACCATCGCTCTCATTGCTGGCTTGCTCGTTTCTAGTTCTATCGGGTGTAAGACACAATGCACCGTGGGGGTAAGCTATACCCACAAAGATCCTAATATGAAATTCGAAGTTAAGACCCTGCCATTTTCGGGGCACTCGATTGTAACCGATTGTTGCGAATCTAAAGTATTTTCGAAATAATCGGTGCTAGGGGTTGACATTCTCAGATCACTTGGTACAATAAGAGTATAAGAAACAACATACGCCACATAAAGGAAATCGCCATGACGACCAAAACTGGATACGAGCTACTAGAAGAAATCACCCTGACTCTGAATGATGCTATCTTCGTTCCCAATTCCATGCTCCCCGAACGCTACCACGATAACAAGTCGGGCGGGCGAACCCTGGACGGGATCAACAAGGTCTACAATCGGGAAGTGGAAGCGAGCGTCGAGCGTGCCCAACTCAAGGCAGAAAAGGCCAAGCGTATCGCCGCATATCGTGCCCAAGTGGAGGCTCAGTTGATCGAGTTCAAGACCGGACAAGAGGAAGTCCACATCACCTATGATGTTAATGCAGATAAGCTGTACCGAAATGAACAGGTCTTTGTGGGGGGTATGATTAGCGGTGGCGTGATCGACGCTGAAGACCTAGAAGATCGGGTGTGTTACAAATACTAGGCAGAAACAATTAAATGCCGAGGAATACAATCTGGGGAAAGGGTTTTAATGGATTATTAAAAAAATAAAATCTTACGTTGTGGTGCCCCCCTGTCGAGCGGTTTGTGGCGAACCAAGCTCCAGGGGGGTTTTTTTATACCCATACAGACATGGACTGCACCCCCCGAAAGAAATCGACGTAAACCCTTACTGCCAAAGGAGTTACATCGACGCCCGGCCCGGCGATGCCCTAAGTCCTTTCATACCAACGACTTACGACGATTTTTTACTGCAAATACCGTGCCAATCCCAAAATGAGAATCGAGTCTCGATTTGGGAATGGCCGTAACTCTATACATACCAATAACTTACAGCAAGATTTTCAAAATCGCTCACAAATTGACGACACTTCTTGACAAAGGAGGGGTTTTGAGAAGATGTTTTGGCACGCCTTAAGTCCTTTCGTATCAACGACTTACGACTAAATTTCAATTTTCTCTAGTTTGGCACGAATAGTGCATTATATATACTATAGAAAGCAAGGCTTACTGGACTCGAAAAATTCGAGTAGCTCACCTGAGACTGAATCGCCTTGCTAATTTTAGAAAGAGTTTTTATGAGTTACATTTTAGCCCAACGTATTCACGACCACCGCAAAGCCAAAGCATTGGAGGCCGCTGAAAAGCTAGGCTATGATATGGATAAGGCTATGCGTCTTGCTTCTGAATATCGTGCCAAGTGGCATGAAACTAAGGAGGAGAAGTATCTTCGCCTAACCCAGTGGGCGGGTAATGCTGTCCTGGGGATTCGCTGCCATAATGGTGAAAATATTCGCTTTTAGGTGTTGACACAACCCGCCACCTATGCTATAATTCAGTAATACAAAACACAACGCCACCAAGGAAACAGAGCTATGAACTATGTCATCGTTATGGATTTTAACAGGGGAAGCCAAGGTAACTCAATCATCGTAAGTTACGAGACTGAGAAAGCGGCAAATGAGGCATGGGCCAAATTAACCAGAGAGGAAGAAAGCGAATATACTTACCGAGTTGAAAAAGTATTTCATATTCGGGCTTGACAACGGCAAGATTTATAGTATAACTGAAAACATGGCAAGCGGGTTAACCCCCGCCACAATACAAAAAGACATCCGTTCCGATTGCGTAAGTCGTTGATAAAAAACGCTGGGTCGTTCAAAAGTCTTCCGCAGGGTACATGAACCCGCAGGTTAGATTGAACGGGTTAAAACAAATGGGTGCCGCCTGGAATGGTGGCCTAACGAGCGACCTAGCCGCCGCCCAACAATACAATCTGGGTGTGTAAGCTAGCCCGCAGCAAAGCGGGTGGCTGATATTTGGTATCCAGTTTAACCGTTGTCGGTAGGCTTATCCAGCCTACCTTAGTTAGCTGCAAAGGGTGTGTACAGCCCTTTTGGTGCGGGAGCATCGCAGCAAAACGTCAACAAGTGGTTAGACCAATTCGAGTTCGACTCTCGACACGCCTGCCAATACATGACAAGTTTGGCTGACTCTGATAGACGGGTTAGCAGTTTCAACATGAGGAGGATAAAACCAATGGGCTACTAAAAGGGGACTGGAGAAATCCCCTCGAATCGGCGTAATACCAGATTGGCCGCGATGTACTGATTATACTTGACACTTTCTAGAGGTACTTGACATGTTGCGTGCTATTGTTTTCTTTATTACTGAGGTTCTCATCATACCCGCCGCCGTGATGTTCCTCGGCACGACTGCTATTATTCTTATAGCGTACGCCTTAACGTAAGCCCTTTGATACCAAGGGGTTACATCGACGCCCGGCCCGGCGATGCCCTAAGTCCTTTCATACCAACGACTTACGACGATTTTTTACTGCAAATATCGTGCCAATCCCAAAATGAGAATCTGGTCCCAAAATGAGAATCGCTGTAACCCTATACCACACAACGACTTACGACAAGATTTTCAGAATTGCTCACAAACTGACTACACTTCTTGACAAAGGGGGGGTTTTGAAGAAAAGTTTTGGCACGACCTAAACCCTTTGATACCAACGACTTATAAAAAAGTTTTTATTTTGTTCGCTTTGGCACGAATAGTGCATTATATATATACTATAGAAAGCAAGGCTTACTGGACTCGTGAGTAGCGAGTAGCCCACCAAGGGACTGAATAGCCGGTATTTTTGAAAGAGTAAGATTATGATTAAAGCTTCCCAAATGCAAGTTACCCTTCCCGCTTATGGCAACGCTATGCGTTCTGTTGAAACTCGAACCGATTCGCAACTGCTGTTGTGTGACGAGTCCGATGTTCAATACTTTGTGGAAACCTACGGGGATGTTGACGTTGTACTTGACGAGAAGGTCAACGTGTACCGCGTGCCCGCGTTCTCGGGTGCCCGAGAGTTATACATTCAAAACAAAATCAAGGAATGCGAAAAGTACGGATGCGAATAAGGTTCGGGGCTAAATTCCCCCACAAAGCCTGTTGACTTGTCAAGTGTACATTAAGCAAGTTGACGAAGCGGTTTCTTAGGAAGTTGATCCGCATAACAAAACAGAAACTTCCAACAATACAATTTGGGTGCATAGGTTATCCGCAACAAAGCGGGTGGCTGATACGTGGTATCCAGTATCGTTCGTTGTTGGAAGGGCTATCCACCCTTCCGTTCGTTGACAGCTCGGAGGGTGATCAACTCCTTGCAGTGCGGGAGCACTAAGGTCAACAGCAACAGGTGGACGGTGCCAATGCGGGTTCGACTCCTGCTGACCCACCAACACATTTTGAGTTAGACTGGCCCTGGCCGACATCACCATAAAGATCTTATAATGAGAATACTACAACCCAAAGCAAGGCGAGCCACCAAAAGAACCCGCGACAGGATCAGAGAGCATGGCCCCATATTTAAGATCAAAGATGTAGACTTTCCTCCCTGCATGAGGGGTGAGCAATCCGTATTGGTGGAGGCTGCTGATATGTGGATGGGATGGCTCCCCCTAAACGAGGTAGATATTGCTAAGCCCCTAAAAAAATCGACGTAACCCGTTGGTATCAAAGGACTTACGGCGACGACCGGCTGGGGCTCGCCCTAACCCCTTGGTATCAAAGGACTTACGACGATTCCTTACGCAAATATCGTGCCAATAAAAATATCAAAATATTTAATGGTGTGCCTTGACATAGCCGATACCAATAGTATAATTAAAGTATCAAAGCAAAGGTGACAAAATGAAACCAGTTATCAATCTACGAGCCGGTTATAATAACCAAGAGCTGCTTCAACATGCGGGGCGAAAGGTCCGTGTGTCCTATAAGGATAGTCTAGGGCGGAAGCGTATCAAGCTGCTCAAGATAAAGGTGTCGTTTAATTGTGAATGTTGCGGCTGTCATGTGGTAGCTGTGGACAAAAATGGTAAGGAAGTAGAATCGGCCAGTGGTGGCTACATCCCAGGAGTTTAAGAATGATTGATCATTTGGTGGAACCCGTGGAACATCTTAATCTAGGCAATTTGCACGACCAGGATACTTATCCTATGGATGAGTTCGAAGAGGCTCAACAGATCGGGCTTGATCTGGATGAGGATGGTTGGCCCCTTATGTTTAAGGATTAGTTATGGAAAATTGGAATCCATCCCGCACCTATACATGGACGCTAAGGGATATTAAAACTTGGCTTAAAGATGCTCAAGATTTTAAGAAACCCTTTAACGGCAGCTTTTACGAGATTAAAAGCCAGCACGTTATGGCGGGAATGTATAGGGTATGGTTTGTCAAAAAAGGGCTATAAGTCCTTTGATACCAACGACTTACAGCGACAACCGGCGGCGGCTCGCCCTAACCCCTTTGATAGCCACGACTTACGACGAAAAGTTTTTCTATATATTTTTCCTCAAGGGTTGACACTAAGAAAGCCGATGTTATAATAGAAGCATGGAAAGATACCTAATAAGTTCGGGCGTTGGCGTGTTATGGTCGCTCATATCCGTGGGGAATATCTGTCCTAGCCGATCTAGCTTCCTGCCCCCTGTCCCCTATTCATTCATTGCACGCGAGTTTTTTTACCATGCGAGATAATTCAATTTTTCACACACTACTAAAACACAACGGCTATAAGGAATTTAAGCCTAATGAGCTATTAGCACCATATGCCTGTGCTGCGTTCCAGAAGTGTGTTAAGAAGGAAGGGGTTAAGCTATACTTTATCACTGTGTACGAGTACCCCCCTTTTGTAGACGAGAAAGCCCCCAGTAATGGCCGCTATGAGGCTGACGGGCAATTCGAGACCGATAGAGGATTAACCTTTAATGTTAAGCTACATCATGGGTGGTCTATCGCTGACTTAGAAGACTTTTTCGATAAAATTTATCACTCAATGGGTTGCAATCCTTACGGCGTATAGTATAATAGAGATATGAAAACTACAAAAAAAAGAATTTGGATGCCGAAATGCCGAGCGGTAACGATGAAAGATAAACGCACCAAGCGTGAGCGTACACGCGGGGACAAGTTTCGTAAAGTACTCAAGGAGTATTGATTATGCAGTTATTAGGTTTGGGTTGGTTTTACAATGGTTCTCGTGTAACGGAAATCACTGCTGGCGGGATCACGCTGGAAGATGGTTCTCACGTTGCCCAAAATGACGTGGAGGTTGGCAGATGTGGGAAATCGAATGGTGGGACAAAAGAGGCGAGAGGCAAAGCAAGATCGTCGAAACGAAGAAAAGGGCGGAGTTGATTCTAGACTATCTGGAATCTCACGGTCTTAAATGCTCAGTCAACTGGAAAGGTTAAAATGTTTAATCCCTACGAAGATAAGAAGCTGCCCAACGGGGCGACGATCATCGACCGGCTACAAAGGCGGGATGGCTGTTGGTGCTGGGTGGCTGATTTTGGTGAACAGCACGTCCACAGGTTTGTGACGTGGCTATCTAATCCGAGCACTCCAGGGTCAACGTACTGGGGCCACTATACGGATAGCTTGGACGATGCCATTTTTGATTGGATTCAAAGGAGTGACGGGTAATGGAAGAATGCGACCTATTAGAAATTGCTGAATTAATAGATGCAAAAAGAATAGAATGGCTGACCAAGCTAGTAGAGGCTAAAGACATTCATAGGGCAGAGGACGCTTATCATGTTAAGCTGAACAGGATTGAGCTTTTAGCGAAGCAGGTTCGACTATTACGCCGCGACATGCGTAGGCGTAATGTTAGAGAATTAAACTTCGATTCTATTACTCCACAGGGATAAAAATGACCAAAGCAAAAGCGTTCCACCCCCAGACGATGGGGGTTATTTATGATTGTAATGTGATCAAGACTAGAATGGGCATAGCCTATGTAGAGTTTCGACAATCCATTGAGGGGGGTAAGAAAAAGTTTTGGATTCCCATTTCTCATGTGATAAAAGAAGAAAAATCGACGTAAACCCTTGCTAGCAAAGGACTTACATCGACGCCCCGCCGGGGCTCGCCCTAACCCCTTGCTATTAAACGACTTACGACGATTTCTTACTGCAAATGCCGTGCCAAAAGTTTTTCTGTTATTTCTTTGATATTTAAGCCGTTGCCCCTTGACATTATAACCCCAAATGGTATAATGGTGGTATAAGAAGCAACAAGAGACAAGCCAACGAGGAGGTGACAAAAAGGACGATAATGTGAGCGGCGGGTTAATGGTGAGGTTGTTTTGCTATTAACTATAACTCGATTTGGGCAACCTGTCATTTGGAAATCGAGGAGCCGACTTTAGAAAAGGTAGTCAACGGCTACACCAAACACTTGAGGGAATACTCAGCCGGTTATGCCTGTCAATAGGCTGGTATGGTAACATGCCATCGGTATTCTGAGCCGCGAAAACCTAAGCGGTTAGGAAGAAACCCAATAGTCAAGGTAAGGCGGGGGACGCGGAAAGATGGCCGAAAAAGCATCGCCGCCGTTGATTCAGACCATGAGCCAGATAGGGGTGAGAGCACCCGAGACCAAACTGCTACCTCGTGACGCAAGTACACAACCGGGGTTAGGCGTGAGCAGGGAGGCCATAAAACAATGTGAGGGTGTGGTGTATAAGGTTGCACGACCGACATCTCACGCGACAAATCGAATGTCCTTTGAACCACCCGAAAGGGTGCCCTACGAAACGGTAAAGCAAAGCCGTGGATACCCGCTACTAAACGGGTAAGGGAGGATTTTGCTGGCGGCTTAATTACCCGCTATAGATTTACAGCGTGCGATGGCGGGAAGGAGGCGGGTTCGAGTCCCCCAACCCTCGACCCACAAGGCGATTAGATGTGATGCACATACCGTACCCCCTGATCGGGGAGGAAAGCACGCACTATTACGCCAATCGAGAAGCCCCGGTAAAGATCTGCCGGGGTTTCTTTTTGTACATACGGAAAGAATCGTCGTAAGTGCTTGCCATATAAGGACTTAGGGCAAGCCCCGGCAGGGGGCCGCTGTAACCCCTTTGATACCAACAACTTAGGGCGATTTCTTACTGCAAATACCGTGCCAAAAATTTTCTGAGTTTTTTCTCTCAAGAGGGTTGACTCTAAGAGCCGATATGATATAATGGGGGTATAAGGAAGGGAAAAACAATGAACTACAAAAAAGTTTTACGACTAATGGACGAGCTGGACTGCGAACTGGAAATGTGCGAGCTAGGCTACCACAACGATATGTTCAAGATCAACGTTCGGGTTCTACGACGTGCGATCAAAACTTTTAAGAAATTCTTTTAGTCTGGCCTTGACTTTTGCCATCGACATGGTATAATCAGGGTACAACTTCACTACTACTTCACAAGGGAAACGAGACCATGAAAACTGTCATCAAACACGAGCTGAAAAACGCTACCGGATCGACTTACAAAAACTATCGTGATCGGATCGAGTTGACGCTCACCGAAATTGTCGGTCTGGACGAAACTAAGGTCCAAACGGACATGAGCCACAACGACGCTTTGTCTTTGTTCAAGTCGCTCAAAAACTCTCTGATCGAAGCGAAAGTAATTCGCGGCAAAAAAAGCTATTAGTCTATTGACTTTCACGACCAGCATGGTATAATCAAAGTATCGTGCTGGTCATCACTTTCTTTTTCCTACAAGGGGAAATCAACATGCGTAAAGTTTCTACCGCTTTGTTCGCAACGAAGATTCGCATCGTGCGAAATACTCGGGCGAATAGTCAAAACAGCCAATGGGCTCGAATCGTCGAAGTAGGCTCGGGTAAAACCTTGCATACTGGGCAGATCGGCTACATTCGCAAGGTCGCCCGTGATCGTTACAACGTCAACGCCGACCTGTAGGGTTCATCCCCTTGACGTGTGGCCCCGACGTAAAACGGGGCATCTTTGTTGCACTGGACTAGGAGCGATGTCGCCAGCCCTTCAAGCTGGAGAGCGGGGAGCGTTACCCCGGTGCAATACTCACTAGTGACGGGTAAAGTCTCTGTATCGAGTAGTCCCGACAAAACTCACAGGACCGTAGCCATACTTTTTTGACAGCTAGAGCTTTTTTCGACAGTCGATAGAATGAAAAAAGACTTGCCGGTGTGCGGCTTGCACGTAAAGGTTCCACTAGAGTAAAGGGTGAGTTCCGCCGATTTTTTTCCTACATAAATTACTAAGGTTTCGTCGTAAGTCCTTGCCACGTAAGGACTTAGGGCGAGCCGCCGGGAGGAGTGGACGTAACCCCTTGCTACCAAAGGACTTACATCTTTTTTTTCTTTTATGAAGTATTAAAGATTGGGGTTGACAAATGCCGATAATAGTAGTAGGGAAGGAGACCAGAATGGAAACTCTACTTATTATCGGATTTCTTATTGTTTTTTCTGCTATGGGGTTGACTTTACCACGCCCGATGGTATAATGATAGTATGATTTGACCTTATAGCTCAATCAGGCAGAGCACTAGATTGTCTATCTAGGGGTTGCCGGTTCGATTCCGGTTAGGGTCGCTAAAAGTGTTGGGGATATAACATAAGAGGCAATGTACTGGCAGCTAATGCCAGGAATGCGGGCTGGTCCCAATGGGTAGTTGCAACTGCCCTCGTGGTCGCATAGTACTGTGGTGAGACACGCCAGCTATAGTTCGAATCCCGTTATCCCTTATTTTTATTTTTAAACAAAAGGAAAGCAAATGCCTCAATATCTAGTTACTTTAAAAAAGACAATAACAATCCCGGTAGAAGCCGAAGACGTAGATGATGCCGCGTCGATGGCTTGGCTTGAAAGCGGTCAGGGGCAGCAATGGATAGATGCCTCAACAGATATTGACTCTGTAGAAGAAGGGGAATAGAATGCCCCTAAGTCGTTATCTGATAAGGATTTAGGGCGACGACCGGCGGCGGGCCGACCTAACTCCTTTGATAGCAACGACTTACGACGAAAAGTTTTTTCGTTTTTTTCTATTGACTTTCGAGACTAACATGGTATAATTAGGATATACATTAACCCAAGGAGAAAAGGAAAATGACAGTGCCAGTAATTTTGACAGATTGTCGTAATGTGCGACCGGGACAGAAGGTGTCTTTTATGTACAACAAAAAGGAACGTATTGGTCACGTTACCGAAGTTGACAAGGCAATCTTTACTGTAGACCACGAGAATCCCTCGCTCTACGACGACAAGCGGTTTTCAAGCTACAAGTTTATGCGGCTTGATTCGCGAATCACATTAGTCTAGCGGCTCCATGCCGCGTGGTGCATCGTTTCGACGATGTAGACCCAATGCCCTATCAGTTTAGTCTGATGGGGTTTTTTTGTGGGGTAATATGTACCAGCCTATCTAGCTTGATGTCCCCTGTCCCCTATTCATTCATTGCACGCGACTTTTTATGATAAAATTAAAGGCTAGGGGTTGACTGTGACGATACATAAGGTATAATGGAAGCATAGGAGAAACACAATGACTGAACGATTCCCGTGCACAAAGGGACGAATTTTATGAAGATTAAGGGAGGGATGGGCGGCTCCCGCTGTGGTAGGGGTCGCCGTGAGAAAACGGAGTGGCTTAAAAAGTACAGTAAAAAGAAACGCCGAATCGAGGGAAAAAATGAGCAGCGAATACGGTGAATACGAGGGAGCTAGTTGCCCTGACTGTAAGATAGGCAATATAAACGGCTTCGGGTTCTGTGACGATTGCGGCTGTGACTTTGAAGAGTTCATGGAACAAACTGATAATTTATGGGAGGGGCTATAATGAAGGTATTTTGCTATGATATAGACTGGTGCGTTGAGGCTGAGGATACCGATGGAGATGCTATAGAAGCCACTAAAATAAAAGGTAATCTTTCCGACCAAATGACCGTGGACGTTGACGACGAAGAAGGAATTGCTGACGCCTTGAGCGATAAGAGTGGCTGGTTAGTAAAAAGCTTTAAGTGTAAAGTTGTTGATGATCTTCCTACCTTAGAGGTATTATGAGAGAAAAAAGAGAAAAGAAGATTGCTGAGCTAGAAGTCGCTATTGATCAGCTATCCCTCAAGGCCGAGAACGCTTGGTTTACTGTTCAGCGTGAGGAGTATTTGAAGCAGCTTAAAATTCTAGGTGAAACACGTAACCGACTTTTAAAAGGCGATTAATTATCGACGTAACCCCTTGCTGTGTAAGGACTTAGGTTGGTGACCGGCCCGGCGACGACCTAACCCCTTTGATACCAACGACTTACGACGATTTCTTACTGCAAATATCATGCCAAACCGTAAACCCTTTGCTGGTAACGACTTACGACGATCTGTTTTTCTGATAAAAATATTGCTAGGGGGCTTGACTTTCGGACTACGTATTGTATAATTGAAGCATAACCCAAGAGGAAAGGAAAGCTATGCTGAGTTTACAAGCTGCAAAATCGCTGGCACAATCGCATGGTTTCGGTAGTCTTATTACTGAGCCGCACGCGAACGCCAAACTGCTCAAGTCTGTGGGGTGGTATAACGCCGGAGTTAGTCTGGCCCAAGCCGATCTGTCTGGTCACAATATGTGCCCCGCATTTACTGAGCTATGCAAAGCCGCATGTCTGGGGGGCACGGGACGGGCTGAATTTACCCCCTCTATTGACAAGGTGAGAATTAACCGTACAAAATTGTACGCGACCGATCTCAAGGCATTTTGGTCGATCTTGCTTCCTGAGTTGCACAAAGTGGATCGTAAAGCCACCCGTCTGGGGGTTCCTGTAGCCTTCCGTCCTAATGTGTTGAGCGATCAACCGTGGCACCTAAAATTGCCGCAAATGTTCGACATTTTTCCTAAGTGGAAATTTTACGGATATACAAAAGTAAAATCTTACGTGTCTGCATGGTGTCATGGTGATTTACCTGAGAATTATCATCTGACCTACTCATGGTCGGAACGGTCTAGTCTGGACTATGTTCGGAACGTGCTAGAATGTGGCATGAATGTTGCGGTTCCATTTTACGATAAGAATACTTTGAAGCCGATCATTCCGTCTAGTTGGAATGGGTGGAAGGTAGTCAACGGGGATGTTTCCGATTTACGCTTTAATGATCCGGCTGGCGTTATAGTCGGGCTAGGGGTCAAATTGCCTAAGAATAAGAAAAAAGCAAAAGCCCGCATTGAGCAATCACAAGGGTTTTTTGTAGGAGTCTAGGCAATGATGTCATGGGGAGAATTGAGCGAGTTTATTCTAAAACAATCAAATGAGTCTGGGGGTGATTTTCTCGATGAGAGCGTTACTTTTTACGATGCGACCGTAGGGGAATATTACCCCGCCGATACTATCGAATTTTCTGAGCATGACGATGTGCTTGATGCTGGGTGTGTTTTTTTGACTTTTCAAGGTTGACAATCCCAACCAGTATGGTACAATTAGTGCAAACCTTTTTCTTTTTTTAGGAGACTTTTATGTCCAATCGAATCCATGTCCCCCTGAAAGATTTTCTACGTGTTACTATCTCCAAGCGGGATGAGTTCGACACCGCCGAAAAAGCTGCGACTGAGCTGGGTTATACCTCGCTCGAATCGTTTAAGCAAGCCTTGACCCGCAATCGAAAGCGGTATCCCAAGGTTTTCAACGCGGTTCCCAAGTATACCTCCTCTAATGGGCCGCATGTGGCCACCAATGATGAGGTGGCATTGCTCATGGCTGAGCTGGAAGCTGAAACGGCGGAACCTGATACGGCGGAGGCCCCTACCGAATCCGCCGAATGATTGAGGCCCTAGCCCTCACCTTTATCGTGCTCCTCTTTCTGTGGGTGTTCGTCACATGGATGGAGAGCTAACCTAACTTGTGAACCATAGCCCCCCGCAAGGGGGGCTATATTACACTGGAGCTACAATGCCCTATCTTACCGCCTATGCTATAATTAAATTAAATTTAATTGAGAACGGCTCGACTACTGAGCAGGACATGATTGACGATTGCAACGCTAATTGCTACTACGCCGTGACGCACGACGGGAGCGACTCGAAAATTATCAGCACCGAATTACTGGAAGTTTCTGACGTAAACCCTTGTGACTAAAGGACTTAGGGCCAGCCGCCGCCGGGGGCCGACCTAACCCCTTTGATACCAACGACTTACGGCGATTTATTTTTCTGAAAAACTTTCCCAGCAGGGGTTGACTTCGCGATAAACTATTGTATAATTAAGGCATAACAAGTTCGGAAGGTTTTCAAAAGGAGGTCGTTATGACCGCAGCAGTTGAGCAGATGGCGTTTTTTGGTGAGGTTCCCTGGCATGGTTTGGGCAACCCCCTCGATGGTACTGAAACCACTGAGGATGTGATGATCAAGGCGGGTTTGGATTGGTCAGTCAAGACCGAACCCCTCTTTCGAGCTAATGGCGAGGAAGTCAAGGCTCAAGCGTCTGTACGCGAATCGGATGATTCCGTTTTGGGTGTCGTTGGTCCTCGTTGGACTCCTCTGCAAAATGCAGACTCTTTTAAGGTGTTCGAGCCTCTGGTTGAGTCAGGCGACATGAATTGGCACACGGCTGGTTCCCTTCGCGACGGTCAACGGGTTTGGGTTCTTTGTCAGTTGGCTTTAGAAAACAGCGAAATCGTCAAGGGTGATGAGATTCGCAAGTTCGCTCTGCTCTCGAACGGGCACGATGGAAAGCTGGCGGTTCACTTCGGGTTCACCCCCATTCGGGTGGTGTGTTCGAACACTGAGGCTCTCGCTCGTGATTGCGAAGCGTCGAAGCTGATCCGCGTTCGCCATCACCGTTTCGTCAAGGAGAACGTGGAAAAGTTGCGGGACATTATGAACCTCGCAAATCAGGAATTTGAATCGACGTGCGACCAGTATCGTTTTCTGGCATCGCGTGCGATCAACTCCGCCGATCTTCACAAGTACGTGAAAATCGTAATGTTGGGTGCAAAGGAAGCCATCAAAAAGGATGAGGACATTGCAACCCGCTCGCGGAATATCGTGTCGCGTGTGGAGGAACTTTTTGAGACGGGTCGCGGTGCCGATCTGGAAGGCGTAGCGGGCACTTGGTGGGGAGCTTACAACTCCGTCAGCGAGTACCTGAACTACGAGAAGGGCCGAAATGAGGCCAACCGAATGGATTCGCTCTGGTTCGGTCAAAACGGAAACCAGAACCGTGACGCCCTAACTCAGGCCGTTGCCCTGGCTACCTAATCTGAGGGACTTTCCTACCCCTGCCCCCCGTGAGCTGGCCCGCAAAGCCGGTAACCGGGGGGTGGGGGTTTTTTTATGCATTCTCGCAAAAAATCGACGTAACCCGTTGGTATCAAAGGACTTAGCTCGCCGCCGGGCCGGGCCTGGACGTAACCCCTTGGTATGAAAGGACTTAGGGCGATTTGTTGTAAACTCTTGCAGCTAAAGGGTTTACGGAAATTCCCCCTTGATTTGAGCCGGAAAAGTGCTATAATAATAGCTGTAAGGTATTGGTACGTAACGACTTATGACTTGGCCCTTGTTGCGTGGACGTAAGTTGTTGGTATTAAAGGACTTAGAACAAAAAGTTAAAAACTCCTACTTCTGGGATTTTTTTTGCCCCATTGTGGGGGTGTACTACCCCATATAGCTTAAAGCCCCTAGTCCCTCGTCTAGTCCTTGCACGCGAGTTTTTCAGCGGATTTTTTGCCATTCTGAGGAATGTCTCAGCCCTTATAGCTTAAAGTCCCCAGTCCCCCGTCAAGTCTTTGCACCCGAGTTTTTTTTTGAGAATTTAAATACCAACCGGGGAGTATTCCGCCGTCGCAGCCGACCTAGCTTGGGTAGTCTTGAGATAGTCAGTAGCACGCGAGTTGCACCTGAGTTTGTTACAGGCCGGATAAAATGCAAATGAAGTAGATGGAAAGGAAGGTAATCAGGCCCATTCCTAACGCTAAGGCTGTAGTGAGCAGGATCGTGAGAAAGAGGCCCTTGGTATAGTCAGAGTCTTTGTATACCAGCTCTCTTTTAATCCTGTCTAGAATACTCATAGTGGTCCTTAAATTTGTAAAAGAAAATAAAGTAGAGTAATAAAAGCTATGGTCGTAAAACCAAAGATAACTCCTACTGCCCCTAATGTCATATCAAGCCTTGTCATATAGACTCCTCAAACTCCTCTTTAAGATCAGCCGGGGCGACTATCACAGTCAGGATCTTGAACAGACTTGCCAACATCATGAGCATGGTTGCACAATATTTACGCACTGTATACATCACTGTTTTTCCTTTGAGTTTATAAACTTTTGAAATGCAGTGGTACTCTTCTTTTCCAGAGTATTTTACGGAAGCTAACTCGTATGGGCACTCTTCTTTTCCAGAAGAATTTACCGTGTGAGAGTGGGTACGCTTTGAGTATATACAATCTTGTATGCCTGTAATACGTATAATCATAGTCAGTCCCTTAACTAACAAAAAGTAAAGTAGAAGAAAGTGGTGGGGGCAGGATTTGAACCTACGACCTCTAGGATATGAACCTAGCGAGCTGACCGGACTGCTCCACCCCACAGCATATTTCTTCTGTATAAATTCCCACCATCCACCCCGCACAATTAAGGCGGCTACTATTAGGAGAGTGACGGTCACACGCCAACCGGGAAGAAGGCATGTCTGTTGTCCCGTCCTATTCCGCAGACCCTTAGAGGTCATAAGAATAGGCAACCTGACCAACTCTCCTACATTAATTATACACTACGATTCGGGATTTGCAAGGTCTTTCTGCTTTTCCTTCCTCGTTTTTAAAATCTTATAGAAAGTTGTAGCCTCCTCAACCTTGCCGGTGAGTTCTTCTTCAGATATAATTCCCTTATCAAGTAGAAGTGAAATCATACCGAAGAGCATGAGATCTTTTACTTCCTGGGGGATGCTCCATCGCGAAGAAATCTTTTGCTATAGTATCTAGAGCTTTATCTCTTACGAATGGATTTGCGGAGTCTAGGCCATTTGTCATAGTAATTCCCTTTTCAGTATTAGATAGTAATAAAATTGATTTGATTAAGTGAAGTCGTCTCAGCACAACACTACGATCCCCAACCCACTGTGGGGTCAAACTGCTAAGTACTACTTTTCTTCTACTATAAGTGTACGACCGGCGAGAGGTTCCCTCAAATAATTCTGGGGAAAAAGTGGAAAATATTTCCAGAGTATAATTTTTAGTGACCGTTTCACCATAGGGATGACACCCTTTTCATCTTTTTTCTACTTCACCCCTTGCATAAGGACACTTATATAGTATAATAGGGTCATCAGGCATTCAGTCTGAACAATTTTTGACGCTTCATCGCTCGTTTTTTCAGCAAAATAACGGGTTTGAACATAAGTTTCTACTTATTGTACGGTAACGACCTTTAATTAAGGGAAAACATGCTCCTAAAAGACTACATCAACCAGCTAAATGAGTTCGTAAAAGAGAATCCAGAGGCCCTCGAACTGGAGGCAGTCTACGCAAGAGACCCAGAAGGAAACGGCTTCTATTCAATCCACTACGGTCCTACTCTAGGTCACTACTCTAATAGAGAGTTTAGTCAAGAGATAGAAGAAGATGAATCTATTAATGCTTGTTGTATCAATTAAAAAAGAAAAGGAAACTAAATGAAATGGTTTAAGAATGGGTTCCGATACGTATTCCATGATTGCGATACGAACTTTAAGTGGAAGCATAAGATCACACGCCCCTGGCTCACTAGGGTCAATTGGAAAGAATGCACTATATGTAAGCGTATTTTCGACAGATCAACAGATCAGCATTAAGTAGGAAAACCTCAATGGACAACTACTCACAGAACCGCAGAGTCAAGATAAATGCAGCCTTCGTTCCTCAAGCCATTACTATAATGGCGGGGCAAACGAATACAAAAAATATAGTCTACTTCAACTCATGGAACGGGGCTATCTATGCTGTAGAGAGTCTTGAAGGTAAGCTACAGTGGTATGAGATCTTACCAGATAAAGAAGCAGAACAAGGGTTTTGGCTCTATGGTAAGCGGGCTCATGATTCACACTGGCAGCTAGTATCTGGACCTATCTCTTGGCAAAAAGCTAACGACCTTATGGAAAAGAATGGCGGGAATTATGTCTCCTTCTTAAGAAATAATCAGAAGATAAAAGGCTTATTAAACGAAGGGGAACCTCATGCGTAAGAAAGGATTGGTTGATATAATTGAGCCGATCCTGATTATCTGTGTCATCGGATCATCAGGAGTTAGCATTGTAGCCGACCATATTCACATACGTGTCGGAGGGGTAATTGCCCTCTTCTTATTCTCTTATTGTTTTGGCCTATTTGTCGGCACGATTAAGCCTAATTCTAACAAAGAAAGTAAATCAAATGGGAAATAAACTAAATGCCGGTGTAATTCCAGTGCATTATAAGTATCTCACCTCAGAGGAGGTTCAGACCCTATTAAAATCTGTCAGATTGGCTGAATCTTGGGAGACGACAGCATGGGGATCGTATGGGCCAGAAGGCAAAGATCCTCAGCAAGTTAGGTATTTAAGTGACCTTTCAACCGAGCATTTGGAGGCTATTCTAATCACCCAGCCTCAACTCAGTCCATCTACTAGAGCGGCTGTACTAGAATTAATCCGTTTAAGGGATAAGGAATAAGTTAATGAAAGATAGAGAATTTTTAATGTGGATACATGAGCGGCTTGAGCATGTGCATGAAGAAAATCCTTGTATGGACTATATGTATAAGCTGCGGGCTCTTATCTTGGCTACAAATCCAGAGCAAGAGACGCAGAATCGGGGTCAGGGGCAGCATTCCCTTGGCGAGCTAAAGAAAAAAATGGGAATGATAGAAATCACCCCTTGACATTGGATAGAGGTATGGTAAAATGAAATGTACCAAGATGCAGCTACTAATGCTTTTCTGCGTGGCTGTTAATATCAACACTTTTTCGGTAACTCAAAATAAGTGGTGGTTAATAGTAGGATGTTTCTGCTTAGCCACAGTAGCAATCAAGGAGTTCTTTGGGAGTAAAAGAGATGGATGAATTAGATAGACTAATTAAACAAAACCAAAAAGCGGCGGCGGCTTGGCTATTGATTGGAGTAGCCGCTATTATCTTTGTTCCAGTCTCGCCTTGGGATGTATTAGACGTTGTGCTGACGATCATAGGATCAGTCAGTCTCTTTATAAGCGGGGCTTGCGGCGGTATTGCTTCTGCTCTTATGAAAATGAACGGGGAATTATGATGAGTATTATGAAAGAGATTATACAAGAAGAGAAGTTGCTGCACCTATGCCTATGGGTATCTCTTCGTATTAATGATGAAAATGATCCTGTCAGGGCAACAGCAGACGAGATGATCATAGCATATATCCTCGACACTCTTGCAGAAGAAGGAGTGTTTGAATTCTCTGACGAAGACATTAACTCTAGGTTTGGAGAGCTTCGTGCAGGATACCTCTTAACACAACAGGTGTTAGATGGAAATCTAGAGGCTGATTTAGATGGAGAAGAAGTAAGGTACAGGCTAACCGATCAAGGTAAAAAAAGAGCGGATCAACTTGAAGACGAGTAAATTATGTATGAGATTATAAATCTAGCCCCAAATACAGTGATTGGCTACTGTTTGATAGGGGCAGGAGTAGGATTGGCCCTGCTTATCTATGGTTTAACTTCAACAAAGGATCATTGGTAAATGATTGACCCTAACGATATTGTGAAGTATGATTACACTGATGAACAACTGGAAGAGTTGTTGATCTTTTCAATCTGTTGTCGTCAGATGAAGTCCTCCATTGTCGCACCAAAGGTAGATTCAGCGTGCGGCAGAGGCGACCATACACGCGATCACACTCCGTTTGAGCGTCTCAGACGGGTCCACAACGAAGGAGACGGCATCCTAGCCCTCCTGCTCGACATAGGAGGCTTTAGGTTCCCTCAACAGTACGCAGATGCTATCGTAGGAGTAATCACCTCTGGACTTGATCTACGTACCTGTACTATTACTGATTTAAAAAAGATAAAATGGTTGGGAGACAAGACCTCTCGTTTCTTTATAAGTTCTAGTCGTCCCGATACGAAGTACGCTATCCTCGACACTCACATTTTAAAGTTTCTGAGAGATTCAGGCGTACCGAATGTCCCAAAATCTACACCTTCTGGAAAAAGGTATCTTGACTTACAGGAATCGTATGCTAAAATGGTTCCAGAGGGCAAGAGTTTTGCCGAATTCGATCTCGAAATTTGGAGGAAGTACAGTGGGTGATTCAGTAGTAAGAATATCTTTTTTTGGCCCGCTAGGAGACTAAGATGACACAAGAAATTGTAGAGAAATATATGGAAGAGAATGCTTTTCTGAACTCTGATCAGAAGGTAAGGATCAAAGAAGTTTATGATGGTAGGTTTCGAGTCAACGTATGGGAGAGTGATCCCGTCAATAGGATTGCTTCCTCTTACTTTATTAGAGCAAATGAAAGTGGAGTAATCTACTGCAACCCCCAACTAGGTGCTTAATGGATATTCGCTTTGTTCAACCGTACACAATGACTACCTACTTACATCGTGAAGATGTTGCTGATTACATCCTAGAGATGGCGGCGACAGAAGTATCCGATGTTAGAGACCGACTAGAAGAGGCGGCGAGAAATCTTCTTGAAGTAGGCAAAAAGGACTCACTCGAAAGGAATAGGAAGCGGAAACATGCCTGATCTAACACCAGAAACATTTCTATACTGTTCTTCTGTTGAGAAATTTGTTACCATCAAGGGTAGCAAGGACTACCTCGTGCGTCATGGACTCTCTGTATTTGGAGACTACGTGTACGACTGGCATTGTCAGTGCGAGAGCTTTAAGTATCGCAAGAAGTGTAAGCATATCGAAGAAGCAAAGAAAGAGTATTGTGGATGGGACCAATTCGTTGATGGCGGCGAGCCAGAGGGTGGTGTTTGCCCCAAGTGTTCGCAACCTCTATTATCAAGACAGGTAGCAGTATGAGCGGACCAAAGTTATCAAAGAAAGAACGCAAAAAGGAAAAGGAGTTCCGGCGAAAGAGACAGACTCAGCGTAATCTTCGTTCTGAAGAAGAGTACGAGGACGAAAAGCCCTATGACAAGAGAGGCAAGGACAATGAAAGATCAAATTAAGAAGGTAGAGGAAGAACTCTCCGCTTGATTGTACATCGGCATATAAGGCACTATTATAATGTTAAGAATTATTGGCGACGTACACGGCAAGATGGAAGAGTATAAGAAGGTCGCTCAACGAGCAGAGTATTCTCTTCAGTTAGGAGACATGGGCTTCGATTATGATCCCTTGAAAGAATTGGATTTCGCTTGCCACCAGTTCTTTGGAGGCAATCATGACAATTATGATACTTATTATTCTATTCCTCATAGTATTGGAGATTATGGAACACACCGTCTCGGGGAGATAGACTTCTTCTTTATGCGTGGGTCTGTTAGTATCGACTGCCTGTCTCGTGTTTATGACTATTTTTTATCTAATAATAAAACTTGGTGGTACGAAGAAGAACTTACAATGAAACAGCTTGATGCGGCAATTGATAGTTATGAAACAATAAAACCAGAAATAATGATCACTCATGACTGTCCCTCTGTGGTCAAAAATATGATCTCTAATCCGAATGTGATGCAACGCTTTGGTTGGCCAGAGCAGCACTCGTGCTTGACTCAGCAGGCTCTACAAACCATGTTCAGCATCCATCAGCCGAAGCTTTGGTTCTTTGGGCACTTCCATCGTACCTGGACTAAACAAATCGGAGAAACAAAATTTTTCTGTATAAATGAGCTTGACTATTACGATCTGGATAGTAAGATGAACGTATCGAAAGGACGCTGGAATAAAACAGCGAAACATTAAATGAAAAATATATTTCTAGCGACGTTGACAAGACCTGTTCGTTTTTGTTTCTTTTTGTGGCGAAGGCTAACAGGACGTGGCAGTCGTCACTATATCTATATGAAAAGCGGGAATGTTATTAAACTAGATGTTGAGGAGCTTACTATAACCCGTAATAGTGAAGGGGAATACTCTAAAATGTCTTGGGAGTCGGCAGGGTATATTCCCAACCATCAACTTCTTTCTATAGAGTTAGATCAGGTCGAAGCGATCACCTACAGAAAATGGTAGCGAAAATTTTTTTTTTTTTGGAAAAGGGTATTGACATTCCTGGCTCGTATGGTAAAATAAAAACATCGGGAGAACGACTCCCCCATTTTTTAAAACCGGAGAGAAGACTATGAGCAAGGCCAGTGAAAACGCTTACAAGACAGCTATTACTCGCAGCAAGCTTTCAACTGCTGCCCAGTACCTTGTAGACAACGATCTGCTTAAGGGGAAGTGTCTTGATTTTGGTTGTGGTAAGGGATTTGACTGCGATGCTCTAGGTATTGACGGGTACGACCCGCACTATCGACCAAGGCATCTAGAATTTGATGGGTACGATACCGTCATGTGTAACTTCGTACTCAACTGTTTGCCAGAGGAAGAATGGTTTGATGTTATAAAGGGGATTATAGGCACTCTGAAGCTTGATGGCGGGATTGCTTATATCTCTGTAAGAAATGATAAAAAGAATCTTAACGGATTCACTATGAAGGATACCTTCCAGACGTTTGTTGAGCTGGACTATCCTATCGTTAAAAAGACTTCTAACTTTGTTATGTACAAAATTGAAATGGAGGCATAAAGCATGAAGATCAGCAAGGGCACATTAAGACGTAGGTTTCGTTTTTTACAAAAGCAAGCCTTTCCCCCTAATGGTGATGAGGCAAAGGTATTGCTCTTATCTCAGCACTTTAAGCATTGGGTTAGTGAGAATAAGAGTAGTCTGCTCAATCGTTATACCAAGCGAGTTGATGGCGAATTGGAGTTCACGGACGCAGCAATGGAGCTATTAGCATGAAAACTCAAAAGCTCTTTCTTAAAGAAGACAGTCATGCTTCCGCTCCCTATAAGATTCTGAAGATTCTTAATACTGTGGAATGGAACGTGGGCGAGCGACTAACGAAGGACAAAGTGAAAGCTATTCTGAAACGACGAATAGGAAGAAATGCTCGACCCGCAGTGGAGGTTGAGATTAAATGAAAGTTGAAATCAATCTAGAACATCTACAAGCAACAACTCAAGAGGCAGTTGAGAACGATAAGCATATCAAGGAGCTGGTTGTTCAGCGTAAGGAGAAGGAAAGAAGGCTAACTGAGGCTAAGCATAGGATTTTAGCCCAAGGAATTATTGATAATCTTCCTAATCAATGCTTAATGGAAGCGAGGATAGGCAGATGCTCTACCAGGGTTATGCGTCTTCGTCCCGAAAGAGACTATGAGGTAGCAGACCTTTACTATGTTATCTCGCATCCTACTGAGTTGAGAGGGGTAGCTGCCTTAGTTTGGGATGCCTGTCAAGAGACAGAGTTAGAGTGTCAGCTAGCATACGGTCACGATGGGATAGGGGTGCGTAGCTGGATTGATATGAAGGTATCATGGTAGCGACAATTTTTCTGCGTTTGTAAAGTACAATTTAGCAAAGAGTAGGTTAAACAAAACAAAAGAAGGAGAAAGTATGAGTTGGAATAAATGGGAAAGTGCTGCGGAACGTGGACCTGGAGCGTTAATGTGGAAGGTTATTGGCTTTGTAGTGTTCTTCTCTATTGTTATTGGAGGTATTGGATTTGTTGCTAATCCCTTTAGGCAAGGGGCTAATATTATCAACAAGACAATTGATGCCGATAATGTAATCTACAATTATGAATGGTTCAAGCAACGCCATGAAGATATTGGTGCTATTGATACCAAGATCGTCCAGGCAGATAAAGTTGTTGAACAATTTAAAGAGGACGCTGGACCTCGCCCTGATTGGCACCGTGAGGACCGTGAGGAGTCTGCTCGACTATCGAGCGTGGCGATGGGTCTAAAGCAGCAGAAGGCAGATCTGGCGGCTGAGTACAATGCTAGGTCTCGTATGGTCAACAGATCAATATTTAAGGCAGGAGATGTAACACTGCCCGAATCAATCCCTACTGAATAAGGAAAAGTAATGAAGAAATTACACATTGTGTGGGTGATAGTGTTTGCTTTTGGCTTTGCGGTTGCTTTTACTCTTAGCTCAGGATGCTCTAATGAAAGAAAAGCACAGACCCAGTTGGCCGAACAGCAAAAGACTGAGGCTCAACAGACAGTCCACTTAAAGACGACTCCTCCTCCGTTGTTAAAAGCATCGCAGGAACGAAAGAACCTGATTGAGAGACTTAGGCGATTTAATGTAGATTCAAAAGTGTCCTATATCTATCTGGTTGACTATGGAAAGGTAATGGCATTTTATACTGTTAAAGGCAAGGTGAGTTCGGTAAACTCCTTATTGACCACTCCCGAGCAGATTATTGAAACGAGTAATTTTGAAAGAGGACTTCATACGCAGGTAGTGGCATCTCCTGACTTAGATGGTTCATACGGATCGAATGGGGATGCTATTTTCTTCTTTACAACTGATGGAACTTACGTTGAGTGGGCAGGCACATATATGCTCTGCGATAAGCCACTTAAACTTTCAACCCCGCCAGCAATGGTAATTAATGTGGAGGACAAGTGATGTTTGCATTCGCTATGCCTGGAGTAACTGAACTCTTGATCATAGGTGGAATTGTGGTTCTGCTGTTCGGAGCAAGTGCCCTTCCTAAACTGGCCCGTAACGCCGGTAAAGTTCTGCCTAGTTTTAAGGCTGGAATGAAGGAAGTGGAGAAAGAGGTCGCTGGTCTTAAGACCGAGATGGATGATATTAAGGCTTGTGGAGAAAAGGTGAAAAGAGACATGGAGAGTGCCTTGAAGTAGCCACTAGGATGGGGGTTTCGGCCCCTATTCTTTTCTATCTCTTTTTGGAAAACATGGTGTATAATTAAGGACATACTGAGGGGACATGGTGAAATGGAAATCACTTCTGGCTTCTAACCAGACATTGAGGGTTCGAATCCTTCTGTCCCTACTTTTTTTGGAATTTAAATGCTGACAAACGGTACATCGGATGGTACAGTTGGTGTAGAATAAGCTGTTGTATATGTGCGTAGCTCAATTAGGGAGAGCAGTAGTCTCCAAAACTGCCGGTTGCAGGTTCGATTCCTGCCGCACATGCTTGACTGGATGTAGCTCAGCTTGGTAGAGCACTTGGTTTGGGACCAAGGGGTCGAAGGTTCAACTCCTTTCATCCAGACTTATAAAGGGTAAATTTTATGAAAATAGGAGATCAATTATGTTGAGAAAACTATGGGCTGATGAAATTGGCGGCATCATATCCGCTGAATATATTATGGTGAGTGGTATTCTAGTCGCAGGTTTGGTGACTGGTTTGAACAGTGTTCGTACTGCTGTCATTAATGAGTTTGAGAATGTGTCACAGGGTATTAGTAGCATCAATCAAAGTTACTACTATAGTGGCGTTGAGAGTCCTGGTGCGATGACTGCTGGTTCAAGTTACGAAGATACATCAAAGTGTATTACAGTGGCAGAGCCTTATGTTGACTAAAGAAATATTGGAGTTATATTTTGAGACTTACGCTAGGCATAGGGCTTTTTGTCTTATGTATGAGATACCTAACAAGTTGGTTCATCCTAGCGTATATATATAAAGAAGTATGTAGAAGAAGAAGTTGTAAGCGATTTTTACTTCCACTAATAATTTGGCCTCATAGCTCAATCAGGTTAGAGCACTAGACTGTCGATCTAGAGGTTGCCGGTTCGATTCCGGTTGGGGTCGCTCATTTTTTGGATAAGTTTTACATGCATCACTGAAATCAAGGTGGAGGCAAAAGTGAAGGCTAATGTCAACTAAAAAAGAAGAGACTACAGAAGAAAAGGTAGAAAAGCTTATGCAATGGTTGGAAGAGTTAAGAGAATCACAACCAACCAACGAGTCGTAGAGTATAACGGCAACGGGGATTCCTATATATAACTATTGTAAGTACCTTATCCCCCGCCTTTTTAACCAATGGGCACCGGAAGTTCCTATTCTTTTCAATGGCGAATCCTTACTTCCCGCCTTTCTAAAACAACAAAAGATAAAGAGAGTTCCTATATATATGTCAGATTTTACTCTCCATCTTTTTATTTTTAGGGGTTGCTTTATACGAAACAAATAGTACAATTGAAGGAGTGGTAAAGAGAGTTCCTATCTATGAAAACTGGCGGTAACCCCGCCTTAATTTACTCTCCATCACTTTAATAAAACAAGGAAACGAACGGGTAACGAGAGTTCCTATTTTCACTGATTGGCCCACCCCTCGGGGAACGGGCCTGCCAAACTTTACTCTCCACCTTTTTTATCGAGGACCAGGATCATGAAGACACTGAAGTTGTTTAATGCTGTTATTGCTAAGCCATCTAAGGCAGAAGTATTCGTATCTGACGAAGGGTATGTTATCCAGTCTGATGCTATGTGGGCTAAGGATAATATTGTAGCATTTTATGCTGAGCAAAAGCTGAGCGGTAATGATCTGAACAAAACCTTCCATAAGTCATGGGAGAAGGTGATCAGCTCGTCTCGTTACGAGTTGTTGGTCGAGCAGATCAGACACTATCTGTCTACCTATGGTACTGACCTTAAGGGAGAAATATACATCCCTGACGAGGAACTTGAGGTTCCTGGTCTGGAGTTAAAGTATACGGTTATTAAATCGTACTGCAAGACTGCGATGACTAAGAAGTGTCTTGGTATGTTGCAAAGCGGTATTGCTTTAACAGAAGAAACAATTAACGACGTACTGTCGGTGCTTGTTGACGAGCTAGACTACTCGTTTACTGGCAAGGAAGGTATCAAGAACAAGGAGGCTATCATTAAGATTGCCGATATGTATGGTATCTTACCTACAGATACAATGGAGTTTTTTCGTTACATTCTCTTCAGAGCGACTGGAGAGTCCCTGCTGATTAAGAGTCCAGAGATGATCGCTAAGATTAAAGATACTAACTTTAATCCTGCGGCTCAACTAAAAAGCTTTGGTCTTGGTAAGCTGGCGGAAATCTTCAATAGATTTAAGCCTTTATTCCTAGCGTTCAAGGGTCAATGTCCTAAAGTAATTAACAAGATCAGTAAGCTGTCCAAGAGCAACCATAAGCCTCTTGTGACTAACCCTCTGAACTTGGTAACTCAGCGTAAGCTGACAGATGCAGATAGACACTGGTTGGACAATGCGACTCCGTTTGCGTTGTTCAAGGCACTTACTGCGTGCTATAATCGTATGGGTCGCCAGACTGATTTTGTTTACAGAATTAGAAATGGTAAGAGTTGGATTGCAGACAAAGCAACTAGTTCGGTTGTTATTCCTGTGACTAACTTTGGTATTCTGTACGATTACCTTAAGCTGAGATTCGATTTGACTGGTACTAAGGTCTTATTGCCTCGTGACGTAGAGTATGCTATACCTACATCTGAAAAGATGTTCGTGGGAAATGTCCCAACTGGAACTAAGTTCTATGGTGAGAGATTGGCCTGCGGAGTATACTGGCGTAATGATTGGGGTGCTAACGATCATGACCTGTCGGCATTGGATGTTCAGGGAGGTAAGATTGGATGGAACTCTAGCTATAGCGATGATGTTCTAGCGTATTCTGGAGATATTACTAATGCTCCAGATGGTGCGGTAGAATACCTATATTCATCGGAGGGTTTGTCTCAGGCATACCTGATCATGAATAACGTGTATAGCGGTAATCCTGATGCGGGCTACAAGATCATTGTCGGTCGTGGAGATCGTATTAATATGAAGTACATGATGAACCCTAACAACCTGTTTATGGAAGTTAAGTGTAATTCTGTACAAAAACAAACTGTAGTTGGAATGTTACTGCCTCCTAAGCTTGGAGGTGTAAAGCAACATGCCTTTGTGCTATTGAATTTTGGTGCAGGTCACGCGAGAGTGTCTGGTCGTAACCCACAGCAAGCTATCAATGCACTATACCAGCAATGGTCTAATCCTCTTAGCTTTAACGAGCTACTGTTGGATCTGGGTGTTCAGTTTGTTGACGAAGCTGATGAAGCAGATGTTGATCTGTCTCTGGATAAATTGGAAAAGGATACCTTTACCAAGCTATTTGAGGCTCAACCTGAATTGGCGGTAGCTTAATGGAGTCAAATACGCCCGAGCCTACTAAAGATGTAGCTATTGTTGTTACGTGTAAAGGTAGACTGGACTACCTTAAAGATACGCTGCCGAAAATGTGCAGCCAAGACACTAGGGATACATTTACCTATAGAGTGGTGCTTGTAGATTATGGTTGTCCTGACGGTACATTTGAATATTTCCATCGCAATCCCTTGCCCAATTTACGAGTAATAAAAGTAGAGGATAAAACCGATTACTTTAACTTGTCTAGGGCAAGGAATTGTGGGGTTATGTTGGCAGATGCTAATATCATTAACTTTTCAGATGCCGATACATTAGTAGAACCTCTTTGGCTGTATAATATTACTAAGCCTATACGATACGATAGAGCACACGTAGTTAATCCTGTAGACTGGTATTGCTCTAAGTATGGTCTTGGAGGCACTATGTATGCGGCAGGAGAAGCTATTTATAGCGAGGGAGAGAGAGCTACAGATATATCTGCCATTAATCATATCAAAGATGTTTTAATGTCGGGTAAATGTGCTATGGCTATGACCATGACTGCCTTTTTAGCGGTAAGAGGGTATGACGAGCTAATGGAGGGATGGGGATGGGAAGACAACGATATGTACGTGAGATTGAATCAGTTGTATATTATCCATCAAATCGAGGGGCATCCCTTGATTTCGTCAATGAATCATCATGAAGAGTTAAGGACTGAACATTATAAAGAAAAGAATAGGCATCGCAGTCATGAGATAAATATGCAAATCGCAAACAATAGAAGAGGATTTCCTAATCCTTCAGGTATTGGGGTATGTGAGTATAGAATTTATGACTGCGATGAAATCCACGCTACTTAATTAGTAGCTAGTCTAGCTCCTGAGCTAGATGATGGAAGGGGGGTGATTGCCCCAGCTTTATACTGGAAGATTTTTAATCGGGAAAGTATAAGGCAACGAGGTCGGAGCGGATTGGGATACTTTATTCATTGGAGGTAGGTAATGTTTTACTGTCAAGATTGCGGAGGTAGGTGGCTGGATAAATTGAAAAAGGATACCTTTACCAAGCTATTCGAGGCTCAACCTGAATTGGAGGTGGCTTAATGGGGTCAGATACGCCCGAGACTACTAAAGACGTAGCTATTGTTGTTACGTGTAAAGGTAGGCTGGACTTCCTTAAAGATACGCTGCCTAAGATGTGCAGCCAAGATACCAGGGATACGTTTACCTATAGAGTGGTGCTTGTAGACTATGGCTGTCCTGACGGTACATTTGAATATTTCCATCGCAATCCCCTGCCCAATTTACGAGTAATAAAAGTAGAGGATAAAACCGATTACTTTAACTTGTCTAGGGCAAGGAATTGTGGGGCTATGTTGGCAGATGCTAATATCATTAACTTTTTAGATTCTGATGTATTAGTTGAGCCTCTTTGGTTAATCAATGCCTCTCTTCCTATATTGCGAGGCGGAGCACATTTAACTGAACCAGGGGCTTGGTATCGCTCCGAATATGGACCTGGGGGTGCGGCACAACGAAGAACCCGATTGTGGGATGCTAAGAGTCGCCGTGCTCTGCGGGCTCCGGTGCTAAGAGTTCCGATTCCGGGCAAAGGCACTATGAGTATGACTATGACTGCCTTTTTAGCGGTAAGAGGGTACGACGAGCTAATGGAGGGGTGGGGCTGGGAAGACAACGATATGTATGATAGATTGAATCAACTATATACGTTCCAGGAAACCCAAGGGCATCCCCTTATTCTTCAAATGAATCATCACGAAAGCTTAAGAACTGAGCATTATAAAGAAAAAGACAAGAAGGTCAGTCACGAGAAAAACTTACAAATCACAAACAATAGGTGGGACGACGATTCCCCTAATCCTTCAGGTATTGGGGTATGTGAGTATAGAATTTATGACTGCGATGAAATCCACGCTACTTAATTAGTAGCTAGTCTAGCTCCTGAGCTAGATGATGGAAGGGGGGTGATTGCCCCAGCTTTATGAGTTATTAGCCCGTAACGTGAAAGCCATAAGGTAAAGAGGTCGGTTCGGCGGATACCGGGGGCGTCGTGGCGTCCCAGTAAGAGACCCACTAACAGGGGCAAGCTCGATAGGCACAACAATAAGTCCTATGGGGTACTTGAGGAGCGAATAGCTATGATTCAGGGCTTATCCACGATATGGTACGATAGCTCAGCTTGGTAGAGCACGATCTTGAAGCGTTCGGTTGTCGGGGGTTCAAATCCTCCTCGTACCACTCAGAAAAAAAAATAAAGGGTCAACTATAGTGGAAAACCCATAAACACTTATCTTAATTTACAGCGAGTTCGGCATAAGTCTAATGCTGCCTGGGCACAGGATATGGTGGTTCAAGTCCATCGCTCGCTGCTTTTATTTTGGCTGGGTACGCTAATAGATCAAAGCGGCTTGTATTAAATCAAGTGTTTGGAGGTTCAAATCCTCCTCCAGCCCCTTTGCTTACAGCATTGCAAAATTTAATTACATCTTCCATAGAGTATATATTTTTACAATACTGACCTATTAAGCAAACCCATTGAATGTTATCAGTTATATACCCTTTATTAGGATTGATACGATCAATGCTGGCGAGACAAGGATCGTTAGTATTAGAATGAGAAGAACTTGAATGAGGAAGTATCATTGGTAGACCGGAGAGGGTACAAAGCCCCTCTTGCTTCTCCCACTGATTCTTTTACGAGTCACTTTTTATCTGCTCTTGAACCGTGGTGGCGTGCGTAACTAGCTAGGCTCGATAAGTTGAGTGGTTCGAAACATAAGGCGTAAGAGTGTGAAACGCAAGCGGGTTCGATTCCCGCAGGGTAGACTTATATATGTCGCGGTGCTGTATTGGTTAGGCACTCAGCCTTTCAAGCTGGGCTATGCGGGTTCAATTCCCGTCCGCGATACTAGGCTTTTTATTGGCCCTTGGTGTAACAGGTAACACACGAGGTTTTGGTCCTCGTATTCTGCGTTCAAATCGCAGGGGGTCAGCTTATGGGACTGAGCGAGATGGTACTCCACTAGCTCTTATAAGGCTGGCCTTGAAGGTTCAATTCCTTCCAGTCCTACTTAGTATGTGTCGATATGCAAATGGTGAAGCACGCTGACTGTAAATCAGTTACAAAGAAACGTTGGGGGTTCGAATCCCTCTCGGCACACTTTACTTTTAATAGAGAAAAGCTATGATCCAAGACAATAATCAAGGACTTCCTCACCGCGATGACATGGACATGGATATGGTAGCAAAGTTGCAGAAGATGTTCCCTGATAAGAAGATCGTCTTTCTCGGTGATCTACCTGACGAGGAAGTTACAGAGGAACATCTAGATATAATTAAAGAGATTGAGGTATTCCATGACTACTCGTTAAAGAATGGTCTCTGCGTGGATTGCGGAGAAAGGATGCCAGGATTCAAACCGGAGGATGATCGCCAGCCTCCTGCTAAAGGATGGTTTTATTTAACAAAAATGAATAGTGATATTCCTGTGGCTTGGATTTGTTCATCATGTAATGAGGTAGACGAAGATGCCTGAATTAAACGAAGATAAGATTAGTTATGATACCGGACTAACTCTTGGGGATACTGTTGTAACCCGAAGAACTGGCCTGCCTGGAATGGGTAAGGTTGTAGGTATTCTCTCTGGGCCTTTATTTGTAGCCCAACATAAGTACGTCATCATGGGCAAAGAAGATGCTGATGGTGAAGAACTTCTTAAATGTGTCAACCGGAACGGTGAAAACCCGTACACCCTCTGGGACGACCTCTATCCTGAATGGTTCCTGTCTCCTATCTGTTATGTTAAGTTTGAGACTATGCAGAGAACCCTGTCGTTTAAAGAATTTCGTGACTCTCGCGATTGGGATGAGAGTATTACAGAAGATGCAATCAAAGTATACTACGACCTTGAATGCCCACAGACAAATGTGATTGCATACCCCCTACATGACCTAGAAAAATTTGAGTAATAAACGAAAGCGACAATAATACAAAAAAAATGAATCGGGGGCTTGAAATATAGCCTGCCGATGCTATAATAAAAGAACAGTGTACTCGTAGATTTTTGCTCACAAAACTAAAGGAGATCGTCATGACAGATCAATACAAAATCGACCTTACCACCGCATATAGCCAAGTGAAAAGTTCAGACCACCGCATATTGTATGACAAGATGAAGGAAGGAGATCAAGTAGCCCGAGATCAATTGATTGCGAGCTGCTTGCCGCTGGTTTACGACCTTGCTCAAAAGTTTCGAAAGAATAACCGACACATCGACCTGGAAGATATGATTCAGCATGGAAACATTGCTTTGATTCGTGCAGTTGATGGATGGGATATTAGTCGAGCAAAGTTGAGTACAGTAGCGACTTGGTATGTTCGTAACTCTTTGATTGATATGATCAAAGAAAGTAAGTATTCAATTAAAAATAAGTTTGAAATGAGTCGTCAGTCCTGCGACGACATGAAGAAAATCAGAGACTCTGGCAGTGAGGATATTGAGACTATCCGCAAGAGTACAGGGTTGACTGTAAAGCGTATCAAGCTATTGATGCGTATCATGTCTTCAAAGAGAATCGACTATACAGTACTGAATATGAGGCTTCATAACCAGGAGGCGTTGGAGTCTGATACCAGAACTAATATAGATGGTTGCTTAGCAGAGTTGATTGAGTTAGTAGAAGAAACAGTTGAGGACGAAAGCGAGAAGGAGACCTTCTTCCACTGGTTGCGTTATATCCATAAGAATAACAAGACCCGATTAACTGCTGAGGACTTAGATAGTTCTGTTCAGGAAGTTGGAAAGACTATTCGTAAAACTAAGAAGGCTGTTAAGGAAGCGGCTCAGGCAAGGAAGGAATTGTCTCATGCCTAAGTATTATATCCGAGACGGTAAAGAGACTACTATCGTAGAGGCTGATAATCCAGTTGTTGCCTGTGCTAAAGCTTTACATCTATTTCGTTTTTCAACGATTATGGTTGGCGGGCACTACTGGGTATCAGAGCAGGGTTTTGGTGTGCATCCCGATACCCAAAAAATTGACTCAGACGAAGTAAATGAAGAATACGTAAAAATTTTTCCCAGTACGGGTTGACTTCACTGATTCCTATGCTAAAATGAATGCATCAGTGAAACACTTAACGAAAACCGGAGACACAAGATGAAAGTTCAAAACACGCCGAACGATATTGAACGACATGGTATCGTAGAACGCATTACTTGCGGTCTGGCACCAACTGCCCATTCTTTTAAAATGTTGGCACGCCAATACTCTGATCCTATTAAAGCGATCCTGCAAGAGTTGGGTGCCAATGCGATGGATTCCCATTATCGGGCGGAGATTAACGATACTCCGTTTCGTGTCCAGTTACCCACTCAGCTCGATCCTCATTTGCGGATTCGTGACTTTGGTGTGAGTATGTCTCCAGACACTATGAGAAACGTGTACGCAGAGTACATGAAGTCTGACAAGCAGCATACCAATGATGAAACTGGATACTTTGGTATCGGGTCTAAGACTCCTCTCGCATACAGCGACAGCTTCAATGTGACAACCTACATTGATGGTTGCCTACGAATGTACACTATGTGCTACAATGAGTCTGGTATTCCAGAACTCAATGTGTACGGTGAACATCCAACGGACGAACCTAATGGGGTTGAGATTTCTTTTGCTGTAAAAGAAGATGACCATACCCGCTTCCGCAAGTCGGCAGAGCATGTCTATTCGTTCTTCTCTACTTCACCTGTAGTTAATGGGAGCGATGAATTTGCTCTTAAGACATACGAAAAAACTCTTGAAGGTGACTCTTGGTATATGACTGGGAGTTATGAGAGATCGTATGTGGTTATGGGTAACATTGCTTATCCTGTTAATTCAAGTCAGATGCCATATGGCAGCGTTGCAGAGAAGATCTTAGATAAAGGTGTTCACTTCACTGTTGACATGGGAGAGGTTCATATGACTCCCTCTCGTGAGCAATTAGAATACAACGACGAAACAATTGCGACAATTAAGCGTCGTTGTGAAGAGATTGCTAGTGAAGTAGGAATACAAGTAACTAAGCAGTTAGACGAATGCGAAAGCCAGTGGGATGCCTCTCTACTTGCTAAAAGGTGGAGAACTAAGCTTACTAATCTTAACCTTGACTTCTCTTCTTCGAAGTGGGACATTGTTAAGAGCATAGAGCTTGAGGCTACCTGGAGATTCAAGTATAGCGGCGTTGGTACTGGAACCAAGGTTAAAAGGAATACTCTGGAATATAAGAATAGTTGTCCAGTATCTCCCTACTCTAAGATTGTAATTCAAGACGAGGAGCGTGGGTTTGATAAAGCCTGTCGTCTTTTGGCAAGCACTGATTCGGACCTTTTTGTTTATCTAGTAAAAGGAATAACAAAGGCTGAGGCCCTGACAGCGGTTGGTGCTACAGAGCCCGACAATGTTGTCTTCCTGTCTAGTGAGCTACCTAAGCCTGCACCAGCGGCTCGTGGGTCTCGTGTTAGAAAGACCACTAGAACAGTAAAAGGGTATTGTCCTAAAGGGAACAGTTCAACTCGTAGTAACGTCTATGAGTCTCGATACTGGGATACTGAGTGCGAAATTGATGTGTCTGAGGATCAGGTGTATATTAACCTGGACAGATATGATATGGACTTTAACGTTCATAGTGCTAGAAACGAATGCGTTTCTTTAGGCTTGGATGTTCCAGATATTATCGGGCTTAATAACCAAACAAGTAAGCTGTCTAACAAGTCGAACTTTATTCATTTCCGAGACTGGATTAAGGCGGAACTGGCAGAGTTGGATGGAGACAACCTTCAAGAGCGTGCCTCCAATATGTACGCATTGGGCATCATGGGTCTAGGAAAACGGCTATGCACTATTGCTGGCGGAGGGGAGTTCATCGACCCAAACAGCCCTGCTAAGCTCTTGGCTGACTATACGAAGGATTTAAAAAATGTAAAAACTGATAATTTTGTCAGCTCTTTTGTATCTCTTGCGAGTCTAGCGGGGTATAATTTTGAATACAAGAAAGACTCGATTAAAGTTGAAGAGTTGGAAGACGCAGTAAGAGAAAGATACCCTATCTTAATCTCTTTCCTTGACGAGATTGGAGACTGGCAACTTTCTTCGCATTCATCAATGTTGGTGGATACTATTAATATGTTAGATTTGGCAACTTTACACTCTGGAGAATAATCATGGTTGCGTGGACAAAAGATGGAAGTGGTAATCTTAGCTTGGTATTGAACCATCGCCAGTATTACGTTAGTGTAACTGACGAGGCTCATCCTAAAGCCTTGGACGCACTACGAGAAGGTGCTACAGAAGACGATCTTGTGGATATCATTGATCGGTCTGCACGAGTGCAGAGCTATCTGTCTATTCAAGATGAAAGTCTTCGTGTAGAGAACGGCGAAGTTGTCTATACTGACGAAGATGGCGACGAAGAGCCCATTCATGGAACTATGATTGATCGTCTGCTAGATTTTGTTAAGGAGGATCTTCCTGTGCAAGGTCTGGTTAATTTTATCAAGAAGATAATGCAGAACCCTAGCTATCAGTCGGCCAAGGAACTGTACGACTTTCTAGACCATCGTAGTCTGCCCATCTGTGAAGACGGCGACTTCCTTGCGTATAAGGCAGTTACTTGTGACTATAGAGACAAGAGGACTGGCACCAAGGACAATAGCGTAGGTTCGACAGTGAATGAGGCTCGTCGTAAGATTGACGACAATCGTGAGAACGGATGCTCCAGAGGTCTTCATGCCGGTACTCTATCGTATGTTGAATCTTTTGGAAGTTTTCAAAAGGACGACGAAGGAGATCTCAGCTTTACCGAGACTTCTGATAAATGTATCATCGTCAAGATTAATCCGATGCATGTTGTTTCGGTTCCTCTATGTTCTGACTGTCAGAAACTAAGGACTGAAGAGTACTATGTAGTTAAGGATTACGAAGGCGAACTAGCCTATACTCTTGCCACCGATGAAGGTGACGAGTATGATGACGATGATGATGATGATTACGACGATAGCTATGATGATGATGATAGCTACGACGAGTTTGGTTATTAAATAAAAAGCGAGGAGAAACAGATGCAATATGTTTTAATTGTGAAGAAGGTCAACGTTCCTGAAGATGAAAGCTTTACTCGACGTGTAAAGGTTTCAGTGAAAGCAGATCCCAGGTTCGAATACGATCTTGATGAAAACGAGTACGTGTATACTATACCCGTTCAGGAAGGTCAGGAGGTAAGGGTAGACTATAAGCATGAGAATGAAGCTAATCAGTCTACCGTGTTTAGAGCGGGAAATAGCGGCAAAGACTTTGAGAATTACTCTATTCTTTTAGAAAAAGAAGTGTCAACGGTTCCTCCTGTTCCTGATCCAGAGGGCTTCGTGATGCCTGAGCGTGATGAGATTGAGGTTCTTGATCCATCGCCGGAAACAGACACAGAATAAGAGTATGCTCTTTCTATCGCGAGCATCTCATTAGGGGGAGGGGTTAGGAAACTAGCCCCTCTTTTAAAATGAAAGCAAAAATAATCAACTACGAAGTAGACATTAACTATCAATGTCCTAATTGCAGGTTAGCCTTCAAGTTTCGTAATGATCAGATCCCAACAGCTCGTAAGATCAAACACGAGTGTGTTAATTGCTGGGAGTCGATTGATATAGAGCCTGTTGTTGTTATGGTTGAAGAAAGGGAAAAGAGGGCTCCTGCCAAGGACACTTATCCTCATACTTCTTTATCGGCAGCAAAATGGACGTTGGTAGGTCTGGGCTATGATGCTAAAGAGGCGTATTCTCTTCTGCTTGCGGCTTTAACAAAAAAATCTCTACCTAAAAACACCAAAGCTTCTGTCTTAGTTAAACTAGCTTTGGCACATGAAAGTTCCGATGAATATACTACGACCCGAACGGTTTAATGACCTAGTTGGCCAGGAAGAACTTCTTGAGTCGCTAAAGATCGCTGTAGTATCGTCTAATCAGCGAGATGCTGCTCTCAATCACTGCTTATTCCACGGTCCACCAGGACTTGGCAAGACCACTCTGGCTAATGCACTGGCCAATGAGCTAAATGTTGACATTCAGGTGGCTAATGGGGCAAATCTCCGAACTGTAAGTAAGCTGCTACCTCTCCTATGGAAGATGGTGGCTAATCCTGCTCGCTATCGACGCTCGATTCTTTTTATTGATGAAATTCACCGAATCACCAATCTAGTTGAAGAGTTCCTGTATCCTGTAATGGAAGATTTCCGCTTAGATATCTCTGTGGAAGGAAAAAAGGGACAAGTGGGTGAAGTAATCAGCGAGCAACTGCCAGAATTCACTTTAGTGGGTGCAACGACTGAAATGGGAAGTCTTGCTGCTCCATTCCGCGACCGATTCAAGCTGAAGTTCCCTCTGCGTCTCTATGATCCAGAGGAATTGGTTATTTTGTTGATAAATAACGCCAAAAAGCTAGAAGTTCCCATCGGACAGGAGGGTTTGACGACAATTGCCAAATCCAGCCGAGGAACCCCCAGGATCGCCAATGGGCTACTGGAGTGGATTCGCGACTACGGTATCGCCAAAAGGGTCTCAAGGCTCTCAGCGAGCCACGTAGAGCGTGCATTGGCACTTCGTGGAATTGGCCTAGATGGATCGACCGAGAACGACCGTCTCTATCTTGATTTTTTGTTGAAAAATGGAGGAGGTCCGGTTGGAGTAGATTCAATTTGTTCTGGAATTAATGTTGACATAGAGACAGTGAAGAGTACAATTGAGCCGTGGCTGATCCAACATCATAAGATCATTAAGACCAAAGGTGGGAGGAAATTGATTTGATAAAGTATAAGACAACTAAAAGTAGCCGAAAAATAAAAGAGTGGAAAGGTCTAGTCATCGCCCACCGACTACACTTTCAGTGGGGCTCTAGCGGGATCAAAGTAGCATGTGCAATTCCTGGTTATCCAGTCTACTCTATGGCTATGGCTTTTGATGGGGAGACTCCTATAGGAGTGGCTATTATTACAGAGTCCCATGTATGGGATTGCAACCTTATGGTCTATGTAAAATCGAAATATCGTAGACGAGGGATTGGGACCAGTCTTATTCATAAAGCTAAGGCGAGATGTAAAAAAGAAAAAGAGTTTAACGTATATAGCGAAAATTACCGTCGTTCCTTTTATAAGAAAGCAGGCGTAATAAAATGATGATTCTTACACCACTCCAAATATCAGGACTCCTGTTTATGGGGCTCTCTGTGGCAATGTTCGTAGTTATGCATGGGTCCAGAACGCAGACAGAGTATTTCTGCTTCCTGTATCTTGCTACTATATTAGGTATTATCGCAACAACAATAGGTATTCTTACTTAAGATAAACTATGTTATTTAAATTTCTTTTTGAAAAAACTGATGGCGGGTTCACCGTTACTAATAAAGTAACGGGCAGTCAGGTGAGTATCCTAGCACGCGACTTTGGCGTTGTGATGGTTGATGTTGCAAAATACGAGCAGGGCTGTACATACGGGGTATCGCAATTCTTTTTCGCGGCTCAGTATCGCGAGCTACAAAAACAATGTATGGAGATATTGCTTAATTGGCCCTATGATCATACTAATCGTTTTACTCAGCCCAGTTATCAGCCTGATTTTTGGAAAGAAAAGAATACAGGAAAGGATTTGCCTCGCAAGCTAAAGAAGTGGTGGCATGGTAAAGCGGTTTATAATATCCGCAAGAGGTTTGCTACTCATTGGAACGAAATGATGGAGAAATACCAAGATCCCGCTCGCCGGACTCTTTCTAGGGCTCTTTGTTCCGCCTTTGGTCCTGGTGCCCTTGGAGCCTTTTCTAGTTCCTTTTTAGAATCGGCATTTCAATCGAAATATTGGCTTAGCGATCTTCTTAAGTATCCTGCGGCAGCATACGCACTGAGAAGTCTTCGCGTGCATAGTAAGGTTGTACCAGACGATGTTAATTGGATGGAGATGTATTCTGATACAGGAAAGCCTTATAGGTCTTTGAATAAAACTCTAATGAGCTTTCCAAGATGTATGTACGGTGGTATAGTTGAGGATGTACGGCGTCATCGCTTAGATACGCCTTGGTATGGTAAGGTAAAGATCTTATTCATGCTTACAGATCGCGGAGACTTTATACATTCTGATAGGCATCTTTCCGTATTTCGTCGTAGTACAAATGAAGACATTTTGCGTGTAGCACGTATGGCTCGTTATCGAGGTCTGGATTATAAAATGAACAGAATGTCTAGGATAGAGGACTTTAAAAGATACTTGAATGACTATCCTGAAACTTATCATGGAGATCTGAAGGGTTTATTTATGCGAAGTTTTAGGTGGCATGAAGGCCAGGTAAGATTGAATGGACCCATGACCACTATGTATGAGTCTCGTTATAAAGATAGTTATGCTCTTCCTGATCCTCCTTGGGGAGAACTAGATATCTCTGGACTTACCCTTTTGAAAACTGTGGGAGAAGTTCGTGGAGAAGGCAAAAAGATGAGTCATTGTGTTGGCTCTTATGCATATAAAGCAGCTCAAGGCCAAAGCTTCATCTATCATTATGAGAAATCAGGAAATAAGGCTACCATAGAAATGAATAACAAAGGTGTCATTATCCAGGTTCATGGTCCTCAAAACCAGCAAAATGGGGCTTGTAGAACAGCCAAGGTTGTTATCAAAAGGGCACTTACGGGAACAGATTGGTGCCCCCCCGTTCCCTTTTAAGGAGAAAGTAGGATGCGTAAACAAGTTAAGGCTAAGGTTCTAGAGTATGAAATGTTTTTTCACGGTATTCACTGTGGTAGAGCAAAGGTCAAATTGCTTGAAGGAGTGAATAAGGGCGAAACCCTTTTTATGCAAGTTGCCACTCCCTATAAAAAGGGAGAGGTGATACTTGTTTGGGAGTCAATAGAATGAAGGTAATTAACCTTTTTGCGGGACCAGGAGCAGGAAAGTCTACTCTGGCATATGGTGTATCTTATTTCTTGAAGAAGAAAGGGGTGAAAGTCGAATATGTCCATGAGGAGGCGAAAGAACTGGTTTGGGAAGAACGAGCAAAAACGCTAGAGTGCCAACCCTACATCTTTTCGAAGCAAATGCGGAATTTATGGCGATTAAAGGGAAAAGTGGATGTTGTCGTAACAGACTCTCCAATCTTGCTTTCGCTACTTTATGAAAAGCCGGGAATGTTCCCAAAATCGTTTTCTAAGTACGTAATCGACCAATTCAATGAATTCGATAATCTGAACTTTTTCCTCAGACGGCGAAAAACCTATAATTCCATAGGACGAGTTCAAACGGCAAAAGAGGCACTTGAACTAGATGCTAATCTAGCAGATCTGCTTGTAAAAAACGATATAAAGATAGCCTTCATGAGCGGGCCGCGAGACAATGATGATAATGCTGCTGTAAAAAATGTTTTGAGGTATTTGGACTAAAAGTTGCCATTTAGTCAGGTCAGCATAAAATTTTTTTGTTGAATCCTAAAAGTGGTCTTTTAATTAGCTATTCATAAAAATTTTTTGGAAAAGAGAATATGAGCAAACGAAGTTACAACCAGAGACGAGATGTTAGGACTGATGCTGAATTTAAACGAGACATTAGTTCGAGGACTAAGAAGGAGAAGTTTCTTATTCAAACATTTAAAAGGGAAATGAAACATCGTGGTCACAAAATTGACGTGCGTGATAATGGGGTGGATAACTCCGGTAAGGTTGTAAAGGGTAAGGCTAGTTGTGATGCTGACTATGCGGCGACTATTGACGGAGATGATGTAGAGCTAGAGGTTAAGAATTCCTATGTAGGACACAAGTGTACGTTCAAGGTGTATAATTTACAAAAGTATGTCGAGGCGGGTGCTTCTATCCTGTTATTCTACGATACTGGAAATATTAACTATGATCTAAGCAATATGAATTATGATAGTGCTCGTTGGGCCATTATATCTCCAGAGTCTATTGCTAAGATGCTTGAAGATAAAAAAGAGGAGTATTACAGCGAATTTAAATTCGGCGGGAAAATCTGCTTACGAATTTACGATAAAGAGTATGAAAATTATTTTGAATCTGAAGAATTAACTTACCATAGAGGGTAAAATGAAAACAAAGAAAACCACACTGGCTACCAGTGATGATTATGCAATATTAACTGCTGGTCAATATTACTTTTATTTTGGCTACGAAGAAACCATACCCGAGAAACCCGAAGAGGACGAAGAATCCAAGTGGGCCTTTGTCGCCAAGAAGGGGGACTCTACGCTCGTTCGCTGGTCAAAGGACGAGGTGGCGGCAAAAATGAGCAAGAGAAGTCGTGACGAGCTGTGGGGCACTGAATCGGTCCTGCTGGCAGGGATCGGTGCTTTTCTTAGGGAGAAGGATCTTGACGATAGCGTGAACGGATGATACAATACTAATTTAATAGGACACTTTTAATGACTAATCTAAAGCTAAAACGTGGACAAAAGCTATGCCCTGAGTGCGGAGGAGTAAGTGCTTCACGCAGCTTTATCTGCAAATATTGTCGCCATGAGTTTGTTGCTAAGAAAACTCCTATTAAAAATGAGATAATGGATTGGAAAAATCTCGAAATAGATACTTATATTAAGGTTGTACAAGGTACAGGACCATACTTCTTAGCCCAATATGACTCAGAGGACGGGAGAGCTGGAGAACGGATTAGAATGGGTCATACTGGTGTATTTAAGGTAGTAGGAATGGACAATAAGGGACTACATACCTATGGGGCCTCTCATAAAAATGCAGGTTTTGCATTCATCTATATGGGACCAACGTGCGTGTCACCACATACAGGCATGAACTTAGAGCCTCATCGAATCAAACAAGTAAGAAAGAGAAAGATAAGGGATAAAAATGTCAAACGTAACGGCAACAGCCACTCTAGAAAGTGATATTAATTTTACTTTAATTAAAGCAGGATCAAATCTACAGAATGAGTCCGCTGGTCTAGCCTATAGTCAGGCTCTTACTAATGGCACTGGCTCTGAGGAAATTAACTACGGTGTAATTGCGAGCGGGAACCTTCCTTCAGGGGGTAAGCAGTACTTCGATCTTAGGGCACTAGAAAAAGAAGTTTTTGATTTAGTCACATCTGTTCAATTCAATCAAGTCAAGAGTATAATTTTTGAGAACAGACAAACATTGTCTGGAGTAGATATTCATGTATACTCTACAGGAACATTGGCTTTAGACACTTTGTTTAATGGCGGAACTGGAAATGTGCTGATAAAGCCTAAGTCCTGCTATATTTATTCCGATCCTACGGCTGGACTAGTGGTAGATGGGACCAATCGAGAAGTCATCTTGGGGGATGGGGCAGTTGGTTCAGGAGCAGCATTTACGCTGGTAGTGGTTGGTACTACAGGATAATTTAATGAGACATAGATTAGATGGGGCCATGTTTTACTTGGCTGGTCCTATGGATGATGTAGCTGATCGTGGTGCTACATGGAGACAGGAAGAGACTAAATTCCTCCATTCTCATGGCATAGGAGTACTTTGCCCATACAATAAGGCAACCTACGGACTAGATGAGGACGATGGATACTATCAAATGATCCTCGATATGAAAGAGGAAGGACGCTACGATGAGATGCACGAGATCATTAAGACTGTCGTAGCAGACGATTACCGCATGGTTGATAAGGCCGATGCGGTTCTTCTTTATATAGACAAGACAGCTCATATGTGTGGTAGCTACCATGAGTCATGCCTATCTTCCTACCAACGCAAGCCCGTTATTATCTGCTGTCCTCAAGGAAAGAAAGAAATACCTCACTGGATGTTTGGAATTTGCAAGCATGATATGTTTTTCGATAATTGGATAGATACTCATAAGTATATAACTGAGGCTTGTTACGCCCCTAATTTTGATCACCAAAATCGCTGGCGATTTTTTGATTACGATAAGATCTTTGGTCGTATGGCTACGAAAAGTGAACCAAGCCCATACCTGCCAGCACCATTAAGATAAGGACCAATATGAAAGTATTATGGATAAGCGACTTCAACATCAATAATAATCCTGGTGGGTCGCAAAGGACAGATGACGAGATCATTAAAGAGGGAAGGAAGAGGGGTCATGAGATCACTTGCTTTAATCTAAATGATAGAGATGAACTAATACAGGCCAATACCTTTGATCTACTAGTCAGTAACAACCTAGAGCACCTGAGATTACGTCGTCCCGAGGTGTTTCAGTTCATATGCCAGTTCCCTAATCATGTGCGACTAGAGCATGACTCTTGCTCATATCTCTCTGTAGAAGACCGTAAGCTATTATACGGTAGTGCTAAGCAGTCTTTTTTTCTATCCGATTATCATCACCGGATGTTTGTTGAAAGATTTGGACCCATCTTTCATAATGTCAGCATCATAACTCCTCCTATTAATACTAAAAAGTTTAAGGTAACCAAGAGTCCAGAAGAAAGACAAGACAAGACCTTATATATTGGGTTCATGCATTTTCTTAAAGGGACTCAGAACTTTTTCTCTCATGTCCTCCATAATCCTGATAAGCAATTTGTTGTTGCCGCTTGGGGTGACCCGAACATGGAGAATACTGTTAGGAGATTTCCTAATGTAGAATTTCTAGGTACTGTAAGCTACGACTACATGCCTGTATTATATAACAAGTACAAGACCTTATACTATCACCCCATTGGCTTTGAAGCGTTCTGTCGTGCGGTTGGAGAGGCTGTCCTCTGTGGTATTGACCTAGAGGTTGGAGATAATATAGGGGCAGTGCATGACTATAATAGTTACGGGCTTCAAGAGTTCCGTAAGCGGTGCGATGAGTCTAAAAATAAATTCTGGGATTTAGTGGAGATAAAGGCATGAAGATAGGAATTATAGGCCAAGGATTTGTAGGGACAGCAATCAGAACCTTTCTTGAAGAGTGGTGTGATCATTCTATTACTACTTATGATATCAAAGACGATATTCCTTTTGATATAGGGTATCATAATGTAGTTAGGAACAGTGAGATGATTTATCTCTGCCTGCCTACCCCTATGGATAAGGAGGGTAGATGCCACCTAGATATTGTGACAGATGCCTTGAGGCTTCTCAACAACTGTGCTTCTGCCGCCAACAAGATGCCTCTTGTCCTAATCAAATCTACTATGGTGCCTGGGACAAGCGAAAGGCTACAGTCTTTATTTAATAGTCTGATTTTAGTTACGAACCCAGAATTCTTGACTGAGCGTAATGCCTACGAAGATTTTAAGAACTCTGATCGTCATGTTCTAGGAATTGCTAATCCGCATAACAATCCTCAAGTTAGAACAGTGCTTAAGGACTATCATAAAAATCTATGGACGCAGGCAGAGTGTATCTTTGTGTCGCCTATAGAAGCGGAGCTTATTAAATACATTACGAATTCATACTTCTCTGTCAAGGTAACATTTGCTAATCATATGTATCAGCTTTGTCAGGAGCTAGGAGTTGACTACTCTAAGTTTATTAAGTCGGCAGTCATCGCAGACCGTCGTATCGAACCTACTCATTGGGAGGTGCCAGGACCAGATGGTAAGCTGGGCTTTGGGGGAAGCTGTTTTCCAAAAGACTTAAGCGGAATGATTACCTTGTTTAAAGATAACGGGGTAGATGCAGCATTGTTAGAAACAGCCCGAGAGTATAATAATAAGGTCAGGCCCGAGAAGGATTGGGAAGATCTAGTGGGGCGTGCTGTAGTTGCTATGAAAAAAAATGTTAGCGAGGAAAAGGAATGTCAGTTGTAGGCTCTATAGTCTATGCTACTAAATCTGGTCTAGGTATCTTAGCGAAGCTTCTTTATGAGTCAAAGATAATAGACAAGGTTCTAGTAGTACAGCATCCAAAATTTGAATCACATTTAGAATGGTATCCTACTGAGGATATCATCCTTGCCGCAGATGAGTTCTTAGACTCCATTGATACTCTTCTGTTATTAGAGGCACCTATGCCCAATCCATTTGATTGGTCTCTTGTTCAGCGTGCAAAATACAAGAGTAAGAAGGTTGTTCTTATGCCTATGTATGAGTCTACTCCAACGCAGTCCTTGGCTCTTGTGGACGAGTTCATTTGTCCCTCTCCTCTCGATCTAGAGTATTACCAGGACTTTAATGCCTGCTATATTCCTGTGCCTGCACCTAATGATGTGGAGTGGAACCTTCGTGAGAAGGCTAACGTCTTCGTACATAATGTGGGTCATGGGGGAATCTTCTCACGTAATGGGACCGTAGAGGTAGTGCAGGCTCTTCCAATGATTAAATCAGATATAAAACTGATCATACGAATACAACCAGACGCTAAGCCTGAGCTGCTAAGTCTTGTTGATGAAATTAAAGATGATAGAGTCGAGATAGTCAAAGAGCAGATCCCCTTCCAAGAGCTATGGAAGACTGGGGATGTATTTCTATTTCCAGAGAAATTTAACGGGCTATCACTACCTCTTCAGGAGGCTTCTGCTGCCGGTATGTGTGTGATGGCAGGAGATAGGTTCCCCATCAACGAATGGCTTCCACGAGAGCCCCTGATCCCCGTAAGCGGCTATTTTAAAACAGTTCAGCCGTGGACAGGGGTTGAGATTAAAAACGCGATGATACGACCACAATCTATAGCTGAGACGATAGACAAATGGGCTGGTCAGGACATTAGCAAGCAGTCGAAAGAGGGTGCTCTGTGGGCTAAGGCTAACCAGGGGGATAAGCTAAAGCCAAGATATGATGAGGTGCTAAGATAAAAAAATAATATGTTTGGTTTTGACGCCGATAATAATAAAATAGCTCTATCTAAATCTTTGGCATTTAGGCATATTTTAGGTATGCGTTCGCTTATAGAAGATAAAGAGAAGGAGATGCTTGAGTATAGAAAAGAATTGATAAGACTAGAGGAAACATATGTCAGGGAATTGCAAAAAAGTATACTTAGTAACGCAGGTAGGCCCCCAGAAACGAGCAGACGTAACTAATACCAGCTCTTTTTTATCCCCCGTCTTTCAAGCCCTGCCTTCTTACTTACAGTTGTCTCGGCAGGAGGATGCTGATATATACCTGTCTCTATTTACCGAAGGAGAACTAGACCAGCTAGTATATTTACTAGAAACACGGCCTAAGCCAACATTCATTTTTATTTGGGATTTTTACTTTGAGAATAGACAACAGGACGACAGCCTAGTAGCAAGATTATTAAAGCCATACAAAGATTATATCACTATCATGTGTCCTAATGCTGGTAGTAAACTATGCCTAGAAAGCTTTGGGTTTACCAACGTTCATTGTGTTAGGACTTTTGCACAATACTTTGAAGGACGTAGTGTTTGCAATCGTCATTATGTATGTTTTGCTCAAAGACAATATCCTTGGGATATGACGGCAGAATGGGGGATTAGGGCGTGTACGGAGCTAAATATCCCTTATATGTGCAATAGAGATAAGAGGTGGACCTTTGAACAATACAAAGACATTCTCTCTGGCTGTTCCTTTATTGCAACAACAAACAACGAGGCTTCGACTGGAGGAATGTCTTTATTAGAAGCGTATAATTTAGGAAAGCCTGTACTATTCCCCAATTCAGTCACTCAAGGAGCTAATGATATCTTTCAGGATCGTGGATACAGGTATCAATTTGATTCTTATGACGATCTTTGCTATGAGATAAGTCAATTATGGATGAATCCTCCAGACACGGATTTATTAGACCAGCAAGCCTACTGTAGCCACTTTAGTGGCCCAGCCTTTGCAGGGCAGTTAAAAGATATTATAAAATGAAGGGCATACGAAGAATAGCCTTACTAGGACAAATGCGTAGCAGAAACAGGAGATAATAATGGAATTTTGGACTGATCCAGACGAACAGAAGTTTATACTTGATTGGATAGAAAAGAATAATCCGAAAAGCATACTTGAGTATGGATCAGGGCATTCAACCACAGTATTACAGAATAAGGCAGAGCACCTAACCTCTGTAGAGCATACTGCCAAGTGGTACAACAAGATAAAGTCAAAGCTTAATGACAATGTAGAATATTTATTTGTCCCCCCTGACAATATGCTATGGGAAGATCAGTTTGATGGATCGGGAAGAAAGACTCCCGCAGGAGATGACGGCGATTTTATGGACTTCGCATCTTATGTCACCGCACCTCTCTTGTCTCTAAATAAACCTTTCGACCTAATGTATATAGATGGAAGGGCGAGGGTAGCATGTGCTTCCTTAGCTAAGGCTTTATTGCGAGACTCTAATAGCCGAGTACTAATCCATGACTTTGGGCCAGAGGCATACCATCCACACCTATCTCATCGCACCTACTATGATGTAGTGATGGGTTGGTTAGAGCCAGTAGAACGTGTTAAGCAAATAGGTTTATTTAAGGTTAGAGAGCAATGAAAATCTTATATCTAGGCAGACATGGCCAGCAAAATAATGACGACGAAGGAGCAATTACATGGTCCTTCAGACAGCTTGGTCACGAGGTTCATACTATGGACTTCCGCACTCTTGCTCAGGACCAGCCTACGTTAGACAGCTTTGATAATGAAGAGTTCGATTTTGTCCTGTTCCATAAGCTGCCCGTAGACTATGCTCGATGGGTCTGCAATAAGTGGAAAGGTATAGTCTGGTTCTTTGATCCTCTCTATAAAGGATTCCCGTGGAACGATAAATATATTGAGGCCATAGATGAGCATGTCTATAGAGGATTCTATACTGATGGTGATTACGTAAGAATTAAAAATAGACCCAATGTCATTGACTTAAAACAAGGCTTTGATAGCCGCATGATAGGAATTACTACAGACCATATACATGACAAATATACTGCTCATAGAGGAGAGACTACTTGGAGAAAGCTATTATTTATTGGGCAGACTCCAGGCAATGGCTATCGTGAGCGGGCAGAAATAATCATGAGGCTATCCAGCGACTTTGGGCCTATGGCTCATCTTCAGTATACTATATTCCAGCACGAACTTAAATATACTATTGAAAATACACAGATAATGTTGGCCTTGCCTCCTGTCAGTGATAGCTACTGGTCAAACAGAGTCTATATCCTTGGTGGTTATGGAGCCTATATATTACACCCCTACTCTGCTGATCTAGCAAAGCAGTTCTCTCCCACAGAATTAACTATGTTTCATAACTATGATCATTTGGTTTCTTTAATTCGTGACTCACTAGCTAGTCCAGAGCATTGTAAGGGAAAAGCACAGAGAACTCAGGCCGTTGTTTTAGATAGACACTGTTATATTCATCGAGTCGAAAAAATGTTGGAGCAAATATGAATGACGAGATAATTGAAAGGCAAAAGCCTGTAGATACTCCTGAGTTTTGGAACAAACGTATCAAGGAGGCAATAGGGGTCGGCAATATAAGACACTCTGTATTCCGAGTACCAGAACATATGTGGCAGGAGGTGACGGAGCATCATAAAAAGATCCTCTCTGACCTTATAGATCCAGACTGTATGGTCCTTGATGCTGGCTGTGGTTATGGTCGTGCCTCAGAGCTGATAAATATAAATCCCGATGCAGGAGGAGGGTATGTAGGGGTTGATCAGTCCCCAGACTTCATCTCTATTGCTCAGCAAATGTATCCCGGCAAAGACTTTAGAGTAGAAGACTTGACAAATCTACCCTTTGAAGACAATACTTTTGATTGGGCCTTTTGTATCAGCGTTATGATTATGGTGGTTCAGAATCTTGGCTGGTCAAAGTGGGAGGCTATTCAAAACGAATTGCTGCGTGTCTCTAAGAATGTTTTATGTTTAGAATATGGTACGGCAGACACAGATACGGAGTCTAGTACATACTATGTTATATCGTCCTCCTAAAGGTACTCATCTTTTTACTCCTGTCAAAACGGAGCACTCCTCGTGCAGTGCATGTCTTATGCGTGATAAAAAGATGTTATTGATTTTAGTGCCGAGAGCGGCGAACAGGAATCTTCGTGACCACTTTCCCTCCGTTATATATAATATAAGAGGAGGCTATTATGAAAGTAGAAACCCTCAGCATGTCCCTAATAGAATATTAAAGGAGCAATTAGCAACATATACATGCTTTGCCTGCGTTAGGCATCCTGTGCTAAAATTGTTTTCGATGTACAAAACCTTGCTAGGATCAGGGGGTAGGGAGCAGTGGGAGCAACGACTTAAAGACGCAGAAATAAAGAAGGATTCCACCTTCTACTATTTTCTTAATAACTTTATTGACCTAGAAGACGGTCATTTTACATCACAGTCAGACTATGTGCCAAGAGATGCTAATATAATGAAGCTGGAAACACTGTATGATGACCTCTCCGTATATAATAACCTATACCAGTGGGGCTTAGACGTTCGTACTATTTGTGCCACAAATAAGTGGCGTTCTGAGCGTAAGATTATCCATAAGAATATTACTCAAGCCTGTGTAGACATGATAGCTGAAAAACACAAGGAGGACTTTGAGAGGTATGGTTATACCTTAGACCTACAGGAGATAATTGATAATGAAAACTATAGTGTTTAGCTGTAAGTATAATAAGCTATTACCATACTTCGCTCATCAATACAATAAATATGCCAGCGATTTTGATGAAGTGGTTGTGCTTAGCCCAAGACCTCTGCCTAAAGGGTTGCCAGACAACTTCACAGGGTTTCAATTACCAGGGTATAGTTTATCGTGGTGTAATGATCTGAAGCCTTTTTTTGAACAATTTAAAGAAGAATACTTCTTCGCCTGTATGGAAGACCATTTTCTTTATGATTATGTAGACCAGAGTGCCGTTTGGGATGGTATAAGGTATATGGAGGAGAGATTGATTGATAAGATGGGATTCCAGATAGGAAAAAGGTCTGGCTATAAGCCCTTTGAGCATGACTCTCGCTATTACTCAATGACCCCTGAGTGTAACCTCGTGTCGTCATTACAGCCCAGTATTTGGCGTACCAATCTGTTCGTAGAGCTTCTACACGCAGGAAAGAACCTTGACGCTTGGGCTTTCGAGACCTCCAATAATGACTCCTCGCTTGCGAAGAATTGGAGATGTATCTACAGGGAGAGCCCAGAGCCTTGGCCTGTAGCAGATGTTGTCCGTCGCAGAAGACCTAATAAAGAGTTCTGGGACAAGCGTGTAACCTGTCCTGAAGACCGAGAAGTATTTGAACAAGCCACAGCAGAGGTATTTAAGTAGATGGAAATCACAATTGGAAACCTTATTGATCAACTGACTATTGTTAATCTCAAGATATGGATGCTGGAAGATATAAAAAGAGATAGTGAAGACGACGCAGAGATTGCCGAAGCCTGCCGTAAGACTAACTCGTTAAACCCTCAGAGGAACCAGCTTATCGCGGCAATTGACGAGAAGATAGATGGGAAATCTTCTGGACTGAACACTAAAATATATGGGAAAAAGAAATGACTTGGCATGGACAAAAAGAAACAGACAAACATATAGCGGACTACTTCAAAGGCGTAGCAAATGGGGTGTGTATTGAGGTAGGAGTATCTGATGGTCAAAGAGGATCTAATACTCTACACTTTGAAGAAAGAGGGTGGAGAGCAATATGCATTGACCCTATCCCAGAGCATGTTGAGGCGGCAAAGAAGATACGAAAAGAGGTGATGGAGGTTGCTTGTGGATCGAATTATAGTAGGAGTCGAGACTTCTATGTATTCGATATTGGTGAAAGAAATATCATGTCCACTCTAAGCGGTCTGAAGCCCGATCCAAAACTAATAACATCTCATGCCCATCTAATTAATGGCTGTCGCACAATTAAGGTGCCCGTCCGTCCTCTTCATGCTATAATTCGGGAGCTAGAGCTAGAGTCTATAGACTTCATCTCTATTGATACAGAGGGCACAGAGATAGATGTACTTCAAGGACTAGAGCTAACTGGAAGGTATTATGATATTGGTTTATTAGTAATAGAAAATAATCATGACGAACCCCATATTGAAAACTATCTTAAAGATTTCGGTTGGGTCAAGGTAAAAAGATTTTTTGTTAATGATTTTTATGTACGCGAGGAACACTTAGATGACTGATCCCAAGTGCAGGATAGATGGCGGCGAGGTTGATGAGCTATTTTCTTTAGGTGAGATGTATGTCTCCAACTTTATGCGTCCAGACGAAAAGTCTGAAGATTTCCAGCGAGGAGATCTAACTCTGACTATTGGGAAGAAGAGTAAGCTCGTTCAACTAGCCAAGAGCGTAGACCTTGATGTTATGTATCGAAAGTATTGGTATAATTCAGGGACTAATACCTCTATGACTAATGAGCTAAACAATATAGTCGAGACATGCCTAAATCATATTGACTGGAAGGAAGGGGATCAGTGGCTTGATATAGGATGCAACGATGGAACCTTATTGAACTCTGTTCCAATCTCAATGAGAACAGTGGGGATAGATCCTTCTAGTAGTGCTCTGAAGGCAAAGTATGTAGCGGACCGCCTTATTCCAGACTACTTTAATTATGAGGCGGTTAAGGACGAGGGTAAATTTAAATTCATCACAGCGATTGCTATGTTCTATGACTTAGATAAGCCCTTGGAATTTCTACAAGACATTCATAAAGCTCTTGATGACGAGGGACTCTTCGTAGTTCAAATGAGCTACCTTCCTCTTATGATACGACAGCTCGCCTTCGATAATATTTGCCATGAGCATTTGACATATTATTCCCTAGAGATATTAAGGCCTCTCTTTGAAGAAGCAGGGCTAACTATTAGGGACTGTGAAATAAACGATACTAATGGCGGCAGCTTTCGTGTGTTCGCTCAAAAAACATCAGCAAGCCTCAAGTCATTTCATACCGCCCCTTTCCGAGACGTAGCTAATTTCCGAATAGATTCTATACTAGAGCTAGAGACTTGGTTAAATCTAGACACAAAGCAGACATATGATATGTTCTATTATGACTTGCTACGCCTACGAGAAGATGTGACCTCTATGATAGATGAAGTAAGAGCAGCGGGTAAGACCGTGTGGGGCTATGGAGCTTCAACAAAAGGAAATACTCTTCTACAATTCTTTGGTCTAGATCATACTAAGATTGACGGTATTGCTGAACGCCAAAAGATTAAATATGGACTACGTACAGTTGGAACAGAGATTCCTATTTACTCTGAAGCAGAAATGCGTAAGGCTAAGCCTGACTACCTGCTAATGCTTCCTTGGCATTTTGTCCACGAATTTACTTCCCGAGAAAGCTCCTTCCTGCGTGAAGGGGGTCGGTTTATTGTCCCTTGTCCTAAGCTGGAGATTATATGAAAATTTTTATTTACCACTCAGGACATACAGAGTTTGTAAAGAAAATAGTAAGGGCTCTTGGAGAGCATGTAGAAATTGCCACCAAACCAGACAGTGATTGTGATTTTTTCTTCTCCTTGCAGATGGGAGATCATGCTGAGCTGATTAGGATTCGAAGAACATTTCCCCATGTCAAGTTTATTACGTATGCTTGGGATTGTTATGAATGGATTTGGGAGCATGAGCGTCACTATGATTGGAAGGGTTATGGAGACCTGTGTAAGGTTAGCGATGAGGTATGGGTGCCCTCTCATGGTCAAGTTCTACGTTTAAAGCAGCACTGGGGTATTGAAAAATATGATGTGGTCAAGTGCTATGCTCAATTTTTTAATCATTCTAATGTTCATGATGGGGGGTATGTATGTGACCCGCTAAGAGAAATACCTGATAGGCATAGAGGATGGATAGCAAAGGCATGTGCTGAATTAAATATTCCCTATAAACATGGTGGTAGAAAAAGAGGACAGAGAGGTACAACATGGGAAGAGTATAAAGACTTCATTGCTGGTGCCAGCTTCATTGTTTGTCCTTGGTACGAGGCTTCTACTGGAGGAATGTCGTTACTTGAGGGGTATCATTTAGGGAAGGAAGTTCTAATCTGCCGTACACCTTATCAAGGAGCAGCGGATTACTTTGGAGATAGGGCTCATTACTTTGATCCTACCTACGAATCCCTTAAGGAAAACCTACAATTAATGTGGGATAATCGCAAGAAGGACTCTCCATATCCTTTGTCGGACAGGAAAGAGTTCTGTATAGAATTTGCATTAGAGTCGTTTGCCAAAAGACTTCACGATAAGTTTTTGGAATTAAATAAAGCATGAAGATTCATATAGCATCATCACGAGACGAAGAGATAGGGGCTTTGTGCAAGGAATATGCACGCAGTGCTATACCCCCAAAGTTTTCTCTAGTAGAAGATCCTGACGACTGTGATATTTTTATCTCTATTCTATATGATTCTCTTGTAAGCCAAGACTTTATTAGCAGTAAGAAAAGATGTATCAACTTCCACCCAGGAGTTCTACCAGACTATCGTGGCTCAGGGGCTTATAGTTGGGCGTTGATTAATAAAGAGAAAGAAACGGGGGTCACTGTTCATGAGATGGACTGCGGTATAGACAGCGGAGCTATCATAGAGGTCCGCAAAACTATAATCTACCCAGGAGACACTGCTGAATCGTTATTCACACGCTGCATGATGCTATTATATGTTATGTTTCGTGATCATTTCTATAACATTATTTATGGAACTTACTCTCTTCGTCCGAACGAAGGAGGGCATCTATATTTTCGTAAAGATTTAGAGGAAGCAAAGGATATAACTCATATTATAAGAGCTTTTACTTTTACTGGCAAAGAATCCTGCTATTACTATGATAACAATGGTAACAAACAATACATAAAATTGGAGACGTAATGGACCCCGTATTAAATCTAGAGGCTAAGAAATTAATCTGGATCGCTGAACCGTGGCTAGGCTTAGAGGAAGCTGCCGCTGTAGCTAATGCTGTGACTGACAACTGGATTTCTCAAGGCCCAAGAGTTAAGGAGTTTGAGCAAAAGGTTGCGAACCAGACAGGAAAGACTTATGGTTCTGCCTGTAACTCAGGTACTACCGCTCTCCATCTCGCTCTGCATGTATGCGATGTTGGTCCTGGTGATGAGGTCATCATACCAAACTTGACAATGATAGCTCTTGCTAATGCTGTCCTATTGACTGGTGCTACTCCGGTATTTGCAGACTCTTCTGCTTATAGTGAGGTGGGAAACCTAGACTTTCTATCTGTCTATGAGCAGATAACAAAAAGAACTAAGGCTGTAATTCTTGTCCATACATACGGTGAGCCAGTAGAAGAGATAGAAAAGATAACGGACTACTGCCATAGAAATAACATTGATGTTATTGAAGATTGTGCCGAGTGTCATTTTGGGCAGTATAAGGATAGGCCGTTAGGATCATTTGGAGATGTTTCTATCTTCTCTTTTTATTCTAATAAAAATATTACAACTGGTGAAGGGGGAATGGTAACAACTGATTGTCCAGACACAAAGGCTCGTCTAGACCGTGTACGTATGCACGCCTTTACTCCAGGGCAACACTTCTGTCATACCGAGAGAGCATTTGGCTATAGAATGACTGATATGCAGGCAGCAATTGGTCTAGAGCAACTAAAGAGGGCTCCTGATTTTATGAAGAGGCGTGCTGAGATTAGAATAAAGTATGAGGAAGGACTGGGAGATGTTCCGCATCTAACTATCCCCGTCACCACAGAGCACTCTGCTTATTGGGTCATGCCTCTACTGGCAGACAGCTTAGAGGAGCGTGATAATATTAGGCAGCATATTGCTAGTCATGGCATTGATTCTCGCACATATTTCCAGCCAATGAGCGAACAAGTCTTTCTAAAAGAGTTCGTAGGAGCATGGACCTATCCTCATTCAGAAGAGTTGGCATCAAGAGGATTCTACGTTCCCCTTTATCCAAAGCTGGCAGATGAATCCATCGAATACATTATAGATGTATTGAGGAGCTATAAGCCATGTCAATAAAAGCTATTCTGTTTGATCTGGATGGGGTCATTAGCGATACTCATCTTCTCCACTATGAGGCATATATAGCCGCAGTAAAAAAGGTATACAACCTTGTTGTCTCGTCAGAGTTGTATGAGTCTATGGGAAACATTCCTACCAGAGGACGCACAGAGTTCTTGTGTGATAAGGACTATATCTTATATGATAAAGAGAAAGTAGCTGCACTACATGATGCTAAGAAGAGAAATACTCAGCATCTAATATCTGAAATGGGCCGAGACGATAACCTTATAGACTTGCTTCATCAGGGTAAAGATAAATATAATCTCAAGTATGCCGTAGCATCCAATGCATCGGACGAGTTTGTCCACGAGGTATTGAAACGCAAAGAGATTTCCTTGTTTTTTGATTCTGTTATTGGTAGCTATTCTATAGCTAAAACAAAGCCTGACCCTCTGATGTATAACTTATCAATGGTAAGACTAGGAGTAGCTCCCGATGAGTGCATTGTCGTTGAAGATTCTAATACAGGCATATTAGCGGGATATAGAAGCGGTGCTTATATGTATCGTGTTAATGGTCCTCAAGATATCAACCAAGGTCTTTTAGATTTAGTAGGAAAAATGCAATGAATATTGTGATCCCTATGGCTGGTGAGGGAAGCCGTTTTAAATCTGCGGGATACACATTCCCCAAACCTTTAATCGAGGTCGGTCATGGAGTGCCTATGATCCAGGCAGTGGTAAACAATCTCACTTATCCCTATGCGAACTACATCTTTCTTGTTCGGGCAGAGCATGAAAAAAAATATCATATAAAAGAAATGCTAAAGCGTATTATCCCTATCAACACTACAATGCAGGTAGTATTAGTTAATGGTCTCACTGCTGGAGCAGCATGTACTACTCTGCTCGCAAAGCCACATCTAGTAGAGAAGCAACCTCTTGTTATTGCTAATACTGATCAGCTTGTAGAATGGAGAGGCTTAGCCTACTTTATTGAAGAGATGGAGGAAGAGAATGCTGATGGGGGAATGCTAACTTTTCAATCAGTTCATCCTAAATGGAGCTATGCCAGACTGGATAGCAAGGGAAGGGTGGTTGAGGTAGCAGAGAAAAGACCTATCAGTACCAATGCTACAGCAGGTATCTACTACTGGAAAAGAGCATGGGATTATATTAAATATGCTCAACAAATGATAGAGAAGAATCTTACGGTGAACGGAGAGTTCTATGTATGTCCCGTATTTAATGAGGCTATCTCTGATGGGAAGATCATACGTACTTCTGAAGCGGCTAAGATGTGGGGGCTTGGTACACCGGAAGATCTTCAGTATTTTCAACGGAACACAAACTTATGACAAAGGTAGCAGTCTTGTGGGCTGGAGGCATTCGTGACTTCAGACGCACATGGTCAAATTATAGGGGGGCTATCCTGCAATCTTGTAGGCATGGAGACAACGATCTTGAGGTAGATCTATATGTTAGCACCTATGAGTCCGAAGATGTGGAAGAATTTACTGAACTTTATCAGCCTGTTCATATAGATGTAGAGAGCCTAGAGAAAGTCACCGCCAAATCACAAGAGGCTATGCTAGATCTTCAAAAGACACACTATGATAAGTGGCCAGAGTCAAATCCTATCAGTACGGTTTCAACGCTCTATAAGCTAGACCGTGTATATAAAACATTCGAGAAACATTCATTATACAACTATGACTATGTGGTTAGGTATAGAGATAGGATATTACTATCTCATCAGCTAGATCATGCCTTGCCTCCAGTAGGAGAATATGGACGTGGAATTCTTATTCCTCAATTTGGAAACTGGAAGGGTGGTCTATGCGATGTTTTTGCTGTAGGATCTGAACTACAGATGAAGAAGTATCATTGTGGAATATTAGATAATCTATATAGCTATCTTGAGCAAGGCTGTTATCTTCAAGTTGAAAATATTTTACTATGGCATCTAGTAGCTCAGAATATTAAGCTCATTAGAAAACCTTACGGTGTTTCGATTCTTCAAGAGACTCCTAACAAAGACTTAGATACTGCCACTTACACAAAGAGATTCTCATGATATCGTGCGTTTTAATTGACTGTGCTGTTCATGAAGATCTTGCGTTAGAGAACTTTAATAGCTTCTGTGGGTTTCTTGGGGAGCATCTGCAAGATTTTAGCTGCTTCGATAAGATTTATTTTGCCACCCATACTAAAATTGATAGAGACTATCGCGTTAAAGGTATAGCTTATATGCCTATGCCCCAGTTGTCTTATGAGGAGTACCAGCTTCTTTCTGTCTTTAAGTTATATGATATGTTCACCGAGGATTTTGTCGTATCCTGTCAGTTGGATGGTTTTCCTCTGTATCCAGAAAACTGGAAAGAGGAATTCCTAGAGTATGATTACATAGGTGCTCCGTGGAGCCCGGTAAATTTAAAAGCTCACTTAGATAATTACTATAACGTGGGCGACGATGAAATAGACTTAGAAACAGTACCCAATAGATATCTAGTTGGCAATAGCGGGTTCTGCTTAAGGAGTAGAAAGTTCTTAGAGGTCAGCTCTAAATCAACTTACCCTTTGCATGTTTGTCCTGTACACTTTAACCATTTTACTACTGCTCCGAAGTTTGATGATTTCTTTTTCTGTGTCGGAGCAAGATCATACTTTGATATAAGAGGAATTAATTTTGCTCCTGTAGACGTGGCTTCTAGATTTTCTTTGGAAGCTGTTAGTGAAGAGGCTACTAGATATACAGCACGCAAGGAAGGCTTTATGATGCAGCACCTACCAATAGGTGAATGCATTGACCAAAGACTAAGCTTTGGTTATCATGGCAGACCAGCCCTTAATCATATATTAGGAATTAAAAAATGAAACACGTATTTATTATTCCCGTAGACCAAGACATACAAGATGTGATCAAGTCTCAGGCTCTTAAATTTATTGATGAGAAAGACTTGGTGTTCTTAGCCCCAGATATAAACAAGAGCCACAAAGAGACTCTTCAAGCACTACAGGACGTGGATCTAGGAGAGTGCCTTATTTTTAATCCTCCCTGGACAGTATTGCTAGAAGCCCCTAACTTTAAGGCTCTTGAGGTAGTAGCTGGAGAGATGATTAGTAGAAACTTATCTTACGTTCGACTACGTAAGATAGGTCGATCTTCCTTTACAAAGATAGAGGGGTCAGATAACCTGTGTCCTGATGCAGGAGGAAGTTTTTTCTTAACTCCTCATATTTGGAAGACCTCTGAATTTCATGAGTGGATTAACTCTAGTCGTGACAAGAATATGTTGTATTGGGAATCATTAGAAGTAGGAAAAATAGACGGAGCCTTCTTTCATCGGGCATCAGACCAGCCAAGCATGAAGATAACCTATTGGAGATGCGGGATTTATAATGCGGTCTCTGATATTATTACTGGTTCGTTATGGAGTGATACTTATTTGGATTTTAACGGGAAGCCCCTACGATCTATATTATCTGATCTAGAGATAGACCCTGAAACTCGTGGTATTGGCTCAGTAGGAGGATGTTGTTATGATATGGGATGAAGCAGCTAAGAGGTATTTGGCAGCTTTTGCGGCAAAAGATGAAAAAGGTCTTCAGGAAATGTACTCTAGCGAAGTAGAATTCATTGATCCAGAAGCCCACTTCGTTGGGAAAGCTGATTTAATGGAGGATCATCGTGGGGTTTGGGAAGAGTTCGATACAATAAGTATCCAAATCAAAAATACCTGTTATCGAGACAAGCTTGTTTGTGTTGAATCTTCTATTTTTACAGAAAAAAAGGGAGACATTGAAACAGAAACCCCTATAGTAAGCCTTATTTTATTCGATAGTTGGGGTAAAATTAAACAAGTACGAACTTATATACAGTAAGGAGAAAAAATGGTTGCACCTAATGTAACACAAATGGCTCAAGCATATATCGCTAGTGTACGTCTGGAGATAGATAGACATAAGCTTACTGCTGACGAGCACCGGAAGCGTTTGGCGGATCTAGAAGTACACCTAGAGGAGTGTCTTGAGGAGATCCGAAATCAAACGGAGATCCCTACCTTCTCTGATAGTAAAGATGAGAGACCGCTGAGCGAACATCACGTTGACCCTAAAGATAGGACCGAAAGCATAAAATTACCAAATCCTTTTGAGATGATCAAGAAAAAATGAGATTCCAGAGTATAATATAGGGTGAAGACATAACACTTTTTAAAAAGAGAGGATTTTAGGACATGAAAACAGTGAATTCTGTGGACTGGCGACTACTTTTAGAGACTGACAATGACGCAAAAAAGGTCATTGGACGTTGGAGTTCTGGCCAATTAACAACCCGAGAGGCATCTAGCCAACTCGCACATACGACCTTTGCTGGTGAATTCAGGCACCTAGTGCGTGAAAATGGCACTACTTATGGTCGTCGTTTAGCTCGGAAAGCCTTGAAGTACCGTGGCCTTTCGACCCTTTAATTTTTTGTTGGTGTACTAGGAGAGATAAAGAATGAGTGATCTTAACAAATGGATGGGTTCAGGTAGATTAACGCGAGACGCTGAACTACGATTTACCCCCGCAGGTACGGCTGTTACCGATGTTTCGGTATGCAGTAATCGTGTCTGGTCGAAGGATGGTGAGAAACAAGAGGAAGCCTGCTTTGTAGACGTTACCGTCTGGGGGAAGCAGGGAGAAGCAATTGCAGAGTATTTAAAGAAGGGGCAATACATTATGGTAGAAGGTAGGCTCAAGCTAGACACTTGGGAGACCGATGGGAATAAGCGTTCGAAGCTGCGTGTGGTCGCAGATCGAATCCACTTGGCCCCTCGTTCGACCTCCCCAAAAACCAGTAGTGGTTCCGCCCCTGCTGCAAATACGAACGTTCCAGCGGACGAAGAAATTCCGTTTTAAAGGATTGACTCACCTCTAATAGATGTTATAATGGGGTGTGAAAGCACCTCATTTTTTTTGGGTCACTGGCGTTAGCCTAGATCACATTGTTCCGGTAACATGCGGCAGTGCTAGGTGAAAGAGGGTTCGAATCCCGAATGGCCCACTTGTGCGGGTTGCTGAAAATCCAGCTACAGTGCGTTAAATCGCGTAAGACTGTCTGTAGCCCGCCTTATTCCAGAGAATCGCCGTAGGTCGGGGAGCGTGACTGTTAATCACGTTGTGGTAGGTTTTGCTTTTAGAAAAAGAAGACTCCTTAGAGCCTCAAGAAGAAGTGCTGCTATGGTCAAGTCATATCGTTTTTCAAGAGATGCCTAACGGCAGGCTAAAAAAGATCAAAGACAGATGGGATCATCCTAGATCAAAAAAAGTAACTATCTCAATACCAGGATAATTAAAACCGCCGTATGGTTCCGTGACCGGAAATGGCAATCGGTCTTGATTTGTAATCAAGAATATGTGGGTTCGAGTCCCATCGGAACCTCTTATGGGCTGGGTTGGATCTATACTAGTTGCTGCGGGGTTCGATTCCCCGATCAGTCCACCATACAAGGAGAGAATATGATTCACTGGATACTGAATAAGTTTTTTCCAGTCTGTAACGACTGTCGTTCCTTTAATATGATGGATGTTTCACCTACTTCAGAGTTTAGAACGTTTTTTCTTTGCAAGAGTTGTAGTGGCACTAACACTTATAGAGAGGGTCGGTAATGACTGATTGGCAAAAAGAAATACTGGAACAAGAGAGATTGATTAAGGAGCGTATGGCTAAGATAGATCATCAGATAGCTACGGCAAACTGGGCTATATATTCTTCAGTAGTCCTTGCTGTCCTTGCTACGATGGTTGTGATTGTTGTTAAGTTCTACCTTTAAAAATGGAAGGTATGCGAATTGGAAAGCAGACTGTTTTGAAAACAGCCGCCCCTAAGACGGGTTGATGGGTTCGAGTCCCTCACCTTCCGCTTTAAAGGGCATTATTATGAAAGGATCTTAAGCATGAAGAAACTGTACAAGTTTCATTGGGACTGCGGAAGACACGGTGATATACATGGGTTGTTTGTTGCCGAAGAAGAGGATGTAGAGCGGGCCGTAGGAGAAATAGTTTATTTTGGAGAGGCTTTAGGCAAGCACCCCGAGATCCGTGGCGAGCTTGATTGGGACGACCTAGAAGTTTTATCTGATGATCAAAAGAAGATAGAATGGCTAGTAGGGCTGATGGGGACAACAGATATTTCTGGTTCTAATCCGCTCGACTACATAAGAATTAACTGTGCCAAGTGCGGTTATGAGATTTGTGAAGACGGGGCATGGTCTGAGCATCAAATAATCGACGAAGAATACTACTGTAAAGTGTATAATAAAGAAGACGATGAATGTCATCACGAGGTTTATTAATGGAACATGCTATCTGGGTACTTGAAGCAATTATAAGAGGTGGTTTTAATGGTGATGATCCGCAGAATTGTCATCTAGCTCAGCTAGGACGCAACGAGCTATCTGAACTAAAGGACTTGCTCGTCGAACTCAGAGACGAGGCTGCAAACGATGGAATGCCAGACCTAAGCGGTAGGATTCAGGCATTTATTACGGGGCTGTGACAGATAAGGTAATGTACTTGACTTTTAATCAAGGCAATGTGGGCTCGATTCCCACCGGCCCCACTGTCAATCATGGGCGGTTGATGAAATTGGGATCATCCTAGCCTTGCAAGCTGGTTTTACGGGTTCGAGTCCCGTACTGTCCACTGCGGATAACCTGATCAGTGGCTACTCTTCATGGGGGTAGTCGTCCGCAACCAATACGGCCTTTGAATGTAGGTCGGAACATTACCCTACCTTGGTCCTCTTTACAGAGTTAAATTGGCCAGCCAAGGTTCAGTTCAAGGGGCACGCAGGAACTCGTGAGCCTGCACACCGTACTCGCTGCATCGGTTATGCGGTTTTCCCTGATAAGGAAGACGTACTGTGTTCGACTCACAGGAGTACGACTTACTTAACAAAAGGAAGAAGAGATGAATAAGAAAGACCTAAAGATTTCTTACTACAAAGGGAAAGGCCCTGGTGGTCAGAATAAGAATAAGGTAGAGACAGGATGTAGGATTGTTCATATCCCCACAGGACTAAAGGTGGAGATAGACGAACAGCGTACCCGCAAGCAGAATCATCGCATAGCTCTTAAGCGTATCGAGGAAAAAATAAAAGAACAACAAGACGAGCAGCAGGCAGCAGAGAAGAAGGCGAGACGCGACGATAAGATTAAAAACACTCCAAGGATTCGCACATACGATTTCAAAAAGGGAATTGTCACGAACCATACTAACGGCAAGACAGCTCCTTTGAAAGAAGTGCTAGAGAAAGGTAGGATTGATCTTCTACATTAATTAAGGAGGCTGGCTCAATGGCGGCACTGCTCCTATTGTTTTGTTTTGCATTACAACCCAACGAAGAAGTTGCCCTTGAAGAGACAGTAGATCTAATAGAGGTCAATCACTTTTATGATGATGAGGCTAGACTGGTCTTTGACCAAGCTATCTTCTATGACTGGTCCTGTTATTCCAACCGTTATCAAGTTAAAGCCTGGAGACTTTTGAAAGATAGATCCCAAATTCCAACGTACAATTATCAGACGGGACTTTACGAGTGTATATGGATGGATGGGAAATTACTTAGAAGAATAAAATGTAAGATAGTACGCGAGTCTTGGACCCAGGAAGATCCTGAAATACAAGAGAGGCTACTCTTACCAAAAGAATATAGAAAAGGACTAAGAAAACTTAGGGAAATAAAGAAGAAGTAGAATACTAGAAGAGATAAAAAAGTGTGAAGTTCTATGTGCTAATTGTCATAGAAAAGAACATAAAGCGGGCGATTAACTCAGCGGCTAGAGTGTTTGGCTTACATCCAAATGGTCGGGGGTTCGAATCCCTCATTGCCCACTACCCCGAAGGCCGTTCAATTCGACCGTGACCTTGGTGAACCTCTAGGACGGGTCGCGACCGTGTACGTTCTGGGCAGGGGACAATTTATTAGCGAAGACTACTAGGATGTGGGCTTAGAAGCAGCCATCATTTAAAGAGTGATTCCCTTCCGTAGAAAGAAGGGGGCGTATGGTAACAACCAACTCTCGCGGAAAGCATGTGCGGGGGCGTCATGCGAACATGCAGCATGGTCTTTGGCGTAGTAGCACACTGGTATAGCTAATAACACGGTGCCGTATCCCAACTGGTAGAGGAACAAGACTTAAAATCTTGTAGTTTGTGGGTTCGACCCCCACCGGCATCACTAAATGAGATACCCTGATTGGCGAGGATTGGCAATCTGGACTTGTGATATTTTAATTTGTTGGATAGACTTAATACTTAGGGGACTAGGTATTCGTTAGGTGTGGTATCCCAACAGGTAGAGGAGCTAAGCTCAAACCTTAGTAGTTGAGGGTTCGACCCCCTCCCACACCACTCATGGTACGGTACGCCAACTGGCAGAGCGACTAGTTTTAGGAACTAGTGTTTGAGGGTTCGACTCCCTCCCGTACTACTAATGGAGGGTAACCAAATTGGCTACGGAAGCTGCTTGCTAAGCAGTAGCCCCTAAGACGGGTTGGCGGGTTCGATTCCCTCACCCTCCGCTTACTTACTTGGAACTCGAAAGGACAGGACATGCCTTACATCCCACAGGAACATAGAAACTTAATAGACGATAGTATTGATGTATTAATAGAAGATTCTCTTCACGTCCCAAAGGAAAAAAGAGGAGGTGCTCTGAACTATATCATCTGTCGATTGACGTTGGGGATTTTAGACCCTCGTGGATATACCGAACTAAGTAATGCGTTAGGTCATATCTCTTCTGCCGAAACTGAGATCAGACGTAGGCTCTTGGACCCGTATGAGGATAAATGCATAGTTGATAATGGAGACTTAGATGACATTAAAAACCTGTGTGAAATTGCATTGGAGGACTTAGAACGTTCTCAAATGGGCTTGAAAAGATGACTATCTCACAGGAATATTTTGAAGCTTTAGAGCCTTTTGACCGTGGTTACGTGGTATACTTATATGGGAGACGAGACGACGAGCCTAATATTCCTAACGAAGAAGAACCTCCTTACGAGCTAGGGAGTATAGAATACACTCAGTATCTATCTGGAAAAAGACAAGCAATTTCAGCAACAGGATAATTTATTATGACAGATACACTAGAAACTACTCAACTATACCGCTTTCGCATTTGGAAAGAGGTAGGTTCCGATGAATACAGTATGGACGATGACGTTTATACGAACGAGGTTCCGCTGGAATTTATTGAGAAATTTAATCAGTCGGGCAAGGTCTTTACTATCTTCGCAGATTCAGGATCTATTGATAATGCCGAGGGGCCTGTCCTCTTAATTCTAAGTCAAGATAAAGAAAGTATGAAGTCTTATATGGCTGGCTTTTTCTTGATGCAAAAGCTAGATGAGATATTTGAGTCTGGACTAGAAAACATAGAGATTAGAGAATAATATTTGGGCGATGAGTGTGACGGAATAGCACGCTAGTCTACGGAACTAGAAGAAGGGGTTCGACTCCCTTATTGCCTACTTCACTAACGTGATAAGGAGAATTTGATGAATACCTTAACTTTTGGTGAACTTGAAGAAGTGCTGTGGTAGCGGGGGCGTCTATGGACGCTGTGAGCGGTTGTATGGCTTATTCGGACGCTGAAAAGTTTTCGTTAAGTCAGGATGACTAAGAGTGATGATAAGGCTCGGCATCTGTTCTAGAAGGATGCGAAATTCGGTACGTTGTAGCCGACGTTTAAATAAGAATGTGGGAGGACTTTATGAGGGTCCGTTAGTACCACCAGCCGAGGCGGGCTTTAACGGGAGTGTGGCAGATAAGGTAATGCACTTGGCTCTTAACCAAGATAATGTGGGTTCGATTCCCACCGCTCTCACTGAAACGTTGATAAACGGACATAGGTGGGTTCGATTCCCACGCAGATCATAGGCTGACGGGCCTACCTCAAGACGTTGGGGGCGTTTCCAAAATCTTCAAAGAAATTGAAAAATGTGTAGTTCTATGTGCCAACTGTCACGCAAAGGAACATTGGCAAGATTAGTTTAGTGGTAAAACATTTGACTTCCACTCAAAGGTCATCGGTTCGATTCCGATATCTTGCACTCTATAAAGGTGATGTAATGAAGAAGCTACTTTTAATCTTGTTCTTTTTCTTTGTCCAATTGATGTTCTTTTCCCTTGGCTTCTTTGCAAGCGATGCCTTTGGTCAGCACCATCACAACGGACACTGGCACGCACATCCCCACGCAGGGCTACACAGGCATGGGCCTGTGATCGCCTATCGCCCAGTTGTTACTTGGTATCCAACCGGGACATACATGAGTATCGGGCCAACTTACATCTCGCCACAGAGGTATGTAAGATTTGGCGTTAATGTTAATTTTTCTCAGTACCGGGGATATAGTACGTTCGATTTTAGAGCTGGAAAAACACGGTACTATCGGAGGTAGTATTATGAATACTATTAATGTTGCACTTAAGTGCGGTAAGACATTCGAACATAAGAATGCACGCAGACGCCTACTTTCCCTTCCGTTTTGGTTGGTGATCGTAGAGCATGATGAACACGGTCATAAAATGGTACACTGGTATCAAAGACGAGAGGTTTGTCATTGGAGCAAGCAAGTCAAGGATCATAGTCATTAAAAACAACAGGAAAACTCAACGACAAGATATTGTTGAGAGAGTTAGGGGCTGGTTAAAGCCTGAAGGTATCGAACTTTTCCGTGACTACTATAGAGAGTATGGCAGAGTTGATCCTGTAATCTTTAACGGGGCAGTCCCTCACCCTGTTCATTTTCGAGAGGGTATGGCTGTTAGGAATCAGATTCGCAAGATGTTTCCTGGCGACTTTACCGATCACGAACTTGATGATATGTGGGTAGGAATTGTTAGAGAAGCAATTGAGGAAGAATAGGCAGCTATCGTACAAAGGCTAGTATATAACGTTGCCAACGTTGAGATCGGAGTTCGATTCTCCGTAGCTGCACTTTTAGAGCGAGTGGCCGAGAGGCAAGGCGTCTGACTGCAACTCAGATCTACGGGGGTTCGAATCCCTCTTCGCTCTCTGTTTGGGGCCGACTTGGTTTCGACCTATTGGACGGATGTAAAGTTGCGTGTGGTAGTTGGTCAAAGGGCTACCTAAAAAATTGACTAACATTTAATTGCAAACGAAAACTTTGCTTTAGCTGCGTAAGCAGTAGGGGTTATCTAGCACCCTGTTAACCAAAGCTAGATACCTGTTTTGAAGCTGGACTGTAAGAGGTCATTAAACTATCCTGCCCCTTGGTCGTGCAGGGCTTAGCTCGACACAAACACGTAGACGCTTTATTGAAAACAATTAGGGACGGGGGGTTCGAATCCCCCCCGGCTCCACCAAAAATTCACAGTATCTCCACTATTGGTGTATAATTAGCCAAGGAGGATGCTGATATGAAATATATTGAAATTGTTTGCGATCACTGTGGTCAAAAATGCGAAAAAAGAAAGGCCGAGATTGTCCGTCAGCGTAAGAGGGGCAGAACGGCCTTTTTTTGTAGCCTCAAGTGTTCGGGATCGAAGCACTGCGATCATCTTAAACAACACAATAACTCTGACAACTTAATACCAGAAAATAGACGTGACGAATTTTCAAACTTCAGATATTACATCAAGCTATGCAAACAAAGAAATAAAAGTTTTGACCTTGATGCAAAATACTTGAAGTGTCTTTGGGAAGATCAGGCAGGAAGTTGTCCTTTTACTGGGTGGAATTTAATCCTCAGAAACCATCAGTCTTATAAGACTGAAGCTCTTAGGCCAGAACATGCATCGCTTGACCGTATCGACAATGGAAGGGGATACGTAAAGGGCAATGTTAGATTTGTCTCTGTGATGTTTAATCTAGCACGAAATAAATTTTCTGACGAAGAAGTTATAGGGTTTTGTGAAGCGGTGAGGCGGTCACTATAAACCTAGCAGAGTACAATTAACCGTGAGAGGCTTTTCCTCTTGCGGTTTTTTATTACATATAGGAGAGACTAATGTATCCTATACATATTGAGGTTCGTGGTCCTGGCGGGACTATCTGGCCACAGATGGATTCGATTAAGAAGTTGATCGAGGACGCTGGCGGAGAGGTGGAGGTTGTGGACGACTATCCGCATAAAGCAGACAGTCCCCTTCCCTCACAGGAACAGACATTGGAGTACCTGGGAAAGACAAAGGTTGTATTGACTGCTGTTCATTTACCGTGGGGAGGATAGAGGTATGGGTTCTACTGAACAGATAACATATAGAGAAATGTGCGAAGCTGTCGCACAAGACTGGAATCGGGAGCAGGAGGCAGCAAAGGGTCGCGGTGCTAAAGATATTATATTCTTAACAGCCGATGATATTTGGAATTTTCGATTAGTTCAGAAATTTCCCGCACTCTATGTTCCCCGACTGTATGATGCAGCCAAGACAGGAGACTTGATGGGATTAATATTGACTGATAATACTTGTGCTAAGATGTTCTTCGATCATCTGTACGAGGCTGGCAAAAAGGAAGAGTAGAGTTGCAGTAACCATCTAATATATAAGGATCTAATATGAAGAAAGTAAATCTGTTTTGCCCCATCAATTCTCTGGGATATGGAGTAGTAAGTTATAATGTATGGAAGGAGCTAAACAAGACTGATGATGTGACTCTCTGGCCTGTCAGTAATCAGATAAGCACTCCTATTAAAATGAACGAGGAGCAGACTCATCAGTTTCAGATTGATATCATGAAGCAAAATGAGTTTGATCCTACTGCTCCATGCTTGAAGATTTGGCATGAGAACCATCTAGGGGAACGTATTGGGGTTGGTCCTTTAACAAATCTTTCTTTCTTTGAAGTAAATAAGTTTGATGCTCGCCGCAAGTCTCATCTTAAGTCGGCAGATCGAATAGCAGTCCCCTCTCTCTGGGCCGCTGCCATTGTTATTGACCAGCTAAAGATCAAACCTGCTGACGAGAAGCCTCATATCGTACCTATGGGCGTGGACCGCACCATCTTTAACGAGACGTTTAATAACACTGATCCCCATAAGTGTATCTTTTTTAATTGCGGCAAGTGGGAGGTTCGTAAGGGCCATGATATTCTACATAAAGCTTTCAAAGATGCGTTTCCGAACGTTCATGACGTAGAATTATGGATGATGGCAGACAATCCATTCCTCAATGAGAATCAGAAGAGTCAATGGGAGTCTTCTTATAAGGGAGACTATCGAATCAAGCTGATAGAGAAGGTTCAATACCAGGACGAACTAGCAAGAATTATGGCTAGAATTAACTGCGGGGTCTTCCCTGCTCGTGCTGAGGGCTGGAACCTTGAGATATTAGAGCTTATGAGTATGGGCAAGCAAGTTATTGCTACGGACTACTCAGCACATACTGAGTTCTGCAATAAGGACAATTGCAACCTAGTTAAAATAACAGAAGAAGAACCTATGTTTGATGGGTACTGGTTCACGGGAGATAATGGTACATGGGCATCACTAGAAGGTGACGCTTATGATGAGTTAATCAACCGTCTACGAGAAGTATATAAGCGATGGCAGAGTGATCGTGAGATGCCTAACGAGGCAGGTATCGAAACAGCAAAAGAACTCTCTTGGGAAAAAACAGCCGCCTCATTATTGGAGATAACTACTGCATGAAAGTCAAACTTCTACATGAAGACGCAAAGGTTCCAACAAAAGCCAATAAATCTGATGCAGGCTGGGATCTGTATGCCATCGAAGACGTTACAATAAATGGAGGGGAAAGGAAGACGGTTAAGACAGGAATTTCTATTGAGATACCAGAGGGCTATGCCGGTCTTATCTGGCCTCGATCAGGACTTGCTGTTAAAAAAGGAATAGATGTACTGGCAGGAGTAATAGATCAGGGCTACCGTGGAGAGATCATGGTGTGCCTGTTCAACTCTACTATACCTCTTCCTCTTTTTGAAACCCCTCAAGATGAGAATGTTCAAGTGAGGATTAAGAAGGGAGATAGAATAGCACAAATACTATTCCATGAGACTTATCAGTTTAAAATGCACGCAGTATCAGAACTAACAACCTCTGAACGTGGAGGCTCTGGGTTTGGGAGCAGTGGAAAATGACTCTATACAAAATCGGAACCGAAGTAGAGATATGGCAATCTGATGGAAAGAGCATCAAGGGGCATGTTCATGCTATAACTATTCGTGAATCGGGGGTTATATACAATGTCGTTTGGTGGAATGGTGATGCTAGACATGATAAATGGTTGGCTGAGTATGAAGTTCGTGATCACGCCCGTTCTGAAAAACACAAGATAGGATTTGCTAGTAATGTCGCTAATAAAGAATGATCTGAAGCTTGACTTTGATGATGTTCTCTTGGTCCCTAAGCGTACTAGGGCAGCATCTCGCAAGAGCGTATCTGTCGAGAGAGACTTTCAGTTTTATCACTCGAATAGAACCTGGAGTGGCACGCCTATCATGGCTGCTAACATGGATACTACAGGAACTATAGATATGGCTGATCGTTTATGGGCTCATGACATGATTACGTGTCTTCATAAGCATTATACCTATCCCGAATTAGCAGAGTTCTTTAACGATGTTCACGAAGCAGAAAAGAGCTGGCTAATGGCTCACGCCTGGGTTAGTATAGGCATCAAAGACCATGATTTTGATAGACTGGACGCACTAGTCACTGAGATAGAAGGCGTTCCTAATATATGTATTGATGTAGCTAATGGATACACAGACGATTTTGTTAAGCATTGCTCTAAGATTAGAGAACACTATGCCACCAATGATGAGTACCCTATTATTATGGCTGGCAACGTCTGTACTCCTGAGATGGTTCAAGAGCTAATCTTGCATGGAGGAGTGGATATTGTCAAGGTTGGCATCGGTCCTGGCTCAGCCTGTACGACACGCCTCAAGACAGGAGTGGGCTATCCTCAGCTCTCGGCCATAGCAGAGTGTTCTCATGCTGCCCACGGCCTCAAGAGCTACGAGAAACGGCTAGGACTGATCTGTGCTGACGGTGGTTGTCGCACGCCTGGAGATGTTTGTAAGGCTTTCGCGGCGAACGCAGATTTTGTGATGCTTGGGGGCATGTTGGCTGGTACAGACGAGTGTGAGGGTAAATGGTTATATCGTGATCCTACCTTCCCCAAAAACACCCTAAAAGACCTTTCTCTTCTAGAAGAACTAGAGAGGGAGAGTATCATAAGCTCGGAAAGTCTAGTAAAAGCACAGCTTGAATTCTATGGAATGTCATCAGAGCACGCACAAGACAAACACTGTGGTGAAATGAAAAACTATAAGACCAGCGAAGGTCGAGTAAAATATATTGATTATAAGGGATCAGCAGAACACGTATTAAGAGATATAGTAGGAGGTATACGTAGCTGCTGTTCGTATATTGGTTCAACATCAATTAAAGATATGAGCAAGTGTGCAGATTTCGTTCGCGTAGCACGAACACATTATGATCAAACAATCTAGTAGTCAGGCTCATTTGGAGGCACGCGAGTTATGAAGATAGCTATATTCGGAACAGGTGGAATGGGAAAGGCCATCATCCACCTACTGAAAACGGTCTACTTCTCAGAACCTATTTCTATAGTAGCGTTTGATAGAGAAGAGGAATGCCCTAGAGGTTTACAGTGTGATGAATATCATAGTATTGATGTTAATCAATCATATAGTCATGAGACAAGTCCTATATATGGAAAAGATTTTGACCTTGTATTCTCGGCCCTGCCCTACTTCTATAATCCCAAGGTTGCAAGCCTAGCGGTAGCGGCAGACGTTCCGTATTTTGATCTTGGTGGGTCAGTACCTATCAGCCGCAAAATCAACGAGAGATATAAAAATGCTACAGTATTCACTGATCTAGGGCTTGCACCGGGATGGGTAAATATAATGGCAGAGGAAGCCTATAGAGAGCTGTCTCGTACAGGTGCAGTAGAAGAAATAAGAATGCGTTGCGGAGGTCTTTCAGCACAGCAGCTACCAAAGCACGAAGATCCGTTCGGGTATGCAAAAACATGGTCTGCTGATGGATTGTACAACGAGTATGCAGACGACTGTGAAGTGCTAGAGGGCGGAAAGATTACTACAGTGCCGGGAATGTTGGGGCTAGAGGATGTAAAAACTCAGGGGGTTCTCAATTGGCAGGGGTGTCATACCCCGCTTGAAGCCTTTTTTACTAGCGGTGGAGCATCGCATACTCTCCAGTTAATGAAAGACAGAGGGGTTAAGCATTGCTCATACAAGACACTAAGATACCAAGGACATAGAGATCTTGTCCACTACTTTATTCATACCAAAGGATTCTCTCCAAAGGGATTATCAGAATTGTTTGCCCCTCATAGAGAAAAAGATATTGTTATTTTAGATGTATGGGGATACTCAGATCGTTTCGAGTATCGCGTCTCTCACGCTATCCATGCTGACTTTGAAACAGATGGGTATAGTGCTATGCAAAAGGCTACAGCCGCAGGGTTTATTGCTGCGGCATTATCGTCTGATGTTAGTCAGCGTAGACCACTAACATATGCAGATGTAGATATAGATCTATTCAATTCAACAGTAAATAAAATGGGGATTATGAAATGACAGGACGCAGAGATTTTTTTAAAAAATTAGGACTTGGCATTGGTGCTCTAGCAGCAGCACCTTTAGTAAAAAAAGTAGAAGCGATAGAGCAGGCGACGATTGAAAAGGATGCCGCAGTCACCTATACTAAGACTACGTTTCCAGACGAAACAACTTCCGTTAACGGAGTTAGAACAGAGTGGCCAAAGTGGCTAGAGAATAAGGTCATAAACGGTGGGTCGGGAAATCTTCTTCCTCTTGGCGAAGATTTTAAAATTGAGTATTATGAAAGCCTTGATGATTGTATCCATGAGATACATAGTCCTGACAGCCCCTCTCCTATGACGACCCACAACTATGGAGTTTCTCCTCTTTCGGGAACTCTTGATCTATGGGACACTGGTACGGCGAAAGGCTTAAGGGCACAGAGAGATATTCGAGAGGTGGACTCATCCTTTTTTATGGATCAGGTGGCAGAGAAAGGCTCTGTAGTAACCTACGATGGGATAAGTCATCCTGAGTGCCCAGTAGAATGCGTTAGACTACAACAAGGAGACGAGCCTGTTGCAGGTATTCTTCTAAACGATGTAGTAAACATTGATTTAACCAATTCTCACTACCCTCTTGCCTCAGATGTTATGAAGGGCGGTAAGGTTCAGGTGTTGCGAAAAGGCACAATCATTACGAGACCTTTGGGAGAACCTACCCCAGGAGCCAACGCCTATGCTAATGGCTCTTATATAACAACCGACTATAGCGATAGCTCAGTACCTCAAGAGTTTCGATTAGGGGTGGCACGTAAGATTGGGACATTTTTAAGCGGAAAGGATCAAGATGGTTTTGCGAAAGTTAGTATCACTAATCTTTGATTATAATGCCAAGCCCCCTGCCTCCGTAGATTGTGCCGACTGTGGTAAGTCCTGCGACCCTGTCTACTGGGCTGGAACCTCAGCACGATGTACTGATTGTCATAATGCTCGTATGGGAGAAGACGAGGAGTGCGATGGCAAGATAGGTATTGAGTATAGCTGTAAGGATGGGCAGCTATATGTCTCAGCAGCGGTAGAGGATGCTTCCGAAACATCTGCTGATCTACTGGCTCGTACTTGTCTTCGAATAGAGACTGGAGAGATAGCAGAGTTTGTATATCAGGCTCTCAGTGTATGGGCACAGGAAGATATTCATAGATTGCAATTTATGGAGAAGGTAGCGATACGACTAATGGAGCTTCGTGGTACAGAGAAAGGTAAAAAGAAGCTGGCAGTTGACCCCTCACAAGTTTTTGATTTTAGGAACATAAAAGAATGAAGCAGTATCTTGACATAGTGCGGAACGTTATGGAGAACGGACACTTGAAAGGGAATCGTACCGGAGTGCGAGCAAAGACCACTTTTTGTGAAGTATTCAGACATAATATGGCTGACGGTTTTCCACTTTTAACAACCAAAAAAACATATATGCATGGGATTGCTGTCGAACTAGAAGGCTTTCTCAACGGTATAACAAGTAAGGGATGGTATCAGGAGCGGAGATGTAAGATATGGAACGAGTGGGCAAACCCTAAGTCGGTAGAGAGTATGAAGGCAGAGTTAAAGGAGGCTCATCCTACTAAGGAAGACTACTCAACAGAGATGGTACAGGAGATAGCCAATGATCTCGGTCCTATATATGGCTATCAATGGCGTAATTTTGATGAGCATTATCCTGTACAATGGGACGCAGGACCAGAAGACTTTGGGGATAGAGCTTCTCTAGATTGGCCGGTAAACGGAATAGAGAAGGGGTGTGACCAACTAAAAAATGTAATTAATACATTAAAAACTAATCCAGACGACCGCAGGATGGTCATATCTGCCTGGAATCCTAACCAAATACACTTGATGGCACTTCCTCCCTGCCATTACGCCTTTACTTTAGTTCATATCAATGGTGTATTAAATTTATGTTGGAAGCAAAGATCCTGCGATCTTATGCTAGGAGTACCGTTTAATATTGCCAGCTATGCACTGCTTTTAGAGTTGATTTGTAAAGAAAGTGGCTTAATACCGGGAGAGTTGGTAGGTATTTTAGAGGATTGTCATATCTATGAAGACAAAATGAAAGGTGCAGTCCAGCAGCTTGAGCGTGACCCCAGACGATTACCGACTATCACGATCCCATATGGTGGCTTTGATATCTTTAATTGGACGCATGAGGATTATAGTTTAAATAATTACGACCCCCATCCAAAAATAGACTTTGGCAAAGTCGCAGTATGAGGTGAGCAGATGAGCGAGCACAATGAGTTAACTGTTAATGGTGAACTTGTACCATACCCATCAGGGAATGATGTTTATTGGGAGCATTGGGTTGATGCCTATAACAATGAAGGTATTGACAACACAAAAAAAATGATTCAAGAGATTGAAGAAGAGACAGATGCAATGCTGGCAGGAGAACCTGTTGCTTATAATGACGACTTCGATGAAGAGGATATACCTTTTTTTAATCCTCAAATAAAAACAATGATGACCCCCTTTGGAGTGCTGCCTCTAACAGAAGATTCTTTTGCAAGCAAGCACTTTAAGTTTTGGGTAGGACATACCAACTTTAAATTATGGGAGCACTACTACGAAGTTATTGGAAATGTTCTAGGCGTAGAATCCGTTGATATACTAACTCCGCTTCGTTTTAGGATAGCGGTAGGAAAGATGTTTCAGGATAATGAGGTTAAGGAAAAAGTAAAAGAGGCACTTCTTGAGGCGTTAAAAAATGAGTCTAAAAAATCGTGATAGGGTATCAAAGGGATATATTGTTGATGAGATGCATCGCTTTAATATCCTGTTAGAGTCAAGAGAAGTTTTTTTACATGCGTGTTTTGACAATGATGGTGACCCTGGTGTCGATTATCGCATGTCTAATAACTTTGTTAAAAATATGACCTTGCTAGATCGTATAGACGATCAAAAACCTATCATTGTACATCAGCATTCGACTGGTGGTGAGTGGACAGAGGGTATGATGATCTTTGATGCTATTGCTACATGCACTTGTCCAGTAGTTATAATTATGCATGGTATAGCTGCTTCTATGGGCAGCATAATCCCCCAGGCAGCAGACCTTCGCATAAATATGCCTAATTGTTGGTGGCTAATCCATGATGGGACAACAGATGTTCAATCCGACTTCTCTATCAGAATGGCAAAGGCATGGGCAAACTGGGAAGATATCACAGGCAAAGAGATGATGAACATATATGCGGGAGCATGTGCAAATGGGGCTGTCTATAAGGAAATGAGCGAAAGACAAATCAAAAACCACATCGCTAAGAAGCTTGAGAAGAAACAGGATTGGTGGCTATCGTCCGGGGACGCTGTAAGTCACGGTTTTGCTGATGCCATATGGGGCACAGAAAACTACGAGTCCTTAGAAGCAATCAAAAGCCATGTACTTTGAATACTGCAACTACAATAAATATATAGATGATTACGGCAAAGAGCTTACCCATATCTTTGGGGCCGTTGATAAAGGGTTAGGGGGCTTAGCCCTACCTATCCATCTGATTCGCGAAGTGAAAGAATATATGCCAGCAGGAACGGTCCTAGCTACGGCCATAGACTATCCTTCTGGCTATAGCTCCCCCAAGACCCGTAGTCATGCTGTGCTCACTGCTCTTAAATCGAACGTCACAGCCATTGACTACGTACCCAACCAATATTTCGTTCGCAATAAGTTCACTGAGGTAAGCGAAGAGGTTAAGACTGCTCTGGCAATGTGCAAGGACTATGGGGCCACTCTAAGGGTATTTTTAGACTATCATCATATCAGTAATATCATCACATTCTCTCGTCAATTGGAGAAACTAGGGGTAGAGATAGTCTTTCCTACTCTTGGATATCATCATGACGATTTTTTTGATAACCTACTTAATGCAAAGATGGTAGAGAAACAAACTAGCCTTTCCGTCATCTTTAATGGGTATATGTGGACCCCCGAACACATGGAAATAATTAAAAAATCTAAGTTATTTGGTGCTAGACTGTATAATCTATCCCTTTGGTGTAAATATAAGCAGGAACAGGACTTGTAATGTTGGAATTAAAGGGACACTACGACTAAAAGTCGGAGTAATATTATGACTGATTTTAATATCTCGCTAGGTATAGACCACGGAATAACCAATGGTCTGCCTACATCTGGAGACAACGACATTGGAACCATTCGATATGGTGGCAATGTTGCAGACTCAACCTTCTTCAATGCAACAGCATTGGGTGGGCCAAACCGCGTAACAACCCTCGTATCTGGTGTTGATGGATTAAGTGGCATTTTGAGTGCTGGTCCTTTCAATGGTGGTGACCAAGTTATCCGTCGGGTGACAACCGATATCGCTAATGTTGCGAACAATGTTCTCTTGGCCGGTGCTTCTAACTCTGCGAATGGTCAATCTATCCATACTGTATTCAAGAATGCTGTCGTATACTACAAGAGAGGTATCCGTGAAAATCACTGGAATCATTTCTCTGGAGTATGGGAAGCTGGCTTTCCTGAAACTGCGAACTCTGGTATTTGGGATCAAGCAACTGATGCCGATCAAGGTGATGATGCCAGAACCAACACCACTGATGATGCAGCTCACCCAACTGCTGCTATTCCTGGTGAATTCGTTTATCGTGATGGTAGTCCAACTCCAGTACAGGATGACTACGCAGCCAAGACCCTATTTTAAGCTAGCCCTTTAACTCCTTTGAGGAAATCATCATGAGTGATCCTGCAATAATTGGAGGGATAGTTGCTATTTCAATAGCCCTGGTTAAGATACTAGACCTTGTAGTTAGCTCTTTCATTAAAAAGCTATTCCCTAGTGATGGGTGGCAAGAAGAAGAGAAAGACAGGGCTTTATCGTATTTGAATAGGTTGTATGAAATGCATGACAAGGTAGACGGCGATGGGACTCCTATTTGGTACGTTCCTAGATCATGGACAAAGACTCAAAAAGAAATCTTACAAACTGTTAGCGAAGTGGCTCATACCCAAGCCTTACTAGCCAACACAATGGAAAGATGCGTTGAGATCCTTGACCGGATTGATCGTCGAAACGGTCGCGAATAATCCTATCGAGAAACTGCATAAGGCAGAGTACAATTCCTTAACGGGTTTTGTACTTTGCCTTTTTTTATTGGGGAAGATATGGATGACAAGGAATCAAAGAGTTTTCGCTATAGATTTAAAGTAGATGAAGAAGTAGCAGAAATGTATGCTAAGAGCAACTGCAAGGAGTGCTTTGGCAAGGGAGTAGTTCGCTCACAACAGGGGACTGGAGGAGGGACTATTAGACGTGGAGGCTCTGTAATTCAGTCTATTAATTACTGTCAGTGCGTCAGAAAGAATCAAAGGAAATATGGATGAATAAAGAACTGTCATGGGATGAATTTTTTATTGGAATGTGCCTACATGCTTCTAAAAAATCAAAGGATAAGAGTACTAAGCTGGGAGCAGTTATAGTTTCTCCAGACAACACCGTATTGTCTATTGGTTTTAATGGATTTCCGCGTGGTCTTGATGACGAGATCAAAGAATATCACCTTCGCCCTATGAAATACAGCATTACAGAACATGCGGAGCGTAATGCTATCTATAACGCGGCCCGCAAAGGTGTTCGTCTAGAGGGCTCCATTATGTACTTGCCGTTTGAGCCTACTCCATGCACCGATTGTACTAGGGGTGTGATTCAGGCGGGGATTGTCGAGGTTCGAGGAACAGACTTTAAGTTTACCGGAAAGGGAAAGCAGTGGGATGACAACTTAGCTATTGCAAAAGAAATGTTGGTTCATGCGGGCATCAAAAGAACCATAGTTCCAGTTTCTTCTGAGTATGATATTAGAAACTTGTACAAATCTTAATTTTAAAAGTTGAGCGTAACTTTTTTTGGTAGAGTAACGGTGTATATTATAGAGGTCGGGAAGAAACGAGCGAGTCAAATTCTCACCGTTAAAGCGACACATCCCGATCATTTCTAGAATGGTTGTAAGGCTACCATGATAAGCGTCAGGTTGGATGATTACTTTTAATGAACAACAAACTTACAATTAACCCCTAGTAGTCTGACTTCAGCCATCATACGTGTCGCTTTTAAAAATTACGACCCACTCTGTCTGTACACGCATACGGAGTGGGTCTTTTTTTATGGAGGAAATAAATGAGTGCGTTTACCAATTCGTTCTCGGAAGAGACGTGGTTTCAGAAGTATAAGTTCAAGGATGATACTTGTGTAGAGGACACATGGAAGAGAGTAGCAGTCAACCTAGCAGGGGTAGAAAAAGATAAAGAAAAGTGGACTAAGAAATTCTATCAAGCTCTAGAAAATTTCAAATTTGTTCCTGGCGGTCGCATTACCTCAAATGCTGGGACCGGAATCAAAGGAACGACCTATATCAACTGCTTCGTTGATGGGTTCGAAGGCCGAGACAAAGACTCCATAGAGGGTATCTACGGCACTCTTACAAAGCAAGCCCAAATCCTTAAGTCAGAGGGTGGCTATGGCTTCTGTGCTGATATTATGCGTCCTTGCGGGTCTCATATTCACGGCATAGCCAACCAATCTCCTGGCTCAGTTAAGTTCTTAGAGCTATGGGACAAGTCTTCTGAAATTATTACTGCTGGCTCAAATAAAAAGTCAAATAAGAATGAAAAGAACTTCATTCGTAAAGGTGCCCAGATGGTAACAATGTCATGCTGGCACCCCGATGTTCTAGAGTTTATAGAGGCCAAGAAAACCCCTGGTCGTCTGACTAAGTTCAATATGTCGGTGCTATGTACTGATGAATTTATGAATGCTGTAGAAAACGATCAGCCTTGGGAGCTAGTCTTTCCTAACTATGAGGCATATCCAAAGCTATACAAAGAGGGCTGGGATGGGAGCATAGAGAGGTGGGTTGATAACGTAGAGAAAGCGGAGTCATTCAACTCTATCATACGCCTAGAGGAACCAAAAGACCCTTTGGTTGTTCACCATAAATTTGATTCGGCTCGTGAGCTATGGGATCTTATCATGAGCAATACATATAACCGGAACGAACCGGGAGTATTGTTTGTTGATACTATGAATCGCATGAATAATTTGCACTGGTTGGAATGGATAAATGCGACCAATCCCTGTGGAGAACAAGTTCTTCCTATAGGTGCTGTTTGTCTACTTGGTTCTATTAATTTAGTTCACTTCATTGATCCGTTAACAAAAGAATGGAAGTGGAAAGAGCTAAAGGAAAATATACATACAGCCGTAAGGTTTATGGATAATGTAAATGATATTACAAACGTTCCATTGTCTTCTCAAAAGAAAAACCTGAAAGACAAACGACGTATTGGTCTCGGTGTCTTGGGCTATGGCTCTGCTATGCTCATGGCTCGTGTTAAATATGGTAGTCCAAAAGCGTTGAAGATGACAGAAGAACTAATGGAATTCTTTACCAATGAGGCGTACAAGGCATCTGCTTTATTAGCAAAAGAGAAGGGGTCTTTTGACCTATATGATGAAGAACAGTACTTAAGGGGAGAGTTTATTGAGAAGCTTGACCCATCAACTATAGCATTGATTAAGAAGCATGGAATGAGAAATTCTCATGTCACCTCAATTCAACCTACCGGCAATAGTTCGTGTTTCGCGAACCTTGTTAGCGGTGGTCTTGAGCCCTTATTTATGCATGGTTATGTCAGAACTTCCATACAGCCTGTTCCTCCAGAAGGGTTAGCTGTTCCAAAAAATGTGAGCTGGGAAAACAAGAAGTTTGATATAGACAGTTATAACGGAAGCCCTCATACTGATTGGAAATGGATAAAAGAAGGAGATGAAAATCTCTTAGCTACTTCATTTGAAGATAAGACCTGGAAGTTTGACCGTAATAGAGGTCTAACTAAAGAGGAGTGGGTCGAAGACTATGGAGTGTCTATTCTGAAGGGGCTCGACAAGTGGAATCCTGAAGCTCAGTGGGCATCATGTTCTATGGAGCTAGATGTAGATGCCCATGTTAATACAATGTCAATCTTCGCAAAATGGGTAGACTCTGCCATCTCTAAAACCATTAACCTGACCAAAGAATACCCATATGATGACTTTAAAATGGTGTATACCAAGGCGTGGAAAAATGGTATCAAGGGTTTTACTACCTATAGAGCAGGCACCATGACCTTTGTTCTCGCTGCGGAATCATCTTTGGATGATAACGAGGACAAAATCAAACCTACCGTTTCACCCGACCGTCCCCGCGAATTACCGTGTGATGTCTACCACATTAAGGTAAAGGGCGAGTCATACTTCGTTTTAGTTGGATTATATAATGGTGATCCTTATGAAGTATTTGCGGGTAAGAATGGATTCATAGACAAAAAGGTATTAAATGGAACTATAATAAAGTTGGGTAGACCTAAAGGGGTGTACAAGGCCATTTTAGAAGACGGCTTAGAACTTTCCCCAATAAACCAAACGTGTTCCGCTGAAGAAGATGCCTTGACCCGTATGACCTCACTAGGTCTACGACATGGTGCAGATATACATCTGATTGTACAGCAGCTTGAGAAGGTAAAGGGCGATATGACATGCTTTGCGAAAAGTATGGCTAGAGCCATTAAAAAATACATCCCTGATGGTGCTAAAGAAAACTGTGCTTGTCCTGAATGCGAGGGAAAAGAGAGTCTGATCCGTCAAGAAGGATGTATTACCTGTACTCAATGTGGCTTTTCGAAGTGTGCTTAGTGTATTTATATTAGGTATGGCTTGCTTTGCCTATCTAATTTTTATAATAAAATAAAAAGGGAAAGATTTAATGGATGACTATAATTCTCCAGAAGAACTCGTTGAAGCCTATACACAGGGCTTTGCGGGAGCAGAGTGTGATCCAGAAGACCTAAAGGCTCTTTTGGGAGAGCTGCCTATGCCTATGTTTGGTGCGGCAGCGTGGGAACTATCTGAGAGCGGGGCTGGAAAGCTCAGTCTGCCGTTTAAATCTTTAATAAAATTTGATCCTGGGTATGGTCCTTCGGAGCGTCAAACTACGGGCGACTGTGTAAGCCATGCTACTAGAGGTGCCGTTGATATTACTCGGGCTGTAGAAATAGATATTAAAGGAGAGGCTGAATCTTGGGAAGCACGAGGTGCTACTGAGGGGATTTACCAGTCAAGAGACCACAGAGGACAAGGAATGTCTTGTTCTGGTGCGGCACGATATGTAAATCAAACAGGAGGAGTATTGCTTCGTAAAGCATATCCTGATTTCGACTTGTCTGTTTATGATTCATCTAGTGGTGCTAAGCATCGGATACCAGATTCAGTATATAGAACAGAGGCACGTAAGCATCCTGTTAATACTATCTCTTTAGTGTCAACTGTTGAAGAGGCTAGAGACGCATTAGGTAATGGATACGCCTTGTCATGCTGTAGTAGTCTGGGCTTTTCGTCTACTCGTGATGCTCAGGGCATTGCAAGACGCTCTGGCTCTTGGAATCATGCGATGGCCTGGATAGCCTGTGATGATACTCGCGAACTTTTTGATGAGATGTTGTTTTTAATTCAGAATAGCTGGGGAAAATGGAATGGTGGTCCCAAGCGTCACGGTCAACCTGATGGAAGCTTTTGGGTGCGTGAGCGTGATGCTCGATCCATTTTGAATGCTCGCGGTTCCTTTGCGTTCAGCGATGTAAAAGGATTTCCTGCACGTCAGTTACCAAATTATGGCTTAGGAGGTTGGGTATAATGGAAAAAGAGAGTAGGTTAAATTTTAGGGGGCTGCTAGGAATTTTGCTTATCGCTATAGCGTTTTTGTATAAGTCTGGAGGAATATTACCTCTAGGTGATGCAAAGCTGGAGAAGCCAGAAGCAGATATCGTTGCACTTGTTGACGGTATTAGTGTTTCAGATGATGCTGGCTCTAGTAAGCTGGCAGGACTGTTCAATGCTTTATCAGAGAAGCTCGATAAGGTTACGCTTAACACGAATCTCCAAGTCCAATACCTTATGGATTTTATTGGCAAGAAAACATTTGGTTCGGAGCTTATGGACAACGGGTCTCCTAAATATCCAAAGTTCTCTCCATCCGTTGCGAAAGCTATGACTAAAGTTTTAGGGCCACAGACTGATACGGACCCTATAACTGGAGATAAAAAAAGAAGATTAGCTCGACTCTTCTATGGCTTGTCATGGAAACTATATAAGTCTGAACAAGATAAAGAATACGAGTCGTATAAAGCGAAGGCATTGTCAGCGATTAAGGAATATGCTAATGTAGAGCCCGACCCTCCAGACGAAGACGAAGACGAAGACTGTCCGTGCGAGGGGCTGGGATATATTATTCATGGAGATGGGCACCGTACTCCATGCCCATGCATAGAATCTGGTAAGAAATGCACCCATAACCCTAAGTGTGGTACTGAGGCTCCTCCTGTAGAGGTTCCAAAGAAGAAAGAGTGTGTCTCTTGTAAGAAGGCATCTCCACCTAAAGTTTCACCACCCTCGTCTAATAGAAGATATAGACGTAGGGGTATTTTCGGAGGTCTATTTAGACGATGAAATTAGAAGAAATACAGGCTCGGTTTGGGTCAGAAGTTGATCATCCTGAGCTACTTCCATTAGCAGCAAAGGTCTATGATCTAGCTAGTGAAGATGCAAAAGAAGACAATTATACCTTTGATATAGTCACTATAATCATGTTAGTGAATCTATTATACCGGATTGGAATGATAATCTGGAACTGGTATCATCGAGATAAAGAGCTGGCTATTAGAAAAAGCTGTAAGCTTTCAATTTTTCAAAGATTTATCCTATGGACTGTCGTAGCACGCAAGGTTCCGAGAAAAGAAAGAGCCTATTTGTATGACGGTGTTGTGGGTATGGTGTATAAGTTTACTGACGATGAACGTAAACTTTGGTTTAAATCGTATTAATCCTGAAAGGGGAACATAATGAAAAATAAACTATCAACGCTTTTAAAATCCCGTAGATTCTGGGCAGCAGCAGCAGGTTTGGTGGCTGTAGTTGGTCAAGATGTGTTTGGTGTGGAATTAGATACCGAGCAACTGGTTGCTATCTCTACTATAGTTGTGGCATGGATCATCGGTGATGCTGTTCGTGAAACCAAATAAGAGAAGGGGCGAGTAATGGATAATATTTTAGGATTTGTAAAAAACCTTGATACCTTTCAACTTATTCTTCTTGCGGCGGGTGCGTTTTTACTATGGCCTACCATCCAAGGGTACTTAGGTGACTTCTGGGATGACTCAGAGAAAAAGCCTGTCGTGCATAATGAATCTGAGTTGGCCGATCTAGTATGTAAATGGGAATGTCTTGCTGATGGTTGTCGTGAGCACGGCTTAGACGAGGCTTGCGTTAAGCTTAAAGAAGTCTTCCCTATGTTAGTTGACGCACACAAAGAGGAAGAAGAAAACGATGTCGAAAAAGAGAGAAGAGAGAGCGGGGTCACTACGTAGTTGGATGATAGACAAGTTCTTGCTTGAACTTGGAATTACTCGCGAGCATGTTGCAAAGGCGACCAAACTATGGGATAAAGTTGATGTTAAAGAGACTCCTGATGGGGTTGAAATTAATATTAAGTTAAAAAATATCCAAGTAAAAATAGACACAGATTAGTGACTTAGGGGTTGTGGAAACACGGCCCCTTTTTTTACATGAATCCCTAGAAAATGCCCTTGAGGTGTGATAAGCCGCTATAATTATCTTTGTAGGGCTGTTTTTATAATCCTTTCGCCGGAGTTTTAAAATGCTTGAAATAAAGCACCAACCATGTTTAATCTTAAACCAAGACTATCGACCCTTGCTGGTTGTTAGTTGGAAGAGAGCACTATGCTTGGACATTATCGGTAAAGAAATGCCAGGAGAAGGCATCCGTGTTATCTCATACTACGATGACGACTATGTTATCTCCGCAGGAGGAGATCCGTTCCCTCTGCCTGCCGTAGCTGTATCTAACCGATACGTTAAGCGTCGTCGTAAGATTGCATTGAAAAAGCGGAACCTATTGATTCGCGATAATCGCTCTTGTCAATACTGTGGAGAGGGAGTACAGCCGGGGAAATCTACTATTGACCATGTTGTACCAAAGTCTCACTTTGATGACCCTGTAGAGGCTCATACTTGGAACAACACAGTTATTGCTTGCTGGCGTTGCAACTCTTCAAAAGGAAACAGAACTCCAAAGCAGGCCAATATGCGTCTATTGGCCGTGCCTAAAGAACCTGAGAGTGGTTCGTTCTATGTGGGGCTATCCCCTTGGCAGTCCATGCCAGAAGAATGGAAGGATTTCGTTAAAGTATGACGCACGAAAATCGTTGTGATGGCTGTAATCGCATGTTCGACGATGGTGATAATGTAACGGTACTCATCCCAAATGTTAAAGTTACGAACAGATATAATAAATCTGACGCATCTGTTCGCCTCAAAATGTCTCCTGACGCCGTTGAACTAAGAGCGGCTAAGCTGTACTGTAAGAAATGTTTAAACTACTCAGGATATATTCTGGAGGAACAAGAGGATGAAGAGAAGAAATCTACTTAAGTCTATGGCAACGCTTCCTTTTCTGGGGGCGTTGCCTTTTTTAGGCGAGAAGGCTGCTAAAGCAGAGCCTCTAGTCAAGGGTCGTGGTCCCAAATATATCTCATCAGATAATATTAAAAGCGTGAATATTACTATCTCTTATGATCTAGAGCAAGTCTTTGAGCTTGGTCAAATAGCTTTATATGAAAACCCTGACCGTTTTCGTACAATTGATGTTGAGATAGAGATAGAGTACAAGGGTATTGTCACGATCATGACATTACAGGCACTAGGAGATCAAAATATGAGATGGGACGAGTCTCCTGCTCAAAAGTCCTTCCATAATCGAGATGAACCTTATCATATTCTTCGACGTGACGGAAAGCCTATATATGATCTTCTGGAAGACCATCCTGCCACTCCTTATGGTGAGAAGTATGAGCTGATTATGATAATAAAAGACGGTGGAATAAACAGTGAAGGAGGGAATACCTATAGGAGATGCACCATCTCTGATCTAAAATTATGCTGTTTACAATGGTCTCCTATCCCTCCTAAAGAACTAGCAAAGGCTACTATCTAAATGGCTATTGAAATAGATGATGTTCTCCGTCATTTTACAGACAACCTAATTGATGACCCCATTCTGGCAGAACATTATTTTCTGGATGGCCACGAATTGACTGAATCTGTGCTATACTTTATTGAATGGCAACGAAAGCGTTTTCTAAAAGTTATGAAAACTAAAAGAGGACGAGCAAGAATTTCTTACGAGGATGTAGTAAATGAATATAAACAGAAGAAGCTTCTTTAGAACGTGTGCTATAGGCTTGGCGGCTGCTGTTGGAGCGAGCCCTCTTTCCCGTTCGGGACAAGCTAAAGACCTAGTAGACCACACAAAGGGGGTCGAGCCTGCATCATTAGGGGTAGACGAAAATCTAGTGGAATTCGATTATGGAGAAGGTTTCACTAAAAGAATGAAAGAGGTCATGAAAAAGCAGAAAGCAAATCCTTCTTACTACTGGGATAAAGGTAATCTTTCCGATTTATATATATCTCCAGAGGCTATGGAGGACATTAAAAACTGGAGTGTCGATCAAATAGACGAAGAAACACGAAAAGAAATATTAAGTAACTCTTCGGAAATAGCTCATATGCATGGAAGCTCAATTGGTGTATGTAAAGACTTAGACAGGGAAGAGATTCATGAATTAGGTCGCAGAGGCCCTTACCGTAGGCATCTAATCTTTCCTGTTGATGATGACTTTACAGAAGAAATAACAATGGTTGGGAATACCAAGTCTTGGACAGAACCAAAAGAAGAGAAGCCTGTTAGCTCTGCTATTGATTTCCAGCTAATGTATTGCAAGGATGCTCGATGGGATGTAATGGCTCGTGCGGCAGATATCCTTGCTAAAGGAGCAAAAAATGCCTGAGTATAGTTTAAGATGCGAGGATTGCGATCAACCCTGGAGCGAATTATGGAGCTTTAACGACTATGAAAAGAAGCTTAATGATGCTGAGTGCCCTGAGTGTTCTAGTAGTAAGGTCTATAGGGATTACTCTTCGGATACTATGGTCACTAATTATATCAAGGGTCTCCACGAGTGTGCGACACTTGGTGAATATGCGGACAAACAAACTAAAAAATACGGCAAAGATAAATGCGAAGAAATGAGCCAGGACTTTAATAAGTTTGATAAAAGGGAAAATCGCAGCGGAGGGATGGAAGAATTGCCTACTGGTATGACCCGAATGACCGAGGACGGCAGTATGCCTTCTCCTATTACTAAGAAACAGGCTATAAAGAAGAGAAAGAAAAAGAAATGAGTTATTTTCAAATCAAAAATGATGATGCTAATGATACAGTCAGGGATCAGGCCACAGAAGTATTCACATTTAAAGGCACAGAAGACTATTTAAATGCTGAAGAATATCCTATGGTTGATATAAATGCCCTTGACGAAGGGACAGATATCTTCGCCCTTCCTGATGCCTATGCAATAAGGGTAGATACAGGAACTCGAATTCGCTATTATGTGAAAAGAGGAAAGTACGGAAAGCTATTTAATCCCATCGGACTATACAGCGAGGGGACTCAACGTAAACAACACCGTCATGCGGGTAAGCCAGCATGGGAGTTTAAAGAAGCGACCCAAAAGGTTTTTACCTACTATATCAAGTTTCTCCGTAGTAGAAATGCAGCATGGCTTAACAACGCAGAAAGGGAAGTATGATGACAGCAAAAGGTAGACTAGGAAAGTCAGAGAAGTATGTGATAGAGGGTATGTTTGAGGACGGATATAGCTTCGCAGAAATAGAAGAAGAGACAGGTCGCAAGGAAGCTACTATTGAGAAGCATCTACGTAGTCTGGCCGAGGCGGAGGTAGAAGAGACTGAAAAAGAAAAGCCGAAAGGTAAAAACAAGGGACTCTTTGTTCGTAAAACTATGATGAAAAATAGCACAGGTGTCAGCATTATGACCGAAGCAGAATCTTCTAGGGGTGAGAGGCCAAAAGGGGAAAGCCAGAGTACAATTAAGGAAAGGTACAAGAAAACAATCCATAAAATCTCTGACGAAAAATAAATGGCCAAAGAACGATCTGATAAAAGTCGCTATCAATCCAGGTATGCTCCCCGAGGATGGGTTCATGCCGCCCAGTACATAGCTGAGCTTATCTGTGAAAAAAAGGCTCAGAATGACAGAGCGGATCTACCCCTTCGCTTCTGGGAATTGCCAGATTGGAAAAAGTATTTTCAATTTCAGGTCGTATTAGCTAACCGCCTCATCAAAGAGCATGGAGAACATGCTGTTATCGCTGCTCTACGCGATAATCGTACATACAAGACCTACTCTCTTCGTAGCGGGTGGCTACATAAGGTCATTGAAGAGTATGTACTGAAGGAGGAGATCTCTCGACAAATAGCTGAAGAGGTGTTATATGATTTTAGGGAAAAGAAGACCTTTGATAGTAACAATTCAAAGAAATCCGTAATATCAGAACTGAAAGACCTAGAATGAATGACGCATTTGAAAAAGATATCCTTAAAGAGTACGGGGAAGTATTACTTGATCCAGCAACGATCATTGAGAATGCTCCTCCTATAATTCCACTATCACCTAAACTAGACATAGCCTTGGGGGGAGGAGTTCCCGAAGGCTCTTTGTTTGTCATGACTGGCCCAGAGAAGGTTGGTAAAACTGTTACAGCATTACAGTTCTGTAAGAACGCTCAGAAGGTACTGCTAGAAGATGGCACTCGTCGTAAGATTATGTATGGCAATATTGAGGGTCGCCTCAAGAAGCGTGACCTACTTGGAGTGAACGGCCTTGATCTTGACCCAGAGTTTTTTAAGGTTATCGGATCAAAGAAAGGCAACATCTTAACGGGAGAGAAATATCTTTCAATTTTTGATAAGCTGGTTCACTATGTACCACATTCTGTTGGAGTTATAGACTCCTTCTCAGCTCTAGCTTCAGAAAAAGAGCTGGTGCAAGATATTGAAGATGCACAGGTTGCGGTTATGCAAAAGTTTATTGCAAAGTTTACCCGTCGCTTCGCTAATGTGTTGCCTATCAATAGAGTAACTCTTGTAGGGATCACTCATATCATGGCTAACATTGGTGCTATGGGAAATGCAAAAAAGAAGACAGAGAAGTCGGGCAACGCACTGAAATATGCCCAAGACGTGAAGCTATACGCTACCCATAAAGAGCCTTTAAAACAAGGTGAGCATCAGATAGGGCAGAAGATTAATTGGATCGTGGAGAACACCGCAACGAACACTCCTCCAGGTCAAAAGGTGCAAAGCTACATGAAGTATGGGCATGGCATTTGGGAGGAAATGGAATTGGTTGACGTGGCATGTGACTTTGGGATCTTAAGAAAAGCTGGAGCATGGATCAAGTGGCCAGATGATAGTCAGTTCCAAGGGAAGGTAAAAGCAGCCGCGTATCTTGAACAAGACAGAGAAGCTTTTGATGATTTAAATAAACAAGTAAGAGAAATGGCAGGACTAGAATAATGAAAAGAAGAGACTTTGTAAAAGCGTTAGGCGTCTTAGGTATTAGCGTCCCTCTTGCTGTCGATCTTGAGGCTGCTGGAGTCAACATATCAACTACTACTTTAGATGATGTAGATCCCGATATAGGCAAGGACTTAAAGGTAGATCTCAAGAAGGTAATGTCTCCTATGAGGAAGACAGCCCCTTCGAATAAAGGCTTTAATCTGCCTCCACAAGCAGTGATTAATGATATTGTCATGAGGATAGGCAGTTATGACATGAAGACCTCTGAAGCTGCGATGGAAGAGTTCTGTGTTATTATTCAGGATGGCGTAAATGCTTCTATACGGGAAGATATTGTCTTTGATATTTTTCATGAGCTTCACTATGTTCCAGAGTCTCCAAACCACAACTCCTATTGTGTCTTCTCGTTGCCAAAAGGCATAGACAGTGCCTATATAATACCTAATCATGGCCATGTCCCAGATAGACTCACAGAAGGAGACCATGTAGCCGTACCAAACTATGAAATAGCAAGCTCAATAGACTGGCGTTTGGTCTACTGTCGTGATGTTCGATGGGATATATTAGGGGCAGCAATAGAAGCCTTCATTGAATCCTTTAGAAGCAAACTATCTACAGACGCTTGGAATACTTTGATTGCTGCTGCCTTTGATCGCAATAACACTGTATCAGGACAGAGTATCATGCTGATAGAGAAGATGAAAGAAAAGATGAGGGAGGATGGAAGGTGTCTTACCGACGCTTATACTAGTCCCGAGCTTATTCAGTCGTGGTTTATAGAAGAATATGGAGAAAAGGCTTGGCAAGAAGCTATCAAAAATAAAGGACTTCTTTATAAAGGTATCAAGATACATTTCCATGACAGCTTCTCTTATGCGGGAGAAGCTAACAGATTTATAACATATGAGTTGGGGCTACCTCCTATTTCTCTTAAGAGCGAAATGTTTTGTCTTGGTCTAGATCAGTCCAATGGATCATATCCTTTTTATATAACCAGGCCAGAGACACAAAAGGATATCATGCTTTATAGTGATTCTAACCCTCATCGACAACGGCGTGCAGGAATGTATGGTTGGGGCCTACAGGGAATCTCTGTATTGAATAATAAGTATACGATCTTAGGGAGATATTAAATGCGAAGAAGAAGTTTTTTAAAGGGCGTAAATGAAAACTCGCGATCTTGATGGGGATATAGTAGACTGGAAGCCAAGCGGTGAGATTGTGACGGCGGAGGATACCCGTAATAGATCACAGTTACATCTAGCAGCTCGACAGATACTTTATGAACTGTTCCCTACGACACAGATAATTGAAGAGGTGTCCATCCCTATTAAAAGGGGGGTAACTCAGTACTTTGATTTCTTCATAAGCAATATTAAATTGGCTGTGGAGGTCAACGGCCAGCAGCACTACAAATTCAATAGTCTGTTCCACTCTACAGCTTCCGACTTTATGGCTCAAAAAAAGAGGGACCAGGACAAGCGGGACTGGTGCGAACAAAACAGAATAACCTTGATAGAATTACCCTATAACGAAAAGATAGAAGAATGGCTGACGAGAATACAAAGCCGATGACGCCAAGGGATAGGCTTGATAAACTCGATGAGGTGTTGAATGAGTACGAAAAGGGGCTGGGATTGCCAGCCTTTATTGAGGGCCAAGAAGACACAGAAGTTCAACGATACTTGTCGCTGGGTCCAAGGGACCGCGAAAAACTAACGCTAGAAGATTGTGCTGAGGCAGCGTTGGTGCTAGGCAACTACGCATTTTACTTACAACGAGCACTTAACCGTGAAAATGCCAGGATCAATTGGGCCACAGCGGTCCTTAAAGAGTTCATCTCTGGCAGAGAGTCTCAATATACAGGGTCATGGGAAAGTCAGTTCTTCCAAGCTACTAAAGAAGATGGCTATGCTAGTGGAGTATTAAGGATTCAAAGGTATGCACAACAGCGGGCAGACCGTATAACATACCTTTCCACTTCCATTAAAAACCTAAGCGATTTATTCGTGAACCTACAGAAAGCAAAGGTAATGAAGGGATGAGTAATAAAAAAGATAGAATAGCAAGCCTGCTTGCTAAGATGGATAACTCTATGCTCGATAAGCTTGAAGAGGCTTTGGGTGACAGCGAAGCACCAGAGGAGAAGCCTACGAAGCATGAGATTCAGAAGAAACCTAACCGCCGTCGTGGGCGTGGAAAGAAACGTAGGCAAGAAGATAGTACCGATTTAGAAGAGATCGAAGAACAGCGTCCTCGTCGCAACAAAAGGGGAAAAAGAAGCAGACCTCGTACACAAGAGCGTAAGATTAGTAAGGGGTCAGCGTGCAGAACTCTTGAGTATGACATTGACTCTCCTCGTGAGAATAGGTTCTTAGATTTTATTGGAGATACTTCTCTCGATGCAGAAGAACGACAAGAATTAAAAGATGCTTCTAAGCTTGATAAAAATAACAAAAGAAAAACGAAGAAGCAGGCCCGTCCCTCTCCAATGATTTGGGTGCGTTGTCGTGGCTGCGGAGAGGAAGAGGAAGTCTCTGCTTCTATGGTTCATAATGTAAAAAGATACAAATGTAACGACTGTTCAGCTACGGCTTGCGGATAATGATTAGACTTCATCTTGTTGAGCTTCTATGTATAATGGTGGTGGTTGGGATGTTCTTCGACCATTTGTATAGAGTGGGGTTTGATAGACCTTATCCCGCAGTGATTATTCCGGTTGCTATTTTGATGTTATGGAGAAATGAATGATACTATCTGACCCCGCTGCCGAACGTGCTGTTCTGGCTGGGCTATGTAGATACAACGGAGAAGCATACTACGATGTTGCCGATATTATCAATAGTGAATCATTTACTATTGAGTCTAACGGAGTTTTGTATGCGTGTATAAAGAGGATGCTGGAGGAGGACGATGCGAGAAAGATAGACATAGCATCTATCCTGTCCTCTGCGAAAGAGCTAGGCGTCTCAGACTTTATTCAACAGCGTCAAGAACTAGCTCATCTTACTGCTATTCTTAAGTTTCCTGTACTCTTAGATAATGTGCGTCGATTCGCAGGCAAGATTCGCAAGCTACAAATAGCCCGAATGATGCATGACCAGCTAGAGGAAACAAAGGATAAGTATCTACTCCTAAAGGGCGATGAGCCAATCTCCCATATCTTAGGAATTGCCGAAGAGTCTATCTTCGACTTTACCTCCCTGCTAAATGACCATGACGATGCTCCGCAGAAGGTATTTGAGGATATTGAAGAATACTTGGCAGAGCTAGGCGAAAATCCCGTCGATCAAATTGGTATTCCTACAGGCTTTATTAAGTACGACTTTGCTATTGGCGGAGGGCTTAGAAGAGGAACAGTCAATGTTATTGGTGCTCGTCCTAAGTGCCAACCTTTAGATGCGAAGATTCTTACTCCAGAGGGATGGATTCTATATCGCGATATTAAGGTTGGAGATATAATATGTCATCCAGACGGGGGAACTACTAAAGTCCTAGAGGTATTTAATACGGGGTCTAAAGAAGTCTTTGAGTTTAGATTTAACGATGGCTCTTCAACACGGGCGTGTGATGAGCACCGCTGGAAAGTAAGACATACTAAAAGTAAAGACTATCAAACTCTGTCATGGCAAAACCTGCAAAATGATTCACTCTTTATAGCCCCCGGATCTATTCATGAAAGAGCACGATGGAGATTCCCTCTAGTATCGCCATTACAACTTAATAAGGATCAAGGCCATATAATTGATCCTTACTTATTGGGAATACTGATTGCTGAGGGAAGTCTTACTCATTCCACGGGATTCAGTTCCGCTGATGCTGAAATTATTGATAATATACAAGAAATCGTTTCTACAACCAACAAAGATTATTTTGTTAAACATAGGTCGCGATACGACTACGCAATCACTCACGGCAGAAGAGGAGGAAGCACAGAGTATAAACAAAATATTTTTACTAATGAGCTAAGACGTTTACAGCTATTCGGCAAAACTAGTCATTATAAATTCATTCCTAAAGAGTACTTATTCTCCTCTTTAGAAAACAGGACTGCCTTATTGCAGGGACTTATGGATGGAGATGGATCGGTTGATAAGCGTGGATTTCTAGAGTATTCCACCACATCCGAGGAATTAGCTAAAGACATGGTTAGTCTAGTACAATCATTGGGAGGAATGGCAACTTACAAAAGTAGAATCACAACCTGCGAAGGATCTTCCTTCCTGTCTTATCGGGTCCATCCACGATTGAATGATAATAGACTATGCTTTCGTTTATCTCGCAAAAAAGATAGGTGCCACGCTAGGCAAAGAGGAGTATTAACACGCGGTCTTATTGAGGTGAAATCTTTAGGACAGATGGATACCAGATGTATTAAGGTAGATGCTTATGATGAAATGTATATAACAGACGATTATATTGCCACCAAGAACACAGGCAAGACAGTGATGGCAGAGAATATAGGAGTGCATATTGCCAAGTCCTTCGATATACCAGTCCTTGACCTTGATACTGAAATGAGGAAAAGCGATCATCAGAATCGTGGTATGGCTATGCTGTCATACGACTCTGATCACAAGACTACAATTAATGAGATGGAAACAGGGCAGTTTACCAAGAGCCAGTACCAGTCTGAGAGACTATTAGAACAAGGTAGACAGAATAAGAATATCCCCTACTACCATAAAAATGTAGGAGGAAAGCCATTTGAAGACCAGCTATCAATTATGAGAAGATGGATAGCCCGTGTAGTTGGTCTCAACGATCAAGGAAAAGCTAAAGACTGTGTTATAATCTATGACTATCTGAAGCTAATGGACTCAGCAGAAATTCGTGGGGACATGAAAGAGTTCCAAGTTCTAGGCTTTATGATGACCGCCTTGCATAATTTCTCTCTACGTTATGATGTACCTATTCTAACCTTTGTCCAATTGAATAGGGATGGTATTACGAAAGAGTCAACAGATACCGCTAGTGGTTCTGATCGTATCATTTGGCTATGCTCAAACTTTACAATCTATAAAAATAAGTCTGATGAAGAGGTGGCAAAGGACGGCCCCGAGAACGGGAATCGTAAACTAGTACCAGTAGTTGCCCGCCACGGGGAAGGATTAGAGGATGGAGACTATATAAATATTCTAATGAAGGGTCAATACGCTAAGCTTATCGAAGGTAAGACAGCATACGAATTAGATGCAGGAGTACCTGCAACAGACACAGGACCAGACGATGACGAAGACGTGGCATTCTAAATATAAAGATCAAGAAAAACTAAACGGCCTAACCAATGTTGTCTTAGAGAACATTGAAGATATCTATGATTATTTTGACGTTAAGTTTCGCAGGGGAGAGAAGCTAATTTTCTCCTCTTGTTTTATACATGGAGGGGATAATACCTCTGCCTTAAACTTATATTATAATGCAGACTACAGGGTGCATTTCAAATGTAGAACCCACCAATGCGAAGCACACTTTGGCACATCTCTTCTAAGTATGATTCGTGGGGGGCTGTCTAACCTGCGTGGCTGGTCGGTCCCTGGAGACCCTATGGTATCATTCGATGATACTGTTAGTTGGCTACTAGATAGATACAAGGTAAGCTTTGGTCAGCTATCGGGTGAAACTTATGTCAATGACCACCAGGACTTTTGCCGTTTAGTTAGCAGTATTGATGAACCAAAGCCTCTCAGTGGTATCATTACGAAGGATTATTATAGAAATAAAGTAGAGATACCAGCCACCTATTACCTGCAACGTGGCTATTCTATCGAAGTACTAGATGACTATGACGTAGGAGTATGCCATTCCCCAAAGAAACCTATGTATAATAGGGCAATGGTTCCCATTTATAGTGATTGCGGGACAGTTATAATTGGGTTTACAGGCCGTAGTATCTTTGGTCAGTGTAAAGAATGTAAAGAGTGGCATGATCCTGAGAAAAATTGTCATGTTTTTCCAAAATGGAGGCATACAAAGGGCTTCGAAAAGGAAAAGTGTCTGTATAATTATTGGAAGGCGAAGCCATACATTCAAAAGACGGGGGTTATTATCTTAGTTGAATCTCCTGGTAATGTGTGGAGGCTAGAAGAGGCAGGAGTCCACAACTCTGTTGCATTATTTGGTGCGGACCTATCTGACGCCCAGAGAGGCTTGATTGATGAATCAGGTGCCCTTTCTATTGTTGCCTTAATGGATAATGATGCGGCTGGACAGCGTGCCGCGACAGATATAAAAGCAAGCTGTGGCAAAACATACAGACTGTATTTCCCTTCGTTCGAGGGTAATGATATAGCAGACCTCAATATAGATAGTATAACCTCGGACATTAAGCCGTGGATAGAATTAGCAAAGGAGAGTTATCAATGACTCAGATAATCGGATTCGCCGGTAAGAAACAAAGTGGTAAAAACACTAGCTGTAATTTTATTACTATGCTTAAAATGAAAGAGCTTGGTCTTTCAGAGGAGCTTCGGATTAATGAAGAGACAGGCGAGCTAGAGGTTAAGGATGTTCTTGGTCAAACCGCTATGAACGGAGGATGGTTCTCATTCACTCCTGGCAATGTCAATATAGAAGGTCTCTATGAGTCAGTTGGTCCCTTCTGTAAGATCTATGCCTTAGCAGATACTTTAAAGAGTATTGCTATTCAGGTGCTTGGTCTGCCCGCAAGTAAGGTATATGGAACAGATGCGGATAAGAGCGAGCTAACTCACCTTCTGTGGGAGAATATGCCTGGGGTTGTTGCCGTTAAAGATTATGAAACCCAAGGAGCCATTGAAATAGGGGAGTTGACTGTTCATGAACCAGGACCAATGACCATCCGTGAAGTCCTCCAGTATATGGGTACTGAGATCTTCCGTAAGATGTATGAAACAGTCTGGGTTGATTCTCTGTTACGTAAAATAAAAGCTGAGGAACCAGAGATAGCTGTCATCTGCGACGTGCGTTTTCCAAATGAGATAAACCTCCTACGAGACGAGGGTGCTATAATCCTTGGATTGTCTCGCGATATCTTCGACTCTAAAGATACCCATGCAAGCGAGCAAATTGATTTTAGTTTGTGCAGCCTAGTGATTGATAACCAAGACATGGAGATTGAGGACCAGTGTAAGGCTATCTATGAAGCATTACAAAAGCTGGGCTGCAAGAATCTTCCTCACGCTGTAATAGGGAGTTAGTACAGTAGATATTAAAAAGTGTAAAGTGTGTGGAGTAGAAGCCTCCTATGTCGATTGGCCCTTAGAGGATTAAGCATGACAATTCCAATAGTATATTTTCGAAGTAGCTCGTTCAACTGTCATAGGTTCTGTCCTATGCAGTTTTATTCTGAATACACTTTAGGCTTGAGAGGTCTATCAAATAAAAAAGCAGACAAAGGAAGCATTGTCCATAAGGTACTAGAGATAGTTGCGTTGGCAAAGAAGGCTTACCAGGATGGCGAGCTGATGATTATGGATGATGATATTGGAGAAGTTGAGACCTCCAACTACGACCCAGAGTATCTCGGCAACATTTGTGCAAGGGTCTATCAGGATTATATCAAAGGGGTTTCCCATCACTCTTGGACCGAGAGAGATTTTAAAGATTGTGTAAATTGGACCTGGAAAACATTAAAGTATAATGAAGGCATGTTCGATCCCCGCAATCTGAATGTCGTGGATGCAGAACCGCACTTCGATTTTGAGCTACCTTACGATTGGGCAGAGTACAATTATCCTGAGCAGGGACTCAAGGGTCAGCTCGCTCTCAAGGGAACCATCGACCTGATTTCTGACCTGGGAGATGGCGTGTATGAGATTGTGGACTGGAAGACTGGCAAGCGATTGGATTGGGCGACGGGAAAAACTAAGGACCAGCATAAGCTTTTTTCTGATCCTCAGCTAAGGCTATATCACTATGCAGCAAAACAGATGTATCCTCACGTTCATACCTTCCTAGTAACCATTTACTTCATCAATGATGGAGGGGCCTTTACTGTCCACTTCCAAGACTCAGACTTAGAAAAGACAGAGGATATGATCCAGCGGCGATTCGAAGCTATTAGAAATACTGAGAAGCCAAAGACTATCCGTCAGATTGATATCAAGCAAAGCTGGAAGTGCTCTAAGCTATGTCATGCGGGCAAGACAACTTTCGAAGAAGACGATCACGTTGCCGCATTGATTGAAGAACGTCCTGGTAAACTAACAAAGTACAAGCAAGTAATGACTAAGTGTGAACAGCTCCGCTATATGATAGACAAGATGGGGATTGACTGGGTGACAGAGAACTATGCTCATCCTGATCATACTCATGGATCATATGGAGAAGGTGGAGGTAAGGTTCATGATGATAGTCATAAAGGAGAAAACTAATGTGGCCGTGGAAAAAACCTGAGACTCCCTCTCCCTTTTCATTAGAATACTATCCTCTAACCAAGAGGTATTATCCTAAGTATAAAGAGTTCTACATGCAAAAGGATTACAGTACGAGAATATGGGAGGCTGTAGGAGACCATTTGTTTAAATTTGCTAGCTGGTCGGAGACAGAGGCAGGAGCCGAGGAAATGATTGAGGAGTTTTCAGAACACGTCTTAAAAAAGAATATAGTAATTAAAGAGATTATTCTTGTAGAGGAAGAGTAAGATGGACGGTAAAATGTTTAGCGGTATAGAAGGACTAATAAAAGGGTTGTTCTTTACCGCCGTAATTTTTGTGCCTTTCGGCTTATGGAAAATGGTCGAGATAGGTATATGGCTTTAGAAAGGCTTGTTTGGATGAAACACTACACTCCACTACACTGTCACTCCGAATACTCTCTGCTAGATGGATTGTCTAGCTGCGAAGCTATGGCTGATCGCTATGAGAAGATCGGGGCGAAGGCTGGAGCTATTACGGATCACGGTACGGTATCGGGTGCTATCGACTTCTTTGGAAAAATGAAGGATAAAGATTTTCGTCCGATACTGGGTTGTGAGATGTATGTGTCAAAGCAGGATGTGAAAATAAAGAACAAAGATAATAGGTCGCTAGACCATCAGGTCATCCTAGCTAAGAATGCGGTAGGTTGGAAGCAGCTATTGCATTTAGTATCTGATGCTAATAGGAAGGAAAATATGTACTATAAGCCACGTATCGACATTGATATGATGGCTAAGACTGCCAGCTTTGGAAATCTAGTATCTTTTAGCGGGCACCTTGGATCAGTACTGGCGAATGCTATAACTGATGGAGAAAGACTTGATCCTGACTGGATGAAAAAGGGGATTGCTTGTGCTAAGAACCTACAGGTTGTTTTTGGCAAAGGAAACTTCTTCATTGAGATTCAGTTAATAGACTCCAAGATTAATACCTTCGCGGGAATGGTGGCTAACGCTTTAAGGCAGATTTCCGTCAAGACAGGAATCCCTTGTGTTGCTACACCTGATGCTCACTATGCCGAAAGGGAAGACGCGGAGGATCAACAGGTCTTGCTCTGCACAAACTTTAAAAAGACCTTGGGACAAGTCAAGAGAGAATTAAAACAGGGAACGGCTAATCGTACCCTACAGACCTTCTTCAAATCTCACAACTACCATATTCCTTCTTTCGAAGATATGCTAGAGTTTCATACAGAAGAGGAGCTTGCTAATACCAATGTTATCGCGGATATGTGCGAGGATTATAATATCCTACACCCGCCAGATCCTCCAAGGTTTGATTGCCCTAAAGGGATGGACCCTAATGAGTATCTTCGCTATCTCTGTCGTACAGGATGGAACGACAAGATGGCCCATATTAATACTGAGTCTACAGAATTCAATAAGTATGGTAGCCGTGTGAATATGGAGTTGGATGTATTCACGGGAATTAACCTGTCTAGTTACTTCTTGATTGTGAATGATATCTTAAACTTTACTCGCAGTCGAGGCTATCTAACTGGTCCTGGCCGTGGTAGTGCTGCTGGATGCATGGTTTCTTATCTACTTGGCATCACTCAAATTGATCCTATCCCCTATAACCTAATCTTTGAGCGTTTCTATAACGCTGGACGTAATGCTCCTGGTAAAGTGTCGTGGCCTGATATTGACTTCGATGTACCCAAAGCTGCTAGGGGTGAGATTGTTGAGTATATCCGTAAAAAATACGGAGAAGACAACGTTGCTCAGATCATTACATTCCAAACACTAAAGGGGAGAGCTTCTCTTAAACGTGTTATGGGGGCTCGTGGAAACATCTCTTTTGATGAACAGAATGCAATAACTAAGTGCATTGTAGACGAAAGCAAGATTGCTGATGAGCTTGGAGATATTAAAGAAGAGTATGGAATCTCTTCAGTCATCCTTTGGGCACTGGAGAATAACTCTAGTAAATTAAAACGATGGTGCTCTATTGGTGAGAACGGAAAGCTTGAGGGGCCAATGTCTCGCATATTTGAACAAGCTATTCGCTTAGAGGGTACGAAGATTATCTCTGGTAAGCACGCTGCGGGAGTAGTTATTTCCGCAAACCCTATCAGCGATACCTGTCCGATGGTCCTTGACAAGCAGGGGAACAATCAACTGGCAGGCTTTGAAGGTCCAAGCTGCGAGGCAGCGGGACTACTTAAGCTAGACTGCTTGGGTGTTACTACGTTAGATAAAACTATGGATGCAATTAAAATTACAGCAGGAGAAGATGATGCAGACTGACCAAAAGATAACAGAGTTCAGATTGGAAATGGTAAAGTTGTCACAAAAATACCCCTTCATCAAGAGAGTTACGATTGATGAGGATGCGTGGGGGGCTATGTGTAAATCTTTCGATAAAAACTTTGACCGCGAGGAAGGCACGACAGAAAAGCACATAAGTAGTTGTGATGGCTCTATGAAATTCCAAGATCTATTTGTAGAAAACGAGGATGTTATATGAAAAATAATAGATGGTTTTTATGTTTCGACTTTGAAACAGATGGGAAAAATCCTAATGAATGTAACCCCGTACAACTGGCGGCGGTTCCTATTGATCCAGATACGCTAGAAATTAAGAAAGAGTTTTCTTTCAATGTATGGATTCGTCCACCAGGGATCGACAACGAGGACTATTTTGATGACGAGCGGAGTAAAACTATTCAGTGGCACGCAGACAACATGGGTCTTGAATTTGACCAAGTAGTAGAAAAGTGGAAGGGAGGGGTCGCACAAAAGACTGCCTGGAAACAATTCTGTACCTACTGTGCCAAGTACGAAGTTGACAAACGCCCTGGCCAATGGTATCCTCAACCTATCCCCGTGGGATATAATATCTGGGGATACGATAAGGTCATTGTAGATAGACTGGCGGCAAAACATAAGACTAAGGTGCCGTTTTCTGAGGTTACTAAGATGGATGTTTTTGATCAGATCTTTTGGTGGATGGAAAGCCTAGACGAGCCAACTGATTTCAAGATGGACACTCTTCGTAAGTTCTTCGGGATAGAGTCTCAAGGTCAAGCACACGATGCTCTCGTAGACGTGTACGAAGAGTCAGAAATCTTTGTTAGGTTCTTGAAGTTCCATCGTAAGCAGGCTTCGGTAGCCAAGTTTAAAGGGTCATTTAAAGGAGTCAAGGCATGAAGGTTTGGTCAATAACAGCAGACAGCGAATCCTGTGATCACTATGGTCCCTTTTTAGTTATGAAGAAACCAACTAAGAAAGAGCTAGACTTGTTCGCTCATAGCCTAGACGGGGATGAAGACAAGGAGGGGCCAGGGAGAGATGGGTCTTATGTTTCTTTAGAAGTTCAAGAAATCAAGGTTGAAGAAAGACTCAAATGATTGAATTCGACTGTGGATGTAGGTTTGAGGAGAACTCAAAAGGAAAGCCTGTAATAAATCCCGATCTTACCAAGCTGCGTCTGGATTGTCCGAAGACATGGCAGATGATTTCCGATGGTAATACCAAGGGGGTATTCCAACTAGAGTCTCAGCTAGGTCAAAGTACGGCAGCAAAGACCGCTCCCGCTCACATGGAAGAGTTGTCTGATCTTATAGCAATAATTCGTCCCGGTTGTTTAGAGGCAATTGTTGATGGGAAAAATTTGACTCAGCACTATATAGATCGCAAGAGTGGCCGTGATACTGTAGCATACCTCCACCCCGCCTTAGAGCCTATCCTTGAAGGCACCTACGGGATTATGATCTATCAGGAGGAAGCTTTAGGTATTGCTCGGCAAATAGCAGGGTATAATCTTCAGGAGGCGGAATTACTTCGCAAGGCTATTGGTAAGAAAAAGGTAGAACTCATGGCCAAGATTAAGGAAGAGTTCCTTAAAAAGTCCATAGGTCTAGGCATCATCAACAAGGAAGAAGCAGAGGAGATCTTTAGTTGGATTGAGAAGTCTCAGAGATACTCGTTCAACAAGTCTCACTCCTTTAGCTATGCCAACACAGGATATCTAACAGCCTATATTAAGGCTCACTTCCCTCGTCCTTTCTTCACTGCTTGGCTACGTCATGCTAACGGCAAGCAAGACCCTCACATGGAAATCCAAGACCTTGTGAATAATGCTCGAATGATGGATATTGATATCATGCCTCCGAGTGTTATTAAAATGAATAGAGTTTTTAAGCTGATAGACAACTGCCCGACTTATGGAATCACTAATATAAAAAACGTGGGAAACTCGGTTTTTGATCAGCTTCGTGGTGTAGTAAAGAACAATAAATATGATTTGGCTAGTTTTACATGGGACCAATTCTTAATGAAACTAGGCAGATTCATCAAGAGAGATGCTTTCCAGGCCATGATCTTAGCCGGTGCCTTAGATTACTATAAGATCAATCGGAACAAGATGCTATATGATCTGGAAATGTATCGTGAATTTAGAGATTCCGATCACAAGTTCCTAGAGGCATCTGACTGTAAGACCTTTAGGGGTGGTGTGGAAGAGATTCTGTATAAGAAGATCCCAAACGAGAGACGTACTGCTCATACAGATAGGTTCATCGAGCTAATGAAAGGAACAATCTCTGCTCTGGACAACCCCCCATATGACCTAGTAGACAGTGCTAAGTGGAGAGCTAGGCAAGAACGTGAGTATTTAAGCGTAGAATTAACCTGTACGGAGATTGATGAATATGATACTAGCGATGCTAATTGTTCTTGTCGTGAATACATCAAAGGGTTTAATTCACAATCTATCTCGATAGCGGCAAAAATTAATGACGTGAGAGAATGGACTATTAAAAAGGGTAAAAGCAAGGGTCAAACTATGGCTTTCTTAAAAATAAGCGATGGAACCTGTGCCCTTGACAACGTAACCATGTTTTCAGAGGCTTGGGAGAAGCATCGAGAGGACGTAACAAGAGACAGCATATTGCTTTTTCGTGGATCACGCGACCAAAATCGCGGAAGTTTTCTGGTAAAGCGTGTGCAAAAACTAACCTAACAATATATAATAAAGGTATAGCATGGATAAACTAATTGAAGACAACATGCCTCTCGTGGCATCTATTGTCAATAAGTTTGAGCCCAGAAATCACACCGAACGACAAGACTTGCTTGACGCTGGTAGAATTGGATTATGGAAAGCACTACAGAAATATGATCCTTCTAAAGGAAATCTTATCTCCACCTATGCTTGGCGACCAATTCAGTGGGCAATTATTCGCGAACTTAAAGCTCGACAACGACATAGTTCTATTGAAGATGCCCCTACTCCATCTATGATGACTCCTGAAAGAGTTTGGGAATACTTCACTTCCGATATGAATGACGAAGAAAAACGATTGATAGAGTTGAGATGCCAAGGATACAAGTTCCGCGAAATCTGTGAGATTGTAGGCGATACGCCATCTGCTGTCAAGAACCGCTTCTATAAAGCCTTACGTAAGATCAGAGAAGGAAACGATGCGTAAAAAGAAAATCCTAGTTGTAACAGAATCACACAAATTAGCTTCTGGATTTGGAGTATATGGGATAGAGATCCTTAAGAGGCTGCATAAGACGGGGAAGTACGAGCTTGCTGAGCTAGCCTGTTATTGTAGTCCTACTTCGGTAGACCAGCAGTCAGATTGGCTCACCTATGGGGTGGCTCCTATGGAGGGAGAGGAAGGCTATGCCAAAGAGCATACAGCCCAGCCTCAAGTCCAATGGGGCATTGTTCGTTTTGAACGTGCCTGTCTAGACTTTAAGCCTGATATTGTGATTACTTATCGTGACCCTTGGATGGATGCCTATATTGCAGATAGTCCATTCTTACCCTTCTTTCACTGGGTTTGGATGCCTACTATTGACTCTGAGCCACAAAAGCTAGAGTGGCTATACCAACTCTTCAATAGATGTGATGGCCTTATGGCTTACTCAGAGTTTGGTATTCGTGCCTTAGACAAACAAACTCAAGGTCGCCTTAAGCCCGTAGGATGTGCTTCTCCAGCTATGGAAGAAGATATCTTTGGTTTAATTCCTAATAAAAAAAACCATAAACGATCATTTGGCCTTGACCCAGATAGCTTCATTGTTGGAACAGTAATGCGTAATCAAAAACGCAAGATGTTTCCTGAGTTAATGCAATCATTTAAGGACTTCTTAGATCAGGCCCCTCCAGAGATAGCTGAAAAAAGCTTTCTATATCTACATACAAGCTACCCAGAAAAAATGGGCTGGGAGATAACCTCTTTGGTACACGAGTATGGGCTAGGATCTAAGGTTTTATGTACCTATAAATGTAGAGGTTGCGGTAAGTTCTTCCCTTCTCACTTTCGTGATGCCATTACTATCTGTCGGTTCTGCAAGCACCAGAGTGCAGTAATGCCAGGAGTGTCTACAGGAGTATCCCGAGAGGAGCTAATGCAAATCTATAATCTTATGGATTGCTATGTACAGTATGCTATTTGCGAGGGCTTTGGTATGCCTCAAGTCGAAGCAGCAGCATGTGGGGTTCCTGTTGTGGCTATAGACTATAGTGCTATGGAAGATATAGTGAAACAAGTAAAAGGAGTTCCTATCGCTCCTTCCCTGGCTCGCGAAATGGAAACAAACGCTAATCGTTCAGGACCAAACAATAAAGAATTAACAAAAGCTTTATTGCTCTTGGCGTGTCAAGACAAAGATAAAGCAAAAAGGCATCGCTTAGAAACACGCAAGGGGTGTCTTGACAGATACACCTGGGATAATGCGGCAAAGGCTTGGGAGAACTATATAGATAATGTAGAGGGGAAGGGCCTAGAAGGTCAATGGAATTCTCCTCCTACAATGGCTGTTCCTCCAGATGAGCCCCCAAAGAACATGACTCATCACCAATTTGCGGAATGGGTTTGCACTCGTCTCATCCAAGACCAATACTCTGCGTTTAACTATAGGATGTTATTAATTTCTAGAAGCTTAAACTTTGGAGCAGACTTTGGCAGTGGACAACTTAAGTCCTGCACTCAAAAATCTGTGTTTGAAGAACACCTTCCTTTAGCACACCGTCGCTATCTATTTGATGCCTTGCGAACAGGGCAGGCACAGGAACATCCTCATAAATTTATAGAGGAAGCTCATAGGAGGCATAAAAAATGATAGATATACTCTATATAGGACCATACAGACAAAATGATGACTGGGGCTACACAAGCAAAGCCCTTGCTACTTTACTGGCAGCACAGGATGTTAATCTAGTGCTTCGTCCCGCCTGGTTTACTGACGAAAAAGATTCCAAGGACGTTGAGACGTTAGAAATTTACGAGGAGAATAAGCTATCGACAAAAGACATATTAATACAGCATGGCCTACCATCATTTATTAATTATAATGGTGATTTTAAAACCAACATAGCGGTCCTCTCCGTAGATAGCCGCATTGATAATACAGACTGGATTTACCATTTACAGTTGATGGACAAGATCATTGTGTTCTCTCAGTCAGAAAAGCAACTGCTAGTATCTTCGGGGATTGATTGCGATAAAGTCTTTAATTTTGACTTCCCTCCTCTACACATGATTACTAAAACTCATCATCTAGAGTTGCCATCGTCAAACACATGCTTCTATACAGTAGGAACGCTAGATACTAGGTCGGGGCTAGAAGAGATGCTGACCGCTTATCTTGCCTCCTTTAGTGTTCATGACTCAGTTCAATTTGCTGTATGCACCAGAGAAGACTTGTCTCAATCTATCCAAGATAAAGTGTCTGAGCTGAAAAGCTCCTTGGGCATATATTCCTTAAGTGAATACTACCCAAATGTTGTTGTTATTAATAATTCATCCAACGAGATAGTGAACTTCCTTCATCAAAAAGGAAATTTCTATGTTGATGCAGGATATAACTATACTCCTAATCAAAATCTTTTAAGAGCAATCGTTCACGGAAGTATTCCAATTGTTCCTGAGACAGCAGCTATACTTGGTGATGACTATGATTTCTACGTTGAAACATTTGAAGATGTACCAGTATATCCTCAGCGGCAAATTGATCACCTGTGGAGTGCTGAGTTTCTATGGAAAAAACCAAAGATTGCGAGTATAATGTCTTGTATGAAGAAGGCAGCGTTTGAAAAAGAGGAGTTTGAAAGAATTCAACAGGGACTAGCGGCCTTTAAGCAGCAGTTATTTACTGTGCCAAACAATGAAATAAAGGGCTTCTTATGTATCAATTAGAGAATATTATTAGAACAGCTACTCGATCCTCAGACGATAAGCTCAACATTATTGTAATGTGTGATAACGAAGAAGATTATATCTCAGCTTTGTGCCAGACGGGACATAATTTCTTTCTTTTTACAGAACAATATCATCTATCACAATGGAAAAGAGAGGTTAAGCATACTCCTCTGAATCTAAGAATATGCAGAAATCCCCTCTTCTCATTCGAAAGAGCGTATGATTTAATCATTTGTTTTAATAGGCTTGGACAATGGGAGACTGCTTCCGGTCTATCGAGAGCTTGGCATATTCCAATCGTTACTGTTGATATAGTAAGCAATGCTACCAAGCTTCAACACCCCTTCTTTGCTAATCTAAGCATTGATAATCCAGAGGCAATGTATCAACGGGGGGGGATTGTTACCGTAGGGTCTAGCAAATCAATCACACAGGGCTGGACCTCCACCTCAACTTCCGTCTCTACTACCATACCTATTCCTCATAATCCGATAGAGAGAAAGGTCAATCCTAGAGCTAATACAAAAATTGCAGTGGATAAGGATTTACCAGAAGAGTATATAAAGAGCCTGCCTCTTGCTTTAACTGATATCAGGTTTACCACCTCTTTGTCCGAAGCGGCCTTCTATCTTCACTTATGGCAAACCATTACTCCTAAGATGCTAGAGGCTATGGCTCTAGGAATTCCGGTAGTCACTCTTAAAAGCTCTGACTTTGATATCTTTCTAGAGAAAGGAGCTATTATTATAATTGAAAATCTAAACTCTCTTATGCAGCCAGACATTGTTCAGCAAATACTAGAGTTTGATAAAACACAGCAAGTTATAGAAAATGCTCTTTCGATAGCGACCGAAGGGCATAGTCCAGATAAATTCGTTCAGTTGTGGAACGATGTATTCAATTACGCTAGAAACTCATTCTACCTGAGAGGATAAAATGCACAAAGAAATAGAGCTGGTTGTAGCTAAAAACAATTCAGGAACTCAGATTTCAGAAGAAGAATTCGCACTCGCCCCTAATTCATTTTTTCAGAAGATCTGTGTTCAGGACGTATTAGAAATGTCTGAAAATCCTGATATCCTAGATTCAATTACAGAGAAGGTTCGTAAAGGGGGAAGTCTAATCCTTGAGGGAATAGACGCACTAGATATATGCCGCAGGGTTCATTATGGGGATATGTCTTTAAAAGAATCAGCGACTAATTTTTTCTCTAGAGTCAATAATCTGAATTCTGTGGCTACTTTGAAAATATATTTTGCACAAAAGAAATGGCCTGTTAAATTCGCAGGACTAAATAATGGCCGTTACCTAATGGAGGTCACAAGAACATGATAGACGAACAGGCTCAAGAGGTTCAAGAAGACGTAGAGATTAGTCATATCCATACCACCTGTAGAAACTGCGTCTTTGCTAAGTTTGAGAAGGACCGTCAGAAGGGATGCTCTCTTGACAAGATAAAAGATTATAAAGAGGCAGGTATTGAGGTGCTAGAAGTATTCGATGAATCTCATAAAGAGTTCTATCTAATAAATGGTAGATTCTGTTTATTTTATCGTACCCAAGAGCTTATGAAAGACTACCCTCGTAGTAGCTGGGAAGATATAGCCCGCATGACTACGAAGTGTCCCTATCAGGCCATCATCTTTTTTGAAAAAGGAAGCACCCTCCTACAACTAAAGGATATATTACACAATCTAAAAACCCAAGAGGTTGTGCCTAATATGGTGACCGTTATCAATCAGCAGTATATAGACTTTGTTAAAGATCCTGAAAATAATATTCAGCCTAGTAGCATTTTAGAGGCGATACAGGACCAAGAGTTTTATCAGTATTCATGCAAGAATGTTTATGATGACAGCTTAAGTGATAGAAGCTGGATTGATCTAGTGTTTGATTCTACCGGAGATCTATCATATCCTTTTTATGTTGTCTTCCGTTCCTCCTTCAAAGTGCCCGAAGACTTTAGTAAAGAATTGAATGATGCAATTCTAATCAAGATGATGCAGGTGGGGTTTGGAAAACCAGTAGACGACCTTAACGGAATGATTGTCAATCGTACCGCCCATAAGAAGCATGGAGGGAATGCTTTTGGTATTCATTTAGAAGACAAGATAGAGAAGTTTGAAGCTAACGGAACCAACTTTATTTGCGAGGCGAAAGAAATATGCCCATGCCTAGAATGACCTTTTTGGTTAATAATGACTACGAGCTACCTGAAGAGTATATTGTTATTCGCAACGAAAACAAGTTGCCAGAGCATGAGTTCTTTAACAAGCATACAAAGGCTCTTTTTAATCCCACAGAAAAAATAAACCCTGTGGCTTTTATTACGCAAGACACTAAGATTACAAACTCCTCTTTAGAGGCAATAGTGATTGACTTATTTAGCCGTTGCCCAGAAATAGGGTTCGTATATACAGATGCTCTAATCAAAACAAGAGGGCAAGAGTTTGTAGACTTCTTTAGCGGACGAGACTTGCCAGACGAAAGCTTCTTTGCTAATCTGACAATCCCCATCAATTTTGATGAGGGGTCCGACTCTAAAATTAGAGTGATGCAGTATATGATGCAAGCGAATAGATTATTTATCCATTTACCAGACCCTTTAATTACGGTATATAAGTAATGAGCATTCGTCATATTCATAAGCCTCACGAATTACCTCCTATTGATATTGTAATTCCTGCGGCAGGACTAGGCCGTCGTATGAAGTCTTATGGGCCAAAGCCCCTAATCCAGATCAAGAACAACACTACAATACTAGCTAACCAGCTTAAGCTATTTCGCAAGGTACTTCCTGCCTCTAATATTATTCTTGTTACAGGCTTTGATGCTGACCGGCTAATGAATAACACCCCAAGCGAAATTGTTAAAGTAGAAAACGAGCGATACGAGGATACAAATGTAGTGAGGTCTTTGGGAATGGGTCTTCGGGCTTGCAAGAGAGATGTTCTTGTGGTATATGGGGACTTAGTATTTAATGAATATGCCTTACGTACTATAGACTACAACCATTCCTCTATTCTTGTAGGAGATGAAATAATGGGAGATAAGGAAGTGGGATGTATTGTAAATAAAAAAGGAGGATTAGAGAACATGATGTATGACCTTCCTGTTAAGTGGGGTCAGATGGGGTTCTTTAAGGGTCGCGAGCTTAAGCTTCTAAAAGAATTTTGTTGGAATCCTATCTACTATTCTAGATTTGGATTTGAGGCCATCAATCATATTGTCTCAAACGGAGGCAAGGTGGCTGGTTGTTATGACAAGAAAGCAAGGGTAATTGATATTGATACTAATAAAGATTTAGAAAGGGTAGGGACGGTTATATGAAGGTATTTATTTCCCAGCATCCAGACCTAAGAGTTTATGGGTTAGCCCAAGCACTAAGGACTGTGATTCCACATACTTTCCTGTGGAACGATCAAGAGATGCCTCTATTCGATTTGATGCAGGACCAAAAGCCTGATATTCTTTTCTACCATGATAGGGATGCTCTAGATAGATCTATAGAATTGGCTCAAAAGGAATTTCCAGACACTAAGTTTGTCTTCTTCCAATTTCAACCTACTTTAAGTACCGCTACTCCTAATCTTAGAATAGGTATGACTGATGAGGTATCTAATGGTGCTGACATAATGATGGGCTACTCTACGGACATGGTGGACATGACTGGCGGTCAAGAGGCTCCTAGTTTTCTTACCGATGTAGTAGCCATAACAGACAACACAGACATAAAGAATGAATTTGAAATGTTGGCATTGAGGGTATTAAGCCACCAATTTCAAACTAAAATTTATGGCAACACTCGCGTACCAATCCCAAACTACTTGGGGCAGCTTAGACCCGACGACTATAAGAAAGCTTTTGCTTCCGCAAAGGTCTTTGTCTCATTTGATGAGCAGAGGGTTAATGATGCCTGCTATAATAATTGCACTCCTCTTGTTTTTTCTAGACAAAAAAAGGAAGAGCACAACTTCAGCAGCATTGAGGAATTGATTGAAAAATGCCAAGAGGCTATTAAAGGCAAAGAGCTACTCGCAGACAAGGTGGTCATGGCCTACCAAGATACTTACCACCACACCTTATCTGAAATATTTGATAAGCTGGGCCTTGAGGAACTAAGAGAAATAACCAAACAAAGGATATACCAATATGATAGGCGTAATTGTTGATGAGGTCGTGGGCTCGCCCCAAAACCACTTTATGTTTAAGGCTCTGAATGAGCTATCAAAAACCCAGGATGTATATTTATTTACCAGCGGCTTGAAGCAGTTGCCGATGGAGAATAAGTTTGCTATTATGCAGCAGATAGAAGCACTTCATCATCCAGGCATACTGATTGCTACTTCAATGCTATCTGCACAAGTAGCTGCGAACTGCTTAACCGCAACTAAGAAATACTACTATATTTGGCATTTTGAATGGATGCAGCTACAACAGTTTGGTTTTCAACAAATTAATAAGATTTTTTATCATGACGAGATGGAGATAATTGCACGCGGTAAGACCCACTATAATCTATTTAGTCAGCTATTTAAACAGCCTGCGGGGATTGCGTATAATTGGGATAGAGAATCGCTTGAGGAGGTGATACTATGACAACCCTAAGAGAAGAGTTTTTCGCAGAGCCAGATAGTGTTCGTTTGAAGCACTATAATAAATGGTATAATAAGGACCAATTAAGCTGGGGAGAGGTTGCCAAGCTAGTGGGGACATATCCAAACAAGGTTCGTAGAGATGCTACTAAGCTTGGAGTTCAGTCTAGAGACAAAAGAGAGGCTCAAAAAGTGGCCATCTCGGAAGGTCGAAACGAGCATCCCACAGAGGGTAAAACTCAATCACAAGAGACTAGAGCTAAGATCAGTGAAAGTCAAGGAAAAGTATGGGATGGATTGACTGAAAATGAAAGAAATGATCGGTCAAATATAGGCAAAGAAGCATGGAATAAAAAGACCCCCAGTGAGAGGGCGACCTTTTTTAAAAAGAGCAGCGAGGCGATCCAGCAGGCATCCAGAAATGGATCTAAGGCGGAGAACTTCCTGTTCGAAAAGCTCACTCAGGAGGGATATAGAGTAGACAAGCATAAAGAACATATCTTGCAGAACGAAAGGCTACATATAGACCTGTATGTTCCTTCATGTCGGGCTGCAATCGAGGTGGATGGGCCTCTACACTTTGAGCCCGTGTTTGGAGAAGACAAGCTTGAGAAGAGGCAGGCAGCAGATCAACAGAAGAATGGCCTGATTTTGTCTTCGGGAATGGTACTTATCAGAGTAAAATTAGTTAAGCGAGAATCTCAACGCTACATGAGAGAACTCTGGTCTAGCGTTGAAGAGGTTCTAGCTAAAGTAAAGAATAAGTTCCCCCCTGAACACGAGAGGTATTTTGAAGTATGAGTAATATAAAAGATGAAGATTTAAGCGTTGTAGGCATCATTGATGAGGTTATTGAAGACGAGGCTATTACTACCAACTCTTCTACCGAGCCTCAACACAAGTGTACTGATTCTGATTGGGTTGAGCATATCCTTGATCAGCTTGCAGACCATGAGCTTTCATATGGAAGTCCTACTACTGATGGACTACGACGTGTAGCTGAAGCGGTATTTGGCCAAATCCTTTTATCTGATACTCACATCCTTGAGGTTCCAGCCCAAGCCCTTACTGGTAAGTGTACTGCTAAGCATAGACTTGTCTTTGAAAGAAATGATGGTAAAGGAACCCTGGATGTTTCGGCCTGTGTCGATGTTGTCGGCAGTAAGTTGCCCTCTCCTTTTAATCAGCATATTGTTGCTACTGCATGTACAAGAGCGGAAGGCAAGGCTTTGCGTCGTGCTTTAAAGATTCGTGTACAAACAGCAGAAGAGATAATAACAACCGAAGATCCTGATGAGGATGTTGGTGGAGAACCTATTAACGATCAGCAAATCCTGGCTATAAACCAGATGTGTAAGCGTAATAACGTCAATGCGTTGGCCGTTATTCAAGAAACAGCGAAAGCTGCAAAGAAGCTCAGAGATGTTAAAAACATTGAGGGGCGATTTATTCTGACTAAGTTGGCAGAATATCAACGTAACCAGTCTACTATCAGTGAAGATCTAGTAGGCTATGATGAAAACTGGAAAGAATCGTTCGACAAGAAGAGGTAAGAAATGACTGTTGCTAGAGTTAAGATAACTGATGCTATCTGGATGGATGTAGACTCCGATAAAGAAGTTGACTTGTTCAAGGGTATGGCCCGTGTCCAAGAAATCTTCCAGCATAGCCAGTGTGGAAAATGTGGAAACAAGGATGTGAGATTTGTTTGTCGTCAAGATAAAGATGACAATGACTGGCTAGAGATAGTTTGCCAAAGCATTCAATGCAGAGCAAAGCTAGTCTTTGGTCAAGTCAAAGGAAAGGGTGGAGAGATTTACCCTAAGCATAGATGGAGTCTACTATCTGATACGCAGAAGCAAGGACGAGCAGATGAAGAGGCTTATGCAGAACAACACTCGGGCTTCTTGCCCAATAAGGGTTGGTTCGTATATAAAAAGAAGGACTAGAAGTAGTCCTGTTGCGACTGGCGGTGTGACAACCGTGACGTCGGGCAAGTGGGGGGTCGGGGTCAAAAGAATTTAAATGACCCTGGCCCTTTTTTTAATCTTTGCCCTGTTCTGGGTCAGCCTTTTTTCTATACGGGAAGATGCGATTTAAGAATTGACGCCTCTTATGACAGCCGCACCAACGCATCCCACTTGCTTGCTGAATGCCTTCTTCTGTCAAGCCGAACTTCTCGAATACCTTATGTAAAGTATCTCCCACTCCTTGGGAATCTTTGGTGTGGATATTGTCTAAGCGTATGTCTTCGTTTTTCTCAAGATGAGCCACCACCTCATCTATTCTTTCAGCGATAGGCTTCTCATTCATAATCTTCTCCGTTAAATTATCCCTGAGTATCAGGACCACAAACACATAAAGACAAGTCACCCGTAGGCATAACCATTACTAACTCACTGCACTCTGTAATAAACCCCGTCAGATTTGCACAAGTATAGTTTACGTCCTTCACATATCCAGACCCGTCTTTATTCACATTGATACCACATATGTAGTTAAGGCTCCAAGTGCCTGTAGCATTATCAATAAGTCTTGGCGAGCCAGTTATAGAAACATATACATCTCTTGAGCAAGAATCTAAGTGTCCGCTGATTGCAAACCCAAGCCCATTTCCAGCAAGAGGCTTACAGCCAGAGCCGGGTAGGCCAAGGATATTTTGAAAGAGCAATCTCTTAGTATCATGTATTTCATCAGTTACGTTTCCAACGGAAGTAACCGTACGTTCATCATCGTTCTCTCCCCATCCACTAAACGATCCCACATTAAGACGGTTGATCGGATAGGCATAATATTTACAGTCTACATTATCATAATATGTAGGAATTTTACCAATCCCTGTAGGAGGAGCAATAGTCCAAGGCCATGCTACATCTACTAGCTTACTAGTCACCGTTGTTCCATCAGCTTTATACATTGTGCTGGAATTATTAACGGTCGCTCCAGAAGAGGATAATAAACAAAAGCCTGTTGGGGTAACATGAACAGGTCTAGGGGGCTGAGGAGTAGTCCATACTCCTCTGTCTCGATCCAGACGAAGATCAAGAGGAGCTAATGGCCATGACTTTGGATCTTGCAGCCATCCATCCATAAACTTATCATGCAAAGTAGAAGTCTGAAAACTCCCCGCTCGTGCATCAGCAGGAGCATCTGCCTTGTTTGGAACGGGCTTGCCTTCAAGATCATATCCCCACTGTTGAATAAGCAGAGGACCACGAAGTGCAAAAAAGCGATAATCGCTAGAATAACCCTCTGCATTATCAGCCCCCTCTGTTATTGCCCATCCACTTTGAGGAGGGGTGGAGCCGCGAGCTAAAATCTCAATATCATGCCCACTCAAAGCGGTATCAGAACGATCTGTTGGTAGAGAAGAACTAGGATTTGCTAAAGCGTCTAGATAATCTAAAGTGACTGCTAAGCCAGTATAGCTTCTAACGGGAGGATCGGACTGTCTAGCGTGACCGGGAAAGTCTGTACAATAGCCTCCTCCCCAAGAAGTATATTGAGAAAGATTCCCATCCCCAGCCTTTGACACAGGGCGTAGTAATCCATCCATACTCATTATTGCTGACTTAGCATATACGGCATCTGTTGAGATTCCTAGAGTTAGCTCACGAACAGCGTGACTAGCTAGCTCGTTTCTATAGCCCGGCCCCACATCAAGATATCTACCAACAAAAGTATGATGAGCACTCTTAGGAACTCTATCGGTGCGTCCAAGCTGATTCAATAAGATTTGTCTTCCACGGGCAATAGAGGCTCCTACTTGCCTACGCAATGCATTCTGAGCACGTATATTCCTCATGTTGCTTAGACGAGTTTGACCAACCTGCTTTAATCTCTCCGCATTATCTTTATTAAATCTACCAAAAGTAGGAGTATATGTACTGAATTGGTATTCGGTAGTAAAGCCACCCGCTCCAGCATTCACTGTTATATTAGTGACATTCGGACCAAATTCTCCGGTCCATTCATTCATATCTATAGATATATGAGGTATGATTGGACTACATTGATATAAGCTCTGAACTCTGGTCCCAAGGTATTTCTGGGTGCCCTGTGAGTGAGGAGGGCTTGCTGAATCTACTGAAAACAGCTCAGCACCAAGAGGAATATTAGGAAGGCCCGCAACAGTAATCGATCCTCTTTCGCCTTTACGCATTTGAGTGACTGAATCGCTCACCTTGTTATAGGCGGCTTGATTCATGATAGTATCGCTACCATACTCCCACGGAACAAAACCATCGTCTGTTTCTAGATCAACCTGCCCTGGCAATCCAGCTACCCCCCAGGCACCATACACCTGAACATGATTCAATGTTGGAGCAAGGGCAGCACTTGGAGCTAATGCAAAGTGGAGAGCACCTAAAGCAAACTGTCCTCGATCTTGAATCAATGGATTAGCATTAATAAGAGCCTCATCATCTAATAGAATATCAAGGCCCCCGAAGGCTTCAATAAAATTATTGGTATCGCTAGTATTATTGGTAACAGGAGCATTGGTTTTTAATAAAAAGGAAATAGTAGAGGCTGCTGGAACAAGAGGAGTGCCCATTACCCAACGCTCATCTACCTCTGCCTTAACCCATAGTTCACCTACTCCATCTGTTATGTAATTATCATCTCCTAGCTTAGAAGGGTCTGCCGTATAAGAGAAAGCACCTCCTCCAATTCTCTGTGCTGAGACAAGAGGGAACTTAACAATAGGCTGATACTTTCCGGTCTCATCGCGGAAAAAATCTGTAGATGTGCTGTCATGAGTTAAGCCAATCACTGTAGTTACATCATCATTAACCCAGCACCCCTCAGTAGAAGGCTCATGAGAATACCTTAGCTTTGATGATTCTGGATCTGTTGTAAAGCAAACAAAAGAGGTGGCATTTACCAACCACTGCTTACCATAGAACTCATCAGCATATGTTCGAACAAACTCATATGCCATCTCTAAGTCTTTGGCTTCTGCCTCATTAAATGCCTTGTCTAAGCTGTTAGCGTCAGGCCCGCCAATACTAATAGCTGCTGCTGGCAGCTTCTCGTTTAACGCATCCATTAATAATTGCTGACGGAACCTTTTATGTTGTTTGATTGTCCTTAACCATACAGCGAAATCTCCATCTATAAAATGGGTTACTTCTTTCCATGCATCAATATCACTTAAAGCCGCACGCAATTCTCTCTCTGTTATCCATTGGAATTGAGCAGCAAAAGGAGTATTTAAAGAGACATTTAAACGAGACAAATCCATGCGGACACTATACTCATCGTTTGCTACAGTAGCATGGATCAAGTCTCCATTTATATCTAGCCCCCAGAATGGTAGCATATTAGAAGCGGAAGCCTCAAAGTGCTGACGCAACTCTCCACCTATAAGGTAGGTAGAAGTGCTTTCATTCCGTATCTCTTCACCTTTAGTATAAGCAAGAATACCCCCATTGGCTTTGGCAACAGCGGCTTGCTTAGCGGCTATAAAATCATCTATAACCCCCAAGGTAGGTTGGGTAGAACGCACAGCAACACGGACTTTTATCATCTTGAATACATTACCGGCATTGCGGAACGGTAATAGCTCAACATAATAATCGCACCCCGCGTCCTGACATACCTGACTTATCATCTCCATTAGGCTGATATTAGGCCCAGAGATTCTATAGTACAAAGGAGTAAAAGGGATCTCTCTAATATCTATGAGATAAAAAGAGGCATTTAAGTTTGCGTTAGGGATAGTCTGAAAGACAGGATCGGTAATTACCGCGTCTCTTTCAATAATACCATATCCATCATCTGCTGGATCAGGGCCTACGTAGAGAATGCGAGCGTCACGGCACCAGTCGTCATAGAAAAACGATGCCATAGGTCTATTGTTTGCTGCTGTTAATGTCGAGATAGCACAACGAACATCGTTCCAGACCATTCCTCTAGAGTTGGCTTGGTTGCCAATAGTATTAAGCCATGAGACTCCTCCTATAGCTTGAGCAGGAGAAGATGTGCAGGTATCGCCCAGACTTTCAATAAACCCATAGGCATTGATTAGGTTCCATACGCCAGAAGTTTGGCCAGGAAAATTATTAACAATTACCTGAGTATTTTCGATAATTACGCGAGGATCAACAAGCTTAACAGTATAGACAGGATTTCCATTGGCATCGTTTTTTTGAGTCCATCCTTCAACTATACCCGCATACTCAAAGCCTCCGCGATCAGCTTCGGTAGCTCCATCGGGATCTTCTTCAACACGAAAATAAGCCGCTACTCCTGGCTCTGGAAAAGTAAAGCCTGGATCAGCTAAACTAGAAGAGGATTGTCTAGCTAGAGACTGATCCCACCAGACCCTTGGGCCTGCACAAGTGTCTTGTATAAGCTCAATGCTCATACTAGAAGACTGCTCATTCCATCCTGCTTGAGCATTAAAGCTTAATACACTACAACCGCAAAAAAGAACCTGTGGGATAGGCCCATAGATTCTAGCGGGAGTACATAAATTTTGACCTAATACAGCCATTTTAAATCCTAAGAGCTACAGTTATTGTAAGTAAAGGCGATAGTTTTTGTATATCGACCAATAGTAAAGTTCCAGTTCTGGCTCTGAGCTGATACAAATACCTGACTATTTGCACTAGCAAGATCTCCAGAGATCACTGCGATAAAATCATCAACAGCACCAGTTGGAACAGGAGCATAAATTGCATCAACTGTAGAACAGTCTGTAGGAGGCAGGGTTACTAGCTCGATACTTACTGTCCTTGTGCTTGCTGTTATTGTCCCAATGTCTTGTAGAATTGGCCCTTGGGCTCGTCCTAATACTGTCTGAGTAGCAAATACATCTGATGCCAACGTGTCGTCAATAGAGATGTTTTGGGAAAGTATGCATTCGCCAGTGATGCAGCCGCTTGGAATTGTATCAAACGTATAATCATAAGAGATTGTTCCTTCAATAGGATTGATGCCTACCGAACGACTACGAACTGTTGCGTTAAGTGATCGGTTAAAACACGATCCACTAACAGCGGCGTATGCTGTCTTTGCCCTTTGAAATAACCTATCCTTTATTATATTATAGTACCCCGAAGCAGCAGAATATTTGCTAGAACCAACATTAAAACCATTTTGACTACCTCCATCTCCAGTATACGTTATTGATGCTAAGCCTTCAATATTCCCATTGATACCAACAGTAGCAATTCCGTCTTCTTGGCCAATATTAATGTCAAAATTTTCAATAGCGTTATTAGGCAAACTGTCTGAACCGCTAGGAGTAACAATAAAAGTTTCAACAACTTGAATAGACCCGGCAGTTTTATCAGTAGAGACTTGGCGGAAATGATTAAACACATCCTGTTGAGAGAAGTAGGCTGTTCCAGGCAAACCTAGAACCCCTGTAAGGGTAACAAACTCAGCATCAAAGCCAAGCCTATCAATAGCATAATCACGGGCATCTTGCCACGGAATGTTGCCAACCTCAGTTCCAGTATAAGTTTTTCTTGCAACCACATTAACTGTATGAGTAACAGCCATTTTATGGCCAAACTTTTCATCAGTACCATCAAGTAGCTGCCAATCAAAAGGCATTCTTTCATCAGCGAAATCAACGTCCCATGTCTCAGTAGCACTCTCAATAAAAGGAGGAAAAGAAGTTCCATTATTAAATGTATCGTTTCCGCTACCTAATTTAATGGTAGGCATAACAAAATCAATTTTATATGACGCACGACGAGTCATATTATCGCTTTCACGATCAAAGGCATATCCTTCTACTATCGGATAACCACTAATAATTGGACTGTCATTACAAGAAATGGCTAAAAGACGCCCATCTGTATCTAGAGCATCCTTTAAGAGTTCAATCTTTTCAGACACCCCAAGTATACCGCTACTTAACTGAGTAGTTCCCGTTAAGAGCAGATCTCCTTCTAGAGACACAGAATGAGTAATTCCATAGCCAGAGCCATCTGGAGTTTTTAGTGGTCGAGACTGAATCGAAAAGAAAGGTCTTGGCCTGAAGTTGTAGTCTCCATAAGCAAATGATAATCCGCTTGACATTTTTTTTAATCCTTGTTAAAGAGTAGGGTCATTACCACCAGCCATTTCCTTTATCTTCTCAGACAATTGACTCATGACATTCTTCAGAATTGTTGGAGTGGCTTCGGCTATTAACTGAGCACCATTAAGAAGTACCTCAATCGGCTGTACCTTTGTTTCAAACTGAACTGTTAGTCCATTCATATTTTCTAGTTTCTCGGCAGCTTTTGCTAATGCTCCTACGTGTTGACCAAAAGTATTTTGTGCTGCCGCAAAGGTCTCTACAGTAGGCTTAATAGAATCTACCTGAGAGGTTGTTCCTCCGTCAGGCAAACGAGTGCCAAATCCTGAGTTTCCAGTCTTTGTCTCTTGCTTACGACCAAGCCTCTCTCTTAGAGCATTAAACTCTGAGTCTTCTCTAAGGTTTGTATTTTTATCTGTATTCAACTGTTGGAATACACGATTTCTCTCTTCTCCTCTAAAGCTTCGGATAAAAGCTTTTTGGCTAGATGCGTGCTGACCGCTAACAGTATCTAAGACACTCTTAGAGGTGGCATCCAAGCCTCCTTTGGCTCCTAGCCCTCTACCAACTATTCTTCTTGCCACCGTATTATTCTCAAAGGTTGGCTGGATTCCTCCTAGTCTTGAAGGCTCAAGCTGCTGCTTGCGAAATACTGAGAAGTCTTTAGCTTGAGCAGCCTGCCCTCTAACAGAGCTTAGACCGCCAAATCTCTCTCTTGCTGCTGCCTGTTGCTCGGCACGAGCATCTCTTCTTCCTTGCATAACTTTTTCATGCCTATCTCTTCTGGCTTCCTTTAAACGCTCAAACGGAGTAAGAGCTAATCTTCTCTCTTTATTGAATTTGTCAGCCCTGGCACGCTCGACTTCAGCGTCCGACTTCGGCTTCTTTAAAATACGGTTTTGTGGAGTAGGAGATAATCCTCCAAGTGCAGCGGGACTAGAAGGGGTTGCTGTCGAAGGCTTAGCCGAAGGTTTATTAAGAACTGCCGCCCTACGTTTTTCTAGATCGGCTGCCCTTCTATCTCTATCAACTTGTGCTGGATCAGGACCAGCAGGCTTGATTTTTTTTGCGGCCTCTAGAGCGGCTTCTTTCGCTTTCGATTCTGCCTCTTCTGCAAGCTTTTCATACTCTTGAATCCCTTTGATATAAGCGGCCTCAGCAGCTTTAACGGCCTTGGCAGCGGCTTCAGCAACTTTAACTGCCCTTCTCTTTGCACCTGTATCTTTTCGACCTTTACCAATTCCGGCGACCTTTTTATCGGCTTTAGCTTTGGCAGCTCTAGCCTCTTTTAGTTCAGCAGCAGCCTTGGCAGCGGCTTTAGCTTTGGCGGCTTTAGCTACTTTTAGTTCAGCAGCAGCCTTGGCAGCAGGCCCAGAACCAGCTCCAGAGCCTCCTCTCTCATTAGGAGTCCCTCTACCGCCTCCCACGTCTTGCAAAACCAGATCTCGCAAACCGTCCAGACCCTGTAATAGTGCCTCCTGCTCATTAGGAGTCCCTCTATATGGACGATTCAGAGCCGCCAAGGGGCCAGAGCCCGAGGGCGAAGTGCCAGCGGTTTGTCGAGAGTTATCCAAGGTTTGTTGCAAGGCAGCTCCGAGATTTGTTGAGAGGGGAGGAGCAGGAGCGGCAGTACTTCCTACTCCAGAATGCGAAGTTCGGTATGGTCCGAACACATCGTCTGTATTAGTAATATTACCTTGACCATCGAGGATCGGCTTCACAGGCTTAATGCCAGCGGCTTGTCGAGCAGCAGATATATCTCTAGCATTGGCAGCTATTGCGGCAGGGGTGATTTTGCTTGGGTCTGTTCTGTGAGTTGTTGGGCGGGTTGGTTTAGCTGGTGCAGTATCATCAGCGGTTATAGCATCAACTCGTGATTTAAACTCAATAGTAGCAGCGTCCCTTAGCTCCTCAAAGGCAAGAGAAGCTTGTAGTATTTTAATAGCTGTTAGCTCCAGCTCTGTGCGGAACTTCTCCTGCTGACTTATGATTTGTTTAGAGTTAGCATTAACTACTCTTGTAATAACCTCCTCTTGTGCTACACGAAGTCTCTCCCCCTCAGTAAGAAGACCTTTTTCGTCGTTAGTGGTGCCCTTTGCGGTCCCGCCAACACCAAACAAGCGACCTCCTAGCAGATCTCCTTTGGGGCGAGTGCCTCCGAGTCCATCAAATAACTTTGCAAACCCTCCCCCAATAGCCTTGGTAGCATTCGCTAATACCTGCTCAAGCTCTGCCTCATTTAGTTGGAAAGCATCTTTAACTTGACCAGGATCAGCTAGGATAGCTGACGCTTCCTCAAATTTTAATGGTTGGTTTCTTGATGCTTTTTCGGCTGCAAGAGTCGGCTTTAAAAAATCAAAGAAAGCCTTTCTTCTATCTTCTGGATTTTTAGCACTACCAACCTTTGAAGCAAATAGCTGAGCACGCTGACGTTGATTCAGACGACTCTCTTGGATTTTAGCTAATTCGCTTTCTATTGCTCCTAGTCGGACTACATCAGTACTTAATGTATCTAGAGCCTTATTAGTGCCCTCAAGAGCCTTAGCGTTTTCACCAAGTCTCTTGACTAATTCTGTCTGCCTATCAAGACCCTTTGTGCTTAATGCATCTGGAGAATCTTGCAGTGCTTTTAGCTCATTCTGTGTGTTTGTACGGCTTGCTTCAAGACTAGAACGACGGCCCAGCAATGATCGAGAATCAAGGACATTAAAGCCTGCCCCCGCTCCCGCTAGTCCTCCAGCAGCACCTCCGGCATTTACTTGTGCTTCAAGAGTTTTTCTTAGTTTGCTTTCAGCATTAGCACGCACATCGACAGAACGATTAATAAACTTATTGAAGCGTTCTTCAAAAGCTTGACGATTCTTTACGATAGTTTCTTCTGCCTGAGCACGATTGCGAAAAATTTCTAACTGGAAATTAGCAGAAGATAAAACAGAATCATTAAACTGATTCAAGCTATTAGTTATAGACTCTGATCCAGCACGTAGCTTCTCTCCAAAGTCAGTGATAGCTGACTGTAGCTCTTTTCCTCCTCCGCTCGCCAAGGTCTTCCGAAGCTGTTCTATACCAAGTCCAGCGTCATCGCTTCCCTTCTGACGACCAGCAAAGACATTTCTAAGACTAGCATCAATATCCTTTTTAACGCCTTCTGGTAATCCTGCAAAATCGGCTCCTGCAAACCTTTCAAAAGTCTTGGTTATATCGGTTAGACTAATATCAGCCGTGCCAGAGGTTCCTGCATTTCGAGCTGCCAAATCATCAACAGTTCTCTTGAGAGTAAATGGTAGGTCTCGGGCAAATGTTAGGAGTGGCTTCAATCCATCGAAAGCGGCTCCTCCTCCTCCTCCAGCCACTACATTCTGTATGCGATTTATAGCACCCCCTATCTCAACGTTACTACGTCCAGCAAGATCAGTAAGAGGATTGACCCTCTTTTGAGGAGTTATAGTCTGGTCGGCTCCACCTATGCGTTTAATTTCTGATTCTATATTTCCCGACACTACCACTAAATCAGAGACAGCACTTGCTACTCGACGAGAAAGCTGATCTATTGCTTGGCCGAAGGCATCAAATCCTTGAACCATCTTAGCAAGCTGCTTCGCAATCTTCTCAGCTTGGAATTGAGCTGCTATTAGCTCAACATTGCCGTTTTTTACGGCGTCTATATATCTATCTGTTGTAGCAACCATATCTAAGATATTTTGCTGAGAAGAAGAACCTAACGCCTCATTGAATGCCTTGGCTTGATCAGGATCAAGATTACGAATAGATTTAGTAATGCTTTCTATGCTTGAGGTATCAATGCCAAAACCTGCAAAGCTTGTGTTCTTTCTGGACAATATATCGTTTGCTTGTGCTATAAAGTTTTGCTTAAAGGCTTCAACCCCATCTCCAACTGACCCACCCCTGTCTAATGATTTTCTAAAGGCGTCGTCCGAAGTTTGCAGAATAGTTTCAAAAAGCTCACCATCATCGTTATTTCCTTTTTTGATCTTCGCTATATCAGTAGATAGTCTCTTAGCTGCCGCCATGCGATTAGAGGAGTTAAGTGTCTTGAATAATCTTTGCATACTCCCAGTGAAAGCATCTGTTGAACCCGTAACATCATCAGCACTTGCTAATGCTGACTGAAGCTCAGAAATATTGAGATCGGAAAGGTCTGGCAAAGACTCTAGTTCTTCTAAAGAAAATCCTGCTGCAATATTTTCAGTAAAAGCCTTAAACTGCTCCTGGGCTTTCTTAAGATCTTCATCATTAATCAAATTTAGAGATTGACCAATTGCTGCTCCTCTTTTTTGAGCTGCAACCTGCCTGCCTCTACTATCTTTCCTGTCTTGTGCTGCCTTAGAAAAGAGACTGAGACTAACATCTCCTACAGCCTTTATCTTATTAATAATTCCAGTCTCAGCAGATAAGCCAGTTCCTATGTCTATTATGCCCTGAAGCCCAATCCCTAATCCCTTAATACTAGGGAAAAGTAGCCCCGGCACTGAATTAAAAGCATTGGCTGCTTGCTGAGTCAAGCTTTCCATCCCCGCCAAAGTATCAGTTGTTCTTAGAACTTGCTTAGAAAGGCTTTCGGTAGCCTTAGCAAAATCGTCAATCTTTTCGACATTTTTAAAATCTGAGCCTAGTCTCTCTAGACTATCGCCAAATTTATCAGAAGCAACAGCCAAGGCATCAAGAGACTCGAATTTCACTTGCTCTTGAGCAGCCTTAAGGAGACCAATAGTAGCACCAGCCACTCCTCCAACAGCCGCACCAACAGCCGCACCAACGGGACCAGCTACAACCATACCAAGACCCGCACCAAGAGCGGCTCCTTGAAGCCCTCCTTTTATACCGCCAAACACCTTAGCACTTTTTGCACCACCCGGCCCACGAAAACCTTTCGCTCCACCTACTTCTGTTCTACCAAATCCCTTACCAACAGCATCAGCAATAGGACCAATAGCAAGAGCTGCGATAGCACCGATAATCCCTGGCTTTAGAACCTTCCCTAAAGTAGAAGCAATGACTTTTATTCCCCCAGGAGGCAATAGTCCCTTGCCATTGGGTGGCAAAGGGGGTCTCGTAGCTAAGCCTACAAGACTTGACTTGCCAAATAGCCTAGTACTTCTACCAACAGGAGGCAAACCCCCTCCAGCAGCTAGTCTAGGTCTAATTCCTGCTCTATGGCGTTTTCTGCGTGCAGCAAGCCTTTCTCTAACAGAGGCTACCCTGTCTTCTCTTGATCTTGTAAGATTATCTGCACGACGCTTTGCTCCCGCTCCTCTTCTTGCCGCTTCCCGGCCATCTGGGGTGTCCTTAAAAGCTTGGCCTGTTCTGGCTATCGCACGGTCGTTGGCCTGTCTCTGCTTGGAGATCTCTATCTCCTTTTGTCGTTCAATTATCAGTTGGTTTTCGGCAGTAGTCTTTTCTTTAAGCAGTTTTAATTCGAGTGCGTTTGCCTGCTGTATTTGAGCCTCTAGAGCCTTATTGCTTCTCGCTTGTCCAGCTTTTGAGTGACCTATCGGAAAGAACGTTCTTTGCGATTCTAACACCGCAGTTTTATTAGAAGCAGCGGCCTGTCTCTTGGCTGCTGCCTTAGCCTTAGCCTTTGCCGCTCTCACTACACCTGCCTGCTCTGTTGCTTCTTTCTTTAGGGCTGCTCCTCCTCTTCTAGCTCCAGCAAAAGCTTGAGCTTCTGGAGATGCACCTAAACCAGCAGAGCCATCTTTCCCCGTTATTAGGCTTGACTTTTTAGCCATTGTATCAACACTGATGGCCGCTGCTTGAGCAGCAGCACTTAATTTCCCCATCGAGAAAGCACCGCTTCCCATTTGTGAACCAAGCAAAGAAATAGCAATAGCTGCACCACCAATACCATTAACAAAGCCTTCGAATGAGCTAAAGTCTAATCCTTGCAGTACGCTTAATGCTAAAGTTGCTCCAGTGATAACTTGGATTGCCCCACCATAGCCTACTCCTCCTCCTCCAGCAAATTTTGCACGGCCTGTACTGCTTGATCTACCTACTGATCCACCTCTATTTGCGAATAGTCGAGGAGCTTCTTCAAAAACCCCAGAGTCAATAGCAGCAAGAGAATCTCCACGATTGATAATATATGAGCCTACAGGAAGATCTGCTTTAACTGTGTCCCGCGTACCAATACCAGGAACTTGAGATATATTAGCAGGATCAACATTAGCTAAGTTAGAAGCATCTCCACCAGCATTAGTTTTATCTAGAGCCTTTTTGCCTCCTGCTTGAGCGACACCTTTACTGTTGACAGCAAACTCTCCCGGCGTCACTAAAGAGGGTATAGTAGGCACAACTGGCTGAGTACCGCCTCGATTCAGATCTAAACGAATCCCTTGCTTTTTCAAGAAGGCTCCTACTTGCTTTCCGCTAGTAGTGGAAGTTACTTTCATGCCAGCAGCATCAGCAGAGGTTAGAATTCTTGATGCGGAATCTGTCCCTCCCACCTTGCCCTGAAGAGGGGTGGAGTCATTAAGCCTTTTGCGTAAAAGGGCTTTTCCTTTTGCACCTCCAAAACCCCCAAGCTTAGAAAGAGCTGCTCCCTTAAGAGGAATAGCAGGAGGAAGGTCTCTAACTAGTTGGTTTACTGCCTTCTTTCTTAAATTGTCAGGCCCCGCAGAACGTTGGCTTAGCTTGGCGTCAATAAAGCTAATTCCTTTTAAGCCATCGAAGTTGTCCGCAAGCTTAGGGACAAGTCCTGTCTCAAAATCAAAAGGACGATTAATATCGGGCTTATTATTAAATTTGCCTCCTGTCTGAAAGGCTTCTAACACAGATTCAAACAAGCTGCCTTTTACTCCGCGATTAATACTGTCAAAGAAATCCTGGGGGGCCTTGCCAGGAACGGTTGGGACAGGCAAACCAAAGTCTTTAGCCAGAAGACTACTAGTTCCTTTAACAGCCTCAGTAATTCCTTTTTCTAAGGAGCTATCAAATGTCTTGGCAGTGTTCTCATTTAAAGCGGAGCGTTGGAGAGTAAGCGGTTTCCCTCCCTTGATAGCCGAAGTATTTCTTGATCCTTTCCCCAGAGCTTGAGAAGCCTTCTGAACTTCAGCAGGAGTTATGACATTTAGAGGCGGCGTAGCGATACCTTGAGGTCCATCTAAAATAGCGGCACCAATTTTAGTTTGTGTTTTACTAGCCAGACCACCAGCCGCAAACTTCTGACGAGAAGATCCCCCCATACCAAACTTTGGACGAGCAGATCCTCCGCTTCCTAGCTTGGCTACTGTAGGTTTACGGCCTCGGCCTAGAGGAGTAGCTGTAGTTACTGCCACTCCTTTCATAGCTGCAATCAAAATAGGTATGCGAGCACTCAAGGTCTGTAGTACGGTAACGGTCTTAGAAGAAATAGAGCCTAAAGTCCCCATTCCTTTATTTAAAGCAATAAGCTGGACAGTATTCTTTTGTATCTCTGCTGTATTAGCTGTTACAGCCGCCTTAGTAGCCTCTGCCTTAGCCTTTGATGCAGCACCACTAGCACCACCAGCTCCTCCTCCAATAACACTTTTTCCACCGCCCTTCCCGCCTTTGCCAATTCCTCCAATAAATCCACTAGCAAAACCAAAAGCAGCACCCGATAATTTCAGAGCAGCGAAGGTAGTAAGAAGAGGGATAGCTGGACGCAAAGCGTCGGCTAAAGTAATAAAAGCATTAGCAGCAGTGAGAGCAAACTTCGCTAAATTTTGGAATGTATCAGAACCAGCAATATCACGTATCAACTTGCCAAATCGTTGACGCAATGCATCAAGCTGCACAGAAAGAGTTTGTTGGGCTAGAACAACATCTTTAGTAATGCTTGCCGTTCCCGCCAAGGCTACTTTACGAGCCTTCTCAGCCTTTTCAAACTCAACGATAGCTGGGATCAAGTTCTTTAGCTGACGAATACCGCCTAACTCTTCAACAATAGCACCAAACGTTACAGTATCGCCTCTCTTTTGTAAAGCACTTAGCTTATTAGATAATTCTTTGAATGAATTAAAAAAGCCAATGAACTGCCCTTCAGCATTAACCAGCTCAACATTAAACTGCTTCAAGAACTCAATCGTCTGAGGACGTTGAATACGAGCAAAGATAGTTCTTAGGCCAGTACCGATAGAGTCGGCACTTTCGCGAGTAGTAGAACGAACAGCAGTAAAGATTGAGATCAGCTCATTCAGTGCTTCTTGTGGCTTTTGGAACTCAGGAGTAGACGCAGCAAACACACCACCAGCACGACGGATCACAGAGATTAAGTCTTCCGACTCAACAGCGAACTTCTTAGATACTGCATTTAAAGAGCCAAGTACCTGCTCGGTCTTATCAGCAGAGATATTAAACTGGTTTAAAGCAGCAATAACACCTTCAGTAGTTTGCTGTAGACTACCAAAAGTAGGAGCTAGTGATGCTCGTGCTACAGCACGTAGAGATGCACGCACCTGATCTAATGACTGGCCTGTTTGGGCAAAGGTACGAGCGACATCAAGTAACTCGTTAGCGTTCACACCAAGAGTTGTAGATAGGTTATCAATTGTGTTGGTAAGCCCCTGTAGGTCTTTACCTGCCTTGCCTGTAACCTGAGTAATCTTAATCAGCTCACGTTGAAAACTAATGGCTTGAGAAATACCTTGTTGTACAGCACGAACAAAACCAAAGATGGCTCCTGTCGCAATAGTAAAAGCTGCAAATCGACGAATAGCCAAAGCAGCATCTTTACCGAAGGCTTCAATCTGAGAGCCGGTTTTTTTAGCAGCCGCTCCTGCCTTAGCAATACCCTTAGTGGCACCGGCTGTAGCGTTGCCTAATCTGGTAGTAGAACCTGCCATTCCAGCCATAGAATTCTTTGCTGTAGTAGCACTAGCCGTCAAACGCTTAAGATTTGCTTCTACAGAAGTAAGAGCAGCATTAAAGGCTTTAAGCTGACCAGCGGCCCCTTTAGTTATACTTATTTTTACTGGCACGTTAATGCCACGCAAGCCCTTGGAGATGGCTTTGCGAACTGTACCTATATTCTTAGGTCCACTTAGAACGACTTTTGCATTAATATTGAATGCCATGTGCTACCTCTAAACAAAAAGCGACCTATCTTGAAATACCATGCATCAAAATAGATCGCTTATCCAGGTTTATTATTCAGCGATAGCAGTTTCTTCTACTTCCGCTTTTGTCTTCTTGCTTGTCCGTTTTTTTGGGGGAGACTTTTTCTTTTTTACCTTTTCTTCGAACTGGTCTGTATCAATTGGCTCGCCCTTGTCGTCTAGGAACGGCTCTGCTACGATATCAAACTCTCCCTCCTCGTTAAGTTCGCGACCCTTTGAGTCAACAAAGACATGCTCTGTCTCAGAGGTCCACTTAATAAAGTTCCCAACCTCGTCAATATGTCGCCCTTTCGTATCGGTCAGACGACCCTCTTTGTCTACAAGGCGAAGCCCATCATCAACAAACTTAAACTTTTTCAGGAATTGGTTCTCAGGGAGCTTGGCATCTACCTCTTCTGTATCCGAGATAAGATAGAAAAATTCATTGGCACCATATAAAGCAACAGGGTCTTCCTGTTTGACCAAATATTCATCCAAGCCCTTTGGAAAGTAAGGTTCTCCCGTCTCAGAATACACCAAACAGTTAGCAAAAAGATAGTTAAATCTTGTAGCATCAGCCTTGCCCTCGCATGAGTTAGAATCAAGCTCAGTACGAGAAGAGAGAAGCTCTATCATATCGGCCCTTTTTTCCCTCATTGCTAAAGCGATACTCTTCGCTTCTGACAACTTAATTCCGCCCTTTGCCAGCTTATATTCCATATCTATTATATCTACACGGAGCTGCTGATACTTGGCTTCTCGATCATCACTCCACATTTTACGCTTACGTAGCTCGGCTTCTAATTGATCCCTTAAAAGAGAGCCTGCTTCTAGTTCCTCGTTAAACACCTTACGGCGTTGCTCATTAGCTTTCACCAACTCTTCCATCTTGGGACGACGAACAGCATATTCAACTCCGTCTACCTCGAATGTTCTCTTGTCAGCCTTTTCGGTAATTTTACCCATTTTAATACTCCTCAGTTATCCTTGGTTGTTGATTTAAAATTCATCACAAAACGATTCCATGATAGCGTATACTGGGCTATCTCGCTTAGTGCTGCTCTCAGATTCGAGTTGCCAGCATCAAGTAGGCGTGTTCGAGCCGATTGCCATGTTACACGGAACTCCTTTTGCTCCTCTGTTAGTTCGTTGTATTCGAGGCCGTGACCCCATAGATCTCCAAACTCTTCTTCTAAAATAGCTAGTGAGCCAATAATAGTTGTATCAAATTTTCTTGTAATATTATTTAAGAGCCGCTTCTTTGAGGCTTCGTTATAACTTGGATTAGCCATATCTATATCCTTTATCTTTTCTCAGACATTTGTTTCATAGCCTGATTCCTTAGATCTAACTTGACATCAGGTAATTGAGATTCTTCTAACTTCCCACTCTTTTCTATTGCCTTGATTCTATGTTCTAGCTTCATACGAGAGTTAAGATCATTAAGCTCTTTGATCTTCTCAGCCTCTTCTTTAGAGTCTGCTACCACGAACATCTCTCCTGCATTTCCTATATTGTGCTTACCTACACCCTTATTACCAAGAAGCTGTTCTACCTCTCTTTGTGTTCTGTCTTTCTCTGCCTCGCGTCTACTCTTTGCCATCCAGCCATCAAACATATCATCGTCTTCAATAACCTCTTCTGATGGTCTGTCTGGATTTTCATAAGCCGAATCATACATACGAGAGTAAAGTATGATAGACTTTTGGTCTTCCTCTAGCTCAGAGGCGGAAATACCAAACATATTCTCTTTGCCTAGTACCCAAGCGGATCTAAAAGGTTCTGTTCTAGCTATCTCACGGAATTCTTCTTGCGAAATCACATTGCGGTCATGAAAGCCAGTGAAGGCTGTAAGGATACCTCCGTCTGATTCCCAAAAATTTTCATATGTATATACTGGATCATCGGATGAATCGCGAATACATAAAGCAATTAAAAAATCGCGACGTAGTAGCTCACAGTGGTATTCAAAGGTCATAGTCTCCAGAGAAAACTTTTTTGTATATGCTTTCTCGATAGACTTATTGGCCCCTTTGATCTTACGTCTAAGAGCCTTCTGATCTTTCTTATTATAGACGGCTTTATATAATTGAATTTTTAAGTCTTCTAGATATGTCTTATAGTCTTCTAGCTGTTTCTCATGCAATGGACCCCAAATCTGAGTCTTCTGTAGCATAAAAGTGGCTTGGTCACGACTGATCAAGCTGTCATATTTGACATTATTGAGATTTTCTGTATAGAAAAGATCAGCTAGAGCACGTTGATCTTTAGTTGGCGGTATTTGTTTATAAAGCTGTTTACCTACCTTAAGATAAACTACGCCAGTTAGCAGCCTATTAGTTATTAGTTGTTTCTTGCTCTTGTCCATACTTTCTCTGTCCTAAGAGAAAAAAGGGAAGGGGCCGAAGCCCCAACCCCTCAGCACGTTGTCAAACGTCTGGTGCTAAATTAAGCAGCACCTTGAGTTGCAGCAGCCATAAATCCAGAGCGGACAGCCCACCAGCCAGTACCGGAATCATTAAAAGTATCACCGGAGTGTAGCACAGTAAAGTCATTAAAGGTTGTGTAGGAGTAGGTAACTGTTACGTTTCCTCCACCAGCATCACCTCCACCGTAGGATACAGAAGCTAATTTATTCTTAGTTCCCAAGTTAATTCGCAGACCTTCGCATGTGGTCAAACGGATTGGACGATCAGTCAAGTTCTCAGCAGCAACACATGCACCAGCACCAGCACAATCGTCGATAGCTGTTACATCATCGCCAGAGACAGAAGTCACTTCAATATCTGTAGTTACTTCTACTGGGAACGTCACAGTCTTAGCATATGGGCTTCTAGCTCCCAGCTCAAACAAGTCTTCACGAGCCAAGTCGGTAGATACCGTGATAGAGGCAACGTGACATTGGCCTGATTTGACACCACTAGCTGTTACCCCGAAAACATCTCCAGGTAAACGAGTGTAGTCTGCGTCGTTTGCTTGAGCAAGAGTCGTCGCGAAGTTCATATTCTCACGACGGTTAACACCACCAGAGCCAACCGGGGCATCATCATTAGAAGCAAAGTTAGGCGAGCCTGTAGCCGCAGCAAGAGCCCACGGAGCAGTACAGGAGCCCGCATAAGTATCCCAGATCTTTGTGTTGCCAGCAAGGGTAAGATCTTCTGAGAAGTTGTCTTCAAGCGGGAAATTGTAAGTTACAGAAGAAACGGTAAGCCCAGACATTTCTACGTATATATTTGGGGACGCCGATACAGCATTGTTTGTTTCAGGCCAAATACCTAACTGCATAATTGTCTCGGCAGGAGCACGCTCTGCAAGAGTAGGACCAGCTAGATCGGCTCCATCAGCATCAGTTGCCGTAGCAAGACAGAACAGTGCTGGGTATCCGTCTAAAACCTTACTTAGTGTAACCTCAACATCTGGAATACCTTCGATATTTTCGAAGAGGGCTAGTTGGCCCAGCTCAAAAGCTTGCTCCAAATTAAAGGTTGTCGTAATAGCTACGGATTGGATACCGTGACCTTCACGAAAAACAGTCGTTCCCGGCTTACGGAACGATACCTGTTGAATTGGGTAGTAAATTCTATTATTAGCCATTTATCTTCTCCTAAATTGAAAAGTATAACCTCGTTGTTAAATACACCATTTTTATGATTTTAGGCAATAATGACCTCAAAAGTAACCCTTACAGTACCTTGGTGTAAGCGGCTATTATGAGACTCCATTTCAGTCACAAGAGTCTTATAGATTCTAGCCATTTTCCAACGGTAATCATCGACTAAATAGGGGTAGGGAGTTGGATCTGTTGATCTCATCCCACGATGATCTAATGAAAATGGGATGGAGTTATTGTCGTATAACCATATTGTTCTGTCTTGTTGTAGGGACAGTATATCTATAAGCTGGTTTCTCCACCAGCGAGATTCAGCAATGATATGAAAATTCACATCCTGATATACATACTGTCCAACGCTTCCCTGTTGGTAAGGCTTAAACTGACGCCTCGGGACAGCCTCTATCACAACGGCGGGCATTTGTACTCTATGATTGCCCAAAATCTGCCAGTTGCCAGACCCTATGTGATGAAAAGTGGAATCTTCAACTCGATGAGAGTTGTATTGTAGCTCATCCCACCAAGGGGCTTGGTCTGCTATATATACCTGTACATTACGATAGCTGTGTTCTACCTGAACTGTGGAGGTAGTAGCTATAGCGGTATCTAATACTACTCTTCCAAGGGGATAATTATAGTGATGGCCAAAAGTAGCATCTCCAGTTGCATATAAAGTACCTCCAATATATATCCCAGAAATATCAACGGGCTGTTCTCCAGTCCCTCGTTCTATCCCCGTTTCCCAAACCCAGTCTTTTCGAGCAGACTCCCATACCTGACCGTCTGTATAGGAGGGGTCATCAACAGCTCGCAGTCTATCGTAAGTCCCTCCATATGCACCTGATGTAGGAATAGTAGCGTTACTAAAAGCACCAATACCTAAAAAAGACCAATCAAAATAAGTCTTTAGGTTGCTTTCAAGCTGAGACATCAGTAGGGTTTCCCCTACATTATCAACATTATTAAATGAGGTGTAGTCTTGTGCTGTCATTACTTAAAGCCTCTGGTAACTTCTCGTCTAACTATGTTATCTATTTCTGTATCAATCTCTTGTAAAGCTCGCAACACAAAATTGTCTCCTGCTGTTCCCGCGAACTGGTCAGGGACTTTCCACGAACCACCTGAACGACCAACCATAATTCCAAGTCCGGTTCTGCTTCCCCTCTTAGTCGAATCTGTAAAATCATAGTCTCTTACAATCACATTACTTCCTTCTAGCAATAAGAAGCGTAGCCAATCAATTAGCCCTCCACCCTTACGACTTGAGTAGGAATATGTTGCATCTGGCAAGGTTAGCACATCACTATAATCGTCTTCTATCATACCAATAGACAAAGTTCCAAATCTTCCTTCTCCTTGAAGAAACTTTACCGTAACGCCGCTCATCCATTGCTCTATAACTGTATCAATAACTGAGGGGTCGGGAACTCCTAGTTCTGCTTGTAGCTTACCACCAAAGAAAGATTCGTATTCAGGAGAGCCAACAATTGCACTTCTTAGAAGCTTCTCTACATGCTCTTTAATATTGCGACTAACTTTTACGGAATTTCTTTTGACTATACGAGTAATTTCCTTATTCACATTAGAGAAAAGTTGTCCCCTAATTCCCGGCGTAGTAATCTCTAAACTTCCTATAATAGTAGCCATTACCCAATCCTTTTCCACATACAGGCAACAAACTGATCTGAATCTAGGCCGCACGGCACAGGGTCGGTTATACGCTCAAATCTATGAGTGGCATAACCTGCTATATTAGTAGCTACAACAATCTCTTTTGCTCTCTTTAGCTTAGGGGTTCTGTCAGCGAAGGTCATAGTCTGAATATCTCCATCTGGAGTATTGACCGAACCAACCTTGAAGAAATCTTTTTGATCCCAGATAACCATTAGGCTTAAGTCTTCTGATGACTCTACAGCCCTCTTTCCTCCCCCATTACACATAGGACAAATATTTCCAAAAGGAAAAGGTATCGGACCTCCATCCTGAAATCTATTTGCTGACTTATTTCCTATTGGATCAAACACACAGTTAGCACAGTCCTCATACTTAGTAATTCCATAGTGCAGAGTACATGGAACGGTACAAGAGTCATCATACAGCATAGCTGAGATGGCGTTGCTAAAAATTGTTTTGAGCCCCGGCGTAATGACGCCAGAATAGGGATTTATAGTCGTAGTCATTCTTAGCTCGCTGTATCACCAGTATAGTAACGAGGATCATCAAATCTACCGCTATAAGCAGCGTTGATTACTCCTGTCTCTACTCCTGTTACAGTGATTGGGTAACCGCTGATAGAATATTCAGGCCCTCCCCAAACTCCTGCCTTTGGAGCCTGTACTTGGACAGTTCCCTCTTGATGAGGGGTATCGCTACCTTGGGGTTGAAAAATAATAATTGCCATTGTTTATCTCCGATTAGTAAGTGCCGCCACGATGCGGATTATTAGTGTCCAAGAACCCATGACCGCGAAGGTTGGTGCCTGGGTCAAAATCATTTGATGCGAAGGGTGACATCACGGCCCTAATAATAGTTCCGCCCTCATAACTAAAGTTATATTCTTTTTTAAGAGTCTCATATGCAGCACAGGGACCAGCCGTTAATAGTTCTGCTAAGAACTCTCCGTATTTATTTAATTCAATCACGGCAGGGCCGCACCTCGCCTTCACCCCCTGCATTAGAGCGTTGGTTCTGAAGTTTCCTTCGTCGGCCAAACATGCTGCCCTCAATACCATGAAATTAATAAACTCCTGACCATCAGCAGTTGTACTAATAGGATCAGGAGAAATTGTATTTGCTTCTACATCAACAGTATAGGTGCTAGTGAAATTGATATCAATAGGCAGGAAGTATGCGGCAGTAATCAGAAGGTCTTGTAGTCTTTTTGTTGTATACGTGCCCGTTCCACAGCCAGCATCATTTAATATAGCACGTAGCATTAATAAGCCTGTTTGTTCCCATGTCGCCATAATTGTTACCTATCTGTTACGTGGAGTAAACCGTCGCCTTCTAGAATCTGGCCACTAGTAGTGGTAACTAGGGTCTCTATACGATAAGTCCTCTCTGATGTTCCAGCTTCAATCCACATAACCACTCGTGAGTCTGTCCCTAGTCCATCAATGATCCCCGTCTGACTAATAGTCAGATCGGTTCCAGTCTCGCCAACATTCGCTGATACAATACTATTTATACCAGAGATAGTTTCGCTACTGCCTACGGTTAGAAGTTTGCTAAATTCCATTAGGAACCTGCGTTTTTCAGAGGGTTGCTTACACAACCTTTCGTCTGCTGTTACGCTCATTTAATTACGCTCTCTTAAGTTCCAGGTTATGCCATCTTCATCTCTAAGCCATATCACGCCGCAATCATCTATACACCATAGTACACCACGGGCACCTAGCATCCATTCTTGATCTGCCTCTTCTTCCCATAACAACATACTGTTCTCCTAGAAAAAAAGCCGATGGCAGCAAAGTGCCACCAGCGGCTTGATTATAAAAAACGCTTTTGGATATATCTTAGAAGGAGCCAATAAGAACTCTTCGGTTATCCAAAGCTGCGAAACCATGTTCGCCCCATCCATAAACACCACCACGGCGTTGACGGTGAAGGGTATCGTCTTCAAAGATCTGAAGGCCAGCACGGACAGGCATTACAAAGCTGTCGTTCTTGCTGCGATCCAAGGCAACTACGATTTCTGAGTCACCAGCAGGAAGAGTTCCTGAAAGATCACTCTCATAGAAGACCTGATATTCTTGCTCGTCGCCAAGCTCATCAAGATCGTGAAGGTTTACTTGGAAGATGCGGACAAGCATACCACCATCTTGAGTGATTAACTCACGACGGGTAATTTCATCTACTTCGTCTACACCCCAGTTGCGAATATCTTCAATAGCTTCTGGACTGACAAACAAGTCAGTGCATTGACCGCGACTGATAGAATTCGAGTTTCCACCGCCGTTACGACGCATGGTAACCTTCAATAGAGAAACCAATCTCTTAGAGAATTGGCCATTAGCGGCATCTGGATCATAAACCAAGATGTTACGATCAACGCCTGCGGAGATAAGTGTGTGCCACCCATCATCATTCATTTTCTTGGTAAACTGTGAACGCATAACGTCCAATGCTCTACCAACAACATCCCAGCGAGCGTCACGAGCATACTTCAACAACCAGTCGATTGATGCACCTACGTCGTAGGTTGGGACCATCACGTAATCACCTTCTACGTGACGTTCTGGAATACGGCCATGATTAGGAATCGTGTATGCCACGAAATCCTTCTCAGTACCAGGAGCCAGGAAGTCAAGCGGGAATTCACTGGTAGCACCAGGAGCTAGATTAACGACTTCGAAGATACCATCAAGGATATCGCCGCTCATCACGCCCTTACGCAATGGAGTTTCCAATGCCTTAGCTATTTCAGCTACTCCAGCCAAAGATTCTTCCTTCTTTTGGCTACCGGATTGACGAAGCACTTCCGTCATTTCTGGAGTATAGTCAAAAAATTTCATTTCTTAATCTCCTAAGATTAAACAATATTAATTTCTACTTTCGCGAAACCATCAGCATCTAAAACGGATAGCCAACGGCCAACCTTAACGCTACTAGCTTGCTCATTACCACAGGTCAAAGTACCATCTAATGCAAAGTGAGCACCACTACCAATAACTGGAGTACCTGAAATTTGGTCGGTCACAACCGTACCACGACGAAGCAAGGTGACTTTACCACCAAGCTGCATTTCGTCTTTATTTGCGTTGTATTGTTGACGGGTAAGGTCAATATTAACAACGTCATTCAATAACAAACCCGCAGGTTCGTCTTCATATGCAGCAACGTCAGCAACTAAGGCCGCAGCGTCGTCCATAGCAGCACCGGAACCTCCAGTGCTATGAGCAACAATAACGCCTCGTTCTGCAACAGCATCGCTTTTAAAAAAGCTGATATCTGTTAGATGTTCTACACGATCACCTTTTAGAGCCATTTTATATTCTCCTAAAACTTATTCGGATGCTTTTTGGTTCATAACAACTTCGCTCACCCATTGCTCAAGACCAGCACGAGCAACAGACTGTTCATCTTCGCCTTCGCTAGATTCCGAAGCCATAGACGTGTTATCTTCTTCTACAGAATTTTCTTCCACTACTTCGGAAGCTGTAGTTTCTTCCTCTACGGATTCTTCTTCAGAAGACTCAGTAGTGGATTCGGAAGCCTCGGTAGATACGGCAGGCTTCAGGTCAGAGACAGTCTTAACGATTACGTCAAACTGTTCATCATTGAGAGAGGAAAAGGTTTCAAGCTTAGCAGCTACTTCGTCAGCAGGAATGCCAGCTTCGATGAGAGATGCTTCTCTCTTCTTCTTTTTCTCTTCTTCTTTCATCTTGTCAAAATTTGCTTGAAGTTCTTCAAGCTCAGTAGATTTAGCTTCTACGTCTGTTCCCAAAGTTTCAACCTTGCTTGTTGCCTCGCTTAGTTTTCCTTCTAGATCAGCTTTGGCCTCATCTAATACAGCAATATTTGCTGTCAAAGCCTCAATCTTATCTTCATATTGGGAAACGTTCGCGGCAGAAAGCTTGTCAGCCATGTCTTTGTTCTCAGTGCGTAGAGAAGCTAGACTTTCCTTAAGCTCTCTGATTTGATCGTTTAATTGATCAGACATTGTGTTCTCCTTGTGTGAGTTAATGTCAAAAGAATTACCTTCTGTACTTGTATTTACACCATTATCATCTAAAAATAGACTTTTATCTTCTGAGGCGTTAGCGAACGAGAAAATATGGTCTTTATCAAAGATGATACTATCTGGATTTGCAGGCTTATCTACAAACCCTTTACCACTAAAAGTGATGTCTCTAAGAACCCTGCCTACCTTATGATCTTGATAAGTTCCCATTCCACCATAAGCACGTAGATGCTGGGATAAGAAGGCGGTGTCAGCAGTACGAGCAACTACATGATTGTTACCGTCGGGATCAACTACACCATAATCGAATCCATGAAAGACACACTCCATAGAAACAAACTTCTCACCAGCCTCAATTTGCTGAATAAGGTCTGTTGCTCTAGTCTGTAGCTCTGGATCGTTCCATCTCTTATATATAACAGATCCTACTAAGATATGGTATACATCTGGTAATTCAAGGTCGCTGGCTTTAGGGTTTTCGCTATCACCAATAAGATTAAAATCTGAGTCGATAGCCCAGCTATTGATAATCCCTCCTACTATTTGTTTTTCATCATGCTCTATATTAGTAGGCTTAAAACGGGGAGTCTCACGAGCTGCCCAAACCTCATCTTTATCGAATATATCGTCATTCTTGTTCCATACAGTAGACACCAAGATAGAAAGAACGTGGTGTACATCTGCATCGTCAAGACCGGCAGTGACTAGTTCCGTTAGAGCAGCCGAAGCTTTAAGTTGACTTTTGGAGCCAACCATCTGAGGATCATGAGTCGCTACAGGAGCGGTAAAAGCGATAGAAGATTGAGATCGGATTTTGTGCTCAAGCCCCGCTTCCCTTTCTGCTGGGAAAACTGTTGGGGGTTTTATTGCCATATATTATGTCTCCGAAATATTATCAACATAGAATGAAACTCTTAGATCACGTACTTCGTCAATTGAGAATGACTTTTTACCTAATAATTCAAGAGCTTCTGTAGTCCAAGATTCAAATAGTGCATGGACATTAGGGGTAGGATTTTGAGACGCTGTGGCTAATGCTGCCTCAGTAAGCTCTCCTCCTATATCTAAATTACACAAAATCTCGAATTTTAGTTTCTCTAACTGACTAAATTGTTCCGCAGTTAGACTTCTTAAGTTGCTCTTTTGGAATGCAGCTATAACTTGAGGGTTAATAACATCAGAGATTTTCTTCTGTGCTGTCTTAGCCCACATCTCTACTGCCGCCTTATTCTTAGGAACAAACTTCTTTGGTTTACGCGGTTTTGTGTCGCGTGTGTTCTTTGGTCTTCCTGGCGATCCTGGTTGTTTTTGACCAGCAGGAGGACGGCTCACTTTCATTTGTTGTTCCTTCATATCCATAAGGGATTTCTCACCACTCTTACGGTTGTCTAGTTCTAATCCCACTTCAGAAGGAGCAGACTGTCCTGTCTGCAAAGCAATCTTTTTCAATGCATGATCTTGATCTACTTGATGATAAGGGCTAACCTTTTCCATGTCTGCATTCTCACGTCTCTTGTTTTCGTTAATAACACGACGATTCTCAATATTTGGCTTAGCTTTAATGTTGCGTTGTACAAACTCATCACTAATGATATTTCTATCAGCCATGCTCATTAACAAATTAGAGACTGCCATTGGATCATCAAGATACATATAGTCAAACTCAACTTGTGCAGGCATTCTAAAGCCCATTGATTTTTGAACAATCTTTAATTGAGTTGTCCAAAAGTCAATTATGATATTTCGCACATAGTTCAACCGCTCAGTGAGAGTCTTCAATGAAATGAAGTTATTGGTTGTACCAGAAGCACCAAAGGTTCCCGTCAGAGTTGGAGGAATCCCTAAAGTAGCATAGATGGCCATAAGAGTCGAATGATATTTTTCTTCGCCTAAGAACTGGTGCAGATCACTACTTGTTTCTATAAGCTCAATGTCTGGACCCCAAATGATGTCAATCGTTCCACCTCCGACATTCGCCCCTAGCATATCAGATAAAGTAGCTGATGTGGTTGGAGTCGGAGCTAGTTTATGTTCTAGAGAACCAATCTTCCAGACGCGAATCTTAGAGATAGCCCCATCTAGAGCGGCCTTGTCTGCGAGCTGTAATCTTTGATATAGATTTAAGGGCTCAAATGCAGAATAGGTCATAGGGTCGGCCCATGTCTGCCAGTCATCCTTTTTATAGTGATACATATACGTCTTGTCAGGAGGTAGAATGATATCGCTATTGCTAGAAACGGCCTTGATAATATCTGGGGAAATATCCTCTAGTACTTTTTGTACTTCGGGATTATTAGAATCAAGTAGTCGTTGAATTTCACGCTTTAAATGATAAGGAACCTTAAGAGTTAGGAGCTTATTTTTAGTTAGCGTTGCTAGAGGTCCACCAACAGGCTCAACTAATAGAGGGTCGATGAAATTATATTTCCACGGAATTTCCGCCTTTTGGAATTTTGCATCATTCTTATCCACTCTTATCTCAGCGGAACCTACGGACTTCTGCATGTCTAGTCGTTTTGACTTATTCATCTTAGCAGTGAACATTCGAACCGGGACATTCGCTTCTCTGAAGAGAAGATGCCCTAAACGCTCAGAAACAAACTTCCCGCTTACTTCATTGAACCAGTCGTTATAGAAGCGTTCAATACGGGGATTAGGATGAACTATTCTGATGCCTTGACATGCAAAATCTCCCATTAGGTCAATTGCATTATGAATTATCCCTATACGACGATAGACAAAGCGTGAGTACGCCATAATGTCCTTTGGTTTTATAGGTGCTGCTTGACCAGGACGAAACCAATCGAAATCTACGTTTCTCAACCCTGGACGACCATCAGTATTTGAGGTTACACCTGAAAAGTCTCTACGATAATTAGCAACACTATAAGATGCCTCTTCTAAAGCTGAAGCATATGTATCAAAGGCTTTTTCTTGCGTAGCCTCGTTAGCCCAGCTTACTAGAGCTGGTCCTTGACCATCGACACCATCTCTGGCTCGACTCTTGGGATATTTATTAGCTTCTTTACTCATGACGCCCCTGCTAAAGAAAGAATGGGATTGCAATACCTATTATTAGTACACCAATACCTATTGGCCTCTACGTATTACCCCAACAGAGGCAGGAGAATAACTGGCCCATTCTTGAGATGCAGCATACATAGGCTTATTCTTGTCTATAGGCCCTGATCTTGCTTGAGCTACACGTCCGACACCCACATAAGCAGGAGGGGTAATCTCTCGCTGAATAGATCGTGCTACCATATTTGCCATAACAAGAGCACTATAGCGATCCTTCCGCATACTCCCCTTCTTGCCAGTATTCAGCTTTATTTCTGGAGTGCTGAACTTCTCGCGACCGGATGCGGTACGACTAACTGTGATAGTGGAAAGTTCTGTTTTAAGCTCCTCAACCTCAAGAACAACATCCTCCAAAGTGTCATAAAGTTTCAAAGCCTTACTATCACCTAGTCTCTCCTTGAGCATCCTGAACTGGATTTTGTCCTGCTCAGATACAAGGGCGAGAGTTACATTGTCAAAACGAGGAAATAAGAGAACTTTGTCTTCCATATCTTTTCTCAGACCGTGGTTTGCTTGAGAGGTCCATTTAGCGTCCGCAAATTGTATAAATTCAAGGATATGATCTCCGTCCAACACATCAGTATCTTGCTCTTTTTTATCATCAATTATTGGCAAGATAGGACGTTCTCCAGGGAGAATCTTGTCAGAGTCCCTTAGTCCTTCTGCAATAGCATATCCCCCTCCTTGAGCATCAATAGCTAGATGGACACAAGGGAAGGATCTATATAGGTCTCTGATCTTTCTAACACAAAAACTATAGTAATCGTCGGACTCTGTAAGTCCAAGCTTCTTGCGTTCTTGGAAGTCCTTCTTGGTAGTAGTCCATACATAAGCAACTCTATGATGCTCTTCGTGGAGTTCAAGAATAACAAGAGCAAAGTTGTCATTTTCAGAGGCGGGGTCAATAGCAAAGACATACTGTTTTCCAGCACGCCCCCTAGTTACTACATCAAAGGGCTCATCGCACCATCTAGGCCAACCTACCCTTGCTATCATTTTCTCTGTCGCTGTGCAGCCCTCAACAAGGGTTCTTTTGAAAAACCCCTGAGAGTCTTTAGCAAAGCACGCACCATATTCCATTAGATAGATGCCGCTATGCATAGTCGCACGAGAACGAGACACTTGCTGATCATCCATAAAGCCTTCGGGAATCAGCTCGTATGGAATACGGATTACTGTGAACTGATCCTTGTCTAGACGTTGCATATACTCAGGAATTTGACTACCTTGAGATTCTACACCCTCTTCTTCGGATGCTTCGCTCGTATAGCCCTCTCCCGCAATCATCTTTTTATAGACCTTCCAATAGTCAGCATACGGCTCAAAGTCATAGCCTGCTGTGCCGGAAAGTATAGACTGGTTTTGATGGCGATCTTGATAAATCTCTTCTTCTTGCTCTGACCATACGCCATCCTCTTTCATAGCCTTACGCTTAGCTGCTTCCTTCACATTCTCTGCTGGATCTTTAGAAACAGAAGCGAAACCTGCCACAACTGTTTCATAAATCTCAACAGGTATAGAATTGAATTCGTCAGCAATAATCGTGTGGGCACGTAAACCACGGATCTTGGTGCCATCCCCCAAAGGAACAGCGATAGTCCAGCTATCGTTTACCTTCATGGTACAGCGGTCAACATCACGACGTGGCCCACTAGCATCGCTGCAAAGGCTACGGAAGAGGGGAGCGTTCTTCCAGATAACATCCATATACTCAAAGATCACCTTAGACTGTCGGAATGCAGCACCAACAATAACGATCTTGGACCCCGGCACAAGCAAACAACGGAGCATACCGTATACGGCCAAAAGAAAAGACTTACCAAAACCACGGGAAGCGATATACATAGGGAACGCTTTTGTCCATAGCTCTTGCAGTATGACACACTGCTCTGGTAACAAGTCTATATTAAGAAGATTCTTTACTGTCCAGTGGATATATTCTGGGTTACGCATAATACGTAATACATGAAGATGATAGTTCTCCTTTTCCCAATCGTTTAGATCATGAAGAGGATTACGTATCTTTGCCTCTTTGAGGTCATCACCGGAAACTCTTAGATAAGAATATTCATAGCTGTCTACATCATAAATATGCTTCATGGATTTCTCGCATAATTTGATACGCCTGCTTCTCTGCTGTCATCTTATCTCCACAAAAACGAACATCTATCCCGTATTCGCGTGCCGTCTTTATTACTTTCCAGATATATTTAACTGCTATACGAGGTTTGCCATTAGCCCAGCACATCATCTTACGTACTCTGGCAGGCACTCGTGCAGAGAGAGGGTATCGGTCAACATCTTCTTCGGTAAACTCAAATATAATATAAGGGTGTTCTATATCCTTTAATCTTTTCATACAGTCGCCCCAACGCTTTTCTACACAGTTGCGGGCGAACTCCTGTATTGTTTCTTTCCGCTCTATAGCTACAACTTCCTCTAAACCCTGAATACTATAGTCTCCAGTGTCTAGCTTAGTAACAAGAGTACCGGCACAGTAGCCATCAGGATCAAATGACCAGCCATGTGCCGGTTTCTCTCGCGTATCTCTAATTACAGTAAACTTATTCTCGCTCATCTATCTCTGGCTGTTTCATCTCACGGATCATGAACTTGAACTTTTGTTCTTTAGACTTGGGGTGGGATATACTAGCATGGTCAGCAACTTGTGCTTCAGGCTCAATACTTTTGATATCATCCAGACATGGAGCGACAACAGCAGGATCAAGTGCCCAAAGAACGTTTCGGGCTTCTGCCCATTCATACATACGGCGAACTGGGACAATTAGATTGAATGTCTCACCAGCACCGCGTACAAGCATCCCTACGTACCTCACTTCTTCTTTCTTTGTTCCAGCTAGGAACACCCCGCCACCAGAAGAACCAGGGAATGCTGCACACGTTGTTTGGTCAAAGATAGTACCATCTCCAGTACCAAGCTGTAGTACACGTCCCACCTGAGACATAATACCGTTAGTCATGGAGTTCGCACCTGACTGACCTAAAAGAGAACCAACATGAAATAGTCGCGTCCCAATACCAACAGGGGCTTTTTTAGAACCAAGATGGAATGTGGCACTTGAACCCACAAACCCCTTCTTACGTACCAATAGAAGTGCTAGATCATGTCCGTCTTCGGAGTCACTATATAAGATGACCTTTGCGTCCATCTTAAGCTCTCCAACCTTACGACCATCCTCTACAAGCTCTTTTACAATTTGAGCATCACGAAATTCTACGATAGTCGTTTTCTGTCCCTTGCTATCAATGATAGTGCGGGTGGTACGTAGATTAGTAATGACGTGGGCAGCAGTCCATACAAGATTAACCTTAACTGTCTCTTTGCCGCCATCTTTGATTTTAACTTCCCTGGTAATAAGAACGCCCGACCCTTCAGATCCGCCGCTATTATATTGGTTCTTTGACTTGATCGTCACGCTTACGTCTTGAAGATGTTGAGCTACATCTTGTGCCATAGCAATAGAAGGAAGTATCATTGCAGCCATAACTATCAGGCTTATTGCAAAACGTCTCATGGATTCTCTCCTTTGTGGACTAAGCTCGTCGTTGACGTAGCTTATTAATCATTTTGTACTCTAGAATCTTAAGGAAGAAGGCTTCATAATGAACCTCTTTACCCTTAATTGATTCATGGCAACGCTCACACAGCGTTATGCCGTTCGCCATAACAAAACGTAGGCCAGGATGTGCAGCCCAAGTTTTTATATGGTGAACTTGAATGCGGCGTTTAGAGCCACAGTTTGGCCACTGACAACAGTGGTCGTCTCTATCCTTAACATCGTTCCTCCACTTGATATAGGTAGGATCTTGTCTTCTGTTCTGCCTATAACTTCTCTTGCTTCTTACTCTTTTCCCTTTTCCTCTTTTAGCCTTTGCAGCACGCTTGCTCTTTCTTTTTCGACCCATTGATATCACTCCAAACCATACGGTGTACTAGTTCATCAAAAGAAATCTCTGTTTCCCAACCTAAAGCAGTCTTTGCTTTATGGGCTCGCCCACACAGGTATTCCACCTCGGCTGGACGATAAAATTTCGGATCAATAACCACATACGGTTCGAAGCCTGTAATGCCAATCTCATTGAATGCTCTTTCTAAAAAACCACGGACGGAACAAGTTTCACCTGTAGCGATTACATAATCGTCAGGTACTTCACGCTGTAACATAATCCACATAGCACGAACATAGTCCTCTGCATGTCCCCAGTCTCGATACGCATCTAAATTACCTAATCGAAGCTTAGGGAAGCTGACCCCAAGATCCCAAAACACTTGGTCATCATCTCTAGTATCAAGGCAAGACCATCGCTGAGGGGTTTCTCCCTCTACTCGTTCAAACCAATGATAAAAATCAGCTAACCACTTAGTAATCTTTCGCGTAACAAATTTCTCTCCACGCCTCTCCGATTCATGATTGAAGAGGATACCACACGAAGCATGTAGCCCATAACCTTCACGATAAATTCTCACTAAATCGTGAGCAGCTAGTTTAGCACATGCATAAGGCGATTGTGGAGCGAAGGGAGTATCTTCGTCCTGATAAGTAGCTGTGGGTTCTTCTTTTAGTAGGTGTTTCCCCATCTCGCTCAGCGAGCTATGGTTCACTGGAGGAATATCTGGATGGGGACGATATGTGAAATTCTGTCCAAATAACTCGCTTGTAGAAGCTTGATAAAACTTCGTTCGAGGGCTATACTTCCTGATGGATTCAAGAAAATTAAGTGGACCTTTCGCATCTACGTCAAAAGTATATGACGGCTGATCGAAGGATGTTCCCACATGCGACTGTGCCGCAAGGTTATAAATCTCATCGAAGTTGCCGTTTTCCACTATTGAATACACCGAAAGTGGGTCGCAAACTTCCCCTTCCACTAGGGTAACCTTTGGATTCTTGATCAAGTCCTTCAGTCTCTCTAGATTACAAACACTAGTTCGACGTACCAGCCCAACTACCTCATATCCTTTTTCCAGTAAAAGTTCTGCTAAGTAAGAGCCATCTTGCCCTGTTATCCCCGTTACTAATGCTTTCTTCATAGTGTCCTAAACCTCCAGATGACTATTCAAGTTCCTGTAAATACAATTGTTGTTTATCACTCAATAATAATATAGTCCATAAAAGTATCCTTTGGCCCAGCTCTCCACTGATATACTGATCCATGAAAGACTTCCCTCTCTCGGAAATCGCCAACTGTTCTTCAGGATCGTTTTTCAACCATTCAAAAACCTCTGGAATCTGATCTATATTGATCTCAACACAGTCCTTGCCAAAGTCCAATAGTGGGTAATACCACTCCATGAATTTGAAATCAGGGTTCCGAATCTTAATTGGTACGCTGTTAGAGCCAAGCTGCCACGGCAAGCGTGCCCAAGCACAAACATGCCCGTCAATACATAGCTGGAACTTATACTGGAGCTGCTCACGCAACTCTATCCTCTTCTCTCGAAAATAGACCTCATCCCCATCGGCTAGGCTAGGGAAGTGCTCACAAACCTCCTTATAGACCTTATTAAACTTCTCTTCACCATAATCCTTTGGAGGAATAACACGAGCGAAGATAGGACATTCTGAACCCTTAGAATATTCCGCAATCTGAAGACGCTGGTTCGATGCCATGCCCTTACCGTTCCAATATATATTAGTGAGGGAACCAACGAAACACAACTCATCCTTCTTATGAAGTAGAGGAGTGTCATACATTGCCACATGCTCCATTTCGGCATAACCCACTAAATTGTTCACAGAGGGGACCAATATATTGTTGGAGCTTTGTTCCTTTGAGAAGGTTAGTGAGGGGATTCTCTGTCTAGGGGCGGTAGACATATCAGAAAAAGAAAAGGGAATAATAAGATCAAGGTCTTCCATGATCTCTGGAAATCTCTTGTGAAGAGTGTCCATCATAGAGGCGATGGCCTTACATCTCACATTGACTAGCTTGCTGCTTTCGAAAGAGTCGAAATTCTTTAGATTGGCCATTTTCCCCTGTTGAAACCGCACCAAAATATCGTTTGTGCCAAACTTATAATTTTCCTCTATGTCATGGGCCGAGTAACCTTTAAAACTAGATACTTGGCTTCGACACAGAGCATCAATCTCTTCCGGTATCTCTAATATCTTCCGCTTCTCTTCAAGCGGCATATGCCTAGTCATTGTGAATATCTGGTTGTACATCTTTTACAGTCTCCGTATTTAAAAGTGGTTGATCCACAAGCCCATCTTCAAATTCATGATATTCAGATAATCGTTCACGGGCTTTGTTCGCCGCTACCCGATTAACCTCCATATCGAATCCTTGCTTGTCCTTTACTTCAAGATCATCTAGTTGACGCATCCAAATTAAAAAATTAGTATTAGCGTCTTCTGCGATTCTCTTACGTTGTTCACGAGTACCCTTAATGTCCTTTAAAAGCCGCTCTTGTTTTGTAAGAAGCTTCTCGTGCTCTGTGATGTAGGAGCTTTTGCTACCTATCATCGCCCCCAATTGAGTTTGAAACATTGCTAGTGCCTGTGTGTCCTGAAATTCGGGAGGTTTATCCATTTCCTCATTAATAAGCTTTTCAAGATCAGCAATGTTCGTTACAATGTCTTGGCGGTCTTCCATAGACCGATTAACCAGGATTGCAGTGCGGCACAACTCTACGATCTGCATCTCTTCAGTAGCTACAACGTCTTCGTTGAATTGCTTGTAGAGGTCGATCCATTTGTGCTCAAAGAATACGATTTCGTTATCATTGAATTGCTTCCGCATCTCTTTGAAATAATAACGGTCCCGTAAAGTAGATAGAAGGTGCTCATCATCAGTTAAATCTCTGGCCTTGAGATTCTGCTTGTCGATATACTTCCTGATAGGGTGGATGGTCCTATTTAGATGGCGGGCCATTTCTTCTAGACTTAGATCGAAGCAGTTTTGTTCTATATAGCTCATCTCGGCCTTAGAGAGCTTTCCGCGTTTACGGGTCGATGCCATTTTCACTCAATATTAGTCGGATGTGGTTTAGTAAGGTCTCACGTTTAGCTTTGGGCAGTCTTAATTTATTAACAAATCTAAGCCAGTCTTCTCTCATGAAGATAGGAATAGCTTTGTCTATCATTGAATAAAGCTCATTCGAAAGAGCTGTATCCTCTACACTATGAGGCTGACCCTGTAGCATGTCTTCTCCCTGCTTGGTAGACATGAGATTCTTTTTGAGTTCGTTCCTCGTCTCATGTCTGGCGTAAGGCTCACAGTTCATAAGGTTGTCATGAAGCGTGCATTTGCGTTCTATGTACGCATCAAAGGGGCAGTGGTCGCAGGGAGTATCGGGCCGAGCATAATTATTACGTTTAAGATTATAGAGGCGATTACGGACGTGGACCCAAAGAAAATTTTCTAAGGGACGCACGCCATCGTAATTCTCTATGCCCTGCCATGCGAAGAGAGCCGCTTCTTGCTTCATATCGTCGATTTCATAGTAACCGAACTTAAACGTTGAGGCCAGCTTATTCGATATTCTCTCGATTATCTGGAGGACTTGCTCCTCCGTGTACCCCTTCGGAATCTTCATATACTTTCTCAGCCTCCACATTATCTAGTTCAAACTCGATGCCTTCACTAAACGTAAGAGTAGCCAAGGTAAGATAAGGTTCCATGACGATATTACAAGAGATAATTCCCTCTACAGGCTTACCTGTTTCTTTGTCGATAACTTTGGTATTTTCATCGTTACCATCATAAACTATCTTAAGCTTCATTGGTTGTTTGATCCTTTGGCTTAGAGGCATGAATTTCCTTGGCTACTTCACCCTTGTCATTTTTAATGATAACGGGCCCCCCTTCTTTTGGGCCTTTACTCTTAGCCTTAGCCCCGGCTTGCTTGATAAGCTTGGCGGTCTTTTTCTTGGACTCTTCTAGCTCCTCGTTCAGCTTGGCATTTTTATCAAGTAGAGCAGAAATGCTTTGGTCTTGATCGTCCAGTTGTGCTCTCGCGGTAGCGAGTTCCTGTTGTACCTGGGCATGTAGCTCTACGGATTCCCTCGCTCGTAGTTGCGAGGCTTTAATATCTAACAGTGCCATAAATTTTGTCTCCATGTTATGCGAAAAGTTGTCAACTCAACTATAATAGTATATACGTCACACCAGCAACTTTTTCTAGGAGACAGAGGAAAATGAATATCAAATGGTCAGATGCAGAGAAAAACTTCATTCGTGAGAACGCTCATAAACTAAAAGATAGTGAGATTGCGGCTGATCTTACAGCTAGTAGTGGACGGATGGTTACCTTGCAGAGTGTTAGGAAAATGAGACAGAAATTAGGGATTAAAAAGAAGTCAGGAAGAGGCGTTTGCGGTGTAGTTAACGTCGGAGGAAACAGTACCGACCATGACTCCGTTTCAGCACCAGAGAATCACATCTATCAGCTTATCAATTCGTAAGCTCCAGCGTGGGCTAAGGGTTGCTTATCATCAACAGGTTGCTCCTGAGAGTAACTGGAGTTGGAAGATTGAAGAAATTATGAGGTTGAAAGATGAGCTTGAAACTCTTACCGGCTCTCGTGCCCCCTCTTCCCCCAAGTGGCCCCTGTAAGAATGGTCGTGTCAGAAAATGATGCGGCCTTTTTTCTTATCTAAAAAGTGGTCCTTTCAGATGGGCTAGAGCTGATTCGGAAAAGTGGTCCTTTCAGGGAGAGCTAGAACTTGTAGCCGGAACCACCTAGCGATTTTCGCCCCCCTATCCCCCAAAATGACTAGATTGAAAAAACCCCCCCTTTCGCAAATGCCGTGCCAATCGTAAACAAAATACCCATATAAAATACTTTGATAATTATCTCGATTTAAGTGGATTACCTATTGACAAAATGCCGATACTTAGTATAATGAAGAAGTACAAAGCACAACCCACTAAGGAAAACTAAAATGCAATCTTCTCAACCACTTGTTAATTTTAAGCACGAAGTAATCGAACTAGGCCACACTAGCCTATCGAAATTGTTGGTTGTGATGCGTGGCTATCAATCACATGGCTATACCGAGAAATGCCCCGTATGGTATACCGATGGTGTTCATCGTGTTATCATGGAAAACAAAGATAAGGAAAACTTTCTATATAATCCAAATTGGTCGCGTCCTACCCATTGACAACCATCACCTGATACGGTATAATTCAACCATGTTAAGCCACAACGCCACTAAGGAAAACAAAATGATTCAAGCCACACTCATCATCGGCACACGTAAGGTAGAAATGAAATTCTCGTCGTATGGGCATCTTGAGCGATACGCTCGAACATTGGCTATCGTATCGGTAAAAAAGATTCACTATTCTACAAAATAATCAAAAGACCTATTGACAACCATCACCTGATACGATATAATTAAAACATACAAAACAACGCCACTAGGAACGACACGATGCCAGACGGAATGAAACGACGACGACGACGATTTAACCCACAAAGTGGACAGCAAGATACCGCCCGCACAAAGTGGTACGCCAAACACCGACAGATCCGATTCACAAAAAGATTCGGATAAAATCAAAAGACCTATTGACAAACTCGCAGCGATCTGATATAATTCAGATATACAAAACAAAACACTACAAAGGAAACGAAACATGCCACAATTAGCCTTAACTTCGACGACTCCCGTTGGTTCAGTTCAGATTCAACTACGCCACGCCCCATTCTCCAGCGTGCTACTTGTTAGTGCCGCAGAATGGGCGGAGTTTGGATTGCAGGACAAGGAAACATACAACGCGAAAGTATTGGTAGAAAACCGCTCTACCGAGGGGTGCTTTAGCTTCTCTTGGAAGTACCTCGTTTACGATGGTGAAACCTTTCCTAATCCAACCATCGACCATAGCTTCACGGAGCTAGAAGTTTTACAATCAAAAAGAATGAAATATTTAGGCTGATAATAGTCCTTTATCAACCCCCTCTCTTGAGCTATAAGGTAAAAGAAAATGAAAAGAACAACCCCCCTCAATATAGCTATTGCTAACATCACCTTATTGGTGGGTAATGTTATTGATGGATACCCCCAGATACAACTACGTTATGATCAGATCTTCGATGACATACTACCCATTGTGACTAGTGAACTATCCTATCTCAATTGGGAAGGGGATACCTCCAATGGGGTAGCTGATGATCTCTGCCACGGTATACTAAAGAGTAGGTATCATGGTGATAAGCTGACCACCACTCAGGTGGGTAGTGCTCTATCCTCTGCTATGCAAGCAATGGCTCTGTAGGTGGGTGGGTGCCTACCCTCCAAGGGGGGAGAGGGTAGCATCTACCACACACCACACACCCTGCTGCTGGGGGTACGTACCACCCCTGGTAGCTTCCTACGCCCGCCACATGGGGGGTGTACACAGGGGTATGTATGTACCCATGCAGGCATCTACTGTACCCCCCAAAAGATATTGACGTAACCCGTTGGTATCAAAGGACTTACGACGAAAACCGCCCGGTCGTCGCCCTAACTCCTTTCATAGTAACGACTTACGACGATTTTTTGTGGGGGGTGCTATCCCACCCGCATTCTATTTGCCCCCCTCTAATGGGGCTAAGCATAGAAATATAATTTATTCGGCCATATAGCGATTCTGTTCATACCCCTCTAATGGGGTCTTGCACAAAAATAAAATAAATTCCACAAGCCTCCTACCCTACTATTAGCTTAATCGTACCCCCCAAAAGATATTGACGTAACCTGTTGGTATCAAAGGACTTAGGGCCAAAACCGCCCGTTCGTCGCCGTAAACCCTTACTATCAAAGGACTTACGACGATTTCTTATGAGGGGTATTGTGCCCCCCGCATTCTATTTCACCCCCTCCAATGGGGTCACGCACAGAAATAAAATTTATTCGGCCATATCGCGATTCTATTCTACCCCCTCTAATGGGGTCACGCACAGAAATAAAATTTATTCCATGAGCCTCCTACCACACTATTGACTTAATCGTACCCCCCAAAAGATATTGACGTAACCTGTTGGTATCAAAGGACTTAGGGCCAAAACCGCCCGTTCGTCGCCGTAAACCCTTACTATCAAAGGACTTACGACGATTTCTTACGCAAATCCCGTGCCAAAAGTATTTTGAGTTTATTTCGATATTTAACGATGTTCCGCTTGACAGATTGCCGATACTCTCTATAATGGAAGCATGTTCACAACGTTTCTTTCTTCTGGAGTTTCTGCCATGACTAGCCGCCAAGACCCCCGCGAAGCCTTCCCCGTTGACATCGCCGCAGAGTTCGAGGATTGGTGCGACCGCATCGACCCCCCTACGGTGGAGTGCGAAGCCCCCTTCGCATGGACGGAGGACGACATCGACTGGCACGAGGGGATGCGTTCCGACAACCTCTATGAGGACATCACCGATGGGGATGGTTGGGATTGTAACGACTTCAATTGCCAAGAGTTCGAAGATGGCTATTATTAGCCAAAAAAGGGGGTATTATACCCCCCACAAGAAATCGACGTAAACCCTTGGTATATAACGACTTACAGCGGCGGGCGGCGGCGGCTCGCCCTAAGTCCTTTCATACCAACGACTTACGACGAAAAATTACGCAAATAGCGTGCCAAACAAAAAACTATTTCGGGGGGTACACCCCTCTAATGCGGCCCGTGACCTAACGTGTCCCACCCCTCATCTGGAAAATGAAATACTTTTCAATTACTTTATACGGGGCTATCAAACGACTTACGACGATAATCAGCGGGGGGTGACATACATAACACATTAGGCAAGATAGGGGGAATTTCGACGTAAACCCTTATGTGGTAACGACTTACGACTACCCCCTAAACGGGGCAAAATCCTTATAGTATACAGAACACGCAACGTAGTTAAGAAAGTTTTTTGAGAAAGAGTTATTATGAGTAAAACAAGTTACAATTCGGCCCGTCGCTTCCGAGCTTCCCAAGTATGGGGTACTCAATCCCCTATGGTAAACCTAAAATTTGAGAAGGATGGAAAAACAGATTCCACCCGTATTCAAGTTTCTGGTGAACAGCGAATTATCGACCAATGGGTTGGTAACGGTTGGAAACTTATTAAGAAATGGGCTTGACGCCTATTCTCCAACCTGCTATAATTCAGTAATACAAAACAACGCCACTAAGAGGAAAACAAAATGCAATCTTCACAACCGCTAGTCAATTTCAAGCACGTTGTTATCGAGTTTGGGAACACCAAACGTAGACTGTTGGACGAATTGATTCAAGAGTATAAAGGGGAGGGTTTCACGGTGCGAAGTTCGGTATGGTCCGATAGAGGGGTATACCGTGTTATCTTGGAAGATAAGAAAGCGGAAAACTTTCTATATAATCCCAATTGGTCACGTCCTACCTATTGACAACAATCGACAACATGGTATAATACAAGCATACAAAGCAACATCACACAAGGGAAACAACATGACCGCCACTATTAAAATCGGAACCCGCAAGCCGTTCACCCGCAAGTTTTTCTCAACAGCCAACATGGAAGCATGGTGTAAGATGATGGCCCAGCTAACTGGGCAAGCTGTCAACTACCAGTGGTAAAATTGAGGCATGACAAAGGAAAACAAAATGATTAAAGAATGGGTTCAAGTTATCGTTGTTCGCTCGTCTGATAACAAGCGGATTTCCCAATGGTATTTGGTTGAGACTGACGGCAGCTATGACGCTGTTCAGGTTGAGGTAAACCGAATCGTCAATCGTAATTTCCTAGCGGGTGACGTGCTCACTTCACATTGGCAGTACTAAAGAGGGGCTTGCAATGCCTAAGATTTATATTGTATTTGATTATGATTTTATCCTGTACGCTGGGCTATCCTCCGAGTGTGCCACAGCAGCCGCCAATGGTGGTAGTGGGATACAGATATGGCAGCTAGGCAAAATGGTGGGTGAGATGACCCTAACGGGGGATGGCTGGGTGGAAAAGATATACTAAGAAAATATCGACGTAAACCCTTGGTATATAACGACTTACAGCGGCGGGCGGCGGCGGCTCGCCCTAAGTCCTTTCATACCAACGACTTACGACGAAAAATTACGCAAATAGCGTGCCAAACAAAAAACTATTTCGGGGGGTACACCCCTCTAATGCGGCCCGTGACCTAACGTGTCCCACCCCTCATCTGGAAAATGAAATACTTTTCAATTACTTTATACGGGGCTATCAAACGACTTACGACGATAATCAGCGGGGGGTGACATACATAACACATTAGGCAAGATAGGGGGAATTTCGACGTAAACCCTTATGTGGTAACGACTTACGACTACCCCCTAAACGGGGCAAAATCCTTATAGTATACAG